>Ga0079221_10000032_pt1 | contig 32379 bp, 30 predicted proteins | sample GAAS200_FD_75069 | JGI IMG/M metagenome (GOLD analysis project Ga0079221, IMG submission 75069) | Agricultural soil microbial communities from Georgia to study Nitrogen management - GA AS200 | ecosystem: Environmental > Terrestrial > Soil > Agricultural land | place: USA: Georgia | collected... | reverse complement strand
GCTTGGCGAACGAGGTGAGACGCGCGGAGTTCGTGGGCACTCCGGCGAGCCCCGATTCGTAGCAATAGTCGAAGCCCACGACGACGACCGCGTCCACGCCCATCCGCTTGGCGAAGTCCCCGAGGTTCGCCTCGGGGTTGGAGGCCTTGTCCTTGTCCGGACCGAGCGGCACGGGGTGCATGTCGGGAGCGGCGATGTACTTCGTGAAACGCTCCATCAGCTCGACGCTCTTCACCGGGTCCTGGAACGCGGAGTCGAAGTCCTGAAGCAGCACACTCATGCTGTTTCTCACGACATTGTAATGCATTGTGGCGTCGGTGTTTGCGGCACCTGCTATGAAGTAGGTTCTGAAGTTGCCGCGAAGCTCACCGGCGTGGATCCCGGCGTGCCGACCCACGTGGATCTCCGCGCGGTGCTCGCGGGGCAGGCCGCGGAGCTCGGCGTCGGTTCGGTGAGCGTGTCGCCGTGGTGCAGTGCCCACGACCGGGAGCGGTTCTACTCTCATCGCGGATCCCAGGGACGGGACGGCCGGATGGTGGCCTACCTCGGCCAACCTCTGACTTGACAACGCCATAGCTCGGGGTACATTCCCCTCCGTCAGCGGGCGAAGTTCGGCCCGCGCTTTTTTTTCCCTATGCTGACCGACAGCCTCTTGGACGCCGTCCGGGTCCGGGTCGAGGCACTCGGGTTCGAGTTGGCCGACCTCAGGATTGGCGGCACCGCGAACCGTCCGTTGGTTCAAGTGCGCATCGACTGGCCGCCCGGGGATCCGCCCCGCCGCGTGAGCGTGGATGACTGCGCGCGCGCGAGCCGGGCCCTCGAGGCGTGGCTGGACGCCGACCATCCCGTCGGCGCCCAGTACGTCCTCGAAGTCTCGAGCCCGGGAATGGAACGGCCCCTCAAGTGGCACCAGCACTGGGTCCGTTTCGTGGGCCGGGACGTCAACGCGAAACTCCCCGGCCTGGGCCGGGTGCGGGCCCGGATCGTTTCGGTCCCGGACGAGCGGACCGTGGTGCTCGCCCCGCAGGGGGGAGGGCCGCGGCCGGTGCCGCTCGCCGAGATCCGCGACGCGCGGCTCGCGGTGGACTGGTGAGGCCGGGATTCGGGAGTCGGGATTGGGGATGGGCGCACTGACGGCTGACGACTGATGACTGACGACTGCTTTTGAGGTCCCAATGGCGAATACCACCGACGTTGTAGCGGCGATCCGCGAGTTGACCAGCTCCAAGCAGCTGGACCGCTCGGCGCTCATCGATCTGCTGAAGGACGGTCTGCATGCCGCGCTGGTGAAGCGCTACGGACCGAACGTGCGCTCCGAGATCGGCATCGATGAAATGAAGGGCACGATCCGGGTGGTGGTGCTCAAGACCGTGGTCGAAGCCGTCGAGGATCCGGGCACCCAGATCTCGCTCGAGGAAGCGCGGTTCGAGGACGAAGCCTTCCAGCCCGGCGACGTGCTGGAGGAGGAAGTCCCCTTCGAGCAGTTCGGGCGGATGGCGGTGCAGGCCGCGAAACAGCGCATCATCCAGCGGGTTCGCGAAGGTGAGCGCACCCGGATCCGCGAAGAGTTCGCCGACAAGGTGGGCGATCTCCTCCCCGGTGAAGTCCAGCAGATCGAGCGCGGCAAGATCGTGGTGATGCTCGCCAAGTTCCGCGAAGCCGAGGCGATCATCCCCTACCGCGAGCAGAACCACCGCGAGCATTTCCATCAGGGCGACACCATTCGCGCCGTCCTGAAGCGTATCGAGGAGACGCCCAAGGGCCCGCGGCTCATTCTCTCCCGCGGCGATCCGCTCTTCGTGAAGGCGCTCTTCAAGCTCGAGGTCCCCGAGATCCAGCAGGGGATCGTGGACATCCGCGCCTCGGCGCGGGAAGCGGGGAGCCGGACCAAGATCGCGGTCGCCTCGCGGGACGACGCCATCGATCCGGTGGGCGCCTGCGTCGGCATGAAGGGATCGCGGGTCCAGGCCGTGGTGAACGAGCTGGGCGGGGAGCGGATCGACATCGTGCCCTGGTCGCCGGATCCGGAGCGCTTCGCGAAGCTGTCGCTCGCGCCGGCACGGGTGGCCCGCGTGTTCTCCGATCCCGATACCAAGACCATTCAGGCGATCGTGGACGAGGATCAGCTCTCGCTCGCCATCGGGCGCAACGGGCAGAACGTGCGTCTGGCCTCCGAGCTCACGGGCTGGAAGATCGATCTCTACTCGAGCCGCGAATGGCTGGAGCGCGGCGGGGAAGGACCGCTCTTCGCTCCGCTGCCCACCTCGGAAGAGGAGCAGGCGACCAAGGTCGCGCTCACCGAGCTGAAGGGGCTCTCGCCGGAGCTCGTGGCGGTGCTGGAACAGGGAGGCAAGAAGACGCTGCAGGACATCCTCGACCTGGAGCGCGAGGACGTGCTGAAGATCGCGGGGATCACGCCGGAGCTCGCGGACAAGCTGATGGGCTTCCTCACCGAGCTGACCGACGAGGGCGGCGAGGACGAGTCGCCCGACGCCGGAGCGGAAGAGCCGCCCCCACCGGCGCCCGCCGCGGCGTGAGCGACGTGCTGGCGCGCTATCTGGGGCTCGGGCTCCGGGCGCGCAGTGTGGTGGTGGGGGTGTCCGGGGTGCGGGCCGGACTGCAGCGCGACGAGCTGGCGTGCGTGGTGGTCGCGGGAGACGCGACCGAGCGGACGCGGGACAAGGTCGAGCGGCTGGCGGTGGCACGGGGAATCCCGGTGCTCCGGGGCCCGGCGGCCGGTGTGTTGGGGGCGGGCCTGGGACGGCCGCCGGTGCAGGCGGTGGGCGTGAGCGATCCCGCCCTCGCCCGGGGAATGATGCAGGCTTTGGAGGAGTGAGTGGCGACTACGCGGATTCATGAGCTGGCGGCGGAATTCGGAGTCTCCTCGGAGCAGCTGATGGGCATGCTCAAGGAGATGGACATCTTCGTGCGCAGTCACCTCTCGCCCCTGAAGGACGAGCAGGTGGCGCTGATGCGCGCCCGCTGGGAGCGCGACAAGCGCAAGCAGAAGGAGCCCGCGGCGGCGCCCAAGCGGCGCCGCGCGGTGAAGACCGAGGCGGTGGCCGCCGCCCCGGTGGAGGCGCGGCCCAAGCGCCGGCGCCGCACCGCGGCGGAAGTCGCGGCCGCCGAGGCCGAAGCCGCCGTCGAAGCCCAGAAACAGGCCGAGATCGAGGCCAAGGCGCGGCAGGCCTTCGAGGCCGCGAAGGCGCTGGAGGAAGAAAAGCCCGCCGCGTCCCTGGAAGAACGGGCCGCCCAGCTCTTCCGCGACGTGCCGGCCGCGCCGGTCGAAGCGAGCGCCACGGCCGCGCCCGAGGCCCCGGTGGAGGCACCGGTGTCCCGTCCGCCGAGCGCGCGGGATTTCCCCAGCGCGCCGCCGCCGCGTCCGTTCATTCCGACGCCGGTGCGTCCCAAGCCGGTCGCTTCCGCGGCGCCGGGGAGCGCGGTGCCGCCCCGTCCCATCGCCTCGGCCGCGCCGGGCGCGGGCGGGCTCGAGGAGCGCCGCCGGGAAAAGGGCAAGAAGCGCAAGAAAGGGAAGAAGTCCGTGGACCAGGAGGCGGTGGCGCAGAACATCTCGCGCACCCTCGCGTCCATCAAGGGGCCGGTGGGCCGCAAGGGCGTGCACCGCCGCGAGGAGGGCCCGAGCTACCGCGACCTCCAGGAGCAGCAGCGGCGCGAGGAGAAGGAGCGCGAGAAGACGCTGGTCCGGGTGACCGAGTTCATCACGGTCTCCGAGCTCGCCAACATCCTCAAAGTCCCGCCGACCCAGATCGTCACCTTCGCCTTCAAGGAGCTGGGGCAGATGGTGACCATCAACCAGCGCCTGGACTTCGACATGATCGAGCTGATCGCGTCCGCGTTCGGATTCCAGGCGGTGCGCGAGGAAGGCTACGTCGAGGCGGCGGGCACCGAGGAGGCGAAGGATACCGAGGCCGAGCTGAAGGGGCGGCCGCCGGTGGTGACGGTGATGGGTCACGTGGACCACGGCAAGACCTCGCTGCTCGACTACATCCGGAAGGCCAACGTGGTCGCCGGGGAGGCGGGCGGCATCACCCAGCACATCGGCGCCTACCAGGTGACGCTGAAGGACGGGCGCTCGGTCACCTTCCTCGACACCCCGGGCCACGAGGCGTTCACCGCGATGCGCGCCCGCGGCGCGCAGGTGACGGACATCGTGGTGCTGGTGGTGGCCGCGGACGACGCGATCATGCCCCAGACCATCGAGGCGATCTCGCACGCCAAGAACGCCGGCGTGCCGATCGTGGTCGCGATCAACAAGATCGACCTGCCCACGGCCAACGTGCAGAAGGTGAAGCAGGATCTCCTCGCGCACGGAGTGGTGCTCGAGGAGTTCGGCGGCACCACCCTCGCCACGCCGATCTCGGCCAAGAAGGGCACCGGCGTGGACCAGCTCCTCGATCAGATCCTGCTGCAGGCGGAGCTGCTCGACCTCAAGGCCAACCCCGATCGCCACGCGCAGGGCACGGTGCTCGAAGCGACGCTGGATCCGGGCAAGGGCCCCCTCGCCACCATTCTGGTGCGCAACGGCACGCTCAAGGTCGGCGACGACTTCATCTGCGGGCAGTACTCGGGTCGGGTGCGGGCCATGTACGACGAGCGCGGCGGCTCGGTGGCCGCCGCCGGTCCGTCGGCGCCGGTGCAGATCCTGGGCTTCGAGGGCGTGCCCGAGGCGGGCGACGCCTTCCAGGTGATGGCGGACGCCGCGGCCACGCGCGAGATCGCGCAGAAGCGCCAGCGGCTGGAGCGCGAGGCGCAGCACCGCCGCAGCGGCCGGGTGAAGACCCTCGAGGACTTCATGGCGGAGCGGGTCGACGGCGGCGCCGCGTCGCTCAAGATCATCATCAAGGCGGACCAGGGCGGTCCCGCGGAGGCGCTCGCCGACGCGCTGGGCCAGCTCTCCACCACCGAAGTGAAGGTCGAGGTGGTGCACCGCGGCGTGGGCGCCATCACCGATTCCGACGTGCTGCTCGCCAAGGCCTCGAACGCCATCATCATCGGGTTCCACGTGCGCCCCGACTCCAACGCGCGCGCCTCGGCGGAGCGGGAGCGGGTGGAGATCCGCACCTACCGCATCATTTACGAGGCGGTCGAAGAGGTGAAGGCCGCGATGGAAGGCCTCCTCGCCCCCGACAAGAAGGAAGTGGTGGTGGGTGAGGCGGAAGTGCGGCAGATCTTCAAGATCGCGAAGGTCGGCACCATCGCCGGCTCCTTCGTGCGGAACGGGATCATTCCGCGCACCGGGAAGGTGCGGGTGATCCGCGACGGCGTCGCGGTGTACGACGGGACGCTGGCGTCGCTCAAGCGCTTCAAGGACGACGTGCGCGAGGTGCGGGAGGGCTTCGAGTGCGGCATCGGTGTCGAGAACTTCAACGACGTAAAGGTCGGGGACCTGATCGAAGCCTACCGCGTGGAGGAAGTCGCCCGCACCCTGGACGCGAAGAGCGGCGCGAAGGGCGAGTGACGCCGTGGTCGTGGCGCTCATGACCTGGGAGCTGCATCTCCCCGCCGCCCACTCGCTCAAGGACAAGCGCCACGTGCTGCGGAGCCTGAAAGACCGGATGCGCCAGCGGTTCAACGTTTCGGCGGCCGAGACCGCGCATCAGGACTTGTGGCAGCGGGCCGAGCTCTCGGCGTGCCTCGTCACCACCGACCGCCGCCACGCCGAAGAGGTGCTGCGGGAGGTGGACCGGCTGGTCGAAGGCGCGGCGGAGGCGCGGGTGGTGGACCGCAGCACCAGCTGGCTGTGAGATCGAAACGGCGTCCCAGTCACCGCCCGGAGCGGGTCGCGGAGCTGGTGCGGGAGACGGTGGCCGCGTTCCTCACCGCCGGGGTGCGCGATCCGCGGATCGGGTTCGTGACCGTGACCGGGGTCGAGGTGTCGCCCGACCTCACCCACGCGCGGGTCCGGGTGAGCGTGATGGGAACGGACGAGGAGAAGGAGCGGAGTCTCGAAGGCCTGGCCAGCGCGGCGCGGTACCTGCGCGCCCAGCTGTCCAAGGAGCTGACCCTCCGCACCAGCCCCGAGATCGCATTCGTGCTGGACCGCGGACTGGAGCACGCGCAGCGGATCGACCGGGTCCTGAAGGACCTGAAAGAGGGCGGCGACTGACGCCGGACCGCGGTCCCTCCGGCGTGGCCGCGGTGCGGAAGCCCGCGGGACCGACGTCGCACGACGTGGTGGACCTGGCGCGCCGCGCCCTGGGCACCGAGCGGGTGGGACATCTGGGCACGCTCGACCCTTTCGCGGCGGGCGTGCTGGTGCTGATCGTCGGCCGGGCGACCCGGCTCGCCCCCTTCGCGGCCGACTGGCAGAAGGAGTATGAGGGCGTGATCCGGCTCGGCGTCACGACGTCCACGGACGACGCCACCGGCCGGGAGACCGGCGGGTCGGAAGGATGGCGGACCCTCGATCGCGCCACGGTCGCGCGGGCACTCGCCGGCTTCGTCGGGGGGTACGAGCAGCGGCCTCCGGCCTTCTCCGCGGTGAAGGTCGGCGGAGAGCGGGCCTACCGCCGGGCGCGGCGCGGCGAAAGCGTGGAGCTCGCGTCGCGGCGGGTCGAGATTCGGGCGCTCGAGCTCACGGAGTTCGCGCTGCCGGACGCGGGATTTCGCGCCACCGTGGGCGCGGGCACCTACCTGCGGTCGCTGGCGCGCGACCTGGGAGAAAGTCTGGGATGCGGCGCGCACCTCGCGTCGCTGGCGCGGACCAGGGTGGGTCCGTACCGCCTCGAGGAAGCGATCGCGCCGGAGGCGCTCTCGGCCGACGCGCTCGGCGATCCGGCGATGCTGGTGCGCGACCTTCCACGCCGGGAGCTCGCGGCGCCGGAGCGGGACGCGGTGGCGCACGGGCGGCCGGTGGCGGAAGCCGGGAAGGGGCAGGAGGGAAGCGTCGCCCTCTTTTTCGGCGGAACGCTGATCGCCGTGGCGGAGCGGGAAGGCGACCTGCTCAAGCCGCGGGTGGTGCTGACCGACGCATGACCGGCACCGTCGTGACGGTCGGCTCCTTCGACGGCCTGCACCGCGGGCACCAGGCGGTGATCGCCGAGATCGTGCGCCGGGCGCGGGAGCGGGGGCTCGAGAGTCTGGTGGTGACCTTCGAGCCCCACCCGCTCGAGGTGGTGAATCCGGGCGCGGCGCCGCGGCTGCTCAGCACCGCGGCCGAGAAGCGGGCCCTCCTCGCGGAGACCGACGCGGACCGGGTGGCGGTGCTCGAGTTCACGCCGGAGCTGGCCCGGCTCGCGCCCGAGGAGTTCGTGCGGGAGATCCTGCGCGACCGCTTCGAGCTGGCGGAGCTGGTGTTGGGACACGATCACGGCTTCGGCCGCGGCCGCTCCGGGGACCTGGAGACGGTGCGGCGGCTGGGGGAGGCCGATGGGTTCCGGGTGGACGCGGTGGCGCCGGTGCTGGATGAGCGGGGCCAGGCGATTTCGTCCACCCTGGTGCGGACCGCTGTGGCGCACGGGAATCTCGACGCCGCCGCGGGGTGGCTGGGGCGGCGTTACAGCGTGACGGCCGAAGTACAGCGGGGAGCGGGGCGGGGCCGTACCATCGGTGTGCCGACGGCGAATCTGGCGCCGGCCGATCCGCGCAAGCTTCTGCCGCCCGACGGCGTCTACGCGGTGTGGGTGAAAGGCGCCGGAAGGGGAAAGGGTGAGGAGGGCCGGGTGGGCGGAATGATGAATCAGGGCCCGCGGCCCACCTTCGGCGTGGAGGCGAGGGGGTTGGAAGTGCATCTGTTCGATTTCGACGGCGACCTGTACGGCCGGACCATCACCGTCGAATGGGTCCGGCGGCTGCGGGAGGTGCGGACCTTTCCCTCGCGCGAGGCGCTGGTGGAACAGCTCGCGGAGGACGCGCGCTCGGCCGAGGCCAGTCTCAAACTTCAGGAAGCGCCATGAACTCGATTCGCTCGCGGCTGATCATCACCGGGATTCTCTTCGTGCTCGCGGTCGCGAGCATCATTCCGCGGAACGAGAAAGTGCGGGTCCGCGACGCCACCACCGGACAGATGAAGGACACGGTCACCCGCCGGGTGCCGATTCACCTGGGGCTCGACCTCTCGGGGGGCATCCACCTCGCGCTGGAAGTGGACCAGAGCAAGGGCCCGGTGGCCGATCCCGCGGACGCGATCCAGCGGGCCCTCCGGCCGGTGCGCGCCCGGCTCGATGAGGTCTACGGCGGCGAGGAGACGGTGCAGCTGGTGGGGACCTCCCGCCTGCTGGTGGATCTGCCGGGGGAGAGCGACAACGCCCGTGCCAAGCAGCTGGTGCAGGAGAACGCCTTCCTCGAGTTCCGCATCGTGGACATGAAGAACCTGTTCCGCGCCGCGCTCCCCCAGATCGACGAGGCGCTGAAGCACGCCGGGGTGAAGGCGCCCGGCGCCGCGCCGGTCGCCGCGGTGCAGCAGCTCTTCGGCCAGGACACGACCAAGAAGGGCAAGGCGGCGAAGGACACGGCGGCGCTCAACACCCCGGGCATTCTCGCCAGCATCGTCGTCCCGGGACAGATCCCGGGCGAGTTCTACGTGCCCGAAGAGCAGGTTCCGCTGGTGGACAGCCTGCTCAAGCTGCCCGACGCGGCGCGCGCGATGCCGCGGGGGATCGAGATCCGGTGGTCGTCGGAGGTGGAGAGCCGGGGCGCCAAGGCTTACCGCGCGTTCTACGCGGTCGAGGACAAGCCCATCATCACCGGTGAAGAGCTGGAGAAGGCGACCGCCCGGCGCGACCAGCTCACCAACCAGTCGGTGGTGGACTTCGTGCTCTCGCGCCACGGGGGCCGCATTTTCTCGGAGCAGACCGGCCGCCACGTGAACGACTTCATGGCCATCATCCTGGACGGCCGGGTGCAGGGCCAGCCGCCGGTGATCCGGGGACAGATCGGGTCGCACGGCCAGATCGAGCTGGGCGCCAAGCCGCTGGCGGAGGCGAACGACCTCGCGCTGGTGCTCCGCGCCGGCGCGCTTCCCGCGCCGCTCACCATCGTGGACGAGGAAGCGCTCACGCCGTCGCTCGGCTCGGACTCCATTCGGCACGGCGTCACCGCCGGGCTGGTGGGCGTGGCGCTGGTGATCGTCATCATGATCGGGTACTACCGGCTCTCCGGCGTGCTCGCGGTGGCGGCGCTCGGCTTCTACGTGGTGTTCACCCTCGCGGGCCTCACCGCCTTCGGTTTCACGCTCACCCTGCCGGGGATGGCGGGCTTCGCGCTCTCGGTGGCGATCGCGGTGGACGCGAACGTGCTGATTTTCGAGCGGATCCGGGAGGAGCTGCAGCACGGCAAGTCGGTGCGGCTCTCGGTGGACGAGGGATTCAAGCACGCCATGAGCGCGATCGTGGATTCGAACGTGGCCACCGCGCTCACCGCCTTCATTCTCTATCTCGTGGGCACGGGCCCGGTGCAGGGCTTCGCGATCTCGCTGCTCATCGGCATCGGCGCGTCGATGATCACGGCGGTGTTCGTCGTGCGCACCTTCTACATGATCTGGCTCCGCCAGCGGCCCACCATGACCTCCCTGAGCGTCTGATGCTGCGACTCTTCGCCAACGCCAACTACGATTTCATCAAGTGGCGCCGCTGGGCCTACGGGCTCACCGCGCTCGTCATCGTGCCCGGGTTCATCCTGCTCGGCATCCGGGGGTTGAACTACAGCATCGAGTTCACCGGCGGCACCATGATCCAGTTCGAGACCAGCCGGCCCTCGACCATCGACCGCCTCCGCAGCGTGCTCGATTCCGCGGGGTTCGCCGGCGCCGAGATCCAGAACTTCGGATCGCCCACCTCGTGGGTGATCCGGGCCCGGCTGGGCGAGGCGGCGAACACCCCCGGGGGCGGCACCCAGGCCACCGCCGCCGCGGTGGACCGCGCGCTCAGCGGAGGGTTGGGCCAGGGGCAGTACCGCATTCTCCATACCGAGGCGGTGGGGCCGAAGGTGGGGCGCGAGCTGCAGGGGAAGGCGTTCCTCGCGATCTTCTTCTCGTTCTTCGTGACCCTCGCGTACCTGGCGTACCGGTTCGAGTGGCGGTTCGGGCTCGCGGCGGTGCTCGCCACCGTGCACGACATCGCCACCACCATCGCGTTCATCCGGTACGCCAACCTCGAGGTGTCGCTCACCGTGGTGGCGGCGGTGCTGCTGATGGTGGGATACTCGCTGAACGACACCATCATCATCTTCGACCGGGTGCGCGAGAATCTGCGCAAGTTCCGGCGCCAGAACCTCTACGAGATCCTGAACCTCTCGATCAACGAGACTCTGCCGCGGTCGATCCTGACTCACGGCACCGCGATGGCGACCACCCTCGCGCTGGTGATTTTCGCGGGCGAGGTGATCCGGCCCTTCGCGCTGGTGATGACCTTCGCGATCTTCACCGGCACCTTCTCGTCCATATACATCGCCGCGCCGGTGCTGCTCTACATCGACAAGCGGTGGCCGGGAGAGGACGCCCGCGGGGCACGCGCGTACGGGAGCCAGGCCCCGACGCCGCCCGCCGCGCCGGCCGCGTCCAAGCCGGGCCGCGTGAAAGCCGCCGTGTGACGTGCTGGTCGACACCCACTGCCACCTCGCGGACCCGGCTTTCGACGCCGACCGCCGGGCGGTCCTGGCCCGCGCCCGTCGCGCGGGGGTAGGGCACGTGGTGGTGGTGGGCGCGTCGGTCGAGACCAGTGAGCGCGCGGCGGCGATCGCGCGGGAGACGCCGGGCCTTTCCGCCACGGCCGGCTTGCATCCCCACGAAGCGAAGGACTGGTCCCAGGCGGCGGAGCGCGCGGTGCGGGATCTGCTCCGGCGGGAGGAAGTGGTCGCGGTGGGGGAGACCGGGCTCGACTATCACTACGATCATTCGCCGCGCGCCGCGCAGCGCCGCGCCTTCGAGGCCCACTTGGCCCTCGCCGAGGAGACCGGGAAACCGGTGGTGGTGCACGCGCGCGAGGCCGACGCCGACGTCGCCGCGGCGCTCCGTAACGGGGCCCGCCGGGCCCTGGCCGTGGTGTTGCATTCTTTCACGGGCGGCCGCGCCCTCTTCGACGCGGGAATGGACCTCGGCGCCTATTTTTCCCTGAGCGGCATGATCACCTTCAAGAACTGGAAGCCGGAGGTGCCGCTCTCCGCCTTGCCGTCCAACCGTCTGCTGGTGGAGACCGACGCGCCCTTTCTCGCGCCGGTGCCGCATCGCGGCTCGCGCAACGAGCCGGCGTTCACCCGGCTGACCCTGGAGGCCCTGGCGCGGGCGCGCGGAGAAGCGCCGGAGATCCTCGAAGCCGCCGTCGCCGCCAACGCCCGGCGCTGCTTCGGCGCCCGCATCGAACTCTCGCTGGTTGAGGAGGCATCCGCATCGTGACCACCGCCGTGAAAGTGCCGACCGACATCGAGATCGCGCAGGCCGCGAAGCCGCGCCCCATCGCCGACGTGGCCCGGGAGCTGGGCCTGGCTGACGACGAGGTCGAGCTCTACGGCAAGTACAAGGCGAAGATTTCGCTCACCGCCATCGCGCGGCGGAAGCCGAAGGGCCGGCTGGTCCTGATCACGGGCATCAATCCCACGCCCGCGGGCGAAGGGAAATCCACGGTCACCGTCGGCCTCACCCAGGCGCTGCGCAAGCTCAAGAAGAACGTGATCCTCTGCATCCGGGAGCCGTCGCTGGGCCCGGTCTTCGGCGTGAAAGGTGGAGCGGCGGGAGGCGGCTACGCCCAGGTGGTGCCGATGGAGGACATCAACCTCCATTTCACGGGCGACTTCCACGCCATCTCCTCGGCGCACAACCTGCTCTCGGCCATGCTGGACGCGCACCTTCACCACGGCAACGCCCTCGGGCTCGACACCCGGCGCATCACCTGGCCCCGCACCATCGACATGAACGACCGCGCCCTGCGCAGCATCATCGTCGGCCTGGGCGGTTTGAACGGCGGCCCCACCCGCGAGGAGCGCTTCGTTATCATCCCCGGCTCCGAGGTCATGGCCATCATGGCGCTGGCCACCGGGCTCGACGACCTCGAGGCGCGGCTCGCCCGGATCATCGTCGGCCTCACTCCGCAGAAGACGGCCGTCCGCGCCAGCGACCTGAAGGCCCAGGGCGCGATGACGCTGCTCCTCAAAGACGCCCTCCAGCCCAACCTGGTGCAGACCCTCGAAGGCGGTCCCGTGCTGGTGCATTGCGGTCCCTTCGGCAACATCGCGCACGGCTGCAATTCGGTGATGGCGACCCAGCTGGCCCTGCGGCTCTCGGACCTGGTGCTGACCGAGGCCGGCTTCGGCGCCGATCTCGGCGCGGAGAAGTTCTTCGACATCAAGTGCCGGGCTGCGGGACTCCAGCCCGAGGCCGCAGTGGTGGTCGCCACGGTGCGGGCGCTCAAGATGCACGGCGGGGTGAAGAAGGATCAGCTGGGCACGCCCGACGTCGCCGCGGTCCAGCGCGGCGTGCTGAACCTCCGCCGTCACGTGCAGAACGTGCAGAAGTTCGGCGTCCCCTGCATCGTGGCGTTGAACCGCTTCATCACCGACACCGACGAGGAAATCGCGGCGGTGCGCGAGGCCTGCGCGGCCGACGGCGTCGAAGTTCTCCGCTGCGAAGTGTGGGAAAAGGGCGGGGAGGGCGGCATCGCCGTGGCCGAGGCGCTCCTCAAGGTGCTCGACAAGAAGCAGGCGAAGTTCAAGCCCCTCTACGACGCCAAGCTGCCGATCCGCACCAAGATCGAGACCATCGCGCGCGAGATCTACGGCGCCGCTTCCGTGGCCTTCGCGCCCCCGGCCGAGCGCGCGCTCGAGCTCCTGCCCAAGCTGGGCCTCGGCGAAACGCCGATTTGCATGGCCAAGACCCAGTACTCGTTCTCCGACGACGCGACCAAGCTGGGCGCGCCGACCGGCTACACACTCCACGTCCGGGACATTCTCCCCTCGGCCGGCGCGGGATTCGTGGTCGCGCTGGCGGGAGACATCATGACGATGCCCGGACTGTCCAAGACGCCGTCCGCGGAGCGGATGCGGGTGCATCCCGACGGCACCATCGAGGGATTGTTCTAATGCGCAAGGCTCACGCGTTGGGGGTGGTCGCCACCGACGGCGCGCCCAAGGCGATCGGCCCCTACAGTCAGGCCATCGTGGTGGATGGCCGGGTGTTCACCGCGGGGCAGATCGCGCTCGATCCGAAAAGCGGCGAGATGGTGGGAAAGACGGCGGCGGAGCAGACCGAGCAGGTCTTCAAGAACCTGATCGCGATTCTCGCCGCCGCCGGTTCCGGTCTCGACCGCGTCATCAAGACCACGGTGTACCTCGCCGACATGGGCGAATTCGCCGCGATGAACGAGGTCTACGCCCGCCACTTCGGGACCCACAAGCCGGCGCGCTCAACGGTGCAGGCCGCCGCGCTCCCCAAGGGCGCGCGGGTGGAGATCGACGCGATCGCGATCGCCGGCTAGCGGCCGCGCCCGCCGAACCGCGCCAGCGCGGCGCGGGCCCCCGCGTTGCCGGCGTCGAAAACCAGTCCCCGGCCGAGATCGGCGACCGCCGACGCGGTGTCGCCCAGGGTGAGCGACGCCTGCGCCCGCCCGAAATACGCCGCCGCGAGTCCGGGGTCGAGATCGAGCGCCTTGCCGTAGGCGTCGCGGGCGCTGCGCGCCTCTCCCGCCCGCTGATACGCGTTCCCCAGCGACAGAAACGACGCCGGTTCCGTGGGATCGATGGCGATGGCGCGGGAGTAGGAATCGATCGCGCCGCCCGCGTCGCCCTGCCGCGACTGCACGAACGCGAGGTTGTCCCACACCAGCGCCTGGCCGGGGTCGACGGCGAGCGCGGCGCGCAGGTACGCCGCGGCCGAGTCGTAAGTCCCCGCGTTCGCGAACCCCACGCCGATGTTCCGAAGCACCGTCTGATTCCCGGGCTCCACTTCCCGCGCCTTGCGGTAGCACACCAGCGCCGCGTCGAAGCGCTGCCGGGAAAGAAACGCGTCGCCCCGGAAGTCGAGCGCCCAGACCCAGCGGTCGCGCACCGCCCGGTCCCGGCTCCCCAGCCCCCGGACCGCGCGGTCCAGGAACCGCCGCACCGCGGGATCGTTGCCGCGGCCGAGGTGCAGGGCGGCGAGCGCCAGGGCCTGGACGTCGAGATCGGTGCTGTTGGCGAGCGCCTCGAGCCGCGCCACCGTCCCCGGGGCGAGCGCCGGCATGTCGGGGCTCACGTAGCGGTTGAAGAAGTGCGCCAGGCCGTCGAACTGCGCGAAGGTGAACGGGCCCGCGTCCTGGAGGACCAGGCCCGCCTCGACGTCCACGTCGGACACGCTGTCGGCCTTGAGCAGCGCGGTCACGATCGCCGGCCGCGGCTTCTCCGGTCCGTACCACCGGTCCATCTGGGCCTGGAGCGCGCTCACCGAGCGGTCGCGGTGACACTGCGAGCAGGCGTTCACGATTCCCTCGGCCGAATCGAGCACCGGACGCGGAATCGCGATGGTGTGATCGGAGCGCGCGTAGCGGAGCGCCGGGCCGATGAGCGGCTCCTGCAGGTACGGCATGTGGCAGTAGACGCAGTTGCTCCCCGGCGACCCGGCGCGGTGATGGCTGTGGGCGGCGGGGTCGAGCTTCTGCTTCGCGTGACAGTCGGTGCACTGCCGGTCATCGAAGCGTCCGGGGATGGGCGTGCCCGCGATGGTGCGGTATCCCTGGCTGTGGGGATCGTGGCAGCTGGTGCACGTCATCGGGCCGTGCACGTAGCAGTCGCTGTAGAAGTGCTGGGCCTGGTAGGCGAAGAGCCGCACCCTGCCGTCGGGATGGAGCGGACGGTTGGCGAGGTGCGGAATCTTGAGCGACTGGTAGTCCTCCAGCCGGTCACCCGGCAGGTAGCCGGGCCGGAGCTGTTCCTTCAGCGCGTGACACTGGAGACAGACCAGGATGGACGCGTCCTTGTCGAGCGTCTGCAGGCGGCGGAGCCCGGCGTCCGCGGTCCCCGCGAGATGGCCCGAGCGCGCCAGGGCGATGTGCCGCCGCCCCGGTCCGTGGCAGGATTCGCAGTTGACGGCGAGCGTGGTGAACGACGTCTGATACCGGTGTGCGCTGGTGTCGAAGCGCAGGGTGATCTGGCTTCCGTGGCACTGCTCGCAGTTGTCGAAGCGGTCGCTCGAGCCCAGGACGCGGCTCGGGGGCCAGTCCTCGCAGGCTTCGAGGGGGAGGTCGGGAGTGATCGGCACCCAGCCCCGACCGGTGCGTGCCGTGGTGTTGCAGAACCAGCGGCCCTCGCGCCGGATGAAGTCGAACGGCAGGAAGCGAAGGGTCCCGTCCGGGAAGGCGGCGAAGAAACTCTGAGTGCCTCCGCCGTTCATGCGGCCGCCCCCGACCACCGCGGTCACCCGGAATACGCGGGGCGGCGCCGAGCCCTGCCGGACGGTGAAGGTGTACGCGCCGCCGCTCGCGCCCGGCGTCACCGTCGCGTTGCGGAAGCGAATCGGCGCTCCGTTGAACGGAGCGATCACGCGCTCCGCCGACGGCGGGCCGCCGGCGTTGCCGTGGGTGGACGCGGTCCACGCGGCGTACTCGGCGCGGTGGCACTCGGCGCACGCCTCGGACCCGGCGAAGTCGGCGGCGGAGACTTTGGCCGTGTCGGCGGCGGGCGGGGCGGGGGGGAGCGGGCGGAAGCCCGTCCGCTGCCGCTGCAGGACCAGGACCGTGGCGACCGCGAGCAGAAGCAGCGCGAACGGCACCGCGAACAGGATCCGGGAGCGCCGTCCCCCGGGGAGCGCCAGGCTCGGCCGGATCGCCCGGGCGCCCGCGCGGCGGGGATCGGTGGGCCGGTGCTTCTTCTTACTCAAAGGCGTTCCTCGACGGCACTATATAAGGAAGGGGCGAGCATGCGGCGAGAAGTTGGACACCGGGGCGGCGGTGTCAAGCGACCCTCGGGGCGCGGCGCCTGCCGAGCCCTTCCGCCGCGCGGTAGGTTTGTTGCCGGCACGGGGGGGCGGATCGGGTCTGGTGGTCCGACTGGTCTTCAAAACCAGCTGGGGCTCGCAAGGGCTTCGGTAGGTTCGATTCCTACACGCTCCCGCCACGCGCGTCGCGACTCGCAGTGGAGAGCCATGAACACAGCCAAACCTCAGTGGGCCCGTCTCCAGGCGGACGTGAACATCAGGATTCGCCGCGGGGCGTGGTACAAGGTGAAGGAGATCGGCGAGCTCAACGCCGTCATCGAGGTCAACAAGCGGCCGGTCTCGGTGCTCAAGGCGCTGCTCGAGATCGTGGATCGCCCGCCGCCCAAGTGGACCATGGTGCACGCGCCCGGCAATTCGCGCGCCGCCCCGGCCGACCGGTACGGCGTGTGCCCGGCCTGCTCCGAGCGGGCCGTGGTCCGCAAGCGGGCCCGGCGCTTTCGCTGTCCCCACTGCAAGTGGGAGTTCGAGGTCGCCTGGGATGAGGGGTACCTGGGCGCCCCGTAGTATCTTTGCCCACCGTGGAAGACGCCCGCATCATCCTCAATCCCGCCGCTTCGGGCGGCGCCGCGGCGCGCTGTGCGGACGCCGTGGTGCGCGCCTTCCGGACCGCGGGATGGAACGTCGAGCTCGCCCGCACCGGCGGGCCGGGCGACGGCGCGCGGCTCGCGGCTGACGCCTCCCGCGCGGGCGTGCCGCGCGTGGTCGCCCTGGGCGGCGACGGCACCGTGCACGACGTCGCGAACGGACTCCTCTCCGCGCGGGGAACCACCGCGCTGGGCGTCCTCCCCGCCGGCACCGGCAACGATTTCGCCAAGCTCGCCGGGATGCACCGCCATCATCCGGTGAAGGCGGTGCCCCGTCTGATCCACGCCTCGGTCACGCAGTTCGACGCCGGTCACGTGCTGGACGAATACTTCGTGAACACGCTCGGCGTCGGGCTCGACGCCGCGGTGGTCCGCACCCGCAACGCGATGCCGTACTTGAAGGGCTTCGTGTCCTACCTCGTCCCCGTGCTCCGCACGTTCTTCTCTTACCGGCCGATCCGCTTCCGGCTCACCTCGCCCGATTTCCAGCGCGAGGCGCCGATGATGCAGGTCGAGGTGTGCAACGGCACCACCGCGGGTGGCGACTACCGCTTCGCGCCGGACGCGAATCCGGCGGACGGCCTCCTCGATGTCTGCCTCACCCGCGGGCTCTCGCTCCCGCGCTTCCTCGGCCTGGTGCCGCGGGTGATGCGGGGCACCCACGTCACCTCCGCCGACGTCACCATGTTTCGCACCCGGGAGCTCACCATCCGCTCGCTCGACGCGCCGCTGCTGATGCACCTGGACGGCGAGCTTCGATCCCCGGCGACCGACCAGTGTACCATTCGGCTGGAACCGAGATGCCTCCCCGTCCTCGTCGCGCGCTGATCGCCCTCGCCGGGCTGGCCCTGGCCCTCCCGCCCGGGGCATCGGGGCAGGGAACTCCGGACACCACCCGCGCCCCGCAGGCCCCCGTGCAGGCCCGGGTGGTGGCGATCGACACCAGCAACGAGATCCGCCCCGGCGCGGCCTTCTGGCGTTCGCTCCTCATTCCGGGCTGGGGGCAGGCCGCCACCGGCCGGCACCTCACCGGCGCCCTGTTCGCGACCTGGGAAGGCGTGACCATGATGATGACCTTCAAGGCCCACGCCGAGGTCCGGTACATGGAGCGCACCGGCTCGGGATCGCTCCAGGCCAAGCGGCAGGAGCAGCAGGACTGGATCGTCCTCTGGGTCTTCAATCATCTCTTCAGCGGCGCCGAGGCGTACGTGGCCGCGCACCTCCAGGACTTCCCCAAGGACCTGAAGTTCGAGGTGTATCCGGGGGGCGCGGGCGTATCGGTGCCCATCGGCCGGCGATGAACGCCGCGCCGCTCGGCGTGTTCGATTCCGGGATCGGGGGGCTCACGGTCGCCCGCGCCCTCTTCGGGCGGCTCCCGGCGGAGTCGGTGATTTATTTCGGCGACACCGCGCGCGTCCCCTACGGTCCCAAGTCTCCCGAAACGGTCCGCCGCTACTCGGCCGAAATCCTGGCGTACCTCCTGCATCGCGGCGTGAAAGCGGTGGTCGTCGCCTGCAACACCAGCACCGCCCACGCGCTGGAGTACCTGCGGGAGCGCGCGGGGGTGCCGGTGATCGGCGTGATCGAGCCCGGCGCGCGGGCCGCGGTCCGGGCGACGAAGAGCGGGAACATCGGCGTGATCGGGACCGCGGGCACCATCGCGAGCGGCGCTTACGAGCGCGCCATCAAGGCGCTCCGGCCCGACGCGACGGTGATCTCCCGGGCCTGCCCCCTGTTCGTGCCGCTGGTCGAGGAAGGGTGGTTCGAGACGCCGGCGACCGCGCTCATCGCGAAGGAGTATCTCGAGCCGCTCCGGTCCGCCGGCGTGGACGTCGTGGTGCTGGGATGCACCCACTATCCGCTGCTCAAGGTCCAGCTGCAGCGGGTGCTGGGACCGGGCGTGACCCTGATCGACAGCGCGGAGGAGACGGCCAACGCCGTCCGCAGCGAGCTCGAGCGCCTGGGACTGGGCGCGCCCGCCGGGGCGGCGCCGGCGCACCGCTTCGTGGTGTCGGACGACGAGGCGCGGTTCCGCAGCGTAGGGGCCCGCTTTCTGGGCGAGACGATGAACGACGTGGAGATCGTGCCGCTGGGGTGAAGGGGTTCGTCCCGGCGGTCCCCCTTCTCAGCCGGTCTCGAACGTTTTCAGCTCCACCCGCTCCCGCTCGATGACGGCGTATCGCCCCCCATCCAGCCACGCGCCGGGATTGAGATAGGTCCGGCCGCCGGAGAGGCGCTCCAGCGCCGGCCGGTGGGTGTGCGCGAGAATCACGAGCGAGAGATCGGGCCGCCCCGCGAGGAGGGCCGTGGCGTAGGCGCGCTGCGCCGCGGCGGCGCGATCGAGAACCGCGCGGTCCTTGGTGCTGTCGGCGAGCGTGCCCGAAAGCCAATCCGCGATCCGGAAGCCGAGCCCGGGGGGCAGGGCCCGGAACACCGCGATCGTCGCCTTGTGCTTCAGCAGGTGATGGGTGAGCGCCCCGGTCCAGTGCTGTTCGGTGAGGCCGTCGCCGTGCGCCACCCAGGCGCGCCGGCCCGCGAGCGTCAGCTCCGCCGGCTGGGCGTGAAAGGTGATCCCCCGGTTCGACAGAAACGGTCCGCCCCAGCGGTCGTGGTTGCCGCCCATCAGGGTCACCGGGATTCCGCGCCGCACGAGGAGGGAGAGTTTCTCCACCGTGGCCCGGTGCTTCTCGGGGACCACGTCGCCCCACTCGAACCAGAAATCGAAGAGATCGCCGTTCACGAGCAGGGCGTCCCCCGGCCGGGGAACCTGGTCGAGGAAGCGATGGAAGCGGTCGGCGACGGCGGCGGGAACCTGACCCAGATGCGCGTCCGCGACGACGATCACGCGCGTGGGTGCATCCGTGGCGGCGGGCACGGCGGGAAGCTAGAAACCGGCCGAGTCCGCCGCAAGCCGCGCGCGCATTTGACTTTTGACGCGTCCCCCGGCAATCTCCGACCCAACGATGAGGACCACACGCGAGCAGGCGTCCCGCGCCCCGATGGCGGTCGAGCGCCCCCGGGCGCCGGAGCGCGAGCGGCGGAATCCCGGCACGCCTCTCGATCTGGATGTGGTGCGGGCCATCCGGATCAACCGGAGCGCCGTCGAGCGCCGGGCCGCCACCGTTCCCACCCGGCGCACCGTCAAAAAGGAATGGCAGGCCGCCTGGCTCCTGCGCGCCATCACCTGCATCGATCTCACCACGCTCTCGGGCGATGACACCCCGGGCACCGTGCGCCGGCTCTGCGCCAAGGCGCTGCATCCCCTGCGCGAGGACCTCGTGGACTCGCTCGGTGTTCGCGCGCTCGGCATCCGGGTGGGCGCGGTCTGCGTCTACCACGCCCTGGTGCCCGCGGCGGTCGAGGCGCTGGCGGGGTCGGGGATGCCGGTCGCGGCGGTGTCCACCGGATTTCCGGCCGGGCTCAATCCGTTTCCCCAGCGGCTGGAGGAGATTCGCGCGTCGGTCGCCGCGGGCGCGCGCGAGATCGACGTCGTCATCACCCGGGCCCACGCGCTCACCGGGGACTGGGCCGCGCTCTACGGCGAAATCCGCGCCTTCCGCGAGGCCTGCGGTCCCGCCCACATGAAGGTGATCCTCGGCACCGGGGAGCTCGCCACCCTCACCACCGTGGCCCGCGCCAGCCAGGTGGCGATGATGGCCGGCGCCGATTTCATCAAGACCTCCACCGGCAAGGAGCCGGTGAACGCCACGCTCCCGGTCGGCCTGGTGATGGCCCGCGCCATCCGCGAGTACCACGAGCGCACCGGGCAGGTGGTGGGCTTCAAGCCCGCGGGCGGGATTCGCACCGCCAAGGGCGCGCTGGAGTGGCTCTACCTGATGAAGGAGGAGCTGGGGAACCGCTGGCTTTCGGCGGACCGCTTCCGCCTGGGCGCGAGCGGCCTCCTCACCGACATCGAGCGCCAGCTCGAGCACTTCGTCACCGGCCGCTACGCGGCCGGGTACCGCCAACCCTCGGTCTGATGAGCGGCGTCGGCGAAATCTTCGAGACCATGGACTGGGGTCCGGCGCCGGAAAGCGACGCCGCGGCCACCGAGTGGCTGAAGCGTCACGACGGCGCGTTCGGCCTCTACATCGGCGGCGAGTTCTCCCCCGCGGCCGACGGAAAGACCTTCGACACCATCAACCCCGCGACCACCGCCCGCCTGGCGCGGGTGGCGCAGGCGGGGAAGCCGGACGTGGACCGCGCCGTCCGCGCCGCGCGCGCCGCGTTCCCCGCGTGGGCCGCGCTCTCCGGCCACGCCCGCGCCCGCTACCTCTACGCGCTGGCCCGCGAGGTCCAGCGCCACTCGCGGCTCCTCGCCGTGGTCGAGAGTCTCGACAACGGCAAGTCCATTCGCGAGACCCGGGACATCGACGTCCCGCTGGTCGCGCGGCACTTCTACCACCACGCCGGGTGGGCTCAGCTCGCCGAATCCGAGTTCGCGGGATACGGCCCCCTGGGCGTCGTGGGCCAGATCATTCCCTGGAACTTCCCGCTCCTGATGGTGGCCTGGAAAGTCGCGCCGGCGCTCGCCGCGGGAAACACCATCGTGCTCAAGCCCGCCGAGTTCACGCCGCTCACCGCGCTCCTCTTCGCCGAGATCGCGCAGGAAGCGGGGCTCCCGCCCGGCGTCCTGAACGTCATCACGGGAGACGGCGAAACCGGAAAGCTCCTCGTCGACCACCCCGACGTGAACAAGATCGCCTTCACCGGCTCCACCGAAGTCGGCCGCCAGATCCGCAAGGCGACCGCGGGCTCCGGCAAGCGGCTCTCCCTCGAGCTCGGCGGCAAGAGTCCCTTCCTCGTGTTCGAGGACGCGGACCTGGACAGCGTGGTCGAGGGGGTGGTGGACGCGATCTGGTTCAATCAGGGGCAGGTGTGCTGCGCCGGATCGCGCCTTCTGGTCCAGGAAGGCGTGGCGGAGCGCCTGGTGGCCAAGCTCCGCGCGCGGATGGAGAAGCTCCGGGTCGGCCCGCCCCTCGACAAGGCGGTGGACATGGGCGCCATCGTCGCGCCGGTCCAGCTGGAGCGGATCCGTGGTCTGGTGGAGCAGGGGGTCGCCGAGGGCGCCAGGATGTGGCAGCCCTCGTGGGCCTGTCCCACCGAGGGGTACTTCTATCCACCCACGCTCTTCACCGACGTGGCGCCCGCGGCCACCATCGCCCAGGTCGAGATCTTCGGTCCGGTTCTCGTGACCATGACCTTCCGCACTCCCGCCGAGGCGGTGCAGCTCGCCAACAACACGCCGTACGGGCTCGCGGCCAGCGTGTGGACCGAGAACATCAACCTCGCGCTCGACGTGGCGCCGAAGATCAAGGCCGGCGTGGTCTGGGTGAATTGCACCAACCTCTTCGACGCGGCGGCCGGCTTCGGCGGCTACCGCGAGTCCGGCTACGGACGCGAAGGCGGACGGGAGGGGATGTGGGAGTACTTGAAACTCAACGACCGGGATGAGGGATTGGGGCTTGGTGATCCTCGCGGCGCGATGGCAGCCAATCCCGCATCCCCAATGGCCAATCCCGGCCTTCCCGCCATCGATCGGACTCCGAAGTTGTTCATCGGCGGCAAGCAGGCGCGGCCCGATCAGGGATATTCCCGGAAGGTGCACGCTCCCGACGGCCGGCTCCTGGGCGAGGTCGCCGAAGGGAACCGCAAGGACATCCGCAACGCGGTCGAAGCGGCGCACGCGGCGGAGGCCTGGGCCCGGACCGCGGGCCACGCGCGGGCGCAGATCCTCTACTACATCGCGGAGAATCTCTCGGCGCGCGCGGCGGAATTCGCGGCCCGCCTCGAGTCGCTCACCGGGCGCGGCCCCGACGCGGGGCGGCGGGAGGTGGACGCGACCATCGCCCGCCTCTTCACCTACGCCGCCTGGGCCGACAAGTACGACGGCGCGGTGCATCAGGTCCCGATCCGCGGCGTGACCCTCGCGATGAACGAACCGGTGGGCGTCCTCGGAGTCGCGGCACCCGAGGAGTTCCCGCTGCTGGGCTTGATCTCCCTCGTGGCGCCCGCGATCGCCACCGGCAACACCGTGGTCGCGATCCCCGCCGAGGGCCGCCCCCTCGCCGGCACCGATTTCTACAGCGTGCTCGAGACCTCGGATCTTCCCGCCGGCGTGGTGAACATCGTCACCGGCGCCAAGGACGCGCTGGCCCTGGTGCTCGCCGGGCACGACGACGTCGCCGGAATCTGGTATTGCGGGTCGCGGGAGGGCGCGGCCGCGGTGGAGCGCGCCTCCGCCGCCAACCTGAAGCGGGTCTGGACCCGCACCGCGCCGCTCGACTGGCTCGACCCCCGGCACGGGGAAGGACGCGAGTTCCTGCGCGAGGCGACGCAGGTGAAGAACATCTGGATCCCCTACGGCGAGTGACGTCCACCCCCGAACCCGGCGCCGTCTCGAGCATCGAGCACCGCGTGAACTACTCCGAGACCGATCAGATGGGTCTCGTGTATCACGCGAATTACGTCATCTGGCTCGACATGGCGCGCACCGAGCATCTCCGGCGGACCGGGTTCACCTACAAGGAGCTGGAGGACGCGGGGATTTACCTCGCCGTCACCGAGCTGTCGGTCACCTACCGGCGCCCCGCGCGCTACGACGATCTGATCCGCGTGCGCTGCTGGGTGCGGGAGCTGGCCTCGCGGCGGGTCACCTTCGGCTACGCGGTGGAACGCGCGGCCTCGGGCGACCTCCTCGCCGACGCGGAGACCTCGCTCATCGCGCTCGACCGCCGGCACACCCTCACCCGCATCCCGGAGCACGTGCGTGATCGACTCCACGCGACGCCCGACCCCGTCCCTTAGCGTTTTCGCCGCGGTCCTTCTGCTCGTCCTGGGCGCCGGCGCCGCCCGTGCCCAGCAGACGCCGCCGCAGGACGAAGCGACCGTCGGCATCCTGGCGCGGGTGCTGGCCGCCACCGACGCGCGACGCTACGACGAGGGCGCGCTGCGCGAAGCCATCGCGTCGGCCATTCCCGGGGTGCGGCGTCAGGCCGTGCTCGCCGCCGGCCGCATCGGCGACCCCGCCGGCGTGGATCTCCTGACGCCACTCCTCGCCGACTCCGACGCGTCGGTGCAGGCCGCCGCGGCGTTTGCCCTCGGCCTCCTGAAGGACGAGCGCTCGGTCCCCGCGCTGCAAGGGCTGATTCGCGGCGGCGGGCAGGACGCGCCGCAGATCGAGGCGGTGACCGCGCTCGCCAAGATCGGGGGGAAAGCGGGCGCCGACGCCCTCCGGCAAATCCTGGAGTCGGCGCCCGCCACCGGTGGCACGTCCGCCACCGTGAGCGACGCGCTCCTCGAGTCCTGGCGCCTCGGCCCCCTCGCGCCCGTCCAGACCATCACCGCATTCGCCGACGACCCCGACCCCACGGTGCGCGGGCACGCGCTCTATGCCCTGGGGCGGCTCCGGAACCGGCTGGGGTTGCAGCCGCTGCTCGCCGCGCTCGCCGACCGCGACTCCACGGTCCGCGCCATCGCGGTGCGAGGCGTGAACCGCGCGCTCATCGACAGCGGCGGGCTCGACCGCCACGCCATCGCGGAACGCCTGCGCGGCCTCCTCAACGACGCTAGTCCCCGGGTGCAGATCAACGCCCTGCGTGCCCTCGCGAGCTTTCACGACTCGCTCGAGGCGGGCGCCGTCTCCGCCCTCCTGTCCAGCCCGTTCGTGAACGTCGCGGTCCAGGCCGAGACCACTCTCGGCGCCACCGGCGGCGGCGCGGCGGTCACCGCGCTCAAGGGCCGCCTCCAGAACGCGTCGTTCGCGCTGCGGCGGCAGGCGGTGATCGCCCTCGCCGAAGCCGATTCCGCCTCCGGCGCCGCCGCCGCCCTGTCGCTCGCCTCCGACGCCGACTGGCGGTGGCGCAGCGTCGCGGCCGAAGCCTACGGCGCCGCCCACCGCCGCTCCGCGCTCGAGGGGATGCTCTCCGACGCCGACGGACGCGTGGTCGCTCAGGCGCTCGGTGCCCTCGCGCGCATCGTCGCCGATTCCGATACCACCCTCGCCCCCCGCGCCCGCCAGCTCCTCACTCACGCGGATCCCGCGGTGCGCAGTGTCGCCGCGGACATCCTGGCCCGCCATCCCGACGTGGATGACGTGGATCGGCTCACTGACGCGTACCGGCGCGCCGGCGGCGACCCCTTCGACGACGCCCGGCTCTCCGCCGTCGCGGCCCTCGCCGCCATCGCCAACGCCGGCGCCGCCGCCCGGCTCCGCGTGGCGACGCGATTCGTCGCCGTGGTTCCCCACGCCGATGACTACCTGGTCCGCCGCCTGGCCGAGGCCAAGTTCCCGGACGCGGCGGCGGCCTGGGGGCCCGTCACCCCGATCGCGACCGGCCGCACCGACGCCGAGTACCGGGACGTGGTCCGGCGCTACCTGCTTCCCGCGATCGACGGCCAGGTGTTCCCGCCGATCACCATCGAAACCGATCGCGGCACCCTGGGCGTCCAGCTCCTGCCCACCGAGGCGCCGATTACGGTCGCCATGTTCCTGAGCCTGATCGACCGCCGGTACTTCGACGGGTCCCGGTGGCACCGGGTGGTCCCCAACTTCGTCGTCCAGGACGGCGACCCCCTGCGGGGGGACGGGTGGGGCGGTCCCAACTTCGTCCTCCGGGACGAGGTGAACCCCACGCGGTATGGTCCGGGTATCATGGGCATGGCCCTTTCCGGTCCCGACACCGGCGGCAGCCAGTACTTCATCACCGACGGCCCCGAACCGCACCTGGACGGCATCTATCCCGTGTTCGGCCGGGTGGTCGCCGGCGCGTCGGTGCTGGACGCCATCTCCCAGGGCGATCGCATCCGGAGCATCCATCGGTGAGCCGCGGCCGGGCGCTGGGGCTCGGCCTGATCCTGGCCGCCGTTCTCCCGGCGGCCGCGCCCGCGCAGTTCGGCTATTTCGGCCAGAACAAGATTCAGTACCGCCGCTTCGACTGGCGCGTGCTCCACGGCGAGCACGTAGACGTCTACTACTATCCGGAAGAAGAAGAGCTGGGGCGCGTCGCCCTGGCGTACGCGGAGCAGAGCTACGGCGTGCTCGAGCGCCGGTTCAGCCACGCGGTCCGGCATCGCATCCCGATGATCATTTACGCCTCGCACACCGATTTCGAGCAGACCAACGTCCTGCCGTTCGTCCCGCCCGAGGGGCTCCTCGGCGTCACCGACTTCCTGAAACAGCGGGTCACGCTCCCGTTCACCGGCAGCTACTTCGATTTCCAGCATACCATCCGCCACGAGCTGGTGCACGAGTTTCAGCTCTCGCTCGAGGCCGAGCTCTTCCACCGCTACCCCCGCTTCCGCCACGCCGACTTTCCGCTGTGGTGTACCGAAGGCCTGGCGGAGTATTTCTCGGCGGGCGAGGACTCGCGGGACGAGATGATCCTGCGGGACATGACCCTCGCGGGCCAGCTGCCCACGATCGAGGATCTGGCGTACGCGGGCGGCGGGCTGGTGTATCCGGTCGGCGGCAGCATTCATCACTACCTCGCCGACCATTACGGCGAGTGGCGGATCCAGGAGCTGTACCGCGAGTTGTGGAAGTATCAGAGCTTCGACGACGCGATCGCCGCCGTGTACGGCCGCACCGTCACCCAGCTCTCCGATGAATGGCAATACTGGATGCGGCAGCGGTACTACCCCGGCGTCGCCGACGCCCGGCCCCTCGACGTCTCCGCGCGCGAGGTGACCCGCCTCGCCATCAAGCCGTTCGCCTACGAGCCGGCCGGCGATTCGTCCGCGGAGTTTCTCTACTTCTCGCCCTCCACCGGCTACACCAACATCTATTCCCAGCCGGCCGGGGGCGGGAAGTCGCACATCGTGATCCGGGGCGAGCGCACCCCGGAGTTCGAATCGTTCCATTTCTTCGAGTCGCGGCTCGACGTCTCGCCGGAGGGCGTGGTGGTCTTCACCAGCAAGTACGCGGATCGCGACGCCCTCTTCCTCTGGAGCATGAAGGAGCGGAAGGTCGTCGGGCGCTACGAGTTCCCGAGTCTCGTCTCCATGCTTTCCCCCGCCTGGGCGCCGGACGGCAAGAGCATCGTGTTTTCCGGGTTGGCGCTGTCGGGCTACAGCGATCTCTACCGGATCTGGCTCGCCGACGGGCGTCTGGAGCGTCTCACCAGCGACCGCTTCCAGGATGTGGATCCGTCGTTCAGCCCCGACGGCAAGTCGATCGTCTTCAGCTCCGACCGCACCGCGTTCGGCGCGGACGGCGCGAAGAACCTCTTCAAGCTGGACCTGGACACCAAGGCCGTCACCTATCTCACCTACGGCGACTGGAAGGACAACGAACCCCGCTGGTCGGCGTCCACCGGCAAGATCTATTTCTCGAGCGATCGCGACGGGACCTTCCAGATTTACGAGATCGATTCGACGGGGACCGGCCGCCGGCTCACCCACAGCCTCAACGGCGCCTTCGACCCCCAGTGGGTCGGCCGCGAGGGCGGTCTGGTCTTCGGCGGCTTCGCCGACCTCTCGTTCAACATCTATTTCGCCCGGCCTCCGGTCGACAGCACCGCGCCCACCATCAGTCTCGCCGCCGATCGCCAGCCCGCCGACTGGCGGTGGGCCGAGCTCCAGAACCCGGCCTACGCCCGCACCGACGGCGTGCCCTACGAGCGGCGCTACACCCTCGACTTCGCCGCCGGCGACGCCGTGTTCGCGCCGGGACTGGGCTCCGCCCAGGGCGCGGTCTTTCTCTTCAGCGACCTGCTGGAGGATCACGAGCTCCTGGTCGGCGTCTCGTCGTTCGCCGGCAACGGCTTCGGCAGCATCGTGGACAACGTGAACGGCACCGTGTTCTACCTGAACCAGGCGCACCGGATCAACTGGGGCGTCGGGGCCTTCCGCGTCCGCGGGCTGTTCTACGAGGGAGACTTCCAGAGCCTCTTCGACGAGACCTCGCTCGGCGTTTTCGGCGAGGTCCGCTACCCCATCAACAAATTCCGGCGCATCGAGGCCGAGTATCGGCTGGAGCATTCCGATCGCTTCGACCTCATCGGCCAGACCACCGATGAGCCGCACCGCGTGGGGTGGCTCGCGTCCAATTATCTCTCTTACGTCAAGGACAACACCCTCTGGCTCGACACCGGCCCCATCGACGGCGAGCGCTACAACTTCACCGCCGGCGTGGTGAACGACGTGAGCCACGGACGGTTCGACTCGTGGGTGGCCTCCGCCGACGTCCGGGAGTACCTGCGCACCTCGCTGCGCAGCGCCTTCGCGGTGCGCTTCCTCGGCTACTACGCCGGCGGCGAGAGGCCGGAGCGGATCAACATCGGCGGCTCCTGGGGCCTCCGCGGCTATCCGCGGTATGGGTACATCGCGGGGACCAAGGCCTGGCTTTTGAACTCCGAATGGCGGTTTCCCATCACCAACTTCCTCTCCATCGGCTTCCCCTTCGGCGAGTGGCGGTTCCCCGGGGTGCAGGGGGCCCTGTTCGTGGACTACGGGCGCGCCTGGTCCGATCTTTCGCGCAATCGCGGGACCCTCGGCAGCTCGGGGCTCGCGCTCCGGATGGCGCTCGGGGAAGCCCTGGTGTTGCGCCTCGACCTCGGATACCGCCTGAATCGCGCCAACGCCGAAGCTTACGGCCTCCCGGACAACAGCCGCGGCGACAAGTTCGCCGACCTCTTCTTCGGCTTTAACTATTGACCCGCCAACGGTTTTTGCTTGACCCGCTCCGCGCGCTTTCCTACATTGGCGCGGGGGCGTTGGTGCTGTCGTGCCGGCCGCGCTTCGCGCCGCTCGTTCCCGATCCGCTGTCGCCCGCGACCGCGGAGGGAGCGCTGGAGTGGACCCGGACCACGCTGCCGCGCGGCACCGAGGCGATTCGGTTCCACTGGCGCTACCGCGACGAGCGGATGCAGGTGGGCGGGCGGGGGACGGCGCGGATCGCGCCCCCGGATTCGATGCGGTTCGATTACGCCGGGCCCCTGAACATGGGGCAGGGGGCGGCGGTGGTGATCGGGGACTCGGTGCGCTGGGCCGATCCCGCCGACAACTTCCGCTCCCTGGTGCCCGCGGTGCCGATGCTCTGGGTGGCGTTGGGTACGGTCCGCCCGCCGGCCCCGGGCGCGACGGTGTACGGCGGCGGGGACTCGACCCGCCGGCTGTGGCGCTTCGTGCAGGGCGCCGACACCCTGGAGTACGCGATGGGCGGCGCGCCGCTGGTGCTGGACGCGCAATGGCGCCGGGGCGGGCAGGTGGTGGCGGTGAGTCACACGACGTTCGACGATCACGCGCGCCCCCTGGGAGCGCGAGTGGATTTTCCGGAGGCGAAGGGACGATTTGAGCTTACGGTTGTGGCGGTGGACACCACGGCGCTCGTTCCTCCGGCGTTGTGGCGCGGTCGGCGTTAGTCTCGGCACCCTCTGCTTCACCGGCTGTCTCTACGGTTTCGCCGGCGGCGGACTGCCGAACATCCGGACGGTGGCGATTCTGCCGTTCGACAACCTGACGCCCGAACCGCAGCTGACGCAGGAAGTGAATGACGCGGTGCGCGAAGCGCTCGAGAACCGGCTCGGTCTTCGTCTCGCCGGCGAGCAGCACGCCGACGCGCTCGCCCGGGGACGGGTGGTGCGCTACGAGCCGGACATCGCGGTCGCCTTCCAGCCCGGCGTGGGCCAGGCGAACGTCACCCGGCGCCAGGTGCAGCTGACCGTGGACGTGGAGATCATCGACCAGCGGGAAGGGAAGACCTTGTGGCAGCGGCAGGGCCTGGTGGTGGTCGGGGAGTACCAGCCGCCGCAGGAAGCGGACGGGCGCAAGCTCGCGCTGCAGAAGCTGGTGACCGAAATCGTCGAGGGAGCGCAATCGCAATGGTGACCCCCTGGTGGCGGAGCAACGCGGGTGCGAGCTCGACGGGGTGCCTCTTCTCGCTCCTCGTGTTCGTGGGCCTGCTCTACTACGGCGTGAACATCGGCGAGGTCTACTTCCGCTACTATCGCCTGGTTGACGAAATGCAGTCGCAGGCGGCGTACGCTGCCGCCATCGACGACGGGACCATCATCCGCCGCATTCAGGCCGCGGTCCAGGACATCGGTCTCCCCGACTCCGCCGGCACCAAGGTCCGGGTGCGCCGCACGCCCAGCCCCCGCCAGATCGACATCGACAGCCGGTACTCGGAAACCGTGCACCTGCCGCTCTTCGATCACACCTTCTCGTTCCATCCGCACGCGAGCCAGCCGCTGTAGCCGCGGGGCCGCGTGAGCACCGCGTCCAAGATCCGGAGCTGGGACGACGCGGCGCGCTGGCGCGGCGCCCAGCCGGGACCCGTGGTCTTCACCAACGGCGTCTTCGACCTCCTGCACGCGGGTCACGTCCAGGTGCTCGAGGCCGCGCGGGCCGAGGGTGGCGCCCTCATCGTCGGGGTGAACGGCGACGCCTCGGCACGGCGGCTCGCCAAGGGACCGGAGCGGCCGGTCGTGGCCGCGGAGGACCGCGCGCGGGTGCTCGCGGCGCTCGCTTGCGTGGACGCGGTCGTGCTCTTCGACGACGACACGCCCCTGCAGCTGATTCGCCGCCTCCGGCCGGACGTGCTGGTGAAAGGGGCCGATTACCGGCCCGAGGCCATCGTGGGCGCGACGGAGGTCGAGTCCTGGGGCGGGCGCGTGGTGCGGGTGCCCCTCCTCGCTGGCCGCTCCACGACGGACCTGGTGCGCCGCCTTCGCGGCGTATGAAGCTCCTCGTGGCCACCCGCAGCGAGGGCAAGCGCCGGGAAATCCGCGAGCTGCTCCAGGGCCTTCCCTTCGAGGTGGTGTTTCCCACCGATCTCTTTCTCGAGCGCCTGCCCGAAGAGCGGGACTTGGAGCAGGGGAGAAACTACGCCGAGAACGCGGTGGCGAAGGCGCGGTACTTCGCGCAGCGCGCCGCCGTTCCCACCGTGGCGGACGACTCCGGAATTGAAGTGGACGCCCTGGACGGCGCCCCCGGGATGCACTCGGCGCGCTGGGCCGGCGTCGACGGCGCGGAACAGGACCGGGCCAACAACGCGCTGTTGCTCGAGCGGCTCGCCGGCGTGCCGGAGGAGCGGCGCACCGCGCGGTACCGCTGCGTGGTGGCGTTTCTCGACGCCGCGGCCGCCACGCCCCAGCTGGTGGAGGCGACCTGCGAGGGGTTCGTGCTCCCCGCACCGCGCGGCACGGGGGGGTTCGGGTACGATCCGCTCTTCTTTTCGCCGGAGCTCAAGATGAGCTTCGGGGAGGCGCCGGCGGCCTCGAAACACCGGGTTTCGCACCGGGGGCGGGCCTTCCGGGCCCTGGTCGAGGTGCTGCTGCGGCGCTCGAAGTAGCGGGGCGCGGGGCGTGGGTTGTAGGTTCTTGCTGCCCGTCCGTACGTCGGCGGGCCTGGAATCTTCGGGGTGTGGCGCAGCCCGGTAGCGCGCCTGGTTTGGGACCAGGAGGCCGCGGGTTCAAATCCCGCCGCCCCGACTCCGCGCCCGTAGCTCAGGTGGATAGAGCAGCAGCCTTCTAAGCTGTTGGTCGGAGGTTCGAATCCTCCCGGGCGCACTTCACCCGCCGGGGTCCGCGTGCCGCGACACCATCCATTCCTCTGTGCCACCGTGGGCGCGGCGCTCGCCGCTCCCTGCGCCGCGCAATCCCCTCGCACCGCGGATCCGGAGCGGCCCACCGTCGCCACCCACGCCTACGCCGTCGCGCCCGGCTACGTCGAACTGGAGCAGGGCGTGCGGGTGATCGATCCCGGCGGTCCCCCGGTGACGAGCTGGGAGTTCAATCTCAAGCTCGGCGTGACGCCGTCGCTGCAGGTGGCGTTCTTCGGGACCGCGCTGACCAGGAGCCCGGCGGGCACCGGGGGGGACGTCGGGTTCGCCTTCAAGGTGCGGCGGGACCTCTCGCCGCGCGCGGCGGTGGCGCTGGTGCCACAGCTGACCTTGCCGACCGGCCGCGCGGCGCTCGGCTACGGCGCGGGGCGCGCGCTGGGCGGTCTGGTCGGCGTGCTGAGCGCCGATCTCCCGGGGCACCTGCATCTGGACGTGAACGCGGGCGTGCTGGGGCTGGGCGCGGGCGTTCCGCAGGGACTGGGCACGGTGAGCGGGGGCGTCGCGGCCGGTCGCTTTGGAGTGCAAAGTGAGGTCTACCGGATCGGCCCTGGAGGGGCCGGGGCGGGTCAATCGGGGTGGCTGCTGGCGGGCACGGTGGCGCCGGCGCCGTGGCTGGTGTTGGACCTGGGCCACGTGGTCGCGCTGTCGTCGGGCGGCGGGGCGCAGTGGGTGGCGGGGGGGACGGTGAACCTGGGTCGTATGTTCAAGTGGAGGGCCCCCTTGACTGGCCTTCGGAGCGCGGCTACAATGTGATTCTCGCCGCGAGATTTTTCTCGCGGCCCGTTCTTTGAGAACTGATGATCGAGCGTGAGGAGTGCGGCCCCATTATGAGCGGTGCGCGATCAGACGCGTGCCGTCAGGGGTTTGACTCTGATGTGATTCGGACGACAAACACGTAACACAGTCGTTCGGTTGAGCTGTTCGAATTCTCTATTGGAGAGTTTGATCCTGGCTCAGGACGAACGCTGGCGGCGTGCCTAACACATGTAAGTCGAACGGGACCGGGGGCAACTCCGGTTCAGTGGCAGACGGGTGCGTAACACGTGAGGAACTTGTCCGGTGGGGGGGGATAGCCGGCCCAACGGCCGGGTAATACCGCATACGATCGTTCGGGGGCATCCCTGGGCGATGAAAGCAGCCGCAAGGTTGCACCGCCGGAGAGTCTCGCGGCCTATCAGCTAGTTGGCGGGGTCACGGCCCACCAAGGCGACGACGGGTAGCTGGTCTGAGAGGATGATCAGCCACATTGGGACTGAGACACGGCCCAGACTCCTACGGGAGGCAGCAGTGGGGAATATTGCGCAATGGCCGAAAGG
>Ga0079221_10000030_pt1 | contig 33091 bp, 29 predicted proteins | sample GAAS200_FD_75069 | JGI IMG/M metagenome (GOLD analysis project Ga0079221, IMG submission 75069) | Agricultural soil microbial communities from Georgia to study Nitrogen management - GA AS200 | ecosystem: Environmental > Terrestrial > Soil > Agricultural land | place: USA: Georgia | collected... | reverse complement strand
GGCGGCGCGGACGGCGGGCGGGATAACATAGAGGCCGGGGCCCGTGGTGGCGAGCGGCGCCGCGCGCCGTATCTTCCGGAGGTTCCCTCTCGCGGAGTTCCCATGCGGCGCTCGGCCTGGCTTCTGCTCTCGGTCTTCTTCCTCCCCGCGGTCGCCCACTCGCAGGACGTGGCGTCGCTCTGCCGCTCCTTCGCCCATCCGGAACTCTCGGTGGGTCGCTGGGCGTCGTATGCCACCACCCGCCGCGGGCGCAGCGACTCCGTGCGCATCGCCATCATCGGCAGCGAGCGCGACCACGACACCACCTTCTACTGGTTCGAGTTCTCGTCGCACGAACGGAACGGCGACGCGGTGGTGTTCCAGATCCTGATGCCCGCGGCGTACGACGTGGGACACGCCCGCGCCGCCGTCATGAAGAGCGGGACCGAGCAGGCGATCAAGATTCCGATGCAGATGTTTCGCATGACCGCGGGCCGGACCTTCAAGGACCCGCGCGAGGATTTCGTCCACCGCTGCGCCCGCGCCCACCTGGTCGGTTGGGAGAGCGTCACCGTGCCCGCGGGGACCTTCCGGGCGGCGCACCTGCTCGTCACCGACTCGCTCGACCACGGCCACAAGGGCGACGTGTGGGCGACGCCCGACGTGGGGATCGGCCTCGTGAAAATGGTCGAAGATGACGGCACCACGATGATCCTCACCGGCCGGGGCACCGGCGCCAAGTCCGGCATCACCGAGCAGCCCCGGGAGATGGGCTTCCCGTCACACTAAGGAAGGGAGTACCGATGCAACGCCGTGAAGCACTGCGCGCGCTGGGGGGCGCCGCCGCCCTCCCGCTCATTTCGCGCGACCTCTTCGCCCTCGGCCGCCAGGTCCACGCCGCGGCCGGCGCCACCCGCCGGGTGCTGGACGCCCATCAGGACGCCACCGTCACCGCGATGGCCGACCTGATCATTCCCGCCACCGATACCCCCGGCGCCAAGGATGCGAACGTCACCGCCTTCATCGACGTGATGCTCGCCGACTGGTACGACCCCGAAGACCGGGACCGCTTCCTCGCCGGGCTCGCCGACGTGGACCGCCGCCACCAGGCGCTCTTCGGCAAGGACCTGGTGGACGGGACCGCGGCCCAGCAGGCCTCCGTCGTCGCCGCGCTGGACGACGAAGTCACCCGCTTGCGGGACGCGGACCAGCCCTACGGCAAGCATCCCTTCCACATGCTGAAGCGCCTGACCGTGATCGGCTACTACACCTCCGAGGTGGGCGCCGAGAAGGAGACGAAGTACACCATCATCCCCGGCCGTTACGGGCCCTGCGAGCCGGTTGCCGGCCCGGGAGGGCACTGAGATGGCCAAGACCTATGACGCGATCGTCGTCGGCTCGGGGATGACCGGCGGCTGGGCCGCGAAGGAGCTCACCGAGCACGGGCTCGACACCCTGGTTCTCGAAGCGGGCCGGATGATCACGCCGGAAGCGGACTACGTCGAGCACGTGCCGCCCTGGGAGAAGAAGTTCCGCGGCGAGCGGGACCGGAAGAAACAGCTGGTGGATCAGCCGATTCAGAAGGAGTGCTACGCCTGCGACGAGTGGTCGTCCAAGTTCTTCGTGAACGACCGCGAGAACCCGTACACCACGGCCGAGGGCACCTCGTTCCTGTGGCTCCGGGGCCGGCAGGTGGGCGGGCGTTCCATCATGTGGGGCCGCCAGGTCTACCGCTGGAGCGATCTCGACTTCGAAGCCAACTCGCACGACGGGTACGGCGTGGACTGGCCGATCCGCTACGCGGACATCGCGCCCTGGTACGACCACGTGGAGGAGTTCATCGGCATCTCGGGAGAGGCGCTGGGGCTCCCCCAGCTTCCCGACGGCAAGTTCCTGCCGCCGATGGAGCTGAACTGCGCCGAGCGGATGGTGCGGGACGGGCTGAAGCAGCACTTCGGCGGCGAACGGGTGCTCACCATCGGCCGCTGCGCGGTGCTCACCGCCGATCACAACGGCCGCAAGGCGTGCCACTACTGCGGCGCCCGCGAGCGCGGCTGTATCACCCTCTCCTACTTCAACAGCATCAACGCCACGCTCCCGGCCGCGCGCGCGACCGGCAAGATGACCCTCCGCCCTTACAGCGTGGCGCACTCGCTGATCTACGACAAGAAAAAGAACCGGGTGACCGGCGTCCGGGTGATCGACGCCGTCACCAAGCACGCCCTCGAGTTCAACGCCCGGATCGTCTTCCTCTGCGCGTCCACCCTCGAGTCGGCCCGGCTCCTCCTCAACTCGCCGACCCCCGATTTCCCGAACGGTCTCGCCAACTCGAGCGGGCAGGTCGGCAAGAACCTGATGGACCACATCATGGGCGGCGGCGCGAGCGGCCGGATCGACGCGCCCGCCGACCGGACCACCTTCGGACGCCGGCCCAACGGGATCTACGTCCCCCGCTTCCGCAACGTGAAGGACAAGCACCCGGACTTCCTGCGCGGCTTCGGCTTCCAGGGTGGGGGCGGGCGCGGTGGCTGGGGCCGCGGCATCGACGACGCCGGGTTCGGGCCCGAGTTCAAGAATTCGCTGCGTGAGCCCGGCCCCTGGACCTTCGGGTTCTACGGCTTCGGCGAATGCCTGCCGCGCCCGGAGAACTACGTCGAGATCGACCCCGACACCAAGGACGCCTGGGGGATCCCGGCCCTGAAGATCCACTGCTCCTACGGCGACAACGAGTGGGCCTTGATGAAGGACGCGTCCTACACCGCGGCCGAGATGCTGGACGCCGTGGGCGCGCACGACATCGACGCTTACGTCGAGCGGAACGCGCCCGGCAAGGCGATCCACGAGATGGGCACCTGCCGCATGGGCAGGGATCCCAAGACCTCGGTGCTGAACGCGCACAACCAGGCCTGGGACATTCCCAACCTCTTCATCACCGACGGATCCTGCATGGCCTCCTCCGGGTGCCAGAATCCGTCCATCACCTACATGGCGCTCACCGCGCGGGCCGCGAACTACGCCGTGGACCAGATGAAACAGAGGGCGCTATGAAGCCGGGAGACGGGATGGGGGGGTCGGGGGCGGGCGGGATGGATCGGCGCGCATTTCTGGCCGCGGCGGGAGGCCTTGCCGCGGGCCTCACGTTTCCCGGATCCCCGATCCCGTTTCCGCGGATGACCACCCGCATTGCCGCCATCGGCCTCCAGCTCTACACCGTCCGCGACCTGATGCAGAAAGACGTCGAGGGCACCATCGCCCAGGTCGCCGCGGCCGGCTATCAGGAAGTCGAGTTCGCCGGGTACTTCGGCAAGACGCCCGCCGAGATCAAGGCGATGGTCGCGCGCCACAACCTGGTCGCGCCCTCGGCGCACGTGCCCTTCGAGGCGATCGCCAAGGGCTGGGATCAGGTGCTCGCGGATTCGGTCGCGGCGGGGCACCAGTACATCGTCGTGGCGTGGATTCCCGAGGAACAGCGGAAAACGGTGGACGCCTGGAAACACATCGGGGCCGTCCTCACCGGGGCCGGCGCGGCCGCGAAGAAGGCCGGCCTCCAGCTCGCCTATCACAACCACAGCTACGAGTTCGTGCCCCTCGAGGGCCAGCGCCCCTACGACGTGCTGCTCGCCGCCACCGATCCCCAGCTGGTGCAGCTTGAGATGGACCTGTTCTGGATCACCTACGGCGGCGGCGACCCGCTCGCGTACTTCGCGCAATACCCGGGCCGGGTCCCGATGGTGCACGTGAAGGACATGATGAAGAAGCCCACCCCGACGGTGGCGCCGGACTCGGTGATGGCGGACGTGGGGAAGGGCACCATCGACTGGAGGAGAATCTTTGCCCGGTCGGCCCAGGCGGGCATCAAGCACTACTTCGTCGAGCACGACTCGCCCAAGGATCCCATCGCGAGCATCCGCGCGAGCTGCGCCTACCTCCAGACCCTGGAATTCTGAAGCGCCGGCGGCGCCCCGGTTCGTTGACCTTCGGTTCGGACCGTGCTACTCTCCTGTGCCGTTCGACCGACCTCGAGGGAGACGTCTGACGCTGTGCGCCGCACTTCATACCTCCTGACCGTTCTGCTGCTCGCGGCCACCGCCTGCGGGGGGCACTTCCCGCAGACCACGCTCCAGCCCAAGGCCGATTTCGGCTTCGCCATTCAAGGGCTCTTCGGCGACATCTTCTGGTGGGCCGTGGTGGTCTTCACCGTCGTCGAAACCCTGCTCGTCGTCACCCTGATCCGCTTCCGGGCCCGGCCCGGCGGCCCCACGCCCAAGCCCCTGCACGGCCACACCGTGCTCGAGATCGCCTGGACCCTGGCGCCCGCTTTGATTCTGGTGTTCATCGCCGTCCCCACCGTCCGGACCATCTTTTCGACCGAGGCGCCGGCGCCCGCCGGCGCGCTCAAGGTGAGCGTGATCGGGCACCAGTGGTGGTGGGAGTATCGCTATCCCGACCTCGGCATCACCACCGCCAACGAGCTGCACCTCCCGGTGGGCCAGCCGGTCGATCTGACGCTCACCACCGCCGACGTGATCCACAGCTTCTGGGATCCCGCCATGGGCGGCAAGCGGGACCTGATCCCCACTCACGAGAATCACCTGGTCTTCCGGCCCGAGTCGACCGGCACCTTCCTCGGCCAGTGCGCCGAATTCTGCGGCGCCTCCCACGCCAACATGCGCCTGCGGGTGATGGTGCAGGGCGACTCCGCGTGGAAGGCCTGGGTCGCGGACCAGCAGGCGCTTCCCGCGCCGGTGAAAAAGGGGTCGCTGGAAGAGCAGGGGGCGCAGGCCTTCCAGCGTTACGGCTGCACCGGCTGTCACACCATGGGCGACATGGCGCACGGGATCGTCGGACCCAATCTCACCCACGTGGCGAGCCGCACCACCATCGTGGGCGGCACCGTCGTGAATGACTCGGCGGGCCTCGCGCGCTGGATCGGCGACCCGCCGGGCACCAAGCCCGGATCGCTGATGCCCAATATGCACGTGCCGCCGGCGGACATCGCCGCGCTGGTCGCTTTCCTGCGGAGCATGAAGTGAGCGCCGTTCACGCGCCCGCCGCGCCCGCCACCGGATGGAAGAGCTGGATCACCACCACCGATCACAAGCGGATCGGGATGCTGTACTTCTTCACCGCCTTCGGGTTCTTCCTGATCGGCGGCATCGAAGCGCTGATGATCCGGCTGCAGCTGGCCCAGCCCGACGGCCGTCTGGTGAGCGCCGATACCTACAATCAGCTGTTCACGATGCACGGCACCACGATGGTGTTCCTTGCCCTGATGCCGCTCTCGGCCGCGTTCTTCAATTACATCATTCCCCTCCAGATCGGCGCGCGGGACGTCGCCTTCCCCCGACTGAACGCCTTCAGCTACTGGGTCTTCCTGCTCGGCGGCCTCTTCATCAACGCCAGCTGGTTCGCGGGGCCGCTCTTCCACGCCGGCCACCTGAACGTGGCCCCGAACGGCGGCTGGTTCGGCTACGCCAACCTCACCGAGCGGCAGTACTCGCCCGGTCCCAACATCGATTTCTGGCTGTTGGGACTCCAGGTTCTGGGCATCGCCTCGCTCGCGGCGGGCTTCAACTTCATCGTCACCATCCTCAACATGCGGGCGCCGGGCATGCGGATGATGCGGCTCCCGGTGTTCAGCTGGATGACCCTCGTCACCCAGTTCCTGGTGATCACCGCCTTCCCCGTGATCACCGTGGCCCTGGTGCTGCTGATGTTCGACCGTTTTTTCGGCACCCACTTCTACCTGCCCGCGGCGGGCGGCGATCCGCTCCTCTGGCAGCACCTGTTCTGGCTCTTCGGCCACCCCGAGGTCTACATCCTGATTCTGCCGGCGATGGGCATCATTTCCGAGGTCCTGCCCACCTTCGCGCGGAAGCCGCTCTTCGGGTACACGGTGGTGGTCTACTCCGGCGTCCTGATCGGCTTCATGGGGTGGGGCGTCTGGAGTCACCACATGTTCTCGGTGGGCCTCGGGCCCATCGCGGATTCGGTCTTCTCGGGCACCACGATGCTCATCGCCGTCCCCACCGGCGTGAAGATCTTCAACTGGATCGCCACCCTCTGGGGCGGCCAGATCCGCGGCACCACCGCGCTCCATTTCGCCGTGGGCTTCATCGCGATGTTCGTGATCGGCGGGCTCTCCGGCGTCATGCACGCCTCGCCCCCCGCCGACCTCCAGCAGACCGACACGTATTTCGTCGTGGCGCACATCCACTACGTGCTCTTCGGCGGGACCATCCTCGGCCTCTTCGCCGGGACCTACTACTGGTGGCCCAAGATGACGGGGCGGCTCCTCTCCGAAACCCTGGGCAAGTGGCACTTCTGGCTGATCATCATCGGGATGAACCTCGCGTTCTTCCCCATGCACTTCATCGGCCTGCTCGGCATGCCGCGCCGCATCTACACCTATTCCAGGGATCTCGGCCCCGGCATCGCGACCCTCAACCTCGTGTCCACCGTCGGCGCGTTCCTCATCGCGGTCGCGCTGCTGGTCTTCATCTGGAACCTCTGGCGCACCCGCACCCACGGCCAGCCCGCGGGAGACGATCCCTGGGGCGGCGCCACGCTGGAGTGGACGATCCCGTCGCCGCCGCCGCCCTACAACTTCGACTTCATCCCGACCGTGGTGAGCCGGCTCCCGCGCTGGTCCACCACCCAGATGCGAGCCATCCCCGAGGGCTCGCCGGAAGAGTCGCTCCCCCACGTTCCGTCGGGCTCGATCTGGCCCCTCGTAACCGCGCTGGGACTGCCGGTGCTCGCCTGCGCGCCGCTCACGCACACCCTGTGGCTGGCCTTCGTGGGCGCCGGCCTCCTGTTCTTCGGCATCTACCGCTGGGCCTTCGAGCCCTTCGAGGTCTAGAATGACGCACGCCGCCGCCGAACATCACACCAGCATGGGGGTGCCCAGCCGGAAGATGGCGTTCTGGGCCTTCATCGGCTCCGAGTGCCTCCTCTTCGGCTCGCTGATCTCCACCTATCTGGTCTACAAGGGCCGCAGCGTGGTGGGACCCTACCCCCACGAGATCCTGAACATCCCGCTCACGTCCTTCAGCACCTTCGACCTCCTGATGTCGAGTCTGATGATGGTGCTGGCGCTGGCGGCGGTTCAGCGCGGCGACATGAAGTGGGGAAAGATCTGGCTGCTCTCCACGGCGCTCCTCGGCATCGTGTTCCTGGGGATGCAGACCTACGAGTTCACGTCGTTCGTGCGTGAAGGGCTGACCCTCCAGACCAACCTCTTCGGCGCCACGTTTTTCGTGCTGACGGGAACCCACGGCGCGCACGTGACGGTGGGCGTGATCTGGCTCCTCACGCTCTTCTTCCGCGCGCTCCAGGGAAAACTCGGCCCCGAGCACGCGCTGACGGTCGAGATCTCCGGGCTCTACTGGCATTTCGTGGACGTGGTCTGGATCGTGATCTTCACGGTCGTGTACCTGATCCAGTGACGGAGGAGCGATGGACCAAGTGACGCCGGTCGAGCACGCGCATCCGGGGGCCGCGACCTACCTCCGGATCGCCGCGGTGCTCGCCATTCTCACCGTGCTCGAGGTCGGCGTGTTCTACGTGCCGGTCTTCCACGCCATCCTGGTTCCCGCGCTGCTCATCCTGTCGGCGATCAAGTTCACGCTGGTGGTGATGTTCTACATGCACCTCAAGATGGACAGCGCGTTCTTCACCTTCCTCTTCGGCGGGCCGCTCCTCCTCGCGTGCTGCGTGGCGCTCGCCCTCCTGTTCCTCTTCGGGGCGATCGGGCTCGGGAAGTAGCTTGGGCGGGGCTCCGGTTTCCTGGGAGATTCATCCCAGTGTCGTGATCGGGCTCGCCGTCTTCGGCGGGCTCTACGTTTTCTGGGGCGGGATGACGGCGCCGCGCCGGCGCGTCCTCTCCTTCTGGGCCGCCATCGCCGTGCTCTTCTTCTCCCTGAACGGGCCCCTGCACGACCTCTCCGACACCTACCTCTTCAGCGCCCATATGGTGCAGCACCTGGTGCTCACCCTCGTCTTCCCGCCGCTGCTGCTGTACGGGACGCCGGCCCGGGTGGTGCGGCCCCTGCTCGCGCCCCGCGGCGTCGCCCGGTTCTCGCGCTGGGCCACGCGGCCGGTGGTCGCGGCGGTCATCTTTTGCGCCCCCATCACGCTCTGGCACTTCCCGGTCTTCTACGAGCTCGCCATGCGGCACCACCCGCTGCACATCGTGCAGCACCTGGTTTTCATCGCGACGGCGGTGGTGATGTGGTGGCCGGTGCTCTCGCCGGTGCCCGAGGTCCCGCGCGCGTCCTATCCCGCGCAGTTGCTTTATCTCTTCCTGCTCGGCATCCCCATGTCCATCGTGGGCGCGATGATCACCCTCGCGCGCGCGCCGCTGTACCCGTTCTACGCGGCGGCGCCCCGGGTGTGGGGGCTCTCGCCCGTCGCCGACCAGGAGATCGGCGGGCTTATCATGTGGGTGGTGGGGGGACTGGCGTTCTGGGCCGCGATGACCGTGGTCTGGTTCCGCTGGTCGGTCCGGGACGAACGAGGGGACGCCGAACGGGCCGTCCCCCGGGATGCGTATGGAGAGTGACGCGCGGTCGTTACGTGGGTGTCGCGCTCACTCCCCGTCCTGCGACTCGCCCAGCGGATGCCGCTTGAGGTCCTCGCCGATGCGGGGGTGCTCCCGCCAGAGATAGTAGCCCATCCCGAACGCCGCGATGGCGTTGCCAATGGCCACGTTCCACCAGGCCAGGGCTCCCAGCAGCGGCTGCGCCAGAATCGCCACGAAGATGTAGAACCCGAACTCGAAGAAGCAGGTGAACACCACCACCAGGAACAGGGTGTGCGGGGCCTCTTCCACTTCGGCCGCGAGCGCCGCCGCGATCACGCCCACCACGACGAAGGCGGAGACGTGGATCATCGTGTACCCGATGATCCGCGAATACTCGATCACCACCTGCGCCGGGTCGTAGGTGTGCCAGAACACCGCCGAGCCGAGCATTGCCGGAGTGAAGAAGGGGCGGCCGTTCACGGTGTCCACCAGCAGGAACCACAGCGCCACGGCTCCGGCGCCGATCAGCCCGGCCACGAACCCTTCCCGCAGAATCCGCGACAGCCGCATGCAGCACTCCGAAGGAGTGAAGTCGACCTCAATATACGCCCCGTCCCGGCCGGTGCTAGATTGGCGGCCCAGACGAGAGACCGGAGTCCACGCATGTCCTCCCGGGTGTACGCGTTCCTCCTCCTCGCCGGCGCGCTGGCCTTCGGCGGCGCCGGGTTGGTCCACCCCATTTTGCTCGGTGACGCGACGGGGCAGCTCGCGGTGATCGCCGCGACGCCGCACTGGCACGCCATTCACTGGACCCTGCTGTTCGCGCTGCCGGCGATGGCGGTCGGCCTCGTCGCGTTCGCGCTCGACGCCGGGAGCGGAGCGGGAAGCCGCGCCGCCGTGGTCGGCGCGCTGGTGGCCGTGCTCGGATTCGCCGTTCTCTCGCTCAACATTCTCTTCATGGCGGGCGCGGGGGCCGCGCTGGCGCGCACACCCGGTCCCGACGCCGTGTTCGTGTACGGAATGATCCATCCCGCCGGACTCGCGGCGGAGCGCGAAGCGACGGTGATTCTCGGCGTCGCGGTCTACTTGATCGGGCGGGCGTCACTCCTCGCCGCCCGGCCGCCGCGCTGGCTCGCCCTCGGCGGCGTGGCCGCGGGCACCGTCGCCGCGCTGGGCGCCGCGGTCACGAGCGAGATGGGCCTCACGATGTACTATTGCCAGGGACTGCTCGTGACCTGGATGGTCGTCGCGGGGGCGCTGGGGCTGGTGCGGCGGGCGTCGTGACGGATACCCCGTGACGAACGAGCCGCCGGAGTTTCCCCCGGCGGCTCGCTGGTCAGGCCCGGCCGGATCCTACCGCAGCCGGATCCGCACCACCTGCTGCTGCTGCCGGTACACGTTGTAGACGAGGAGCGTCACGATGTCGCCGGGCTTGTGGCTGGCCAGCGCGCTCCGCAGCTCGGCGCGGGTGTGCACCGCCGCGTCGTCCACCGATAGAATGATGTCCGGCCCGCCGGCGCCCGGAGGCGAGAGCCGGTTGTAGGCGGGGCCGTCGGGCGAAACGTCGGTCACTTCCAGTCCCCCGCCCGCGTGCGCCAGCACCCGCCGGATGTTGGTGTCCTGCGCGTCATCCGCCGTGACCGGCTCCACGCTCACCCCCAGCGCTTTCGAAACCGCGTCGGACTTCGGCTCCTCGGCGCCGGACGGGTTGGACGCGAGCTGCTCCGAATCCGCGGCCGGCGCGGCGATGAGGCGGACCTGGAAGGTCTTCTGCACGCCGCCCTTCCGCATCACCGTGACCGAGACCTCGTCTCCCGGCTTCTTGAAGCCCACCAGCTGCTGCATCTGGGCCACGTAGTCCACCGGCCGGTTGTCGAGTCCGACGATCACGTCGCCGACCTCGAGCCCCGCCTTCTTCGCCGGGGATTCGTCGCCGCCCGAGAAGTTCTCCACCACCACCCCGTGGATGGTGTGCAGGCCGACCAGCTCCGCGTCCTCCTGACGCACTTCGCCGATCTCCACGCCCATCACGGCGCGGGTCACGTGGCCGGTGGAGACCAGCTGATTCATCACCGTCCGCGCCAGGTTGACCGGGATGGCGAAGCCGTAGCCGGCGTAGAAGCCGGTCTCGCTCGCGATCGCCGAGTTGATGCCGATCACGTTTCCGTGCACGTCCACGAGAGGCCCGCCGGAATTGCCGGGGTTGATCGCGGCGTCGGTCTGGATGAAGTCCTGAATGGAGTAGCCCGGCACCTGCTGCAGGCCGGGGAGGAGCCGGCCCTTGGCGCTGACGATGCCGGCCGTCACCGTGAAGGCGAATTCCTCGCCCAGCGGATTCCCGATCGCCAGCACCCACTCGCCGATCCGCGTGGAATCGGAGTTGCCGAACGCCACCGTGGGCAGGTTGGTCGCGTCGATCTTGATCACCGCGACGTCGGTGGCGGGGTCCGCGCCCACCACCTTGGCCGTGAACTCACGCTTGTCGTAGAGCCGCACCGTCACGCGATCCTGTCCCGCGATCACGTGGTTGTTGGTGAGGATGTATCCATCGGGGGAGACCACGAAGCCGGATCCCGTGGCCTGCTCCACCTGGGGATGCTGATTCCGGAACTGGGGGAAGAAATCCTCGAAGCCCGGCGGCAGGCGCCGGGTGTCGGGCCGCTCCTGATGCTCCGACGAAATGAACACCACCGCCGGCTTCACCCGCTCGGCGATCGCGGCGAACGCGTCTCCCAGATCCGCCACCGGCCGCGCGGCCGGAATGACCGCGCTGGGCGGCGCCTGGGCGAGCACCTCGTGCTCCGCGGCGCTGCTCTTGGGGAGGCCGAACACCAGGATCCCCACCACGAACGCCATGGCCAGTAGCGTGCCGAACTTCAACCAGTCCCGCGTGCGTACCGACATTCGTCAGCTCCCTTTCTTCTTGTCTTCGTCCACGATCTCGTAATCTGCGTCCACCACGTTTTCCTGCTTGGGCGCTCCGGCGCCCGAATCGGGGGGAGGCTGGGCGCCTCCGTCGGCCGCGCCGGTGGCGCCACGCGCCGCGGCGTACAGCGACGCCCCCGCCGCCGAATAGGCCTGCTGCAACTCCTCCAGGGCTTTGGAGATCCCGTCGGCCGCCCCAGTGCGGAGCGCCGCCTTGGCCCCCTCTACCGCCGCGTCCAGCCGCGACTTGAGCGCCGCGTCCAGCTTGTCCGACCATTCCTTGGCGTTCTTCTCGACTTCATACACCATCGTGTCCAGCCGGTTGCGCCGCTCGATTTCCTCCCGGCGCTTCTGGTCCTCGGCCGCGTGCGCCTCGGCGTCCTTCACCATCTTGTCGATGTCCTTGTCGCCGAGACCGGAGGACGCCTCGATCCGGATCTTCTGCTCCTTCCCGGTCGCCTTGTCCTTCGCGGACACGTGCAGGGTGCCGTTGGCGTCGATGTCGAAGGTGACCTCGACCTGCGGCACCCCCCGGGGAGCCGGCGGGATCCCCGTCAGCTGGAACTTGCCGATGGTCCGGTTGTCGAGCGCCATCTGCCGCTCGCCCTGCAGCACGTGGATCTCCACCGTGGTCTGGGAATCCTCGGCGGTGGAGAACACCTCCGACTTCTTGGTCGGGATGGTGGTGTTCCGCGCAATCAGCACAGTGGTCACGCCGCCCAGGGTCTCGATGCCGAGGGAGAGCGGCGTCACGTCGAGCAGCAGGACGTCCTTCACCTCGCCCGCCAGCACCCCGCCCTGAATCGCGGCACCGATCGCCACCACCTCGTCCGGGTTGACGCCCTTGTGCGGCTCCTTGCCGAAGAAGCCCTTCACGATTTCCTGGACCTTGGGCATCCGGGTCATGCCGCCCACCAGGATGACCTCGTTCACGTCGCCGGGCTTGAGCCCCGCGTCCTTCAGGGCCTGCTCCATCGGCGGAATGGTGCGGCGCACCAGGTCGTCCACCAGCTGCTCCAGCTTGGCGCGGGTGAGCGAGACGTTGAGGTGCTTGGGGCCTGACTGGTCGGCGGTGATGAACGGGAGGTTGATCTCCGTCTGCATCACCGTCGAGAGCTCCATCTTGGCTTTTTCCGCGGCTTCCTTGAGCCGCTGCAGCGCCATCGGATCCTTGGAGAGATCGATGCCCTGGTCCCGCTTGAACTCCGCCACCAGCCACTCGATGACCCGCTGGTCGAAGTCGTCGCCGCCCAGGTGAGTGTCGCCGTTGGTGGACTTCACCTCGAACACGCCTTCGGCGAGCTCGAGAATGGAAATGTCGTAGGTGCCACCGCCCAGGTCGTACACGGCGACTTTCTCTTCCTTCTTCTTGTCGAGTCCGTAGGCCAGGGCCGACGCGGTGGGCTCGTTGATGATGCGCACCACGTCCAGGCCGGCGATCTTGCCCGCGTCCTTCGTCGCCTGCCGCTGGGAATCGTTGAAGTAGGCGGGGACCGTCACCACCGCCTTCTCCACCTTGTGGCCGAGGTAGTCCTCCGCCGTCTGCTTCATCTTCTGGAGGATCATCGCCGAGATCTCGGGGGGCGTGTAGCGCTTGCCCTGGACTTCCACCGCGGCGAGGTCGTTCTGCGCCGGCACGACCTTGTAGGGCACGCGCTTGGTTTCTTCGACCACTTCGTTCATCCGGCGGCCCATGAACCGCTTGATCGAAAAGACGGTGTTCTGCGGATTGGTCACCGCCTGGCGCTTCGCCACCTGGCCCACCAGCCGCTCGCCGTCCTTCGTGAACCCCACGACGGAGGGCGTGGTGCGGCCGCCCTCGGCATTCGGAATGACGACCGGGTCGCCACCCTCCATCACCGCCACGACGGAGTTGGTGGTGCCGAGGTCGATGCCGATGATCTTCTCAGCCATGGACTGCACTCCTTATCCTTGGGTTTGATGCCTACACGTTGCCGTCGGTCGCAAGGAGCAAGCCCTGTGCCCCTGAAAAACGCCAAAATGGCAGCGGGGAGAACGTGATCCTAAGTTAACGCCGGTCCGGCACCTACGGCCCTGTGAGGGTCTCCGTTTCGCGCTAGAATTAGCCCACGATGTTCCCGTATCGCGACGACAATCCCACCGAGCTCACGCCCGTCGTTACGCTCAGCATCATCGCGGCCAACGTGCTGGCCTGGGTGCTGGTGCAAGGGATGGGCGCCGCGGCGCCGCTCGCCCGGAGTGTGTGCGCGCTGGGGCTCACGCCCGGCGAGCTGCTGCACACCGTGCCCGCGGGCACCGCGGTGCCGCTGGGGGAAGGCCTGCGCTGCGTGGTGTCGGCCCGGGCGCACTGGTGGACCGTCTTCACCTCGATGTTCATGCACGGCGGGTGGTTCCACCTGCTGGGCAACATGTGGTTCCTGTGGCTCTTCGGGAACAACATCGAAGACTCGATGGGACACGCCCGCTTCGCGGTGTTCTATCTCATTTGCGGCGTCGCGGCGGCGGCGGCCCAGGTGCTGGCGGCCTCGCACTCGGCGGTGCCGATGATCGGCGCGTCGGGGGCGATCAGCGGCGTGATGGGCGCCTACGTTTTGCTTTTTCCGCGGGTGAAGGTGCACACGCTGATCTTCCTCGGCTTCTTCGCGACCACGGTCGCGCTCCCGGCCTGGGCGATGCTGGGGTACTGGATTCTGCTGCAGGTGCTGGGGGGCATTCCCAGCCTCGGGGGCGTGGACCAGGGCGGCGTGGCGTTCTTCGCCCACATCGGCGGCTTCGCCGCCGGGTTGCTCCTGGTCCGGCTCTTTCTCTCCGGAGACTTCCGCGCGCGGGAGGCGGAGGCCTAAGCCCCGGTCTCCTCCGCGTGGTGCTTGATGGTTTTGCCTTCGACCAGGAAGACGACGTCTTCCGCGATGTTGGTGGCGAGGTCGGCCACCCGTTCCAGATTCCGGGACACGAGGAACAGCTCCATCGCCGCGCCGATGATGTGCGGGTCCTCCATCATGTGGGTGAGGAGGATGCGGAACACGGAGTGGTGGAGCGCGTCCACGCTGTCGTCGCGCCGGCAGATGGCGCGCCCGGCGTCGGCGTCGCCGCGCACGAAGGCTTCCAGCGCGTCGGCGAGCATGGTGCGGGCCTGGCGGGCCATCTCCACCAGCTCGGGCTCGGGGGTGATGGCGCGGTGCTCGAGGAGCCGCTCCGCCGACTGCGCGATGTTCACCGCGTGATCGCCGACCCGCTCCAGGTCGTTGGCGATTTTCATCGCGGCGGTGAGCAGGCGCAGATCCTTCGCCATCGGCTGCTGGGTGGCGAGGAGGTGCACCACGGCTTCCTCGATCTCGATTTCGAGCGCATCCACCCGGGCGTCGCCGCGGATCACGTCCGCGGCCAGGGCGGCGTCCCGCTTCAGGAGCGAGTCCACGGACTGGCCGAGCGCGGCTTCCGCCTCGCCGGACATGGTGAGCAGCCTGGCCTTGAGCTCGGAGAGCTCGTCGTGAAAGTGCCGGTGCGCGGGTGCGCTCATCCGAACCGTCCCGTGATGTAGGCCTCGGTGCGTTCGTCGCCGGGCCGGGTGAAGATCTGACTGGTGTCGCCGAATTCCACGAGGTGGCCGAGGTAGAAGAAGCCGGTGTAGTCGGACACCCGCGCGGCCTGCTGCATGTTGTGGGTCACGATCACGATGGTGTAGTTCCGCTTCAGCTCCACCAGCAGCTCCTCGATCCGGGCGGTGGCCGCGGGGTCGAGCGCCGAGCAGGGCTCGTCCATCAGCAGCACGTCGGGCGCGTTGGCCAGGGTGCGCGCGATGCAGAGCCGCTGCTGCTGGCCGCCGGAGAGGCTGGTGCCCGGATCCGTGAGACGGTCCTTGACCTCGTCCCAGAGCGCGGCCTGCCGGAGGGTGCGTTCCACCAGCTCCGGGATGTCGCGTCCCTGCACGTGTCCGTTCAGGCAGGGCCCGTAGGCCACGTTGTCGAAGATCGGTTTGGGAAACGGATTGGGCCGCTGGAAGACCATCCCCACCCGGCGGCGCAAGTCGCCCACGTCGGTGCCGGGGGCGAAGATCGACGCGCCTTCCAGCAGGACGTCGCCCGCGTGACGGGTCCCCGGCGTCACGTCGTGGAGCCGGTTGAGGGACCGCAAGAGGGTGGTCTTGCCGCACCCCGAGGGGCCGATGAGCGCCGTCACCGCATTCCGGGGAATGGTGCAGGTCACCTGATGCAGGGCCTGCTTCTCGCCGTACCAGAAGTCGTAGTCGCGGATGTCCAGCACCGGGAAGGTGGGACCGGCACGGCGCTCGCTTCCCGGACGTCGGGGGACCGGCGCGGCGAGGGGCGGGGTGGGTCGGGTCGCGGTGGTCATCCGAACCGTCCGGTAAGGTATGCCTCGGTCCGCTCTACCCTGGGCTTGGTGAACATCAGGTCGGTGCGTCCCACCTCGACCAGCTCCCCCATATAGAAGAAGGCGGTGTAGTCCGAGATTCGCGCCGCCTGCTGCAGGTTGTGGGTCACGATGACCACGGTATACCGGCGCTTCAGCTCCTGGCAGAGCTCTTCGATCCGCTGGGTGCCGCCGGGGTCGAGCGAGGCCGTGGGCTCGTCGAGGAGGAGCACTTCGGGGGCGGGGGCCAGGGCCCGCGCCACGCAGAGGCGCTGCTGCTGGCCGCCGGAGAGCTGCACGGCCGAGGTATGGAGGCGGTCTTTCACCTCGTCCCAGAGTGCCGCCTGCATCAGGGCCCGCTCGACCGTCGCGTCCACGTCGGCGCGCGTCAGCGTTCCGTTCACGCGCAAGCCCGCCGCCACGTTGTCGTAGATGGACATGGTGGGGAAAGGAGCCGGCCGCTGGAAGACCATCCCGATCCGCCGCCGCACCTGCACCGGATCGATGCCGGGTCCGTAGATGTCCACCGTGTCGAGGCGCACCCGGCCCGTGGCCCAGCCGCCGGCCGAGAGCTCGTGCATCCGGTTCAGGCACCGGAGAAAAGTGCTCTTGCCGCAGCCGGACGGGCCGATGATGGCCGTCACCGTATGCGCGGGGAAGAGCAGTGAGACCTCCTTCACCACGGGCACCCGGTCGAAGAGCGCGGTGAGCCGCACCGTCTCGAGGCGGAGCCGGGCGTCAGCGAGCGCCGCCATGCCGAGCCCGCGTGGCCCAGCGGGCCACCAGCGAAAGCACGAGGACCAGCGTCATGAGGACCAGGGCGGACGCCCAGGCCAGGCGGTGCCACTCGTCGAACGGACTCTCGCCGTAGGCGTAGATCTGCAGCGACAGCGATTGCATGGGCTGGGAGAGACGGGTGGTGAGGTTCAGGTTGCCGAGCGCGGTGAAGAGGAGCGGCGCGGTCTCTCCGGCGATGCGCGCGATGCCGACCAGGGCGCCGGTCACGATGCCGGGCAGCGCGGTGCGGGCCACCACCCGGAGCGACGTACGCCAGCGCGGGTACCCCAGGGCCAGCGCCGCTTCGCGGAGAGAATGGGGCACCAGCCGCACCATCTCCTCCGTGGTCCGCGCGATCATCGGCGCCATGAGGATGGCCAGCGCCACGCTCCCGGCGATGGCCGAGAAGTGTCCCATGGGGCGCACCAGCCAGGTCCAGGCGAAGATGCCGATGATGATGGACGGGGTCCCGTTCATCACGTCCGCCACGAAGCGGACCACCCACCCGAGGCGTCCCGAGCCGTACTCGGCGAGATAGAGGCCGGCGCCGATCGCCACCGGGAGCCCGATCACGCACGCCATACCCACCATGATGATGGTGCCGACGATGGCGTTCGCGACACCGCCGCCCGGCTGGCCGGGGCTCACCGGCGTCTTGACGAAGAAGTCCCAGTCGATGGAGGAGGCGCCTTTCACCACCAGGTTGCCGAGGATCAGCAGCAGGGCGAGGACCGCGATCCCGGCGAGGGCGGCGACGAGGCCGGTCATCAGATAGCTCATGGCGCGACGCCGGAGGCTGCGCGCGCTCACAGCGCCCGGCTCCCCACGACGGCGTTCCCGGCCACGCGCCAGACCAGGAGGCGCGCCAGTGCGTTCACGATCACCGTGATCACGAACAGGATCAGGCCCACGTCGAACAGCGCCGAGAGGTACATCGCGGTGGTCGCTTCGGTGAACTCGTTCGCGACCGCGGCCGCCATGGTGTACGCCGGCTGGAGGAAGGAGGTGGCGATGTCGTGCCGGTTGCCGATCACCATGGTGACGGCCATGGTCTCGCCCAGCGCCCGTCCCAGTCCCAGAATGACGGCGCCGATGATGCCGCTCCGGCCGTACGGCATCACGGCGCCCCAGACCGCTTCCCAGCGGGTGGCCCCGAGCCCCAGCGCGGCCTCCCGCTGGTGGGCGGGAACCGCGAGCAGAACCTCCCGCGAGACGGCCGCGATGTAGGGGACGATCATGATCGCGAGAATCACCCCGCCGGCGAGCATCGAGGCCCCGTAGAACACGCCGCTGAAGAACGGCGTCCATCCGAGCGCGGCGCGAAGAGGCGGAACCACCGCCGTCCGGAGGAACGGGATGAGGACGAAGATCCCCCAGAGCCCGTACACCACGCTCGGGATGGCGGCGAGGAGCTCGATCACGAACGCCACCGGCTGGCGAATCCAGCGGGGGGCGAACTCGGTGAGGAAAATCGCGACGCCGAGCGCGAGCGGGACCGCGATGACCAGCGCGAGAGCGGACGAAACCAGGGTCCCGTAGATCATCGGGGCGGCGCCGTAGACCTCGGCCACCGGGTCCCACACCGAGCTCCACACGAAGTGGAGCCCGAAGCGCTCGAGGGCGGGCCAGGCCGAGACCGTCAACCCGAGGCCCACGAGGAGCAGGAGGGCGGGGAGGGTGAGCGCGAGGGCGGTCAGGACGCGGCGGTACCACCGGTCGCTCGAGTTCACGCTCCGGAACGCGCGCCAGCGTTCGTCGCGATCCGCGCCGGTGTCGGTCGCGGGTGGGATGGGCTCGATCGGCAGGGCGGTCATCTGGAGGGGATCCTATCCGGCCCCGTCCGGACCAGCGTCACGGCGACGTAACGGTCGTGTCACCGGGACGGGCGGGCAGGAAAAACCCCGCCGGCGCATACCGCCGTGCGGGGGTGGGTGACAGGTTCCTGGGGAGGAGTGCTACCGACCTGCCGACCCGCTCCAGGCCGCCTTGCCGCCCGCCCTGATGCTCTTCAATCGCGCCTCGATCCACGGGCGCAGCGCCCTGGGCAGCGGGGCGTAGCCCAGCGGCGCGCAGCGCGCCTGCCCGTCGGTTTCGGCGTACCAGACGTACTTCACGAGCTCGCCGGCCTTGGTGGCGTCGCTGTAGGTCTTGTGGAGCAGCAGCCAGGTGAAGCTCGCGATCGGGTACGCGTTCGGTCCGTCGGCGTTGGTGATGGAGACCCGGAAGTCGGTATTGGGTCCCATCATCTTCATCGCGCCCTCCGCGGCGGCCGTCACGTTGGCGATGGAGGGCTCGGCGTAGTTCCCGGCTTGGTTGCGCACCGCGCCGGTCTGGAGCTTGTTGATCAGCGCGTACCCCAGCTCCACGTAACCGATCGCGCCCGGTGTCTGCTTCACCGTGGCCGAGACGCCCTCGTTCCCCTTGCCGCCCAACCCGACGGGCCAGTTGACCGAGGTGCCCTTGCCCACTTTGCTCCGCCAGTCGGGGCTCACCTTGGACAGGTAGTCGGTGAAGATGAAGCTGGTGCCCGACCCGTCGGAGCGGTGGACCACGACGACGTCCTGGTCGGGGAGCGTGACGCCGCTGTTGATCGTGGTGAGCCGGGCGTCATTCCACTTGGTGATCTTGCCGAGGAAGATGTCGGCCAGCACGTCCGGCGTGAACTTGAGCGTCGCGGTGACACCGGGGATGTTGTAGGTGGGGAGCACGGCGCCCATCACGGTGGGGATGTGCACCACGTTCCCGCCGATGGCCGCGATGGCGGAGTCGGTCATCGGCGCGTCGGAGGCGCCGAAATCCACGGTGCCGTCGGAGAACTGGCGGATCCCGCCGCCCGAGCCGATCGACTGGTAATTCAGCTGGACGTCGGCGTGCGCGTTGTTGTAGCTCAGGATCCAGTCCTGATAGATGATCGCCGGGAAGGACGCGCCGGCGCCGTTCAGCGTGACCTGCGCGCCCGCCGGGAGGGCGAGGCCCCCGAGGGCGGCGAGCGCGATCAGCAGTTTGCTCCGCATCAGGTTCGAATTCCTCCTGGGCTTAGAACGTGAACTGGGTCTGGAGTTGCAGGCGATCCCGGGTACCGTCCTGCGCGGCGTTCGAGCCGCCCTCGAAGGACAGCAGGTCCAGGTCGGCGAGGAGCCGTAGGTTCGGGCTGAGCTGGTAGGACGCGCCGCCGATGAACCGCGTCTGCTTGTTGGGGCTGGTGCTGGTGTTGGGATCGTACAGATCCACGCGCGCGATCGCCGCCGCCTTGGGCGTGGCGTGATACACGCCGAACACGCTGAGCACGCTGCCCTTCACGCCCCCGTCGTCGGTAGAGGCGAACTCGCCGGCCAGCGTGGCCTGGGTGGAGCGGTAGGAGAGCATGCCCAGGTAGCGGTTGCGGTTGCCGGCCCCGGTCTTGCCCAGGCCGAGGTAGCCGGTCACCCGGAGACCGCCGACCCGACTGGCGTCGTCGGTGTTGCTGACGCGGTAGGAGACCCGGGCTTCGATGTCCTTGCGGTTGTCGTCTGGGCCGCCGGCATAGCCCTCGCCGTTGACCACCACGAGCTGACCGTTGACCTGGTCCTTGTTGAAGTTGCCGTCGATGCCGGCGCCGAAGTCGGCGGAGAAGAGCTTGCCGTTACGGTCCAGCGCCATCGACCCCTCCATGCGATAGTCCCAGAGGGCCTCTTCCCAATCGAGGAACGGGGTCTGGATCAACCCGAACTTGTAGGTCAGCGAGCTCCCGGTCGGCGTCCATCCCGCGTACGCGTACTTGAGGCGATAGACCTGGCCGAACCCGCCGGCCGGGGGCGCCACGTCCGCGGTCACTCGCGTGTAGACCTCGCCGAATCGGCCGATGACGTTCACGTAGGCGCGCTGAATCGAGAACTGATTCTGGTGACCCAGGCCCGCCGAATCCTTGAGCTGATACAGAAACTGGCCGTACACCGTCGCGCCGACGGTGATGCTGGGCGGCGTGGCCGGCCCTTGCTGGGCCGCGGCCGGCGTCGCCGCGAGCGCGAGCGCGCCCGCCGCCGCGGTCGCGATGAAACGGGGAGACAGTCCTCTGTGCACGGTGATCTCCTCGGAGAATGGGTCCGTAAGTGCGGGCGGTATCGCCGCCCGGGCGGCCGCTGGGCACGTCAAGCGTCGCTCCCTGCCATCACGACACCAGCGTGCCCGCGTCACAATCGGGTAACGGCCGTCGCTGAAAGATGCCCGGGCGTGCGTGCCCGGTCACCCCACCGTTACGGCTTGGTAACGGCGGGAAAGGCCAGGCGGACGGAGGTTCCGCGCCCCACCGCGCTCTCGGCCGTCGCGGTTCCACCGTGCGCTTCCATCAAGTGTTTCACGATGGCGAGGCCCAGGCCGGTGCCGCCCTGATCGCGGGAGCGCGCGGGGTCCACCCGGTAGAAGCGCTCGAACACACGGGGCAGGTGCTCCGAGGGAATCCCGGACCCGGTGTCGCTCACCGTGATCGCCACGCCGTCGGGCTCCTGCGCCGCGCTCACGCCGATCCGCCCGCCGTCGGGCGTGTGGCGCACCGCGTTGTCGAACAGGTTGGTGAAGATCCCGCGGAGGGCGTCGGGATCGGCCACCACCGTCGCGGCGCCGGCGGGGACGTCGACCGCAAATTCGATTTTCCTGCCGCGATCGCCGAGGGTGGTCCAAACCTCCCGGGCGATGGGCGCGATCTCGATCACCCGCCGCTCCGGGCGCCAGTGTCCGGATTCGATGCGCGAGAGATCGAGCAGGTCCTCCACCAGGCGCTGCATCCGGCGCGCGTTCTTGAGAATGGTCTCCGCGAACCTCCGGGCTTCCGGGTCGCGCTCGGTCTCGCCGGCGAGGGTCTCGGCGTATCCCGCGATCGAGGTGAGCGGAGTCTTGAGCTCGTGGGAAACGTTGGCGACGAAATCACGCCGCACCGCCTCCAGGCGCCGGAAGTCGGTCACATCGGCGACCATCAGCAGGGCGCCGCCCGCCGGCAGCCCGCGCGCGGAGATGAAGAGGGAGCGTCCGTTCGCCTCGAGCTCCTCCGGGGGCGCGTCCCGGCCGTCGAGCGCGGCGCGCACCAGCTCGCGGGTCCCCTTGTCGTGAAACAGCTCCGGCAGCGGCGGTGGCGCGTCGGCGCGGAACCCCAGCAACCGTTGCGCCGCGGGATTGGCGGTGACGATGACGCCGTGCGCGTCCGCGGCGATGACGCCGTCCGCCATGGACTCGATCAGGGTCCGGCTCTCCTCCCGCTCCCGCGTCAGGGCGGTGAAGCGGTCGAGGAGCTGCTGATGCATGGCGCGGAGCGCGAAAACGTGCTCCGCCACTTCGGGCACCGTGGTGCCCGGAAAGTCCGGCGACGCGCCGGCCGCGATGGCCCGTGCGGCGGCGGAAAGCTGCACCAGGGGACGGGCGACCGCCCGCGCCAGCATCCAGGCGACGATGACCGCGACGAGAAGCGCCGCGAGACCGGCGAGGGCGATGCCGCGCTGCACCGTGGCCACCTCCAGATCCACGGCGGCGAGCGTGGTGGAGACCCGCACCACGGCGAGGCCGGGCGGCCCGCCGCGAATCGCGACGTACAGTCGCTGTTCGTTGGTGGACGCGCTGAGCCGGGAGCTCCGTCCCACGCCGCCGGCGAGCGCCGCCTGCACTTCGGGGCGCAAGAGGTGGTTCTCGAGGCGGCCGAGGGCGGCGGGACCGAACTCGGTGTCGCCGCGCACCCGGCCGGTGGGGTCGATGAGGGTGACGCGGTGGCCGGTGAGCGCACCGATTTGCTGCGCGGCGGCGGGCCACCGCAGCGAGTCGGGCGGCACCAGGGCGGCGGCGAGCCGGGCCTCGCGCCCCAGGTCGATGGCGATCTGGTCTTCCAGGTGGCGGCGGAGTACCACGTCGGCGGCGGCGAGGAGGCCCACCACCGTCACGATGAGCAGGAGGCTCGTCCCGGCAAAGATCCGGGCGGCGAGTCTCATTTTTTCTTGCGAGCCGCCGGCACGGCCGCGCGGAAGCGGTAACCCGATCCCCGCACCGTCTCGATGCAGCCGCCGGCCTTTCCGAGCTTCTGCCGCAGCCGCTGGACGTGCATGTCCACGGTCCGGGTCTGGATGTCGGGCTGCGCCTGCCACACGGTCTCGAGGAGCTGGGCCCGGCTCTGCACCCGGCCTTCGCGCTCGAGCAGCACCAGGAGCAGTTTGAACTCGGTGGAAGTGAGCTCGACCTCGGCGTCGTCCACGGTGACGCGGTGGGCGGTGCGATCGAGACGGACGGCGCCGCCGGTGAGGAGCCCGCCCGACGCCACCGGCGGCGCCGCCAGCCGTCGCAGCACGGCGCCCACCCGCAGCACCAGCTCCGGCGGCGAGAACGGCTTGGGCAGGTAATCGTCGGCGCCGAGGGAGAGGCCCTTGATGCGATCCGGCTCGTCCTTGCGCGCGGTGAGCAGGATGACGCCGATGTCCCGGGTCTCGTCGCGCCGGCGGAGGTCGGCCAGGACCTCGTAGCCCGAGAAGCCGGGGAGCATCACGTCGAGGACGATCAGGTCCGGGCGCTCTTCGCGCGCGGCGCGCAGGGCGTCGCGGCCGTTGCCGGCGGTGGTGACCCGGTATCCGGCTTTCGCGAGATGATACGCGACGAGGGCGGTGATGTCCGGCTCGTCATCCACCACCAGAATGCGTTGGGCCGGGCTCCCGCTCACAGGCGGACGTCGCCTCCGGGATCGCGCCGCCGCAGGCGGTCGATGGTGGCTCGGGCCTCGGCGCGGTCCCGCTCCGTAGCGGCGGGGTCGCGGGTGATGGTCACCACCGCGCGGTCGGCGCCCGCTTCCACGGTGACCGAGAGCACGTCGTCGCCGCGCGCGGCGGTGGGGAGGAGCGAGCGGGGCAGGTCCACCATCCGGCGGCCGTCGATCTCGACGACGCTCACATCCCCTTCGTGGCGGTCCACGATCCAGCGCTGGGTCGCGCTCATGGTGCAGCCTCCAGGCTCACGTGTCGGTCCGGGCGTGGCAGCGGCCGCTCCGCTCCGGCGTGACGGTCCAGGCGCCGCCCCGCGGCGCCCGCACGGTGATCGTGCCGTTGTCGGCGGTACAGTACGTCGCGATCCCGCGCGCGGCGAGGAGCGCGAGCACGCCCGCGAAGGGATGCTGGCGTCCGTTGGCGCTGATCATCACCGCGCCGGGATGCACCGCGTCGAGCCACGCGGGTGTGGTCGCGTTGTCGGACCCGTGATGCCCCGCCTTCAGCACGTCGGCGGCGAGGGGAACGGGCGGCGCCTCGAGCCACCACGCGAGCTCCGGAATCTCGGCGTCGCCGGGGAAGAGCATCGAGAACCCGCCGTGGGTGAGACGGACGCCGATGGAGCAGTCGTTCACGGCATCGCCTTCGGCCCGGCCCGCGAGCGCGCGGCAGGACGGGGGCGGCGCGAAGACGGTGAGCACGGCGGAATCTCCGCCCACCGCGAGCGTGAGCCGCCGAACCCCGGAGTCCACGGTGACGACGGGAATCCGCCGGGCCGCGATGTCCGCCAGCAGGCGCCGATAGGTGACAGTGGTCCGCGGGGTGCCGCCGTAGACGAAGGTGCGCACCGGCAGGTGCGCGAAGACGTCTTCCATCCCGCCGTAGTGGTCGGCGTGGGGATGCGAGAGGATCACCGCGGCGAGCGTGTCCACGTGGAAGCGGTCGAGCCAGCGGACCACGGTGGCCCCGTGCTCGCCGGCGTCGATCAGCAGGTGGCGGGCGCGGCCGTCAGCGGAATCGGTGATCAGAATGGCGTCGCCGCCGATGCGGGCATCGGTCACGTCCAGCGTGCGCACCAGCAGCGTTCCCGAGTCCTGCGGCGCGATCGCGAGGGCGGCGACGAGCAGTACGGCGAACATGCGAACGCCGAAGGTAGCGAATCCGGGGCCCCCTCCGCAATTTTGAACGCACTATGCCGCTCCTTTGCGCGTTCCTCCTCGCCCTGCAGACTCCCGCGCCCGCAACCAGCCAGCTTCCCGACACCGCGCACGTCGTGATCGTCGCGACCACCGACGTGCACGGCCGTGTCCTCGGCTGGGATTACGTGCGCGACGCCGAAGCGCCGGGCGGGCTCTCCCGCGCCGCGACGATTCTCGAGACCCTGCGCGCCCAGTACCCGGGCGCGGTGGTCGCGGTGGACGCGGGGGACCTGATCCAGGGCAATCCGTTCGCCACCTATTTCGCCACCCAGAACCACATCCGGCCCAATCCGGTGGTGGACGCGGTGAACGCGCTCCAGTACGACGTCGCCACGCCGGGGAACCACGAGTTCGATTTCGGCCTCGCCGAATTCCAGAACGCCGCCGCCGACGCCACGTTCCAGTACGTCTCGGCGAACATCGTCAAAGGTCCGGGCGACACTCTCGCGCTCCGGCCGATCGTGGTCGTGGTCCGGGGCGGCGTGAAGATCGGCGTCACCGGATTCACCACGCCGGGCGTGAACGTCTGGGACCGGGCGCAGCTCGGCGGGCAGTGGCGGGTCCGGCGCATCGCGCAGGCGGCCCCCGCGGCGATGCGCGCCCTCGACTCCGCCGGCGTGGACGTCAAGGTGGCGCTGATTCACAGCGGCCTCGGCGGCGCGTCGTCGTACGACACCTCGGGCGTCGGTCCCGAGAACGACGCGGCGGCGCTCGCCGCGGTGAACCCGCGGCCGGACCTGGTGATCGTCGGGCATACCCACGGCGAGATCCGGGACACGGTGCTGAACGGCGTGCACTTCGTCCAACCCAAGAATTTCGCGCAGGGCCTCGCCGTCATTCACCTGTGGCTCAAGCGGTCCGGCACCCGCTGGGCGATCGATCATCTCCGCAGCGACCTGATCCCCCTCGCGACGACCCCCGAGCTGCCGCGGTTCACCCGGCGTCTCGAATCGGCGCAGGCCTTCGCCCGCTCCTGGGGCGCGACCACGCTGGGAACCGCGGGGCCCGGGTTCGGCGCGCGGATGGGCCGGGCCGAGGATACGCCGCTGCTCGATTTCATCAACGAGGTGCAGCGGCGCCGCGCCGGCGCCGAGCTCTCGGCGGCCGCGGACGTGGACACCGGGGCGGGGTTTCCGGAAGGCGAGATTCACCTCCGCGACGTCGCGGGGGTCTATCCCTACGACAATACCCTGCGGGCGGTCCGCATTTCGGGTGCACAGCTCAAGGCCTACCTGGAGCAGTCGGCGCGCTACTACCGGACCTATGTGCCCGGGCGCCCGATCGTGAACGACAGCGTTCCCGGGTTCGACTTCGACGTGGTGAGCGGGGTCGAGTACGCGCTCGATCTGACGGCGCCGGCGGGATCGCGGGTGCGTTCGCTCGCCTTCCGCGGGCGGCCGGTCGCGCCCAGCGATTCGTTCACGCTCGCCTTGTCGTCGTACCGGCAGACCGGGGGCGGCGGCTACTCGATGCTCGCCGGCGCGCGCGTAGTGTACGATCGCGGTGAAGACATCCGCGATCTCCTGGTGCAGGAAATTCGCCGCGCCGGCACCCTGAGCTCGGCCGGCTACTTCGTGTCCAGCTGGTCCATCCTGCCGCCGGCCCGCGACGCCGCGCGGGCGGCCTTCACGCCGGCGCCGCCGCCGGTGACGGTGGCTGACAGCACCGTGCTTCGGGTGCTCTCGATCAACGATCTGCACGGCGCCCTCGAACCCCGCACCTGGCCCTGGTCCGGAGGACGGAACGTCGGCGGCGCCGCGGCGCTCAAGCCCTGGCTCGACAGCCTCGCCAAGGACTGCGGGTGCACCTCGATCCGCCTGGACGGCGGGGACGAAATGCAGGGCACGCCCATCTCCAACTTCGTGTACGGGCGCCCGGTGATCGCCGCGATGAACCGGCTGGGCATCGACGCCGCGGCGATCGGCAATCACGAGTTCGACTGGGGCGTGGACACCCTCCGCGCCCGGATGGCGGAGGCGCGTTACCGCTTCCTCGCCGCCAACATCACCGACACCACCGGGACCGCGCGCCCCGATTGGGCGCTCCCCTGGACGGTCATCCAGCGGGGCGGCCTCAAGATCGCGGTGATCGGCCTCGCGCTCGAGGACACGCCCACCGAAACCCGCGCCGACAACGTGCGGGGCCTCGCGTTCGGCGCGGGGGCGGCGGCGGTGCGGCGCACGCTTCCCGAAGCGAGGAAGGGCGCGGACTTCGTGATCGTGCTCGCCCACGAAGGCGCCTTCTGCGACTCCACGTGCCACGGCGACATCGTGGACGTGGCCCGCGGGCTCGATTCGGGATCGGTGGACCTGATCGTGAGCGCCCACACCCACTCGCTCGTCAACACGGTGGTGCACGGGATCCCGATCGTGCAGGCGCGCTCCTCGGGGGCGGGAATCGCGGTCGTGGACTTCGTCCGCCAGGGTACCACCCGCCAGGTCCGCGCGCGGATCGAGACCCCGTTCACCGATCAGGTGCAACCGGACACGGCGATCGAGCATCTGGTGGCGCGCGCCGAAGCCCGCGTGGATACCATCACCAGCCGGCCGATCGCGAACTTCAAGTTCGATTTGAAGCGCGACGGCGACGAATATCCGCTGGGCCGGCTCCTCGCCGACGGCTTCCGGGAGATGGGGCGGGGGGACTTCGCCATCATCAACAACGGCAGCATCCGTACCGATCTCGCCGCCGGCACCGCGACCTACGGCACCCTCTTTCAACTGCAGCCGTTCCAGAACCGCCTGCTGCGCCTGCATCTCGCGGGGGCCACGGTGAAGGACGTGCTGGAACACGTGGTGCGCGAGGGGCGGCCCTCCTCCCACGTGGCGGGCCTCGAGTTCTGGTACGACCCGTCCAAGCCGGCCGGCCAGCGGGTGACCAAGGTGCAGCTCTGGAACGGCAAGAAGCTCGATCCCCGCGCGACCTACACCCTGGTCGTGACCGACTTCCTCGCGGGCGGCGGTTCCGGCTTCGCGATGCTGAAGGACTTGCCGAGCGAGGACGCGGGGCTGGTGGATCTGGACGCGCTGATTCGCTATCTCCAGGCCCTGCCGCAGCCGGTGGTCGCGCCCGCGAGCGAGCGGATCCACGCGGAGCGCAAGTGACCGCGGAACGGCTCCGGGTCTTCGTCAACGCCAAGCCGGTGGACGTGGCGCGGGGCGCGACCGTGCGGGACGCGGTGAGCGCGGCCGACCGCGCCCTGGGGGATCTCCTGGCCCGCGACTCCGCCTACGTCACCGATGGCGTGGGCCGCACCCTGGACGCCGGAGATCCGGTGGGAGAAGCGGGGGGCGTGTTTCGCGTGGTGGTGAGCGCGCGACAGGGTCCGCCCCGGCTCTCCAAGGAGATCCTCCGCCGCTGGCCCAAGGCCGAGCTGCACGTGCACCTCGACGGATGCCTGCGTCCCGCCACCATGCTCGAGCTGGCGAGGGGAGAAGGCGTGCGCCTTCCCGCGGACGACGTCGCCGGGCTTACCCGAGCGCTGTCCGTCGCGGGCGCGCATAGTCTCGAGGAGTACCTCCAGAAATACGCGATCACGCTCTCGGTTCTGCAGACGCCCGGCGCGCTGGAACGGGTGGCCTGCGAGTTCGTGCAGGACCTGGCGGCGGAAAACGTGCGCTACGTGGAGACGCGCTTTTCGCCCGCGCTCCACCGGCCCGCGATGACCTTGGCCCAGGCCACGGAGGCGGTGCTCCGGGGGCTCAAGCGCGGGGAAGCCGAGACCGGCACCAGGGCCGGTCTCATCATCTGCGCCATCCGCACGCTCCCGCCCGCGGTGTCGCTCGAGCTGGCGAAGGTCGCGGCGGGTTACCGCGCCGCCGGCGTGGTGGCCTTCGACCTGGCCGGGGCCGAGCGCGGTCACCCCGCGCGCGACCACCGCGCCGCCTTCGAGTTCGCCGCCGCGCACGGCGTGGGGTGCACCTGCCACGCCGGCGAGGGCGACGGCCCGGACTCGATCCGGGACGCGCTGCACGTCTGCGGCGCGCAGCGGATCGGACACGGGACGCGGCTGGGCGAGGACCCCGCGCTGCTCGCCGAGGTCGTCGAACGGCGCCTTCCTCTCGAGATGTGCCTCACCAGCAACGTCCACACCCACACCGTGGCGTCGGCCGCCGAGCATCCCCTCAAGCGGTATCTGGAAGGCGGTGTGCCGGTGACGTTGAACACCGACGGCCGCCTGGTGGACGGGGTCACCCTCACCGACGAATACCACCTGGCCCACACCGCGCTCGGCGTCACGGCGGAGCAGCTCTCGCGCATGGTCTTGAACGCGTGTGAAAACGCGTTCCTTCCCGAATTCGAGCGGGTGGCGCTGGTGGCGCGGGTGCAGGCCGAGCTCGAGGGTTTGCGATGACCGCCGCCGCGTCCACGACGAAAGCCGCGGACGCGATCCGCAAACGCCTCCGCGGTAGGGCGCCCCGCATCGCGGTCGTCCTCGGATCGGGATTGGGGTTCCTCGCGGACGAAGTCCGCGAGCCCGTGCGCATTCCCTATCGCGACATTCCAGGGTTTCCCGAGCCCGGCGTCGTGGGGCATAAGGGCGAGCTCGTGGCCGGCGCTCTCGAGGGGGTTCCGGTCCTGGCGCAAAGCGGCCGCTTTCATCTCTATGAGGGACACGACGCGGCGGTCGCCGCGTTTCCGGTCCGGGTGTTCGGCGCCCTGGGCGTGGACACGCTGATCGTCACCAACGCGGCGGGCGGGATCAGGCCCACCTTCCGGCCCGGGGTCCTGATGCTCATCACCGATCACCTGAACTTGACCGGGAAGAACCCGCTGGTGGGCGCGGTGATGGAGGGCGAGACCCGCTTCCCCGACCTGACCGACGCCTACGATCCCGCCCTGCGCGACCTCGCCCGCGCCGCCGCGCGCGAGGCCGGCATCGCCCTGGAGGAAGGGGTCTACGCCGGCCTCTTGGGGCCGAGCTACGAAACCCCGGCCGAGATCCGGATGCTGGGCCGGATGGGCGCGGACGCGGTGGGGATGTCCACCGTGCCTGAGGTGATCGCGGCGCGGGCGCGGGGCATCCGCTGCCTCGGCTTCTCCACCATTACCAACCTCGCGGCCGGCATTTCACCGGCGAAGCTCTCCCACCAGGAAGTCCTCGACGTGGGGGCCCGGGTGGGCCGGGACCTGGGCGCCATCGTGAAGGGGGTGGTCCGCCGTCTCGTCTAGCCGTCCCCGCCGAAATCTGACATTCGGGCTGCAACCTTTTCCCTTTCCAAACTGTCTCAGTTCACAACCAGTGCGCCGGGCGCCGTCGCCGGGCCGATCATCGTCCATCGCCCACGTTCGGGGTCCTTTATGCTCGTCGCCTTGCTCTGCGTGCTCTGCGTGCCTCGCCAGGGTCCGGCCGCCCTGGATTCCCTCCGCCCGCCGGCGCCGGATCTCCGCGCGGTGCGCGCCGCCCGTCCCGTGGTCATCGACGGCGCGCTGAACGACGACATCTGGCAGACCGCCACCCGGATCTCGCGCTTCACCCAGCGGGACCCGGTGGAAGGCGCGGCGCCGACCGAGAGCACCGTGGTGTACGTCGCCTATGACGACGCGGCGCTCTACATCGCCGCCCGGATGTACGACGATCATCCCGACTCGATCGTCGCGCGGCTGGGACGCCGGGACGCGGTCACCAATTCCGACCGGTTCACGGTCTACCTCGACACCTACCACGACCGCCGCAGCGGCTTCTACTTCGGGATCGACGCCGCCGGCACGCTGTCCGACGGCACCCTGATGAACGACGACTGGAACGACGACACCTGGGACGGCGTCTGGGAGGGGAAGGCCCGCATCGATTCGCTGGGGTGGACCGCGGAAGTGCGGATCCCGTACTCCCAGCTGCGCTTCCTCAAGGCCGACCGGTATGTGTGGGGCGCCAATTTCCGGCGCGACGTCGCCCGCAAGAACGAGAGCGACCTGATCGTCTACACGCCGAAGAATTCGAGCGGCTTCGTCTCCCGCTTCCCCGATCTGCTGGGGATCGAGCGGATCACGCCCCCGGCGCGGATGGAAGTCCTGCCCTACGTGACCAGCAAGGCGGAGTTCGCGCCCCACACCGCCGGGGATCCGTTCTTCGACGGCTCCCGCTATACGCCCGCGATCGGCGCCGACCTGAAGGTGGGGCTGGGCTCGAACCTGACGCTCGACGCTACCGTCAATCCGGATTTCGGCCAGGTGGAAGTGGACCCGGCGGTCGTGAACCTGAGCGACGTGGAGACCTTTTTCAACGAGAAGCGCCCCTTCTTCGTCGAGGGTTCCTCGATCTTCGACTTCGGCCAGGGCGGGACCAACAACAACTGGGGCTTCAATTGGGGGAACCCGCAGTTCTTCTACAGCCGCCGCATCGGGCGGCCGCCCCAGGGGAGCCTCCCCGACGCCGACTACTCGGATGTGCCGAGCGGCACCCACATCCTCGGCGCGCTCAAGCTCACCGGGAAGGCGTTCAACAGTTGGAACGTGGGCGCGGTTTCCGCGATCACCAACCGCGAGATGGCCGACCTCGACACCTCGGGAGTGCGGTTTCGCGCCGAAGTCGAGCCCCTGACGTATTACGGCGTGTACCGGGCGCAGAAGGAGTTCGGCCAGGGCCGGCAGGGGCTGGGATTCATCGGCACCGTCGCGGCCCGGCACTTCGACGACACCAGCATGGTGAGCCAGCTGAACCGCTCCAGCGTGGCGTTCGGCGTGGACGGGTGGACCGCGCTCGACAAGGACAAGACCTGGGTGACCACCGGCTGGCTGGGGGTCTCGGACGTGCACGGCAGTCGGGCGCGGATCCTCGATCTCCAGCAGAGCTCCGGTCACTACTTTCAGCAGCCCGACGCCCGGTACGTCCACGTGGACAGCTCGGCGACGTCGCTCACCGGGTTGGCCGGGAGGTTCGCGCTCAACAAGCAGCGCGGCAACTGGTACGTCAACTCGGCGGTCGGCTTCATCAGTCCCGGATTCGACGTGAACGACGTCGGCTTCCAGTTCCGTACCGGCTTCGTCAACGGACACTTCGTCGGGGGGTATCGCTGGACCACGCCGGGGAAGGTCTTCCGCGCGGCGGAACTCTACGGCGCCGCGTTCCGAAGCTACGACTACGACGGCAACATGATCTGGACCGGGGTGTTCTCCAACGGGTGGGCGCAGCTCCGCAACTTCTACCAGGTGAACTTCGACGTCGCCTACAACCCCTGGACCATCAGCAACCGCCGCACCCGGGGCGGCCCGCTGATGCTGACGCCGCCGGGATATCAGTTCGACGGCATGGTGCAGAGCGATTCCCGGAAGTTCTGGATGCTGATGCTGATGGGGGGAACCTATCAGTCGGTGGGCGACCGGAACTGGTACCTCTCGCCCTCGATCGAGCTGCGTCCCGCGCCCAACGTGGACGTCACCGTGGGGCCGAACTTCTCGCAGGACGCCACCCCGGAGCAGTACGTGGGCACCTTCGCGGACTCCAACGCGACCCAGACCTTCGGCAACCGCTACCTGTTCGCCACCCTGCACCAGACCGAGGTCTCGGCGGGGATCCGCGTCAACTGGACCTACACCCCCAAGCTGTCGCTCCAGGTGTACGCCCAGCCGCTGGTGTCCGCGGGCGCCTACTCGGACTTCAAGGCCCTCGCCCGTCCGCGCTCCTGGGCGTTCGACCACTACTCGCCGGCCGACGGGACCTTCGATACCACGACCTACACCGCGTATCCGGAGGGTCCGGGCGGTCCGGCCCTCGCGGTCGGGAATCCGAACTTCAACTTCCGGTCGCTGCGCGGAAACGCGGTGCTGCGCTGGGAGTACTCGCCGGGCTCGACGCTCTACCTGGTGTGGACCCAGACCCGGACCGACCAGGAGAGCATCGGCGCCTTCGACTTCGGGCCGTCGTTGCACCGGCTGGCGCAGGCCAAGCCCGACAACATTTTCCTGGTGAAGTTCACCTACTGGTGGAATCCGTAAGCCGCGCCGGGTGAGGCGGCGCGCGGCGAACGGCTGATCAGTCGAGGCCCGCGCTCGGAGGCGCCTTCGGAGCGGGGACGAAGAGATTGAGCGGTCCCCGGCCGCCGCCCAGCTTCGGCGCCGCCGCGATGGCGCGCTGGGTGAAGTCGATCGCGTCCTCGACCGCGCGCTCCAGGGGCCGGCCGTGCGCGAGGCCCGCGGCGATCGCCGCGGAAAGCGCGCACCCGGTGCCGTGAGTGGACGTGGTCTCCTGCCGGGGGTGCCGGAAGCGGCGGACCCCTCCCGCCGTCACCAGCACGTCGAGCAGATCGGCGCCCTCGAGATGCCCTCCCTTCACCAGCGCCGCCCCGGCGCCGCGATCGATCAGCGCTTTGCCGGCCCGTTCCATGGCGTCGGGACTCCGCACCTCGGCGTCCAGCAGCCGCGAGGCCTCGTTCAGGTTCGGCGTGACCAGCGCGGCGAGGGGGACCAGGCGTTCCGCCACCAGACGCTCCCCCGCGGCGTCGATCAAGGGCGCGCCCGAGGTCGCCGTCCCGATCGGGTCCAGAACGAAGTGCCGGGGGCGGTACTCCTCCAGGAGTTCCGCCACCGCCCGCACCACGGCGGTGGCGCCCAGCATCCCCGTCTTCACCGCGTCGGGCGGGAGGTCGTCCCAGAGTGCCGCGATCTGCTCCCGGACCAGCGCCTCGATC
>Ga0079221_10000028_pt1 | contig 35527 bp, 34 predicted proteins | sample GAAS200_FD_75069 | JGI IMG/M metagenome (GOLD analysis project Ga0079221, IMG submission 75069) | Agricultural soil microbial communities from Georgia to study Nitrogen management - GA AS200 | ecosystem: Environmental > Terrestrial > Soil > Agricultural land | place: USA: Georgia | collected... | reverse complement strand
ATCATCGCCGACCCGCCGCGCGGGCTTCCCGATCCCCTCCCCGCGCGGGTCGCCGGGAATTCCGAGCAGGGCGACGTGCGCGTCGGCTACGACAAGAACCGCCAGCTGGTCCTCGGATTCGAGAACGCCGCGTTCATCAACCGTCCCGAATGCCGCGGTGACACCACCGGGCGGTGCGGGTACGGGCTCCTGGTGGTGGACGACACCTCGGAGCGGGTGGAGGGCGTGCTGGTCTACCAGTCCCAGGCCCCCGGCCCCGGCTACCCGAGGCTCGGCGTCATCTCGAGCGGTGAACTGGTGCTCCCGGTGTTCGGCGTGCGGGTGGACTGGCTCGGTCTCAACAACCCCAAGTGCCCGCTCCTCGGAGCTCCCGCGCCGGGCGCCAAGTGACGCCGGTCGTCGCCGTTTCGGGACTGGTGCGCACCGACGGCGGTCGGGAGCGCGTCGCGCTGAACGTCGCCTACCCCCGCGCGCTCCGCGAAGCGGGGCTCGCCGCCGTGGTGGTGCCGCCGCTGCTCGACGCGAGGGACGCGGCGGCGGTGATCCAGGCGACGTCGGGACTGGTGCTGTCGGGCGGCGAAGACGTGGACCCGGCCCGCTACGGCGCGGCGCCGCATCCCGCCCTCGGCCCCACCGCTCCCGCGCGCGACGCGGCCGAGCTGGCGCTGATCGCCGCGGCGCGCGACGCCGGCCGTCCCATCCTCGCCATCTGCCGCGGCCTCCAGATCCTGAACGTCGCGCTGGGCGGCACGCTCTACCAGGACCTCCCGAGCGAACGCCCCGGCCCCATCCCCCACCAGGGCGACGACACCGCGCGTCACCAGGTCCGGATCGCGCCGGGCTCCCTGCTGCACCGCACCCTCGGCGTCGAGCGCGCGACCGTGAACAGCCGCCATCACCAGGCGGTGCGCGAGCTCGCGAAGGACCTGGCGGCCACCGCGTGGTCGGACGATGGCGTGATCGAGGCGGTGGAGCGGGCCCGCCCCGCCGCCTGGCTCCTCGGCGTGCAGTGGCATCCCGAAGACCTGGGCGAGCGCGCGCTCTTCCGCGCCTTCGCGGCGGCGGTGAGCGGACGCCCCGCTACAGCGAGCGCAGCACCCGCTCCGGTGTGAAGACGTCCGGAAAGAAGACCCGGTCGGAGAGCCGGTTGATCGCCACCCGCACCGCGGGGAAGCGCTCGGCCGCCGCACGATAGATCCCCGTCATCCCGTAGCGGTCCGCCAGGGCGTGGTCGGCGGCGAGCGCGAACCCCCGCCGGCCCAGCTCGTCATAGTACGGAAGGTCGGGACCGCCGGCCCGGCGCCGCCGCGCGGCGATGTAGTCCGGGAAGAGCCCCGCCAGCCAGAGGCTGTAGTTGCCGAGGTGGACCCGCAGCAGGAAGGCGCGGTCGCCGGTCCCGTTTTCATCCGCGAGATCGCTGACGATATCGATGAGATAGCGATAGGTTTGGTCGTCCACGCCCGCCGCGCGGGAGCTCCGGTCGTGGTCTGAGAATTCGAGAATCAGCGCGGCCAGGTAGTCGGCGAGGGCGCGGTCGTCGATCCCCGCCACGCGCAGGGTGTGGCGCACCGCCACGTAGGTGAAGAGCGCGGCCGACGGCACCGCGAGCGACCGCCCGGCGCGGAGGCGGTCCAGGAGGTCCGGGTCGTCGAGCAGCGGGTCGGGACCCTCCGCCGCCATCCGGTCCGCCCAGCGGGCGCGGGCCGCCGGGTCGCCCCGGGCGAGGGCGGAAACCACGAGGTCGTAGTCCGCGGCTGCCAGACGCACGCGGGCGTTCGCGAGGATCATGATCGAACCTCCATCGGAGCAGGCTACCCCGGAGCGGGCCGCGCTGATCCTGGCCCAGCTCACCGCGCTCTCGCAGGAGCTCGCCGGCGCCACGCGCCCCGCCGCGGTCGCCGGCGCCATCGCGCGCGCGCTCACCGAGCTCCTGCATCCGGACCAGCTGGTGATCGCGCTCCTCGAGGCGGACTCCAACCGCCTCGTCATCGCCTGGGATCGCGGCGCGCACGCCGCGCGCACCGACGACCCGCTCCTCCAGCTCGCGCTCCGCCGGGGTCCCCTGCTCCTGCCCCGGGACGCCGCGGCCGCCGGCGACGACGCGCCCGCCGACAGCCCCGGCTCCTGGATCGGCGTGCCCCTTACCGCCGCCCGCCGCACCATCGGCGCCGTATCGCTCGGCGCCCGCCGCCGCGACGCCTTCGGACCCCCGGATCTGGCCCTCGCCAGCGCCGTCGTGGCGCAGGCCGCCATCGCCCTCGAGAACGCCCGCCTCCTCGACCTGCTCTCCACCGGCAAACGCGAGTGGGAGCACACTGTCGACGGCATCCCGCAGGCCATCTGCATCCTGGACGCCCACGGCGTGGTGCGGCGCGCCAATCACGCGTTCGCCCACCTGATCGACATGCCCGTCACCGCCCTGCCCGGCCGCCCCTGGCTCGGCCTCGTGCCCCCGGCCTGGTCCGAGGTCGTGGCCCGGGTGCTGGCCCAGCCCGGCTCGGCTCAGGTGGAGCTCCGGTCCGGCGACCGCGTGCTCCTCGTCAGCCACGTGCCCATGGCCAAGGAGGACGCCGGCGCCGCGGTGCTCCTCTTCGACGACCAGACCGACAAGCGGCGGCTCCAGGACCAGCTCATACAGTCTGAGAAAATGTCGGCCATGGGTCAACTGATCGCCGGGGTGGCGCACGACCTGAACAACCCCCTGGCCTCGGTGGTGGGCTTCGCGGACTTCCTGGTGGAGGCGGGCGAGGTGCCCGCCCGCATGGCGGAGCCGCTGCAGGTGATCCGCCAGGAAGCCGAGCGGGCCGCGACCATCGTGAAGAACCTGCTGTCGTTCGCGCGCCGCCAGGAGGGGGAGCGGCAGGTGCAGGCCGTCGGTCCCATCCTCGAGTCCACCCTGGCACTGCTCCGCAATCAGGTGATGACCCTGCACGTGGAGGCCGTGCTCGAGGTGGCGCCCGATCTCCCGGACGTCGAGGTCAACGGCAACCAGATCAAGCAAGTGTTCGTCAACCTGATCAACAACGCCGCCCAGGCGATCGGGAGCAGCGGCCGCGGCGGGCGGGTCTGGATCACCGCCAAGCGCTGGCTCGACGGCGTGGCGGTCACCGTGGCCGACGACGGGCCGGGGATTCCGGACGCCATCGCCCAGCGCGTTTTCGAGCCCTTCTTCACCACCAAGCCGGAAGGCGAGGGCACGGGCCTGGGCCTCGCGATCTCCCAGGGTATCGTCACCGAGCACGGCGGGCGGATCACGCTCGATTCGACCACCGGCGCGGGCGCGAGTTTCACGGTGGAGCTGCCGGGCGGCACCCGCGGCAGCCGCGCTCCGGCCGAGCCCGCGGCCGGGTTCAACGTGCCGCTCCGGCTCCTCGTGGTGGACGACGAGCCGCACATCCTCCACTACATGCGCGCCACGCTCGAGAGCTGGGGCCACAGCGTGGCCGTGGCCGGTGACGGCGTCGACGCCATCGAGCGGGCGGTGAGCGAGCCCTTCGACGTGATCATCTGCGACCTCCGGATGCCGCAACTCGGCGGCCGGGAAATGTACGAGCGGCTGGCGCAGGAGCACCCCCAGGTGGCCGAGCGGATCATCTTCGCCACCGGGGACACGGTGCGAGGGGACACCCAGCACTTCCTCGAGCGCATCGGGCGTCCCGTCCTCCACAAGCCTTTCACCCTGGCGGAGCTGCGCCGGGTGTTGGGCGCCGTCGTCCCCCAGCCGCGGTAGGCGATGCGCGTCCTGCACGTGGACTCCGGCAGAATCTGGCGGGGCGGGCAGAATCAGGTCCGCCTCCTCCTGCGCGAGCTCGCGCGGAAGCCCGAGGTCCACCAGAGTCTGTTCACGAAGCACGGGAGCGAGCTGGCGCGGCGGGCGGGCGAGCTCGCGGTATCGGTGACCGGCGTTCGCTGGACTCTCGGCATCGATCCCTGGGCGGCGTGGCGGCTCGCGTGGCACCTGGTGCGCGCGCGGCCCCAGATCGTCCACGCCCACGACAGCCACGCGCTCTCGGTGATCCTCCTCGCCTTCGCGATGACCGAGCGGGCCGTCGTCAAGCGCTGGGCCCGCGGGTACGAACGCCCCCGCCTGATCGTCACCCGCCGGGTGGACTTTCACCTGCGCCATGCCCGGTCCTGGCGGCGCGCCGATCGCATCATCGCGATCTCGGCCGCGGTGAAGGCGATGCTGGTGCGCGACGGGATTCCCGATCGCGACGTGGTCGTCGTCCCGTCGGGAATCGACGCCGAGGAAGTGCGCCACGCCGCGCGGCGCCCATCCAACGTCCGGTCCCGGCTCGGCCTCTCCCCGGACGCCCTGGTCGCGGCGAACGTCGCGGCGCTGGTGGATCACAAGGACCAGCTCACCCTGGTGCGCGCCGCCGCCCGGGCGCGGGCCCTGGCGCCGGGACTGCACTGGGTGATCGCGGGCGAAGGAGAACGCCGCCGGCTTCTGGAGCGTGAGATCGCGGCCCAGGGGGTGGCGGACCGCGTGCATTTGCTGGGGTATGTGGAAGAAGCGGACGCCCTGATCCGGGAGGCGGATGTGTTCGTGATGTCGTCCAAGGAAGAGGGACTGGGCAGCGTGGTCCTGGACGCCCTCGCGCTGGAGCGTCCGGTGGTCGCGACCGCGGGGGGCGGCCTGCCCGAGATCCTCCCGGCGGAATGCCTGGTGCCGGTCGGCGACGCGGAGGCGCTGGCGCTCAAGGTCGCGCAGACACTGGCTCATCCCCCATCCCCCGTCCCGCTTCCCGCTCGTTTCACCGCGCGCGCCATGGGTGACGGCGTCTTGGCCGCGTATCGGTCACTGGTCTAGATTGCGGCCATGATTTACGTCTGCGTGCCGGTGCACAACGAAGCGCCCACCGCCGGGCTCGTGCTCTGGAAGGTCCGGCAGGTCTTCACCGCCTTTCAGCGGGAATACCAGCTCCTGGTCTGTGACGACGGCTCGACCGACGGCACCGGCGAGGTGCTCGGCGCCTACGCCCGGGTGCTTCCGATGACCGTGGTGACCCACGGCGCCCGGCTGGGATACGCGAAGAGCCTGGAGGAGCTGCTGCGGCTCGCGCTCCAGCGCACCGACCGCCCCAAGCGGGACTGCGCCATCACCCTGCACGCGGACTTCGTGCATTCACCGGACGTGATGGACGACATGGTGAAGCGCATCGAATCCGGCGCCGACCTGGTGGTGGCCGAACAGCTGGCGGCGACCGGCGCGCGGGCGCGCGGCCTCGCGTGGGCGCGCCGTCTGGCTCCCCGTCTCCTCGGCGTCCCGGGAATCCGCGACACGGTCTCGGGGTTCGTGGCGCTGCGCCTCGTGGCCCTGCGGCAGGCGACCCGCGACCAGAAACCCCTCCTCACCACCGACGGCTGGTGCGCCAGCGCCGAGCTCCTGGCGCGCCTCGCGCCCCACTCGCGGCGGATCGAGACCGTGACCGCCACCGCGCGCTACGACCTCCACCAGCGGGCGTCGCGGGTGCGCCCCTGGAGCGCGCTGGTCGCGGCGTGGCGCGCGCGTCCGGTCATTCGCGCCGCCCGCGCCGCCCGCGCCGTGGCCGCCGCGGCGCTCCTCCTGGTCACCGTGCCGCTCCGCGCGCAGAGCGACAGCACCCCGGCCGCACCCAAAGACTCCGCGGCCACCGGTCCGGACGCGGTGCCCTTCGCCGTGGGCGAGCGGCTCGTCTACAAGGCGACCTACGGCCCCTTCAGCGTCGGCGAGGCCACCATGGCCGTCGCGGGCATCGATACCATTCGCGGCGCCGAAACCGTGCATTTCACCTTTCACATCCAGGGCGGCGCGCTCTGGTATCATCTGGACCAGAGCCTCGAGTCCTGGGTGGGCCGAAACGATTTCCGCTCCCGGCGCTACAAGCAGGAGACCGTCGAAAAAGGCCACGAGTGGCATCACATTTACGACATCTTTCCGGATTCGGGGTTCTACCGCGAAGACGGCGCCGACTCGACCTTCCCGGCCAGCGCCAACCCGCTCGACGACGCCGCGTTCCTCTACTGGATCCGGACCGTCCCGCTGGAGTCGGGCAAGCGCTACGAATACAACCGCTACTTCCGCCCCGACCGGAATCCGGTCATCGTGCAGGTGCTGGGGCGGCAGCGGATCAGCGTGGCGGGGCACAAGTTCGACGCCATCGTGATCCGGCCCATCATCCCCAACGGCCGCGGCATTTTCGCCGAGCAGGCCGACGCGCGGATGTGGCTCTCGGACGACGCCCGCCGGATGATGCTGGCCCTGCAGTCCAATTTCAGCTTTGGCACGGTCACGTTGAAACTCAAGGAGTACTCGCTCCCGGAGCATCGATGACCGACTACCGCGAAGCCGACTTCGCCCGCTTGAAGACCGTTCCCATCGCCCAGCGTCACAACAACGTCGAACCCTCCCTGCTCGCGCACCCGCCGGGCGCCGACCGGAGTTTCGCCGCGTTCTGGAAGTCCCTGCCCGACGTGCTCGCCGCGCGCGATCTCCGCTTCGTGGCGGATCAGATCGCGGCCGCGGCCGGCAAGCGCGGCGTGCTCGCGATGCTGGGCGGGCACGTCATCAAGGTCGGCCTCGCGCCGCTCCTGATCGAGCTCGCCCGCCGGAAGGCGCTCACTCACCTCGCGATGAACGGCTCCGCCGCGATCCACGACTTCGAGCTGGCCGCCTTCGGCGGGACCAGCGAGGACGTGGCCGCGGGACTCGCCGACGGCACCTTCGGGATGGCCGAGGAAACGGGGCGGGAGATGAACGCCGCGATCGCCGCGGGCGCCGCGAAACAACAGGGGATGGGCGAGGCCCTCGCCGGGTATCTCGCCGCGCGGAAGACGCTCCCCGGCCGGGAGGTGTCCCTACTCGCGGCCTCGGCGGCGCTGGGCGTTCCGGTCACGGTGCACGCGGCGGTGGGGGCCGAGATCATCCACCAGCATCCCACCGCCGACGGCGCGGCGCTCGGCGCCACCAGTCACCGGGACTTCAAGCGCCTGGCGGGCATGCTCCCGGAGCTCGACGCCGGTGGAGTGGTGCTGAACCTGGGCAGCGCGGTGGTGATGCCGGAGGTGTTCCTGAAAGCGCTGACCGTGTCGCGCAACCTGAACCGGGGCCGGCCGACCAATTTCACCGCCTGCGACTTCGACATGCAGCGGCACTACCGGCCGCGGATGAACGTGGTGGAGCGGCCGACCGCCGCCGGCGGGCGCGGGATCCAGCTCACCGGGCACCACGAGATCCTGGTGCCACTCCTCACCTGGGCGGTGCTGGAGCGGCTGGGCGCGAGATGAGAAAAGGGCCGCCGCCCGCGAAGGACGACGACCCTCGAAACTCGAACCTGACGATTCCAGGACGGGTTAGGCGTCCGCCCGGCGACCCTTCACCATCTCGCGGATCTTGTCCGCGGTGGCCGGGCTCACCACCCGCACCACGAGATAAATGAGGAAGCCGATGGCCGCGAGCCAGAGTACCACCATGGCGAGGCCGAACAGCGTCCCGATGATGCCGAAGACGAGGCGCAGCGCGAGCCACGCGACGACCGCGAATACGGCGAAGCCAAGAATGCTGCGGAGCATAGACACCTCCGGAGAGTCCGCACCAGCCACCTGCCTTACGCCGGAATCTAGCGCCCGGTTTCGGGGAGTCCACACGCGGTGAAAGGGATCGCCGTCGCGGTGGTCGGTGGGGGCGTGGTGGGCGCCGCCTGCGCCCGCGCCCTGGCCCGGAAAGGCCTGCCGGCGGCGGTCTTCGAGCCCGGGCCCGACCCGGCCGCCGCCACGCCCGCGTCGGCCGGCATGCTCGCCGCCCAGATCGAGCCGACGGAGGAAGGATTCCTCGCCCTCGCGGTGCGGGGACGGGATCTCTATGAAGCGCTCGCCACCGAACTTTCACACAGTACGGAGATCGACATCGGTCTCTGGCGCGGCGGGATCGCCTCCCTCGCCTTCGACGAGGCGCGCGCCGCGGAGCTGAAGGACCTGGTCGCGCTGCAGCGGCAGGCCGGCCTGCGCTGCGACTGGCTCTCGGAGCCCGAGGTGCTGGAGCGCTGGCCCGGTGTCGCCCCGCAGTGCCTGGGCGCGCTCTTCGCGCCTGAAGACGGCGCGGTGGATCCCGCGGCGCTGGCGCGCGCGCTCCTCGCCGACGCGCGGCTCGCCGGGGTCGAGGTGGTGAAGGAGCGGGTGGAGCAGGTGGTGACGGTCGCGGGACGCGTCACCGGGGTGCGGACCCTCCGCGGCACCGTCCCGGCCGAGCGCGTGGTGCTCGCGGCGGGCGCCTGGTCCCCCGGGCTCACCCCCGGCGGACGGATCCTGCCGGTGGAGCCGGTGCGCGGGCAGATGGCCGCGACCGCCTGGCCGCCGGGCACGCCCCCCGCCATTCTCTATCACAACCACGGCTACGTGCTCGCGCGCGGCGGCGAAGCGCTCCTCGGCTCCACCATGGAGCGGGTCGGCTTCGACGCGCGTTCCACGAAGGAAGGCGTGCAGCAAATCGTCGCCGGCGCCGCGCGCATCCTTCCCGCCCTCGGCCGGAGCCCCATCGCCCGCTCCTGGGCCGGTCTGCGCCCCGTCACCCCCGACGGGCTCCCCGTCATCGGACCCGAGCCCGGCGTGGAGGGGCTCGTCTACGCCACGGGCCACGGACGCAACGGCGTGCTCCTCGCCGCGCTGACCGGCGACATCGTGGCCGAGCTCGTCGCCACGGGGAAGAGCGAGCTCGACCTCGCGCCGTTTCGCCCCGAGCGCTTTCCCTCCTCGCGCTGATGTTCCAGAACTGCGCGTTCTGCAACGGGAAGCTCGCGGGCGACGGCGGCCCCTCCGGACTCGGCGTGGGTCGCCGGTTCGCCTACGACGAGTGGAAGGGACGGCTCTGGGTCATCTGCTCCGCGTGCGGACGCTGGAACTTGACGCCGCTGGACGATCGCCTCGAGCGCATCGAAGCCCTGGCGCGGGTGGCGCGCGACGGACGCGTGGTGGCCACCACGGAGCAGATATCGCTGATCCGCTGGGGAGCCTACGACCTGGTGCGGGTGGGCAAGCCGCCGCGGGTGGAGTTCGCGACCTGGCGCTACGGCGAGCGGCTGAAGGCGCGCCAGCGGGAGCGGTTGAAGTACGTGATACCCATCGGACTCGCCGCGGTGGGGCTGGTGGTGGCGGTGAACGTCGCGCTGGGCGGGAGCGTGGGCGGCTTCGCGTGGCAGTTTTCACGGCTGGCCGACGGCACCTACGTCTGGCTGGTCGGCAACCGGCTCGTGACCCTCGCCGAGCCGCCGATCTGCGAGCGCTGCGGGAGTGTGCTGCATCTGCGGGCGCGTCACATCCAGCAGGCCCGTCTCGTGCCTCACGCGCACGAGGATCTGGCGCTCGTCGTCACCTGCCCCAAGTGCGGGAGCGAAGCGACGATGCTGACCGGGGACGACGCCGGGCAGGCCCTGCGGCAGGGGCTCACTTACCTCAATACCAAGGGCAAGAGAAAGAAGGCCGCCGACGCGGCGCGGGTGGTGGACGCCGCGGGCGGTCCCGACCAGCTGATCCGCGATACCTCCCGCCGGGAGCTGACCCTGCGCAGCCTGGCCAGCGAGCGGCGCCTCGCGCTCGAGATGTCCCTGGACGAGGCGGCCGAAGTGCGGGAGCTCGAGCGCCGCTGGCGGGAGGCGGAGGAGATCGCGGAGATCGCGGACGGGACGCTGTCCACGGACCCGCGGATAGAGGAGGAGTTGAAGCGCCTGCGACAGCGGGACGACGGAAGACCGCCCCAAGCCTAGACGCCGGCCGGAGACCTGCATGTGGCGAAGGGTTAAGAATCAACCAAACGGTTGAAAAAGGCGCTACCCCACCCCCCACGGCGCCGCTATCTTCAGTTTCCATGGCGCTTCCACTGGTCCAGATCACGCTTTCCCGGCCCGCGGCGGAGCCGCGCAAGCCCTCCTGGCTCAAGGTGAAGGCGCCCGGAGGCCGGAATTACGTCGCCCTCCAGCAGATGATGCGGGACCTCTCTCTCCATACGGTTTGCGAGGAAGCACACTGCCCCAACATCGGGGAATGCTGGGAGCACCGGGCCGCCACCTTCATGGTGCTGGGCGACGTCTGCACCCGCAATTGCGCCTACTGCGCGGTCGCTCACGGGACGCCGAAAGCCCTCGATCTCGACGAGCCGGTCCGCCTCGCCGAGGCCGTCGAGCGCATGGCGCTGCAGCACGTGGTGATCACCAGCGTGGACCGCGACGACCTGCCGAACGGCGGCGCCGAGATCTTCGCCGGCTGCATCACCGAGATCCGGAAGCGGCTTCCGGACACGTCGATCGAAGTCCTGATCCCCGACTTCAAGGGCAATCCGGAAGCGCTCCGCATCGTGGTCGCAGCCCGCCCCGACATCCTGAACCACAACCTCGAGACCATCGAGCGGCTGTACCGGATCGCGCGGCCCGGCGGCCGCTACCCGCGCGCCCTCGAGCTGCTCCGCCGCGCCAAGGAAATGGCTCCCGACTCGCTGACCAAGTCGGGGATCATCTGCGGTCTGGGCGAGGAGTGGGACGAGCTCCTCGCGTCGATGCGCGACCTCCGCGCGCAGCACGTGGACATCATCACCCTCGGCCAATACCTCCGGCCCTCGGCCGATCACCTGCCGATCGCCCGCTGGTACACGCCGGATGAGTTCGCCGAGCTGAAGCGCCGGGGCCTGGAGATGGGATTCCGTCACGTCGAGTCGGGGCCGCTGGTGCGCTCGAGCTATCACGCCTGGGAGCAGGTGGCGCAGGCTACCGCCGCTCCCGCCGCCGGCTGACCCCTTCCTCTATATATGGCCACCGCCACCCAACCCGCCCCGACCAAGACCCAGACCGAGCTTTCGCGCCGGATGCTGCGCGAGATGCTCCTGATCCGGCGGTTCGAGGAGAAGGCCGCCGAAGCGTACGCGCTGGGCAAGATCGGGGGCTTCTGCCACCTTTACATCGGGCAGGAAGCGGTGGCGGTCGGCTCGAGCGCCGCGCTCGGTCCCGAGGACTACGTCATCTGCTCCTACCGCGAGCACGGACAGGCGCTGGTGCGCGGCATCCCCGCGGGCGCGGTGATGGCCGAGCTGTTCGGGAAGGCGACGGGCTGCTCCAAGGGCAAGGGCGGCTCGATGCACCTCTTCGACGCCGGGCGCCGGTTCATGGGCGGTCACGGCATCGTGGGCGGGCACATTCCGCTCGCGGCGGGGATCGGCTTCGCGATCAAGTACCGGGGCGGCAGCGAGGTCTGCCTTTGCTACTTCGGCGAGGCGGCGGTGAACATCGGCGCCTTCCACGAGGCGCTGAACATGGCGTCGGTATGGAAGCTGCCGGTGATCTACGTCTGCGAGAACAACCGCTACGGGATGGGGACGGCCTTCGAGCGGGTGGCCGCGGTGACCGACGTGGTCGAGCACGCCTGCAGCTACGACCTCGCGGCCGAGGTGGTGAACGGCATGGAAGCGCGCGCGGTGTACGACGCCACCAAACGCGCGGTGGAGCGCGCGCGGAACGGCGGGCACCCCACCCTGCTCGAAGTCCGCACCTACCGCTTCATGGGCCACTCGATGTCGGATCCCCTGCACGGCGTCTACCGCACCAAGGATGAGGTGGAAGAGCAGAAGAAACGGGATCCCATCACCCAGCTCGCGCACCAGATGATGGCGGAGAAGGCGATCGATCAGGCGGGGGTGGACGCGATCGACGCGGACGTGAAGGCCGAGGTGGACGCGGCGGTGAAGTTCGCGGACGAGAGCCCCGACCCGGCGCCGGAAGAGCTGTACACCCACGTGCTGGCGGACTGACGCGATGCCCACGCTCACCTACCGCGACGCGCTGAACCAGGCCCTGCGCGAGGAGATGCAGCGCGACCCCGACGTCTTCCTGATGGGCGAGGAGGTCGGGGTCTACCAAGGCGCCTACAAGGTCAGCCGCGGCCTGCTCGAGGAATTCGGGCCCCAGCGGGTGGTGGACACGCCAATCGCGGAGCTGGGCTTCGCGGGAATCGGCGTGGGCGCGGCGATGGCGGGACTCCGGCCCGTGATCGAGTTCATGACCTGGAACTTCGCGGTCCTGGCGCTGGACCAGATCGTGAACTCGGCCGCGAAAATGCTCTACATGACCGGCGGCCAGTTCCGGATGCCAATCGTGTTCCGCGGCCCCAACGGCGCGGCGCTGCAGCTCTCGTCCCAGCACTCCCAGGCCTGGGAGAGCTGGCTGGCGCACATCCCCGGCCTCAAGGTGGTCGCGCCGGCAACCCCGGCGGACGCCAAGGGGCTCCTCAAGTCCGCGATCCGCGACAATAACCCGGTCATCGTGCTGGAGGGCGAAATGCTCTACAACACGAAGGGCGAGGTGCCGGACGGCGAGCTCGTGGTCCCGATCGGCAAGGCCGACCTGAAGCGCGAAGGCTCGGACGTCACGCTGATCTGCCACTCCAAGACCGTGACGGTGGCGCTCAAGGCCGCCGAAACGCTCGCCGCCGACCGGATCGCCGCGGAGGTGCTGGACCTGCGCTCGCTCCGTCCCCTGGACGAAGCGGCGATTCTCGCGTCGGTGTCGAAGACCAACCGCTGCGTGGTGGTCGAGGAGGGGTGGCCCCACGCCGGCATCGGGGCGCAGGTGGTGGACCTGATCCAGCGGGACGCGTTCGATTCGCTGGACGCGCCGGTGCTGCGGGTCACCCAGGCGGACACGCCGATGCCCTACAACAAGGCGCTGGAGCGCGCGGCGAAGGCCTCACCGGAGAAGGTCGTGGCCGCGGCGCGGCGCGTCCTCTATCTCGACTGATGGCGACCAAAGTCGTGATGGAAGCGCTCTCGCCCACCATGGAAGAGGGGCGGCTCGTCACCTGGACCAAGAAGGAAGGGGACGCCGTGAAGACCGGCGACACCCTGGCCGAAGTCGAGACCGACAAGGCGGTGATGGAGCTGGTGGCGCGGGTGGACGGCCAGTTGCTTCAGCGCGCGGTGCCCGAAGGCGCGACGGTGCCGGTCGGCGGGCTGGTGGGCGTGATCGGGGCGCCGGGGGAGAAGGTCGATGCGGGAGACGGGAGACGGGAGACGGGACCCGCTGCGGCGGCAAGCGCCCCCACTCCCGCGCCGGCGCAGCATCCTCCAGCGTCTCCCGTTTCTCGTCTCCCGTCTCCCGACGTCCCGGGACGGATCAAGGCCTCCCCGCTCGCCAAGCGGATCGCGCGGGACAGCGGACTCGACCTCCAGGGCCTGCAGGGCTCGGGGCCGGGCGGGCGGGTGGTGAAGCGGGATCTCGAGAAGGCCGGGATGCGGGACGCGGGACTGGCGGCGGCGCTTCCGCGAGTCCCGCCGCCCGCTCCCCTCGCGGTGACGCGCGGCGGGGCCCCGTACGAGGACGTTCCGCTCACCCAGATCCGGAAGACAATCGCCAAGCGGCTCGCCGCGTCCATCGGGCCGGTGCCCCACTTCTTCCTCACCACCGAAGTGGACATGGAGCGCGCCGCCGAGGCGCGGGAGGCGCTGAACCGCGACCTCGCGGCGCAGGGGCTCAAGGTTTCGTTCAACGACATCATTCTCAAGGCCACCGCGCTGGCGCTGGCCAAGCACCGGGCCTGCAACGCCTGGTTCCAGGAGGACCACATCCGCTACTGGAACGAGGTGCACGTCGGGGTGGCGGTGGCGGTGGAAGACGGGCTCATCACCCCGGTGATCCGGAACGCGGACTTGAAGTCCCTGGCCGCGATCGGCGCCGAGTCCAGGGACCTGGCCCAGAAAGCCCGCAACCGCCGGCTGCAGCCGTCGGAGTACACCGGGTCCACCTTCTCGGTGTCGAACCTGGGCATGTTCGACATCGACCAGTTCACGGCGGTGATCAATCCCCCGGAAGCGGGGATCATCGCGGTGGGGTCGGTGGCGGCGAAGCCGGTGGTGACGGACGGCAGGCTCGAGGCCCGGCGCCGGGTGCGGATCACGATGAGCTGCGATCACCGGGTGATCGACGGCGCCACCGGCGCCGCGTTTCTCGGAACCCTGAAGCAGATGCTCGAGAACCCGCTGGCGATGGTGTTGTAATTGCGGATTGGCGATTGCGGATCGCGGATTGAACGGGCGGTCCGCGAGAATCCGCAATCCACAATCCGACATCCGCAATTGAGGAGCGTTCGTGGCCAACCAATTTGACGTCATCGTTCTGGGCGGCGGCCCGGCGGGCTACGTCGCCGCCATCCGCGCGGCGCAGCTCGGCCTCAACACGGCGGTGATCGAGCGGGAGAAGCTGGGCGGGGTATGCGTGAACATCGGGTGCATCCCCACCAAGGCCCTGCTCCACTCCGCCTACATCGCGAACCTCCTGCACGACGCGGAGGACTTCGGGATCAGCGCGGGGAGCGTGAAGACCGACTACGGCGTGGCGATGCAGCGCTCCCGGCGGGTCTCCGATCAGAACTCGAAGGGCGTCGAGTTCCTGATGAAGAAGAACAAGATCACGGTGGTGAAGGGCGACGGCGTCCTCCAGCCCGGCCGGAAGGTGAAGGTGGGGAGCGACGTCCACGAGGCGAAGAAAGCCGTCATCATCGCGACCGGGTCCCGGGTAAAGGGGATTCCGCAGATCGGTCTCGACATCAACAAGACCACGGTGATCTCCTCCGACGAGGCGCTCTTCCTCGAGAAGGCCCCCGGGTCCCTCGCCATCGTCGGCGCCGGCGCGGTGGGGATGGAGTTCGCCAACATCTTCGCGGCCTTCGGCTCCCGGGTCACGCTGATCGAGGCCCTGCCCCGCATTCTCCCGCTCGAGGACGCGGAGTCGTCCGACGCGCTGGCCAAGAGCTACAAGAAGCGGAAGATCGACGTCCTGGCGGGCGCCAAGGTCACCAAGGCGGACGTCGGCAAGAAGTCGGTGACGCTGTCGGTCGAGTCCGGCGGCTCCACCCAGAAAGTCGAAGTGGACGCCGTCCTGATGGCCGCGGGCCGGGCGGTGAACACCGAGAACATCGGCCTCAAGGAATGCGGCATCCAGCTCACCGACCGCGGCTTCATCCAGGTGGATCAGAACCTGCAGACCACCGCGCCCGGCTACTACGCCATCGGCGACGTGGCCGGCCCGCCGATGCTGGCGCACAAGGGGAGCCGCGAGGGGATGTGCGTGGCGGAAACCATCGCCGGCAGGAAGCCGCATCCCATCCGCTACGACAACGTGCCCAGCGTGACCTACTGCCACCCCGAAGTCGCGAGCATCGGCATGACCGAGGAGCAGGCCAAGGAGAAAAAGCTCGACTTCGTGGTGGGACGCTTCCCCTTCTCCGCCAACGGCCGCGCCCGCGGCACCGGGGAGACCGAGGGGTTCGTCAAGATCATCCGCGACAAGAAATACGGCGAAATCCTGGGCGCCCACATCGTGGGCACGCCCGCCTCGGAGCTGATTCACGAGCTGGCCGTGGCCCGGGAGAACGAGTACACGGTGGAGGAGATCGAGCTGGCCATTCACGCCCACCCCACGATGTCCGAAGCGGTGGCGGAAGCGGCGCTCGATTCCCTCGGCCGCGTGGTCCACATGTGAGCGAGCGGGACCCGCTGGCCGTCGGGCTGGGGGCGCTGGCCTCCGGCGTGGGGCTGGGCGGCGCCACGATCACCCTGATGCAGATCGTGGTCAAACAGCTCGAAGACCGAACCCTCGGCGCCGATCCCCTGCTCGCCGGACTCCTCGCCGGCGTGGTCATCGCGGCGCTCTTCGGATGGCGGCGCAGCACCCCCCTCGGCAACATCTTCCAGAGCGGCGTGATCGGCGTGCTCTCGGCCGCGGGCGCGCTCCTCGTCGGATTCCTCGCGGCGGTCGCGGACCGGTTCGGCGGAACCCCGGGACTCGTCTTCTGGGGAGTCGCGAGCACGGCCTTCGGCGTGGTGGGGAGCCGGTGGGCGGTGAAAGGCGCGGGAGACGGGACACGAGAGACGGGAGACGGGAGACGAGAGACGGGAGCCGGCTCGGCTCCGTGAGCCCGGTCTTGCACGTCATCCGCGCCGGGCTCGTGCCCTACGCCGAAGCACTCGAGTGGCAGCGGCGCCTCGCCCGGGAGCGGATCGCGGGCACGCTCCCGCACGACACCCTCCTCCTGCTCGAGCATCCGCCGGTGATCACCCTGGGCCGGACCTCCGATCGCGCGCACCTCCTCGCGCCCCAGGGCGTGGAGGTGGCGGAGGTGGAGCGCGGCGGAGACGTCACCTTCCACGGTCCGGGTCAGCTCGTCGGCTACCCCATCCTCGACCTGGGCGGCTACCGGCGCGACCTGCACTGGTATCTCCGGACCCTCGAGCAGGCGCTGATCTCCGGTCTCGCGCGCCTCGAGATTCCCGCGGAGCGGAATCCGGGGTTCACCGGCGTGTGGACCCGCGGCCGCAAGATCGCGAGCATCGGCGTCCACGTGAAACAGTGGGTCACCTGGCACGGCTTCGCCCTGAACGTCACCACCGATCTCTCCTGGTTCGACCGGATCGTGCCCTGCGGAATCGAGGGCGTGGAGATGACGTCGGTCAGACGGGAGGCGGGAGGCGAGAGGCGGGAGACGAGAGACGCGGGATCGGGGATGGGGGATGCGGCGCTCCGGGAGGAGACCACGGCCGCCGTGATCGCGGGGTTTGAGTCGGCGTTCGGGGTACAGGCGGAATCCGGCGCGCTGCTTCGAGACGTATCCCCGCGATGACGGAGCGGTTGCCTCCCGGTCAAATCCTCACGGACAAGTGGCCCGTGCTCCACTACGGAAATGTCCCGAGCGTGGACACCACCCGGTGGAGTTTCGAGGTCTCCGGGCTCGTGGAGCGGCCGTTCACGCTCACCTACGACGAACTGCTCCTCCTGCCCCGGAAAACGGTCCACTGCGATATCCACTGCGTCACCACCTGGAGCCGGTTCGACAACGCCTTCGAGGGGGTGCCGGTGCGATCGCTCCTCGAGCGCGCCGGCGTGAAGGCGGAGGCGCGGCACGTCCTGATCACGGCCGAGCAGGGGTTCACCACCAACCTGCCGCTCGCCGATCTCGACCGGCCCGAGAACCTGGTGGCGCTGAAGCACGACGGGGAGTGGCTCACGCCGGAGCACGGGTGGCCGGCGCGCCTGCTGGTCCCGCATCTCTATTTCTGGAAGAGTGCGAAGTGGGTCCGGGGGCTGGTCCTGCTCGATGAGGACATCCCCGGCTTCTGGGAGCAGAACGGGTACCACATGCGGGGGGATCCGTGGACGGAGGAGCGGTACGGCGGCCGGGGCCTGACCCAGCACGACATCAACCGGTTCCGGAACTTGAGCAAGAAAAACGCCTAGACGTCCCGCCTCGAGACGGCTGATCTCTTGACGTCGTTGGTCCCAAGCAGTTCAAAGAACCGCTTGAATACCGCGATCCCGTCCCACAATTGCTTCAGGTCGAGCTTCTCATTCGGCGCGTGCAGGCCGTCGTCGGGGAGGCCGATGCCGGTGAGGATCACCGGCGCGCCCATCTTGCCCAGCGCGGGCACCACCGGGATCGAGCCGCCGGCGCGCGCGGGGACGGTCCCCCGCCCCACCACTTCCCGGAAGGCGCGGTCCAAGAGCTGGAACGCGGGGTGATCGAGCTTCACCACGCCGGGGTCGGCGCCGTGGAGGAAGGTCACCGTCGCGGTCACGTACCGGGGCGCGAGCTTCTTCACCGCGGCCAGAAGCTGGCGCTCCACCGTCTTCTGCTTCTGATTGGGCACGAGGCGCAGGCTCACCTTGGCGGTGGCGGCGGCGGGAATCACCGTCTTCGCGCCAAGGGCGGTGAATCCGCCGGTGATGCCGTGAATCTCGAAGGTGGGCAGGGCCCAGAGCCGCTCCAGCACGGAATACTGCTTGAGACCGGTGAGCGCCTTGGCGCGCACCCGCCGCTCCAGGAATTCCTTCTCCTTGAAGGGCAGGCGCTTCCAGGCGGCGAGCTCCGCCTTGCCGGGCCGCTTCACCGCGGCGTAGAGGCCGGGAATGTTGATCTTGCCGTCGGGTCCCTTGATCCGGGACAGCAGCCGCACCAGCTCCTCGTGCGCGTTGGGCGCGGCGCCGCCGTACTCCCCGGAGTGCAGATCGCTCTTCGCGGTGCGCACGTGGATCTCGGCGTAGACCATCCCCCGCACCGCGGTGTAGACCGCGGGCCACCCCGGATGCATGTAGGCCATGTCCGCGACCAGCACCGCGTCGGCCCGGGTCCGTTCCGGCTCCCGGTCCAGGAGGTCGAACAGCACCGAGCTGCCGTATTCTTCTTCGCCCTCGATCAGGAAGCGGACGTTGACCGGAAACCGGCCGCAGGCCTCGATCGCCTTCAGGAGACAGAACACCTGGCCCTTGTCGTCCGCGGAGTCGCGCGCGTAGAGGATCTGGTTCCGCACTGTGGGCTCGAAGGGCGGCGAGAGCCATTCATCGAGCGGGTCCGGCGGCTGGACGTCGTAGTGCCCGTACACCAGCAGGGTCGGCGCGCCCGGAACCGGCGGTCCCTTTCCCCACACGACGGGATGGGTCTCACTGCCGAGGAACGCCACCTCCGGACATCCGAGCCGCTGGAGCTCGGCGGCGACCCACTCGGCGGCGCGGCGACAGTCCGCGTCGTGCGCCGGCAGAGTGGAAACGGAAGGAATGCGGAGGAAGTCGGAGAGCTCGCGGAGCAGTCGGGCCTGATCCATAGGCCGCGAAATGTAGTGGGCGCCGGCGGGTCCGCCTAGCCAGCGCCCCGGCGGGGGGTAGATTGGCGAGTATGCGGACGACGGCGTCGTTCGATCTCTTTCCGGACGCGCCGAGCGAGCGGGCGATGGCCAAGGCCCGCTGGCTCGCGCGGGAAGGGCGGGTCGCCGAAGCGGAGACCGCCTACCGCGGCGTGCTCGCCACGCATCCCGACCTGAAGCCCTGCTGGGCGGAATACTTCGAGCTGCTGCGCTCCCACGGCCGGCTCCCGGAAGCGCTGCGTGTGGCCGAGGGCGCGGAGGGGCAGTTCGGCGACGCCGCGTTCCCCCTCACCCTGAAGGGCGCGGCGCTGATCGAGCTGTCGCGCTACCGCGAGGCGCTCGCCACCCTGGAGCGCGCGGTGGGGCACGATCCGGACCTGGCGCTGGCGTGGCACGAGCTGGGGCTCGCGGCCTACCGGCTGGGCGAGCGGAACCGCGCCCTGCTGGCGCTGGACCGCGCCTTCGCCCTCGAGCCCCATACCGAGACCCTGAAGCTCCGGGGACGGATTCTGCGCGACGCCGGCCGCTACGCGGCGGCCGAGGTCGCCTTCGAGGGCGCGGCCCAGGCGGCGGAGCACGACGAGCAGCGCGTCGAGGCGGAGGCCGAGATCCGGCGCACCCAGCGGTTCGGGTTCTACGCGCCGCGGAAGCCGGACGATCTCGCCCCCGCGGAGCGGTGGTTCGCGGAGACGGGGGCGGTGATCCTCGCCCCGACGCCGGGGCCGGTGGCGCCGTCGGACGAGGTGCTCGCGACCGGGTTCGGGGAGCTGGCGTCGGATTCGGGCTGGCGCTTTGGCCAGGTGGTGGCGCTGGGCCCCACTCTTCCGGTCTGGAGCGCGGTCGCCGACGGGCTCGACGCGCCGCTGACGGGAAAGAGCGGATTCGACGCCGCGACCATCCCGCTGGTCGTCGCGGTGCGTCCCCTGCCCGCCGATCCCGCGTGGGGCGAACTCACGGACGCGGTCCGGGCCGAGAACTCGGGCCTGGTGCTGGTCCTCGAGCATCCGGCCGGCGGCGACACGGCGGCGGACATCGTCGGCGTCCTGGTGGACGGCGCCGAGCGCCGGCCCCGGATTCCGGACGTCGCCCGCGCCCTGGCGCTGGCCCAGCACCCCGCGTCCCGCCTGGCGGGGCGCCGCCTCAGCCCGTAACGCGTTTCGATCCCGAGCCGCACCGCACCCTCACGTCCGGAGGACCCGGTCCCGTGTCCCACGCCGCCGCAGCGCCGCGCCCCGCCGAATCCCGCGCTCCGATGTCCGGGAAGGCCATCGTTAGCAGCCAGTTCGACCGGGCGGCGGACCTGATCAACCTCGAGAGCTACATGCGGCGGATTCTGATGAGTCCGTTCCGCGAGGTCCAGGTGGAGGTCCCGGTGCGGATGGAAGACGGGAGAATCGAGGTCTTCACCGGCTACCGGATCCAGCACAACGGGGCGCGGGGGCCGTGCAAAGGGGGTATCCGCTATCACCCCGAGGCGGATCACGACGAGGTTTTCGGTCTGGCGACCATCATGACCTGGAAGACGGCGCTGATGGACATCCCCTTCGGCGGCGCGAAGGGGGGCGTCGCGGTGGATCCGCGGAAGCTCACCCCGCTCGAGCTGGAGCGCCTCACCCGCCGGTTCACCCAGCGGATCTCGATCATCCTCGGCCCCTACCGGGACATTCCGGCGCCGGACGTGAACACCAACGCCCAGGTGATGGCCTGGATCCTGGACGAGTTCTCCAACCGCCACGGCTACACGCCCGCGGTGGTCACCGGCAAGCCGCTGCAGCTGGGCGGCTCCCTGGGCCGGGAAGAAGCGACGGGCCGCGGCGTGATGTACGTGATGGCGGAGTACGCGCGGGACTTCGGGATTCCGCTGAAGGGCGCGCGGGTGGTCATTCAGGGATTCGGGAACGTGGGAAGCCACCTGGCGCGGCTCCTCGTGGCCGAGGAAGGCGCGAAGATCATCGCGGTCTCGGACGTGGACGGCGGGATCTACAATGAAAAGGGCCTCGACATTCCCGGGCTCCTGGCGCACGCGGCGCAGAAGAAGCCGGTCGGCGAGTGGAAGGGCGGCAAGGCGATCTCGAACGACGAGCTGTGGAAGATTCCCTGCGAGTGGCTGGTGCCCGCGGCGCTGGGCGGGGTGATCACGAAGGAAGGGAACGCGCGGACGGTGGACTGCCGGGTGGTGGTCGAGGCGGCGAACGGCCCCACCACGCCGACCGCGGATCTCATTCTCGGCGAGCGCGGCATCGCGGTGATCCCCGATTTCCTGGCAAACGCTGGCGGCGTCACGGTGAGCTACTACGAGTGGGCGCAGAACCTCCAGCAGTACCGCTGGAGCCACGAGCAGGTGAACCGCGAGCTCAAGCAGACGATCACCAGGGCCTATGCGGCGGTGCGCGACCTCGCGAAGGCGAAGGCGGTGCCCTTCCGGACCTCGGCCTATGCCATCGCGCTGCAGCGCGTGGCGGAGGCGGAAAGGCTGAGGGGAAACTAGGCGGCGAGTTGCTAGTTCCTAGTCCAACAACTACCGCTCACCGTACCTCAAGGCGATGCCGTACCCCGTGCCGAGTCCGATCTCCGTATTGGTGTACCGGGCGTCGAGCATGAAGCGTCCGACACGGAGTCCCGCGAGCACTGAGCGGGACCACTCGGCGGCCTGAGCGCCGAACGTGGTCTCGTAGTGGCCGAGTCCCACGCCGAGGTCGAGCTCTCCGAAGAACGACAGGCGAACCGCTACGGCCTCGGCGCCACGCGTCTCCGAATAGCGCCAGATCTGGCCGCGGCTGACGGCGAGGCTCACCGCACCGTTCACCGCCCCCCGACTGCCTTGCACTGATAGGTCGAGGCCGGCGCGTCCGGAGGTGCGCGGGATCGAGCCGCCGATGGCGCGGTCGGTGTGGACGCCGATGGAGACGATTCCGCTTGCGACCGGCGTCACCCGAAGGTTGGCGCGTGCTACGGTCGAGGTCTGGTAGTCCCCTACGTTCTCGTCGTTCGCGGCGGCCATTCCCACGCTTCCAGTCAACGATCTCCACCTGGTTGTGGCGTCTACGCCGAGCCACCAGGCGCGGGCGCGGAGGTTGGCGAGTCCGGGATCCTGGCTGATGAGGGATGAGTCGAAGAGGTCCTTGATCTCGGTCGAGCCGGCGATGAAGGACCAGCGGGGGCCGAAGCGGGTGGCGAGGACGGCGTGATACATCTGGACCGAGGCGACGGTGGCCTGGTAGAGATCGAAGAAGGCGCCGCGGGCGCTGGGCTCGGCGGTGGGATCGATCCACAGGCCACCGAGTCCGGCACCGAGGGTACCGGCGGTCGCGTCGAGGACCGAGGCGGGGGCGGAGGCCTCGAGCGCGGCGAGGTGTTCGCTCTGGGCGACCAGTCGCAACGGTGCGAGCGTCGCGAATAGGGTGAGGGCAACGGCGCGACGCATTTCGGGTTATTAGGGTTGCCGGAGTATCAGCCGCTCCGCACCCCGGAAGCTTCCGATCGTCATCATCGCGAGGTAGATGCCGGGCCCCGCCGGCCGGCCGCGCTCGTCCAGCCCGTCCCAGCCCACCACGTAGGTGCCGGCGTCGAGGCGTTGGTTCACGAGGGTCCGGATCAAGCGGCCCGACATCGAATAGACGCGAATCGTGACTGGGTTGACCGCGGCGGCGGTCGTGACGCCGAAGATGACGTTGCGAATGCCGAACTGCGCGATCAATTCGCTGAGGGACGGCAGGCCGGGAGGAGCCGTGGCATCGAGTCCGCTCACTCGCGACAGGGGGACCGCGCCGGCCACGACGTGCTGCCGCAAGAAGACGGTGGTCGGAGCGCCGGCAATGCTGTCGCTCGCGACGGGAGACGGGCCCATCGGGCAGTTGGGCGGCGTGCAGTTGGGAAAGGTGAAGTAGTTCGTGGCCCCATTCGGCTCGCACCAGGTATCGGGGCCGCCACTGCAGCCGTAGCCGGACAGTACGTCCACCCCGAAAAAGTAATCATCCTGGGGCACCGGGTTCCCATTGTCGTCGGTGCCGTCCCAATAGACCCAGTAGGTCCCCGGAGGACTGAACGTGCTCGGGCCCACCAGGGTCTTCACGTGTGCGTGACTCCAGCGATTGAGCACGTTCACGGTGTGGTAGCCGTGGTCCGTGGTGACGTAGCTGAACCAGGCGCTGAAGTCGTCCGCGTTGGCGGGATTGATGGTGAGGGAGACGCCGAGGTAGTGCTCGCGGGCGCCGGACTGGGCGCCCCAGTCTTCGGCCGTGAGAATTCGACCTTCGCCGTACCAAATGGTGTCGCCGTTCCAGTTCTTCGTTGTGCCGAAGGGCGCATGAATGGCGTGGGGGTGGGCGAAAGTGTTGTCGTTCGTGGCCCCGACGCCGTAGGAACCGTAGCGGTCCAGGTAGCCCAACGTCGCCGAGTACTTCAAGATTCGGCTGTTGAACACATCCGCGACGTACACGTTGCCGAAGTGATCTACGGTGCAATCCACGGGCACGCCGCTGTCGGGCAGCGTGACGGATCCTTTCCACGTCGGCCCCGACGTGCCCCGCTCCAACCAGACCACGCGCTTATTCCCTTGATCAGCAACGTAGAACTCGTTGGTAAAAACCGAGCCACCGTCGCTCCCGGAGGAGTGTCCCACGCAGACGCCACTCGGATTCAGGAACTGGCCGGTCCCGCTACCTCTACTGCCGTAAGTCCAAGCCAGGCCCGGGTTCGGGCCGCCGAAGTTCCGCACCCAGTACGAGAGAACGGGCTTGGGATTGAGTGCATAAAACGCCATCGAGACGAGAGGAGCAATGCCACCGTCCCACGCGACATCCGCGACGTCGTAGAGCGCCCAGCTGGTGTCTGTCGTGGCGGTTTCCGTCAAGGTCTGGGCCGCGGGGTTGAACCTGGCAAGGACTACCCGGCTATTGAACGCATCGGCTATGAATAGGTCATCCGTCGCCGCCACATCAAGCCCGCCGGGCCCGTGGAGTTGTAATGCCGACGCGGTATCCTTGAACTGATTGATGTATTGATCCTGCTCGCCAAACAGAACGCGATCCCAGGTGGCGTCGCTCGCGAACTCGTAGACTTTCGGAGGAGACGCAACCGCATCGATCAGCGTGATCTTCGCACCGAGACTGCCAAACAGCTTGTTCCCCGAAAGCTTGTTTGCGGTCACCACTGAAGTGAGCCGGGGCCCAAGTGCATTCTTCGGGTCTAGGTCTTGCAGTTGTACAAACGTCTGGGCGCTTGCGCGGTGCGACGACGTTACAAGCGCCAACGTGACGACGACGGTTGCAGCGCCGAGTTTCCGTGAATGTGCTCTCACGATCCCCTCATCCGGCGTTTTAGTGTTGAGGGTGATTCGTTCGTCGCCACACTGCTAGCACGGCACGGCTCGCAAGCGACGTTCCAAAACCCGCTGTATCGGGCGCGGACATTCCGACAGGTACGTCTCGATGAAGACGAATAGCTACCAGTGCTCCTGCCGGCCGGTCGGCTTGTGCGGTCGCCACTGAACGCTGAAGTTCTGACACCCTCCGCGCCTGTTCAACCGTGAGACTCTGATTCGTCGCCCACACTAGGGTTACACCCTGCGTTAGGAGATGGGGGAGGAAGGGATCAAGGGGGTTCTCGGCCCAGCGCCTCTCAAGCAAGCTCAACAACGCACCAGCGTATTGCGCCCGCGTAGGGCGAGCGAAGGCCCGGTCGAACACGTCTCCAACCTCCTTGAAGGCGCTCTCCTCGAGTTGGCTTGCTGGGCGGATGGTGAACATCGCCGGTTGGGCGAGAAACACTGTTCCCTCGCCACCCGCCTCGGGAGTCACTCGGCTGTCAAAGGAAGCGCGGAGGGTGTAAGTACCAGGGCCCATGTGATGCACAAAAACATGTTGCCGCTGATGATCGTCACCCCACAGGTCTTGGAGCGTGTACACCTGAACGTCGCTCTCGCCCGGCGCCAGCGGTTCGCCTCTATACGTCGGGGGGAAAGCACGATCAATCCAGATACTCGTTGCGCGGACCCTCGGGCCATCGTGTTTCCTGATCTCCACTGTCAAGCGATCAGGCGAAGGGTCCAGCGGCCAAGTCCAAGCGGTATCGGCACCGTGGTTTGTTAGCTCGAAGGCAACATACAGGGGTTCACCTTCGAAAAACTCGGTCTTTTGCAACGCGACCGTCAGCGTGAGCTGCGCGGAAAGCACTCCAATGGCAGCACACTGCAGCGTGACGAGTGCGCGAAGAGCACGGACTGCCGATGGTGAGAGTCCCATCCGACCTACCTGGTTACCGAGCGCCAGTTGCAGAGATTGTCCCGGCACGTCCGCGTTCGGAGACCGACGGGATTGGGACACGTATCATCTAGAAAGTCAAAGTACGGATACTTGTACTTGAGATCGCTATTGTTAATGTTCTTGTACATGACGTCCCACCGAGGCGGCTTGGGCGTCACGCCTTGACCACCGTGATACTCGGGATTTTCAGCGACATGCGTTAGTCCCGCCCTCAGATGGCCGAGTTCGTGCACGAGCACGTGAATGAAGACATATTGGCGGTCCGGAACGGTCCCGTCGAATAGGAAGCAGGCTCCAGACCATTCATCTGATGTACCCGCGAAGACGAAAGACGAGAGTAGGTCAGCCCGCGGCCAGGACGACTCGTAGTTGGGGTTATCGATATCACTGGTTCTCGAGATGGTAACTCCGAGAGTAACAGCATCTCCGCACCCATACGTTCCCAACGCCGGCCCTCGCACAAGGAAGGTTCCGAAGGCGTAGTTCGCCGTATCCCGCTGGACCTCCGAGAAGCGTTCATAGTCCGCGAAATAGTTTGCTGGGTCACCCCACGTCGTGTCCCGGAGCGAATCGGTGCGGTACCAAGCAAAATCAATGGCGGCCGCGCTCCTAAAGGAGGTGTCCGCAGCCTCCACAGCGTCGCTCACACGAGACCCTAAGGCGCGATACATGCTATCTGCTTCAAGCTGCATCGTGTTGGTGACAAGTGCATATTGCCGGGGATCCGGCGCGGATATGCCGTAGAAGCACTGCGCAAGAACTCCCGCGGCCATCGGCGCGAGCCATGCCATCAGCCGTTTCGCAGAGCTCCCTAGATGCGCGTCCACCGTCAGCCTCCACCGCTCATTGTTCGCCGCGCCACGCCCTGAATGATCCCGACCCGGGTCGCGCCTGTGCATGCACTCACCGCGAGCCCGTTAACCTTCGCGACCCGTAGAGCGGCACCGTTTCCGACCACGGTCAGCGCCACCGGAATGCGCGCTGTCCGCGCCGCAACGAACGTCGCCGCGATCGTCGCCGTGTCGCCGACCGCAGCCACGGTAACCACAGGACGGTCAACCGCGAGCGGCGGCCCCCCACCGACGGTCGCGCGCTCGATGGCCGCATGGAGCCGCGATACCGACTGCGCGAGCGAAGAACACCCCGCCCGCGCCGCAGCTGTCCGCTCAGAATCCGGAATCGCACTGTCCGGAACCAGCGCCGATAGCGCCGCCGTGTCCCCCGCGGCGATCGCCAACTGGAGCAAGCCCAAGCGCTCCTGAGCCAGATGCTTCAAGCGGTCGCTGTGGTTTTCGGTCGTGATCAGGGGCGGCCGGAGCTGGCGCGGGTCCGGGAGCTTCCCTTGGGCTTGTAGGCCCGGAGCCCCAAGACATCCCATCACCGCGCCAACGATCGCTGCTCGCATGACCGTCCTCGAACTTGACCCTACTCCACTTTAGGAACCAAGCCTCCCGCCCGCTATGACACTTTGCGCGGCCGCCTCCCATTCGTTGCTTCGACGCAACAACCACGTTTCAGGCTGCCGCACCGATCGCCCTTGCGACCCCACAATTCCCAACCGAAACTAGAGGGCGTCCCCGACACCTCGACATCGACCGGAGCCGTCCGTGGATCTCGAGCCCCTCCTCTCCACCCTCCCGGCGTGGCGCTCACCCGCGGGCCGCCTCATTCTCGAGACCCTCGCCCGCCATCGCGGACACATTGGCCGCGCCGCCTTCTTCGCGCGACGCGTCGGGCTCCGCAGTCGCCATCAATTGCACCGCCTCCTGCGGCGGGAGGGTCTCCCGCCGATCGAGGTCCTCGGCGCCTGGATCAGGATCCTCCGCTGGGTGATCGAGGCGGAGACAGAACACCTCTCCCTCTGCGCAATCGCCACCCGCTCCGGCCTCGACCCCTCGGCCTGTAATCGCACCGTGCGATGCGCCACCGGATTTCCCTGGAAGACCGTCCAAAGGCGCGGGCCCGCGTGGGTGGTCTTGCGGATAATCGATGAGTGCGGAAACGGTGGTCAGATGAACCGCTATAACGTCTTGACGTCATAACGTCATAACGCTACATTAGCTCCATGCCCAAGGCCAAACGCGCCACCATCTATCTCGACTCCACCCTGCACCGGGCGCTTCGGGTCAAAGCCGCCGAAACCGAAAAGAGCGTCTCCGACCTGGTCAATGCCGCCGTGCGGCAGAGTCTGACCGAAGACGCGGCGGACCTGGCCATCTTCGATGGTCGCGCGCGCGAGCCGGTTCTGTCCTTCGAGGAAGTGCTGAAAGACCTGAAGCGGCGTGGCAAGCTATAAGCTCCTCATCACGCGCTCCGCCGCCAAGGAGCTCGAGGGGCTTCCTCTCAAACTTCGCCGCCGCGTCGCCGGCAGGATCGAAGCGCTGGCCGCGACGCCTCGACCGCCGGGCGTCGAGAAGCTCTCTGGCCAGGAGAAGTACCGCATTCGCCAGGGCGACTACCGCGTGCCGTATGCCATCGACGACGGCGCCCAGTCGGTGACGATCGTGCGAATCGGCCACCGCCGAGACGTGTACCGCTGAACGGAGCTGCCCGCGCGCGAGCCGCGCAGGGCTAACCGCCTCCCTAGCGTCTGGCCGTCTATCCATCTAGATTGCTTTTTCAGACAACCGATTCTCGTGGCGATTTGCGGCGATTGCAGCCACGTAAAACAAATGCTAAAGCGCCCCGACCCCGGGCCGTTTTGGCATCCGGGGTCAGTCGTTTCCAGGAGGCAAGTTGGCGCCAACCACACCCGACCGCAGGAAAGCACTCGAGCGCGAGCTCGAGCGGCGCATCCTCGTGCTCGACGGCGCCATGGGCACGATGATCCAGACCTACACCCTCGAGGAAAAAGACTTCCGGGGCGCGCGCTTCGCGCGCCACGGGAAAGACCTGCGCGGCAACTCGGACATCCTCGTGCTCACGAAACCGCGGGTGATCGAAGAGATCCATCGCGGCTACCTCGAGGCCGGCGCCGACATCCTCGAGACCAACACCTTCAACGCCAACGCCATCTCGCAGAGCGATTACGGCACCGAAGCCCTCGTCTACGAGCTGAACCAGGCCGCCGCGGCCCTGGCGCGCGGCCTCGCCGACCGATTCACCGCCCGCGAGCCCCAGCGCCCCCGCTTCGTCGCCGGCATCCTCGGCCCCACCAACCGGACCGCGTCGCTCTCGCCGGACGTGAACGATCCGGCCTACCGCAACGTGTCCTTCGACCAGCTCGCGGCCGCCTACCGGGAACAGGCCGCGGGACTCCTGGACGGCGGGGCCGACCTGCTGATGGTCGAGACGGTCTTCGACACCCTGAACTGCAAGGCCGCCCTCTTCGCGATCCGCGGCCTCCTCGAAGAGCGCGGGCTCGACGTGCCGGTGGCGGTCTCGGGCACGATCACCGACGCCTCGGGCCGCACCCTGTCCGGCCAGACCGTCGAGGCGTTCTGGAACTCGATCCGCCACGCCAACCTCTTCAGCGTGGGCCTGAACTGCGCCCTGGGCGTGAACCAGCTCCGGCCCTACGTCGAAGAACTGGCGACCGTCGCGGACACGCTCGTCAGCTGTCACCCCAACGCCGGGCTCCCCAACGCCTTCGGCGAGTACGACGACACTCCCGCCGCGATGAGCGCCGCCCTCGCCGAGTGGGCCGCGAGCGGTCTCGTGAACATCGTGGGAGGGTGCTGCGGCACGACCCCGGCCCACATCCGCGCCATCGCGGACGCGGTGGCGGGCGTGGCGCCGCGGGAGATCCCCAAACGCGAGCCGATGTGCCGGCTCTCGGGGCTCGAGCCCCTCGATTTCCGGAAAGACCGCCTCTTCGTGAACGTGGGCGAGCGCACCAACGTCACCGGATCCAAGGCGTTCGCGAAGCTCATTCTCAAGGGAGACTTCGAGGGCGGGCTCGCGGTCGCGCGCCAGCAGGTAGAGAACGGCGCCCAGATCATCGACGTCAACATGGACGAGGCGATGCTGGACTCGGAGGCCGCGATGACGCGCTTCCTCCGCCTCATCGCCTCCGAGCCGGACATCAGCAAGGTCCCGGTGATGATCGACTCCTCCCGCTGGGAGGTGATCGAATCGGGCTTGAAGTGCGTCCAGGGAAAGCCGATCGTGAACTCGATCAGCCTCAAGGAGGGCGAGGCCGAGTTCATCAAGAAAGCGAAGCTGGTGCGGCGCTACGGGGCCGCGGCGGTGGTGATGGCCTTCGACGAGCAGGGCCAGGCCGACACCGTGGAGCGCAAGGTGGACGTGTGTTCGCGCGCCTATCGGATCCTGACCGAGCAGGCCGGATTCCCGCCCGAGGACGTCATCCTCGATCCCAACGTCTTCGCGGTCGCGACCGGGATCGAAGAGCACAACCGCTACGCCATCAATTACCTCGAGGCCTGCCGCGCCATCAAGAAGACCCTCCCCCGCGCGCTGGTTTCGGGCGGGGTCTCGAACCTTTCCTTCTCGTTCCGCGGCTCTGACGCCATCCGCGAAGCGATGCACTCCGCCTTCCTGTATCACGCGGTACAGGCGGGGATGGACCTGGGAATCGTGAACGCGGGCCAGCTCGCCGTCTACGCCGACATCCCGGCCGAGCTGCTCACCGCCGTGGAGGACGTCCTCTTCGACCGGCGCGAGGATTCGACCGAGCGCCTCCTCGCCCTCGCCGACCGCTACCGCGGAACCGCGAAGACGAAGGAAGACCTCGCCTGGCGGAAGCTCCCGGTCCGCGAGCGCCTGAAGCACGCCCTGGTCGAGGGGATCGTCGAGCACATCGAGGCCGACGTGGAAGAGGCGCGGAAGGCGTCCTCCCGGGCCATCGAGGTGATCGAAGGGCCACTGATGGACGGGATGAACGTCGTGGGCGACCTCTTCGGCTCGGGGCGGATGTTCCTGCCCCAGGTGGTGAAGAGCGCGCGGGTGATGAAGAAGGCGGTCGCCCACCTCGTGCCCCACATCGAGCGGGAGCAGGCCGCGGACGGCGTGGCGCCGTCCGCCAAGGGCAAGGTCGTCCTCGCGACCGTGAAAGGCGACGTCCACGACATCGGGAAGAACATCGTGGGCGTGGTGCTGCGCTGCAACAACTACGACGTCACCGACCTGGGCGTGATGGTGCCGGCGGCGAAGATCCTGGACACGGCGGAGGAGATCCACGCCGACATCGTGGGGCTCTCGGGGCTGATCACGCCGTCCCTCACCGAAATGACCCACGTCGCGAAGGAGATGAAGCGGCGCGGGTTCACCGTGCCGCTCCTCATCGGCGGGGCGACGACGTCGCGCGCCCACACCGCGGTGAAAATCGCCCCCGAGTACCCGGGACCCACGGTGCACGTGCTCGACGCGTCGCGCTCGGTCGGCGTCCTCTCCGATCTCCTCTCCGACCGGAGGCGGGAGAGCTTCCTGGCCGGCGTCCGGAAGGAATACGAGACCCTCCGCGTGGAGCACGGGCGCCGCGCCGCCGAGCGCTCCGCGCTCCCCATCGCCGAGGCCCGGCGCCGGAAGCTCGCGATCGACTGGACCGGGTACCGGCCCCCCGCGCCCGCGTGCCCGGGCGTCACCACCCTCGCGGATTATCCCCTGGCGGAGCTGCGCCGCTACATCGACTGGACGCCGTTCTTCCGGGCCTGGGAGCTCCAGGGCTCCTATCCGGCGATTCTCGACGACCCGTCACTCGGCGCGCAGGCCCGCGCGCTCCTCGCCGACGCCCAGCGCTTGCTGACCGGATCGAGCGCGAGCAGCTCCTCACCGCGCGCGGAACCGTCGGCCTCTTCCCCGCGAACGCGGTGGGCGACGACGTCCACGTGTACCGGGACGACTCCCGCCGCGCGACCGCGGCGGTGCTCTACGGCCTCCGCCAGCAGATGGAGAAAGCGCCGGGCCGGCCGAATCTCTGTCTCTCGGACTTCGTGGCGCCGCGCGAAACCGACCTCGCCGATTACGTGGGCGCGTTCGCGGTGACGGCGGGGCTGGGCCTGGACCGGCTGGTGCGCGCCTTCGAACAGGACAACGACGACTACAGCGCGATCCTCGCCAAGGCGCTCGCCGATCGGCTCGCCGAGGCGTTCGCCGAGCGGCTGCACGAGCGGGTGCGGCGCGAGTACTGGGGCTACGCCCCGGAGGAGCACCTGCCGCTCCCCGAGATCGTGAGCGAGCGCTACCGCGGGATCCGGCCCGCGCCGGGCTACCCCGCCTGCCCCGATCATTCGGAGAAGGCGACGCTCTTCGCGCTCACGGACGCCACCCGCCGGGCCGGGATCACCCTCACCGAATCCGGCGCGATGCTCCCGGCCGCGTCGGTCTCCGGGTGGTACTTCGCGCACCCCGAAGCCCACTACTTCGGCCTCGGCAAGATCGAGCGCGATCAGGTCACCGACTACGCGAAGCGCAAGGGACGGCCGGTGGCGGAGGTGGAGCGGTGGCTGTCGGCGAATCTGGCGTACACGCCCGAGAACGGATGATGGCCAGCACGACGTCGACCGCCCTCCGCGATCTCATCGCCGACTCCCGCGTCCACGTCTTCGACGGCGCGATGGGGACGATGCTCTACTCCAAGGGCAACTTTTCCAACGTCTGCTATGACGAGCTGAACCTGAAGCGGCCGGAGCTGGTGCGCGAAATCCACGAGGCCTACGTCACCGCCGGCGCCGAGATCCTGGAGACCAACACGTACGGCGCCAATCCGCTGAAGCTCGCGGCGTTCGCGCTCGCCGAGGAAACCGAGGTGGTGAACCGCGCCGCCGCCACGCTGGCGCGGGACGCCGCGCGCCACCGGGCGCTGGTGGTGGGGGCGATCGGCCCCCTGGGCGTGCGGATCGAGCCCTACGGCCCCACCGGCCGGGACGAGGCGCGCGCCTACTTCGCGCGGGCCGCGAGCGGGCTCCTGGCGGGCGGCGTGGACGGGTTCATTCTCGAGACCTTCTCCGACCTGGACGAGATCAAGGCCGCGCTCGACGCGGTGCGCGGCGTCTCCGACCTGCCGGTGATCGCGCAGATGACGATCGCGGAGGATGGGCGCACCGCGTACGGCCACGATCCCGAGACCATCGCCACCCGGCTCGACGCCTGGGGCGCGGACGTGGTCGGCCTCAACTGCTCGGTGGGCCCGGCGGGAATCCTCGAGGCCATCGAGCGGATGGCCCGCGTCACCGGCCGCCCCATTTCGGCCCAGCCCAACGCCGGCCTCCCCAAGGACGTGGGCGACCGGAAGGTCTACGTGGCGAGCCCCGAGCACATGGCGACCTACGCCCGGCGCTTGATAGAGGCCGGCGCGCGCTTCATCGGCGGGTGCTGCGGCACCACCCCGGATCACATCAAGCACATCCGCGACGCGGTGGCGAGCGTCCAGCCCCGGCACGTGCACGCGGTGGTCTCCCGCGCCGACGTCACCCCGCCCGCCGGCATCTCCCCCGTCCCGCTCGCCGAGCGCTCCAACTGGGGGCGCAAGCTCGCCGCCGGAGAGATGGTGACCAGCGTCGAAATCGTCCCGCCCAAGGGATGGGACCCCTCGACCATGGTGGCCGAGTGCCGGGCGCTGAAGGCGGCGGGCGTGGACGCGGTGAACGTGCCCGACGGGCCCCGGGCGCAGAGCCGGCTGGGCGTGGTGCCCGCGGCGATCGTGATCGAGCGCGACGTGGGGATCGAGACGGTCATTCACTACTGCTGCCGCGATCGCAATCTCCTCGGCATGCTGCGGGACCTCCTGGGCGCCGCCGCCGCGGGACTGCGGAACGTGCTCATCATCACCGGCGACCCGCCCAAGATGGGGCCGTACCCCAACGCGACCGCGGTCTTCGACATCGACTCGATCGGGTTGACGAACCTCGTCTACCGGCTGAACCACGGGCTCGACCCCGGCGGCAACCCCATCGGCGCCCCGACCAGGTGGGTGGTCGGGGTCGGCGCCAATCCGGCGGCGGTGGACCTGGAGCGGGAGCTGAAGCGGTTCGCGTGGAAGGCGGACGCGGGCGCCGAGTTCGTCGTCACCCAGCCGGTCTTCGACGTCACCCAGCTCGAACGCTTCGTTCAGCGCGTGGCGCGGTACCGGGTCCCCGTGGTCGCCGGGATCTGGCCCCTGATCTCGCTCCGGAACGCCGAGTTTCTCGCCAACGAGGTGCCCGGCGTGAGCGTGCCGCAGGAAGTGCTGGACCGGATGCGTCGGGCGCAGGAGAAAGGAAAGGAAGCGGCGCTGGCGGAGGGCGTGGCTATCGCGCGGGAGGTCTTCGCGCGGGTCAAGGGCGTGGTCCAGGGCGTGCAGGTGAGCGCGCCGCTGGGACGGGTCGAGGTGGCGATCGAGGTGGTGCGGGGGTAGCTGGTGCGGGGCCCTACGGCACGACCGTGAGGCCGCTCGCGAAAATGGAGCCGCTCGCGTCCGGGAGCCCGGAGACGTCCATCCGTACCGGGTAGGCGAGGGCCGGATCGAAGCGGATGGCCGCCAGGGTGTTCTGATCCAGCAGGGTTCGCGCTTCCGCGAAGAGGCCGTCGATCGTCGGGAAGCGGCTCAGCGGAACCGGCACCGAGTCCCCGGAGGAAACGAAGGTCGCCGAGCGCACGGTGTCCCCGATCACCACCAGCGAGATCGCCTGACCCGCGAGGTTGTTGAAAAACCCGGTCTCCTCGTAGACGTAGGTGTACCGGGTCAACTGGTGGGACGACCACGCGGTCTGGTGCTGCATCACGTCGTAGACGGTCGCGAGCTCGGGACCGGTGCAGCCCGCGAGGGCAACGGAAAGCCATAACACCCGCCGCATGCCCTGAATATCCGAACCGGACCGCGAAGAGCAAGAGCGGCCGACCCGCGCCTCGAACAGACGTCCCCGCCGGGCTACGTTTCCAGCATGGCCCCCGTCGCTCTCCCCATCCGGCTGTTCAAGACGGTACGCCACTGGGAGGCGTGGCTCGAGCGCCACGGCGGGACCTCGGCGGGGGTCCGGATGCGGATCGCGAAGAAGGCGGGGACGCTCACCTCGGTGACCTACCAGGAAGCGCTCGACGTCGCGCTCTGTTTCGGATGGATCGACGGGCTGAAACAGCCGCTCGACCGGCACTCCTGGCTGCAACGCTTCACGCCCCGGGGCCCACGCAGCGTGTGGTCCAAGATCAACCGCGCCAAGGCGCTGGCCCTGATCAAGGTGGGCCGGATGCGGGACGCGGGGCTCGCGGCGATCCGGCGCGCCAAGGAAAACGGCCAGTGGGTCTCGGCCTACGATTCCTACCGCACCGCCAAGCCCCCGGCCGACCTCCTGCGGGCCCTCCGCGCCCGGCCGCGCGCTTACGCCACCTTCAAGACGCTGTCGGCGCGGCACCGGTTCGGGGTGATCTATCGGACGATGACCGCGAGGAAGCCGGAAACCCGGGCTAAGCGCATTCGGGACTTGGTGGCGAGGCTCTCGAAGGGGCAGGAGCCCTTCTCGTGAGGCCTACGGCGCCTTCTGCCCCGGCCGGGAGTACAGCGCGCGGTAGGGATCCTCGTCCGGCGCGGTGAAGACCCGCAGCTCCACCTCGTGGATGGTCTCGGCCAGATTGGCGTTGTTCTCGAGGTACACGTCGTCGAAGAGATTGAGATTCATCCGGTAGAGCCGCTCCGCGATCACCACCGCGTTGTTGAGCGGCGACGTCGCGAACCAGCGCCAGTCGTAGGTCGCGAGTGACTGGCCCACCGGCCCCGTCAGCTGCTGGCGCGCCCAGCCGAAAATCTCCTTGCGCGCCCCCTCGAGGGCCGGCCCCCGCAGGGTGTCGGCGTAGGCCGAATCGAGCCGCCGCGCCAGCTCCGCGAAGAACAGGTCGAGGGTGCGCTCGTCGTCCCAGCGCTCCGCCGCGCGCCGCGCGTCCAGGGTGTCGCCGCGGGAGCGGAAGAACCGCTCCGCTCCCCGGTACCCGACGAACGACGCGAAGCTCTCGTCGAAGGGCGTCTGGCTCTTCACGTACAGCGTGTTGTGGGTCAGCTCGTGAATCACCGTGGCCACGAGCTCCATGGTGTCCCGCTCGACCGCGGTCGAGAGCAGCGGATCGGAGAAGAAGCCCAGCGTCGAAAAGGCCGGCGAGGGCCGCAGGAAGACGTCGTATCCGTCCCGCTCCAGTTCCGCGGCCGCGGCCTTGGCGCGCACCGCGTTGAAGAAACCCTTGTAGGGCACCGTCCCCACGATGGGGAAGCTCCAGGTGTACTCCCGCAGCTTGTCCTTGCGGGACGCCGAGAGCACGAGCAGGAGGGTGTCCCGCCCCACGTTGGCGTACGTGGTGTAGGTGTCCCCCGCGGCGAGGTGCAGCGAGTCCGCGGCGAAGGCCCTCGCCGCGAGTACCAGGGCCAGCCGCTCGCGCAGCGCGGCGGAGGTGCGCGGGTTGCGGACCAGCTGCTCCAGCGGCTGGCGCCGCCACAGGATCCGCGCCTCTTCCACGCCGGCGCGCGCCACGTAGCGCGCGTCTTCGGAGAAGGCGAGCAGTCCGGAGAGAATCACCAGGATGCCGATCACCACCACGCCGATGGCCCGGCCGGCCACCCACCACCACCCGTGCCGCGGCGCGTCGCTCACGGCGTCCAGCGCAGTCCGACGCGGTGCGTCTGGTCTCCCAGTTGCGAGAAGCTCTGATACGCGTAGTCCAGCGAAATGTGTCCCAGCGCCACGCCCGCGCCGAGGCT
>Ga0079221_10000027_pt1 | contig 37961 bp, 35 predicted proteins | sample GAAS200_FD_75069 | JGI IMG/M metagenome (GOLD analysis project Ga0079221, IMG submission 75069) | Agricultural soil microbial communities from Georgia to study Nitrogen management - GA AS200 | ecosystem: Environmental > Terrestrial > Soil > Agricultural land | place: USA: Georgia | collected... | reverse complement strand
CCAGCAGCTCGGCCTGGGTCTCGACCTCGAGTCCCCGCTCGGTCTCCACGTGAAAGCAGAAGAGCCGGAGCCTGCGGCTGCGGGTGATCTTGGGGTCGAGCTGCCGGAGCGCGCCGGCCGCGGCGTTCCGCGGGTTCGCGAAGAGCGGTTCGCCGTCCCGCTCCCGTTCCCGGTTCAGCTCCTCGAACCGCGACCGCGAGAGATAGACCTCGCCCCGGACCTCCATCCGCGCGGGCCATCCCTTGCCGGAGAGCTTGAGCGGCAGATCGAGGACGGTCTTCAGGTTGGGCGTGACGTCCTCGCCCTCGACGCCGTTCCCGCGCGTGGCGCCGACCACGAAAATGCCCTTCTCGTAGGTGAGCGAGATCGCCGCGCCGTCGATCTTCACCTCCAGGGTGTAGCCCGCCGTCTTCACTTCGGGCGCGAGGCGCGCGTTGCGATCCTCCCAGGCCCCGAGCTCGGCTTCGTCGAAGGCGTTGGCGAGCGAGAGCATCGGCACCGCGTGGCGGCGCTTCTTGAAGGCGGCCGAAGGCTCGGCGCCGACGCGATGGGTGGGCGAGTCGGGGGTGCGAAGCTCGGGGTGGTCCGCCTCGAGCGACTGGAGCTCGCGAAAGAGAACGTCGTACTCGGCGTCGGAAAGGTCCGGCTGGTCGAGCACGTAATAGGCGTGATTGGCCCGCTCCAGCAGGCGCCGGAGCTCGTCCGCCCTTTTCGCCGGCTCCGTCACCGCCCCTTGGCTTCTTCCTGGATGACGGCGAGCGCCACGCCCACCAGCCGGTCCAGCTCCTCGGCGGAGGCGCGAGGGAGGAGTCCTTCGCCCCAGGCGCCTTCGCGCTGGCCGAAGGCGTCGAGGAAGCGGCGCAGGAAGGAAAGCAGCGCCACCCGCTCCAGCTCCATCCGCCGCAGGTTCTCGTCGGAGGATTCCTGGCGCTGCGCCAGGCGCTCGTAACGGTGCGCGTTGCGCAGGGCCTGCGCCGTGAGCGACGACACCACCTGCACGAACCGCACGTCGGAGTCGGAGAAGGTGGGGCCGTCGCGGAAGGTGCGGAGGAAAATCGCGCCGATCGCCACGCTGCGCCACGTGATCGGCACCACGGTGATCGATTTCACCCGCCGGTTCACCAGCTCGCCCCGCACGTGCTTGAGCGAGGGGTCGTTGGCGGCGTCGGGGATGAACACCGTTTCTCCGGAGGCCATCGCGCGCTTCAGCTCCGGATAGCGCTCCAGGTCCACCACGTAGTTGCGGATGGTGGGATCCTCGTAGGACGCCACCAGCCGCACCGTCTTGCCGCCGCGCTCGCCCAGGAAGATGGAGCAGCGGTCGAGCCCGAACGCCTCGCCCAGCTTCCGCGCGATGGATTGCAGGATGTCGATGAAGTGGAGGGTGCCCGAGATCTCTTTCAGGATCTCGATCACCGCGAGCAGATGCTTGCGCTCGTGCTCCAGCTCGGCGATCCGCGCGGCGAGCCGTTCCGCTTCCGCGGAGGTGAGGGCGGAGGAGATGGTCATGGACGGTAGTTTGCCTTCCCGTCCGAGGGTGCGTCAAGCGAGCCCGCGCCGAACCGCCGCCGCTTGTGAGATCGCGGGACTCGCCGTATCGTCTCCGGCCGATCGCGTTTCCTCGTTCCCCTCACGTCTCCGGAGTCCGCCGATGTTCCGCCGCTCGCTCCTCATCCTCGCCGTCGCGGCCGCCCCGGCCGTCGCGGCCGTCGCGGCCGTCCCGGCCGCCCTCCCGGCCCAGGCCACCCGCCTCCTCCGCCAGCCCGACGTCAGCGCCGACTACGTCGCGTTCACCTACGCGGCCGACATCTGGGTCGCACCGCGGGCGGGCGGGGAAGCGCGCCGGGTCACCTCCTCCCCCACGGTCGAGCGCGATCCCCACTTCTCGCCCGACGGCAAGTGGCTGGCGTTCACCGGTGAGTACGGCGGCAACCCGGACGTCTACGTGGTGCCGGTGGCGGGCGGGGAACCCCGGCGGCTCACCTGGCACCCCGGCGCGGACGAAGTCCGCGGCTGGACCCCCGATGGGTCGCGCGTGGTCTTCGTCACCAGCCGCATCGGCGTCCCCGACGCCGAACCGCGGCTCTGGACGGTGGCGCTCAGCGGCGGCCTGCCGGAACCGCTGGCGCTCCCCCGCGCCCAGGCGGGCGCGTTTGCGGCGGACGGGCAGTCCCTCGCCTACCAGCTGGTTCGTCCCTGGGAAAGCGAGATGCGCAACTACCGCGGCGGCCAGAACCAGCCGATCCGGATCTTCGACGTGAAGAGCCACACCGTCACCGCGCTGCCGTGGACCGACAGCCGCGATCAACAGCCGGTCTGGCTCGGCGCCACCATCTACTTCATTTCCGACCGGGACTGGACCAACAACGTCTGGGCCTACGACACCCGCGCCAAGTCGCTGAAGCAGATCACCCGCTACGCCGACTTCGAGGTCGAGAGCGTGAACGCGGGAGCGGGGGCGGTGGTCTACGAGCAGGCGGGGGACATTCATCTCTATGACCCGGCCGCCGGCACCGACACCAAGCTCGCCATCCACGTGTCCGGGGATTTTCCCTGGGCCATGCCCCACGCCGCCGACGTCTCCAAGAGTCTCACCGCCCCGCAGCTTTCGCCCACCGGCGTGCGCGCCGTGTTCGAGGCGCGGGGGGACATCTTCACCGTGCCCGCGGACAAGGGAACCTGGCGCGACCTGACCCGCACCTCCGACGTCGCGGAACGGGCGCCCGCCTGGTCGCCCGACGGGAAGAAGATCTCCTGGTTCTCGGATGCGACCGGCGAGTACCAGCTGATGGTCGGCGATCAGGAGGGCACCGCGACGCCGCGCGCCTACCCGCTCGCCCACCCGAGCTACTTCTACGCGCCCGCCTGGTCTCCCGACGGCACCAAGCTTCTCTTCACCGACGCCGAGACCAATCTCGAGGTGCTGGACCTGGCGAGCGGCAAGGAAACCCACGTCGATCAGGACAACTACACCTGGCCCAACCGGGATCTCTCGCCGGTGTGGTCGCCGGACTCGCGGTGGATCGCGTACACCAAGCGGCTTCCGGGATCCCAGTTCCACGCGGTGTTCGTGTATTCGCTCGCCGACGGAGCCACCCACCAGCTCACCGACGGACTCTCGGACGCCATCGCGCCGGCGTGGGACCGGAGCGGGAAGTACCTGCTGTTCCTCGCCTCCACCGACTTCGCGCTCAACTCCGGGTGGCTGGACATGAGCTCGTATGATCGCCCGGTTCGCCGCGGGGTCTACCTCGCGGTGCTCGCGAAGGGCGAACCCTCGCCCATCCTCCCCGAATCGGGGGACGAGCCGGCGGCTCCCGCTTCGGCCGCTCCGGCCGCGGCGGCCTCGGCGCGCGGGGGCGCGAAGGCGGCGGCCGATTCCACGGCGCCGGTGCGGATCGACTTCGACGGGTTCTCCCAGCGGATCATCTCGCTCGACGTCGCGAGCCGGGATTACGCGGGACTCGAGGCCGGGACCGCCGGACAGTACTTCTACCTAGAGCGAGTCCCCAACCGCGCCGACATCCTGCACCGTTACGATCTCAAGAAGCGGAAGGCGGTGGACTTCGTGGAGGCCGCGGCCGAGGAGTACGCGCTCTCCGCCGACGGCAAGAAGCTTCTCTACCAGGGCGCGAACGCGGACGGCCGCCCGGACGATCGCTGGGCGGTGGTGGACGCCGCGGGCGAGCCTCCGGCGGGGGACAAGGGCGCGCTCGCGACCGCGGGGCTCCGGATGGATCTCGATCCCCAGGCCGAGTGGCGCCAGATGTTCGCGGAGGCGTGGCGCATCGAGCGCGACTATCTCTACGTCGCGAATCTCCACGGGGCGGACTGGCCGGCGCTGCGCACCCGGTACGCGCAGCTCCTCCCCTACGTGCGCCACCGCGCCGATCTGACCCAGCTCCTGGACCAGCTCCAGGGTGAGCTCGCCATCGGGCACAGCTTCGTGGGCGGCGGAGACCTCCCCCGCGCCGACGCCCTGCCGGTGGGGCTCCTGGGCGCCGACCTCGAGGAAGCGGACGGCCGCTACCGGATCCGGAAGATCTACACCGGCGAGAACTGGAATCCCGAACTTCGCGCGCCGCTCTCGGCGCCCGGGGTGGACGTTCGCCCCGGCGACTACATCCTCGCGGTGAGCGGGCGCGACCTGAAGGCGCCGGAGAGTCCCTACGCGCCCTTCGCCGGAACGGTGGGCCGGCAGGTCGAGCTGCGCGTGAACTCGAAGCCCGCCGAGGAGGGATCGCGCCTCGTCACCGTGGTGCCGATCGCGAACGAGTCGGGCCTGCGCACCCGGGACTGGGTGGAGTCGAATCGCCGCCTCGTGGATTCGCTGTCCGGCGGAAAACTCGCCTACGTCTACGTGCCCAACACCGGCGGCGGCGGGTACGCGTCGTTCAACCGCTATTACTTCGCCCAGCAGGAGAAGCAGGGCGCGGTGATCGACGAGCGCTACAACCACGGCGGCTCGATCGCGGACTACATGGTAGACATCATGAGCCGCCAGCTGCACGGGTACTTCAATCAGCGCCTGGGCGACCACTACCGCGCGGTCACCGCGCCCGCCGCCGCCATCTGGGGCCCCAAGGTGCTCCTCATCAACGAAATGAGCGGGTCCGGCGGCGACATGTTCCCCTACATGTTCCGGCAGATGAAAATCGGCCCGCTCGTGGGCACCCGCACCTGGGGCGGCCTCGTGGGCTGGGGCGGCGAGCCCCCCCTCGTGGACGGCGGGTTCATTTCCGCGCCCTCGACCGGCTTCTACAACCCCGACGGGCAGTGGGACGTCGAAGGGAAGGGCGTGCCGCCCGACATCGAGGTGGAGGACAGCGCGGCGGCGGTGATCGCCGGTCGCGATCCCCAGCTCGAGCGCGGGGTGGCGGAGGCGCTGCGACTCCTGCGCGAGCACCCGGTGGTGCTGCAGCCGGAGCCCGCGGCTCCGGTGCGGGTCCGGCCCTAGGAGCTAGATGTGGTGCAGGCGGTCCCGGGCGTCGCCGGCCCGGTCCGCCTTCAAGTCGGCGAGCGCTTCCGCGGCCCAGGCCTTGTAGTGCGAGTCCATCGGGTCGCCGAGCGGCAGGTCCGCGACGGTGGTCAGCTCGGCCTCCGCCCGCGGCAGCGAGTCCAGGTCCGCGTACACCGCGGCCAGGGCGAGGTGGTGATAGATCTGGCGCGGGTTCAGGGACACCGCGCGGTTCAAGGCCGTCACCGCGTCGGCCCAGGTGGCGCGATCCATGAATCCCGCGCCGAAGAGGTGCTTGGCGAAGAAACGTTGCAACCCGGAGAGGCGTTTCACTTCGGCGTTCCACTGGCCGATGATGTGCCAGGCCCCGTCGTGCAGCGAATCGATGCGGATCGCGGCGCTCGCCTCGTCGTAGATGATCTTCGCGAACCGCACCCGCTCCTTGCTCCCCTTGGTGAGCGAGAGGCGGCCCAGCACCAGCGCCAGCGCGAAGTGGCCGTCGGCGCCGGCCGAGTCCGCGCGGATGGCGCGCTCGGCCCAGCCGCGGCCCACGCTGTAGAGACTGTCCCGGCGCTCGCTCAGGGAATCACCGAGCAGCTGCTTCGCGACGTCCGCGACCTCGCGAGCGGCCTTCCAGTTTGCCTCGTAACTTGTGGAGTCCGCCGCGAGCGCCCGCTGGTACTCCGCCAGGGCACCGGCGGAGTTGCGCTCGGCGCGAAGACTGTCTCCCCGCGCGATCTGGGCCGCGAGCGAAGGTTCCTGGGCGAGGACGGCCCGGGCGGTGAGGGCGAGGACGGCGAGCGAAGCGACGAAGCGCACGGGCCGGATTCCGGTGTGGAGGGTCACAGGCAATGTTGGTCGTCCCCCTGATCGAACGCAAGCGCGACGGCGGCGTCCTCTCGCCGGAGGAGTGGTCGGCGCTGGTCGCCGAGTACACCGCGGGCCGGATTCCCGACTACCAGATGTCCGCGCTGCTGATGGCGGTGCTCCTGAAAGGACTCGACCGCCAGGAGCTCGCCACCCTCACCGACGCGATGCTGGCCTCGGGCCAGCGGCTCTCCTTCGACGGCTGGGCCACGCCCCGCATCGACAAGCATTCGACCGGCGGCGTGGGGGACAAGGTCTCGCTGGTGCTCGCGCCCCTCGTGGCCGCGTGCGGGGTCGCGGTGCCGATGATGTCGGGCCGCGGCCTCGGCCACACCGGCGGCACCCTGGACAAGCTGGAAGCGATCCCCGGTTTCCGCACCGCGCTGTCCCTCGCCGAAGCGAAAGCCCAGGTGCAGAAGATCGGCTGCGCGATGATCGGGCAGACGCCGGAAATCGCGCCCGCCGACAAGCGGCTGTACGCCCTGCGCGACGTCACCGGCACCGTCGAGGCGATCCCGCTGATCGCGGCGAGCATCATGTCCAAGAAGCTGGCCGAGGGGCTGTCGGGCCTGGTGCTCGACGTGAAGCACGGGAGCGGCGCGTTTCTGCCCAAGACCGCGGACGGCCTGGAACTGGCGCGCACCATGATCGCGCTGGGCGAGGACCGAGGCTGTCCCACCGTCGCGCTCCTCACCGCGATGGACCGCCCGCTGGGGCGCGCGTGCGGCAACGCGCTCGAAACCGAGGAAGCGATCCTCGCCCTCCGCGGCGAGGGCCCGCCCGATCTCCTGGAAGTCACCTACGCCCTGGGCGTAGAGATGCTGATCGCGGCCGGCATCGAAAAGACCAGCACCAGGGCCCGGAAGCGCCTCGAGACCGCGATCGGATCGGGGCTCGCGGCGGAGAAGTTCGAGCAGATCATCGAGGCCCAGGGCGGGAATCCCAAGGTGGTGGAGGATCCGTCGGTGCTGCCGCAGGCGGACGCGGTGGAGATCTTCGCGGCGCCGGAGACCGGGGTGGTGACCCGGGTTGAGCCCCGCACCATCGGCCGCGCGGTGGTGGCGCTGGGGGGCGGCCGCACCCAGGTCGAGGATGCCGTGAATCCCACCGTCGGCTTCGTGATCACCGTGAAGCCGGGCGACAAGGTGCTCGCGGGTGAACCGATCGCGTCCGTGTTCGCGAAGGACGCGGCGGGGATTCAGGCCGGATTCGACGCGCTCACGCGGGCCATCTCGATCGGCGCCAAGCTGGCCGCGCCGCCCCTGCCGCTCGTGTCCCACCGGGTGACGAGCGCGGGCGTGGAGGAGCTCACTCCCCGCCCACGCGGTCCAGCACGTCGCGCAGTTCGTCGAGGTTGAAGGGTTTCTTCAGCACCGGCCGCTCCGAGCGCTGGAGGCGGTCCCGGGTCCGCTGAGAAATCGAGTCGCCGGTGGCGAAAATGATCCGGCGCTCCCGGCCCCGGCCTTCCGCCTGCAGGGCGTCGAAGAGGTCGAACCCCGAGTGCGCTTCGTCCAGGTGCACGTCCACCAGTAACACGTCGTAGGGCGCCGGGTCCGCCAGCCGCTGCTTCGCCTCCGCGAGCCCCGCGGCGCTCGTCACCTGGTGTCCCAGCCGCTCCGCCATCCGCGAGATCCCGCGGCGGACCGCGCTTTCGTCCTCGACGATGAGCAGCGCGAGGGGCCGCTCCGCGGGCCGGAACCCGGCCCGCTCCTCGGGCGCCGGGCGCGCGGATTCCGCGGGCAGCTCGACGCACACCCGCGCGCCGCCGTCTTCGACGTTCTCGACCCACATCCGGCCCCCCATCCCCTTCACCAGGCCGAGGCTGATCGCGAGACCGAGACCGGTCCCCTGATCGCCCTTGGTGGTGAAGAACGGATCGAAAACCTGTTCCAGGGCATCCGCCGGAATCCCGGGGCCGGTGTCCTCGATCTGGATCATCACGTGGCCGTCGGTGCGCCGGCTCGAGATCAGGATGCGTCCCGGCTTGCCGGCTTCTTCGATCGCCTGCTGCGCGTTCACCACCGCGTTCAGCACCACCTGCTGCAGCTCCTGCGGGTCCCCCACCACCGCGGGCAGGTCCGCCGGAATCGCGAGGCCGGCCTGAATCCGCGCCCGCCGGAGCGCGCTCTGATGGAGCGCGAGCACCCGCTCCGCCACGTCGCGCACGTCCACCGCCTGCCGGCCGTGGGGGCGCTGCCGCGCGAAGTCGAGCAGGGTCTGCACCACCCGGCCCGCGCGCATCGCCTCGGCGTGAATGATCTCCGCGTTCTCGCGAAGGTCGGTGGTCGGCGCGTCCACCCGCATCAGCTCCGCGAAGGCCGCGATCGCGGCGAGCGGGTTGTTGAGCTCGTGCGCCACGCCGGACACCAGGGCGCCCAGCTGCGCCAGCCGGTCGGTGTTGAAGAGCTTGCGCTGCAGCAGCACCTCGCGGGAGACGTCCAGCGCGAGGAAGAGCAGTTTCTCGGCGCCGCGGGTCTGGTCCACGCTCACCACCACCGCGTTCACCTCGCGGGCCGGCTCACCGGCGAGATCGATCGGGAGCCGGAGCCGCTGGGTGCTCCGCAGCGCGTCGCGGAGCGCGGTCGAGAACCTCGCCCGCTCGGGCGCCGGCGCCCAGTCGGTGAGGCGCCGGCCGCGGAGCGCGCGCGGGTCGGGAACGCCGAGCAGGCTCGCGCCCTCCGGGTTCACGTCGAGAATCTGGCCGTCCACCGCGATCACCAGGGCGGGGATGGGGAGCGAGGTGAAGAGCTGGCGCAGCAGCCGCCGCTCGGCGTCGAACGCGTCCGAGATCTGCGCGGCCTGCGCCGGGTTCGTGACCTCGAGCCCTGCCTCCCAGACTTCCATCAGCAGGTGCCGGTGCGGCCCCCGCGAGATCCGGGTGCGGAACACCACGCCCTCCACGTCGGGCGCCACCACCGGGATCACGTACTCCCGCGGCGTCCCGTCGTGCAGCACGTCGTGCACCAGGCCTTCCAGCGGCGTGCCCTTGGCGGTGGGGAAGACGGCCCAGAAGTTCTGACCCAACGCGTGCTCGGCCGCGAGCCCGGTGACGCGCGGCGCGGCGCCGGTCCACGCGGTGATCGTCCAGTCCGGGGCGATCGCCACGACGCCGACGTCCAAGCTGTCGAGCAGGGTCTGCGGATCGAGACGACCCGGCATCGCACCTCGCCTCCAGGAATATGAAAAGGCCCCGTTGGGCCGTATCGCGGGCGCAACGGGGCCGGTGATGACTCTCGGGTTCTGACGCTGGATCCCTCTACCCCTCACTACTCACTTGGAGCCCCCGCTTCTCCTGTGACTCCTGTCACAACGGAGGCTTCGGCGTTCCCGGGCCCCAATCCCGGACGCTCTCGTCGTCCGGCGCGTCGCGCACCTCGCGCTCCGCTTCCTCCAGCGTGGTGACGTCGCGATCGGGAGACTCGTCGAACCGGCGGTGCGCCGTGGGTTCGGAATCGTTGCGCCGGGGCCACAGCAGCCAGAGGACCGCGGCGACGAGGACGGCGAAGACGGCGAGATAGGCGGTCAGACGTCGAGGTTCCGGACGAACTTCGCGTTCTCTTCGATGAACTTCCGCCGCGGCTCCACTTCGTCGCCCATCAGCGTCTCGAAGAGGAAGGACGCCTGCGCCGCGTCCTCCATGCCCACTTTCAGAATGGTACGGGTGGCGGGATCCATGGTGGTCTTCCAGAGCTGCTCCGGATTCATCTCGCCCAGTCCCTTGTAGCGCTGGATCAGGATGTTGCCGTGCCCCTCCGCGCCGTTGCCGAGGCGTTTGACGTGCTGCTCGCGCTCCTTCTCGTCGTAGGCGTAATACTCTTCCTTGCCCTTGGCGACGCGGTAGAGCGGCGGCTGGGCGATGTAGATGTAGCCCGCCTCGAGCAGGTCCTTCATCTCCTTATAGAAGAAGGTGAGGAGCAGGGTGCGGATGTGCGCCCCGTCCACGTCGGCGTCGGTCATGATGATGATCTTGTGGTAGCGCGCTTCGCCGATGGCGAACTCCTCGCCCACGCCGGTGCCGATCGCGGTGATGATGGTCCGGATCTCCTCGTTCGACAGGATCTTGTCGATCCGCGCCTTCTGCACGTTCAGGATTTTTCCGCGCAGCGGCAGAATGGCCTGGAAGCTCCGGTCGCGGCCCTGCTTGGCGGAGCCGCCGGCGGAGTCGCCCTCCACCAGATAGACCTCGCAGAGCTTGGGATCGGTGAGCGAGCAGTCGGCGAGCTTGCCGGGGAGGAGTCCGCCCTCGAGCCCGCTCTTCTTGCGCACCAGCTCCCGCGCCTTGCGGGCGGCTTCGCGCGCGCGCGCCGCCGACAGCGCCTTGGCGATGATGGTGCGCGCCACGCTCGGGTTCTTGTCGAGGAAGGCGCCCAGCGCGTCGTTGACGACGGTCTTGACGATGCCCTCGACCTCGGAGTTGCCGAGCTTGGTCTTGGTCTGGCCCTCGAACTGCGGATTCTTGACCTTCACGTGCAGGACCGCGTTCAGGCCCTCGCGCACGTCGTCGCCGGAAAGGGTGAACTCCTCTTTCTTGAGCAGTCCGTCCTTCTTGGCCCACTCGTTGATGGTGCGGGTGAGCGCCGACTTGAACCCGGTGAGGTGGGTGCCGCCTTCGTGGGTGTTGATGTTGTTCACGAAGGTGAAGGTGTTCTCGCTGTACTGGTCGTCGTACTGGACCGCGCCTTCCACTTCGACGTCCTCCCGCGTCGCCTCGAACACGATGGGCTTGGCGTGCAGGGCGGCGCGGTTGCCCAGAATCCATTTCACGAACTCGGCGAGCCCGCCCTTATAGAGGAAGACCTCTTCCTTCACCTGGCCCTTGCGCTCGTCCTTGAGCGTGATGGTCAGGCCCTTGTTGAGGAAGGCCAGCTCCCGGAGCCGGTTGGCGAGGGTGCCGAAGTCGAAGCGGGTCTCGGTGAAGATGGAGGAGTCGGGCTTGAACCACACCGTGGTGCCGGTGCCCTTCACCTTCTCCACCACCTCGAGCTTTTTCTTGGTTTCGCCGCGCTCGAAGGCCATGCGGTAGCGCTTGCCGTCGCGGTCCACCAGGACCTCGAGCTTTTCGGAGAGCGCGTTCACCACCGACACCCCCACGCCGTGCAGGCCGCCCGACACCTTGTAGGTGTTCTTGTCGAACTTGCCGCCGGCGTGGAGCACGGTGAGCGCCACTTCGACGCCCGGCTTCTTCTCGGTCTTGTGGAGGTCGACCGGGATGCCGCGTCCGTTGTCCACCACCGTCACCGAGTCGTCCTTGTGAATGGTGACGTCGATCTTGGTGCAGAAGCCGGCCAGCGCCTCGTCCACCGAGTTGTCCACCACTTCGTAGACCAGGTGGTGCAGGCCGCGGGCCGACACCGAGCCGATGTACATCGCGGGGCGGCGCCGCACCGCCTCCAGGCCCTTCAGGACCTGGATCGAGTCGGCCTGGTAGTCGCCGTTGCCTTTGGGTGGGGTCGCCGGTTTTGCCTTGGCCATAGGTCCTAACGTGAAAGAAGCCAGCGGATGGTCTTGATGCGGCCGGCGCCGCGGCCGGCGTTCACCCGCGCCATGATCTCCGGGGCCATCAGCGAGAGCTCGTTCATCCAGGCGGAGGAGGTCACGCGCACGAAGAGGGTTCCGTCCGGGGTCACGCTCTCCGGCGTCGTCACCGCCGAGATTTGCGGACCCACGAGCGCCGGCCAGTCGGGAATGACCTGGGCCTGGGCCAGGCGTTTCACCAGCCCGGACTTGGCGAGGTATCCCTTCAGCGCCTCGCCGACGGCCACCGGCTTGCCCTGTTTCCGTTGGGTCATTCGAGGCTGAAAACTACCCAGAAGTTGTTGTCAGGTCAAGACTTACTTGAATGCTGCGAGGCCCTAGAAAACCACCACCGACGTGTCCTTGGAGCTGGTGTACCCGCTCACGTCGCGGGCCTCGAGTCTCACCCCGACGATGAACCCCGGCGTGTGGCCGGACTGGACCGGCAGCGCGAAGCGCTCCCCGAAGTTCTCCTGGAGCAGGCCGTCGTCTCCGGCCCGGGTCGAGTCCACGGTGAGCCAGATCGAGTCGATCCCGTCGGGATCCGACGCGTCCAGCGTTCCGGTGAGGGTATCGGGCGAATGGACCTGCGTTTCGTCCAGGGTGATGCTGAGCCGGGGCGGACCGGGGCGGGGCCGGTCCGAGCACGCCGCGACGGCCCCCGCGACCATCGCGAAGACCAGCGCCGCCCTCAGCGGCCCTCGAATTTCGCCGCGCGCTTCTCGAGGAATGCGGTCAGTCCTTCCTTCATATCGTGGGTCGCCGCGAGGAGCCCGAAGTGATTGGCTTCGAGCAGGAGGCCCTCGTCCAGCGTCATCTCCAACCCCGAGTCCACCGCCTCCATCGAAAGCCGGACGGCGAGGGGACCCATGGAAAGGATACCCCGCAGCATCTTTTCGGATTCGGCCAGCAAGTCCGCCGCGGGCACCACTTTATTCACCAGCCCGATGCGGTAGGCCTCTTTCGCGTCGATCATTTCTCCGGTGAGGATGAGCTCGAGCGCCACGCCCTTGCCCACCAGACGGGGAAGGCGCTGGGTGCCGCCATACCCGGGGGCGATGCCCAGCTTCACCTCGGGCTGGCCGAACTTGGCGTTCTCGCTGGCGACCCGGAGGTGGCACGCCATCGCCAGCTCGCAGCCCCCGCCCAGCGCGAAGCCGTTGACGGCCGCGATGACGGGCTTGCCGCAGGTCTCGATCCGCCGCAGCACCCCCTGGCCCCGCTGGGCCCGGGCCTTCCCGTCGAAGGGGCCCTGCTTGGCCAGGTCCGCGATGTCCGCGCCCGCCACGAAGGCCTTGGGTCCCGCGCCGGTCAGGATGGCGCCCCGGATCGCGCCCTCGGCGGCGAGCCGGTCCGCGGCCTGTCCCAGCTCGGCCACCACCTGGTCGTTCAGCGCGTTGAGCTTGTCGGGACGGTTGATGGTGATGAAAGCGATGCCGTCCCGGATGTCGAACAGGAGAGTTTGGTATGCCATGCGGTAAAGGTAACGCGGAACGCGGAAGTGGGAACGCGGAACCCGCCCGCCCCGCCGTTCCGCATTCCGTGTTCCGACTTCCGCGTTAGGTTGGTGCATGCCTTCCGTCCTCGCGCTCGACCAGGGCACCACCGGCTCCACCGCGCTCGTCGTCGCTCCGGACGGGCGGGTGCTGGGGCGAGGGTATCGCGAGTTCACCCAGCACTTTCCGAGCCCCGGCCTGGTGGAGCACGACGCGGAAGAAATCTTCCGGATCACCCTCGAAGCCGCGCGGGAAGCGATCGCCGCCGCGCGCGTGGTTCCCGACGCCCTGGGGATCACCAATCAGCGGGAGACGGTCTGCGCGTGGGAGCGGGCGTCGGGGCGTCCCCTGCATCGTGCCATCGTGTGGCAGGACCGGCGGACGGCCGCGCGGTGCGCGGCCCTCTCCCGCAGGGGCCACGGTCCCGCGATCCGCTCGCGGACCGGGCTCGTCCTCGATCCGTACTTCTCCGCCACCAAAATCGAATGGCTGCTGGCCCACGTGCCGGGGCTCCGGCGCCGGGTACGCGCCGGTGAAGCGGTCTTCGGCACCATGGACGCCTGGCTCCTCTTCCGGCTCACCAACGGAGCCACTTACGCCACCGATCACACCAACGCCTCGCGGACCATGCTGTACGACATCGGCCGCCACGACTGGAGCCCGCCGCTCCTCGAGCTGTTCGGCGTGCCGCGTCACGCGCTCCCCGGGATTCGCGCGTCCTCCGGCGACTTCGGCGTGACGGCGGCCGAGCATCTCGGCGCCGCCATCCCGATCCGCGGCGTGGCGGGGGACCAGCAGGCCGCGCTTTTCGGGCAGGGGTGCTGGAAGGCCGGTCAGGCCAAGAACACGTACGGGACCGGCGCTTTTCTGGTCCTCAACACCGGCGCCAAGCGCGCGCGCTCCCGGCACGGACTCCTTACCACTGTCGCCTGCGACGAGAAAGGGCATCCCTGTTATGCGCTCGAAGGGAGCGTCTTCATCGCGGGCGCGGCGGTGCAGTGGCTGCGCGACGGACTCAAGATCGTGAGCCGGGCCGCGGAGACCGAGGAGCTGGCGCGGAGCGTGACGGACACCGGAGGCGTCTACTTCGTCCCCGCCTTCGTGGGGCTCGCGGCACCGCACTGGGACGCGCAGGCGCGGGGCACCATCGTCGGCCTCACCCGCGGGACGACGCGCGCTCATCTGGCGCGGGCCGCGCTCGAGGCGATGGCCTACAGCACCCGCGAAGTGCTGGACGCCATGGCGAAGGACGCGGGCCGCCGGCCCGGAGCCCTGCAGGTGGACGGCGGCGCCGCGGCCAACGACTGGCTGATGCAGTTCCAGGCGGACGTCCTCGGGGTGCCGGTCGCGCGCCCGGACCTGATCGAAACCACCGCGCTCGGCGCGGCCGGGCTCGCGGGGCTGGCCGCCGGGGTATGGAAGAGTCCGGGCGAGTTTCTGGCGGGGCGGCGGTTCACCCGCTTCACGCCGGGGAAGGGGCGCGCCGCGGCGCGCGCCGGCATCGCGGGCTGGAGCCGGGCGGTGCGGACGGCTCGTTTCTGGGCGAATGCGGTTACATAATGAAGAGCTTCATGTTTTCTTTAAAATCTCGCGGTTAGGTTGCCGCTGGACATCGTCGTCAACCATTCCAGGACGGGGCCGCATATGAACGCCGGGACGAAGTTCGCCGTGGGCGCGATCGTGATCGTGGGTGCCGTGGGATACCTGATGGCCACCGGGATCAAACAGACCGGCCAGTTCTTCCTCACGCCCACCGAGCTCTCGCAGAAGGTCGCGACCGATCCTTCCTTTTACAACGTGGGAATGAAAGTGGGCGCGCACGTGGTGAGAGGCAGCGTCTCCCGCGACATGGCGACGCAGACCCTCTCCTTCCAGGTCTCCGACGGCGGCGCGACCTATCCGGTCGTCTTCCACGGTCTTCCGCCCGACACCTTCACCGATTCGGTGGAAGTGGTGGTCGAAGGCCGGTTGCAAAAGGACGGCGTGATTCACGCGACCGACGTGCTCGCCAAGTGCGGGTCGCGCTACGAGACGGTGCCGAAAGCCTAAATGACGGTTCTCGGCAACCTCGCGCTCTGGGTCGCGTTCCTCCTCGGCCTGTGGGGGATTTTCGCGGGCTTCACCGGCGGCGCGCGCGGCCGGACCGACCTCCAGCGGAGCGCGCGGCACGCGCTCTTCGCGATGTGCGGGGCGCTGCTGCTCGCGGTGTTCTCGCTCGAGTGGGCCCTCTTCCACCACGACTTCAACGTGGAGTACGTCGCGGCCTACACCAGCCGCAACCTCCCCACGTTCTACACCTGGTCCGCGCTCTACGCCGGCCAGAAGGGGAGTCTCCTCTTCTGGGCGACGGTCCTCTCGGTCTTCGGCTCGCTCGCGATGGTGATGACGGCGCCGAGGCACCGGGTGTACCTGCCCTACGTCGGGGCGGTGGTGAGCACGGTGGCTGTGTTCTTCCTCTCGGTGATTCTCTTCGGCGCGAATCCCTTCGACCGGCTCCCTTACACGCCGCTCGACGGAAGCGGTCTCAACCCCCAGCTCCAAAACCCGGGGATGGTGTTCCACCCGCCGATGCTCTACCTGGGATACATCTCGATCACCCTGCCGTTCGCGTTCGCGATGTCCGCGCTGCTCTCCAAGCGGCTCGACGGCGACTGGCTGGTGGCGATCCGGAAGTGGACCCTCCTCTCCTGGCTCTTCCTCTCCATCGGCATCGTGCTCGGCATGTGGTGGGCGTACGTGGAGCTGGGGTGGGGCGGCTACTGGGCCTGGGACCCGGTGGAGAACGCGTCCTTCCTGCCCTGGCTCACCATGACCGCGTTCCTGCATTCGGTGATGATCCAGGAAAAACGCGGGATGCTGAAGAAGTGGAACCTGGGGCTCATCATCGGGTCCTGGCTGCTCTCGATCTTCGGGACCTTCCTCACCCGGTCCGGAGTGATCGCGAGCGTGCACTCCTTCACCCAATCGAACGTGGGGTACTTCTTCGCCGCGTTCCTGATTCTCGCCGGGGTGGCCAGCTTCTGGATCTACGCCACCCGGCTCCCGCTGCTCCAGGCGGATACGCCGCTCGAATCCATCGTGAGCCGGGAAGCGAGCTTCCTCTTCAATAACCTGCTGCTGGTGGGGATCGCGTTCACCGTTCTGCTGTTGACGCTGCTTCCCATCCTCACCGAGTGGATTCAGGGGGTCAAGACCACCGTCGGCCCGCCGATGTTCAACCTCGTGAACATCCCGCTCGGCCTCGCGCTCCTCGCCCTCACCGGCATCGGGCCCCTGATCGCCTGGCGCCGCGCGTCGGTCGGCAACCTCAAGCGCCAGTTCGCGGTTCCGGTGACGGCGGGGGTGTTCACGCTGTTGATCCTGCTGGTCGCGGGCATGCGGGATCCATACCCGATTCTCACCATCGCGCTGGGCGGCTTCGTCGCGGGCACCGTGGCCCAGGAATTCTGGCGCGGCACCCGGGCGCGCCACCACCAGTACCACGAGCCTTACCTGCTCGCCTTCGCGCGGCTGGTGGGGCGCAACCGGCGCCGCTACGGCGGCTACATCGTGCACGCCGGCATCGTGGTGCTCTTCATCGCGTTCAGCGGCATGGCCTTCAAGACCGAGACCGAGGCGACGCTCAAGCCCGGCGAGTCGGTCTCGCTCAAGAGTCCCTACGGCTGGACCTACACCTTCACCAACCTCGGCATCTCGCAGTACGACGCGCTGAACCGGCTGGTCACCGCGGCGAGCGTCGAGGTGGCGCGCAACGGGAAGAAGATCGGCATCATCGAGACCGAGAAGCGCCAGCACGTGAACGCCGAAGGCCAGCCGACCTTCCAGCCCTCCACCGCGGTCGGCATCCGCAGCAATGCGCGCGAGGATCTGTACGCCGTGCTCGCCGGGGTGGTGAACGGCACCGAGCAGGCCGTGTTCCGCTTCACCATCAATCCCCTGGTGTGGTGGGTCTGGTACGGCGGCGTGATCGTGGCGCTGGGCGGGCTGATCGTGATGTGGCCCGGCGGCGGCACCCCGGCGCTGAAGCGCGCCCAGGCGGGATACGCGGTGAAGCTGGTGGCGGAGAAATGAAGACGCGTAGGGGCATTGGCGGCCGGACGGATGGTGGGGCGGCGAGCCGGCGCGAGTTCTTCACCGTGTTCGCGGCGGGTCTGCTGTCGGTCCATCCGTCTCTCCGCCTGTTGCCCCAGACTCCCCAGCAGCCCCTCGCCGACTCCGGCGCCAACGGGAAGCTCTGGGATCCGACGCGGACGCCGAATCTCGATCCCGTCACCGCGCGCGACAACGATCGCCGCATCCAGGCGATCGAAAAAAAGCTGAAGTGCACCTGCGGCTGCGGGCTCGACGTGTACACCTGCCGCACCACCGACTTCACCTGTCCCCTCTCTCCGGGCACGCACCGCCACGTGCTCGCGCTGGCCGAGAGCGGGATGACGGCCCAGCAGATCCTCGACCAGTTCGTCAAGGAGAGCGGGGTCCAGATTCTGATGGCGCCGCCGCGTCGCGGGTTCTCGCTGGTCGGCTACTTCGGCCCCTGGATTCTGGTGACGGCGGGCGCGGTGGTGCTGTTCTTCGCGCTCCGGCGCTGGGCCCGCGCCGGCCGGCTCGCCGCCGCCGCGGCTCCCGCCGCGCCCGCGCCCGCCTCCGCCACTCCGGCCGAGCTCGAGCGCCTGGCGCGCGAGCTGGACGACCTCTCCGCCTAGGACCCGATCGTGCTCGAACTCGGCGTGGGGGTGGTGCTCGCGGCCTGGGCGGTGTGGTTCGTCCTGAAGCCCGTGCTCCGTCCGGACTTCGCGGGGAGCGCGACCGGGAACGACGGAAGTCTGAGCGAGGGTGAGGATCCGGACGACGATCTCTCGCCCCGGGCGGTGGCGCTACGGGCGCTCAAGGAGATCGAGTTCGACCGCGCCACCGGGAAGCTCGACGACAGGGACTACGAGGCGCTGAAGGCGAAGTACACGGGCGAGGCGGTGGCGGCGATGCGGGCCGAGCCAGCGGACGGGAGACGAGAGACGGGGGACGTCGCCACCGCGACCGCGTCGTCTCCCGTCTCCCGTCCCTCGTCTCCCGGATGTCCCGAGCACGGCGTTCCCGCCGAGCCCGGCGCGCAATTCTGCCCGGTGTGCGGCCGGCGGCTCGCCCAGGCCGCGGGGTTCTGCGTCCGTTGCGGCGATCCCCTTGTCGTGGACGCGCGCTTCTGCAACTCCTGCGGGAGCCGGGTCGCGGCGTAGCTCGTTTCGTTCCGAACCCCCGCCGCCCCCTCCGCCGCCCGAGCGCGCGGCCGCGGCGCGCGTGACGGCACTCACGCGCTTAACAACTCGACTCGCCCTCGGTCTCTCCCTCGGAGCCGGTTACGCAACTTTTCGAGAGGAGAGACGATCCATGCGCAATGCCTTCCGAGCCGTCCTCGCGCTCGCCGCGGTGGGATTCGCGGGCGCTGGTTGCGGCGACACGTCAGGACTTTCCGACCGGGCCGCGGTGCAGGCCGCCGTGGCGGATCAGCTGGGCGGCATGATGGACACCTCGTACGGCGCCGACGGGGCGGTCCAGACCGACGCGGCCCTGCCGTCCTTCGACGTCACCGGCGCCGTGGACACCGCGCTGGTGCCGTCCTTCTGGGGGCGGATCCGGGTGGTGCCCCGCGGCCCCCGGCCCATCATCGAGCGCGACATCGTGATCGTCGGGGACTCGGCGACGCTCGCCCTCACGGTGCGGTTCCAGGGCCTCTTCCTCACCGACACCAGCGACGACGGGATCTTCAACCCCGGCGCCAAGCCGATGGACGTGACCATGTCCCAGCACGCGGTCCTGGTGCGTGACGCGTCGCGCCCGCACGGATGGCGCGCGGTGGCGCTCACCCCGCAGAACTGGGTGCCGACCGATCCCTCGCGCCAGACCGTCGCGGTGGATTCGGTGACGGTCTTCCGGAACGACACGGCCCTCGTCACCGTGACCAGCGCCGATTCGCTGTTCGACGTGGTGAACCGGATTCCGCGCTTCCACCTGGGCGACACGGTGCGGGTGGTCGCCACGGTGTCGAACAGCACCGGCGGCCCTTACACGCCCCCGACGTTCACTTTCCTCCACGTGCGCCACGCGGACGCGACGGCGGTGCGCTGGCACCGGGTCCGGATGCAGGACGATGGCAACGGGACCTTCGAGCGGACCTGGGTGGTGCGGCGGACCGGCCGCGACCGCTTCGGGGTGGACGCGCTCGACGCGGCGACCCTGGAGCTCAGCACCGCGGACAACTACCGCGGGAACGCCTGGGCGATACCGTACAGAATCGAATAACGGGAGACGGGAGACCGGAGACGGGAGACGAGAGAGGCCACAGCGTCTCCGTTTCCCGTCTCACGGTTTTTGCACCAGCCTCACCGGCACCGTGACCGTCGCGGGCACCGTCCCGCCTTTGAGCTTCACCGCGACCCCGGCGATCGCCCGCGCGCCGAGGGCGACCGGATCCTGCGCGGCCAGGGCGACGAGCGGCGTCCCCTGGAGCAGGGCCGCGCGCGCCTCCGGTACCGCGTCGTACGCCACCACCAGCACGTCCTTCCGGCCCGCCGCCTGAATCGCGGCCACCGCGCCCAGCGCCATCTCGTCGTCGGTCCCGAAGACCGCGTCAATGTGCTGATCGGTGGCGAGCAGGGCGTCCATCTTGTGCCGCGCGGCCGCGCGGGTCGGCGGGTCCACGGTGGGATCGGCGAGGATGCGGAGGTTGGGGTAGCCGGAGAGGGCGCCCTTGAACCCCGCGACGCGGGCCCGCACGTCCGGCGCCGGCTGGTCGAGAATCGCCACGTTGCCGCCGCCCTCGAGACGGGCCACCACCCAGTCGCCGAGGAGCTTGCCGCCCTGGCGGTCGTCGCTCTCGACCTCCGAGACCACGTCGCCGCCGTCCGCCGGGCGCGCCACGGTGAACACCGGAATCCGGGCGGCGTTGCCCTTGTCCACGGCCGTCCCCGCGCCCGCGTCGCCCACCGGCGCGATCACGATGGCGTCCATTCGCCGGGCGACGAACCCGTCGACCAGCGAGGCCTGGCGCGCGGTGTCGCCGTCGGCGGTCACGACGTGCAGATCGAACCCGAGGGAGTCGGCGACGCGCCGCATGCCGCGCTCCAGGTCCGAATCGAAGGAGTCGGGCGCGGCGAGGGCGACGCCGATCTGGGGCCGGGTGGGGGCGCGCTTGCCGCACCCCGCGAGGGCCGCGAGCGCGGCGGCGGTGACGCTGAGCCGGAGGGCGTGTCGCATCGGAGTAATGTATCGCGCCCCGGGCACCCTCGCGCCGGAGGCCCGGGGCGGGTTGGCGTTCGCGATCCGGCTAGAACTCGAAGCTTTCCATCTTCCGCAAGCCCACCACCAGCGGGATCACCGTCGCCGCGGCGCAGATCAGGCCGGCCACGACGAAGAGCAGGATCATCCACCCGTCCACCACCACCGGCCGGCCGTTGAACACCGCGCGGGCGTAAGCGTAGATCGCCTGCCAGAGCACCAGAATCACGGCGCCGAGCAGGGCGACGGTGGCCATCATGAACACCAGGCCGCCGAACGACGTGGGGATCTGCGCCGCGTTCTCGGTCTCGAACTGCGGGTACAGCGCGCCGAACCCCAGCGCCATCGCGCCGATGGCGAGGGTGAGCGCGAAAATCGTCGCCAGGGACAGGATCATCATGAACGGCGACACCTGGAGCAGGACGTTGGTGACGCCGGTGAGAATCAGCGCCAGCACCAGGAGCGGCAGGGTGCCCACCCAGTACTTGGACCAGAGCAGAGCCGAGAGGTCGAGCGGCGAGGAGCGCAGCAGCCACATCTGCCGCCCCTCGAGGGACACCGACGGGAAAATGAAGCGCGCCGCGATCGACGCCAGCACGAACCCCGCGAGCCCCAGGTTCAGGAACGACACCAGCGTCACGTAGAAGAACCCGACCGGCTCGCCTCGGTGGAGGGGCAGGGCCTTGATGTTGAAGAGGTACACCACCACCAGCACCCCGAGCAGGATCAGCTGGCTCCATTGCGTGGTGTCGCGGAAGAAGAGCTTGATGTCCTTCAGCACGAACTCCCGCTTCGCCACCGGGAGCGGTTTCAAGAGCCAGCCGAAGGTGAAGCGCCACACGCCGCCGCGGATGAACCGCTCGGCCCCCTCCTGGGCCTTGGTGAATCCCGGCGCGAAGAGCTCGCGGTGGAGCATGGCGCCGAGCGCCACGAACCCCGCCGCCGTGGTCCAGAGCATGGTGAGCGGAAGCAGGTCCACCGGACCCACGAGGTAGCTCATGATGGCGCGGCTCGCCCATTCCGACGGCAGGAAGGGCGAGGTGGGCGTCCGCAGCACCGCGATGAAATCGAGCAGGTTGCGGAACCCTTCCGGCCGCGCCAGCTGCTCCGGTCGCACGATCCGGAACAGCAGGATCACGCCGCCCGCCGCGCCCAGGGCGATGAGCGACAGCAGGTCGCGGGTGCGGCGGGCGGGAAAGAGATTCACCAGAATCAGGGTGACCGCGGTCCCCACCACCGCCGGCAGCACCAGCATCGGGAAAATGGCGAGCACGGCGTAGCCCGCGAAGAGCCAGCCTCCGTGATAGACCACGCCGTAGGCGGTGAGGATCGGCACCGCCATCAGCGCCACCATCCACGACGAGTGCAGGAGTGTCTCCGCGAGCTTGGCGAGGTAAAGCCGGAGCCAGTCCACCGGCGACGACACCAGCAGATCGAGGTCGAGCGCCAGGAAGAACGACGACAGGGCGGTGATCACGTTCGACAGAATCAGAATCGAGATGAACGCGAGGAGGACGAGGCCCAGCAGCTTGCCCGCGAGCAGGGGGCCCAGCTCCTGCACGCCGCGGAAGTACTTGAGGATCTTGTACAGCACGCCGAACACCGCGCCCCAGAACCCGAGCGCCACGATCGAGAGCACCACGATCTTCGCGCTCCCGCCCTGCCGCTCTTCGCGGAGCCGCTGCAGGGCGGTCCGCCATTTGGGCTGGAGCACGTGGGTGAGCGACGGCTGGTTCACTTGCCCAGGACCTCGGCCAGCTCCTTCGCCTCCACGCCGCCGGTGAGCTTCAGGAACAGCTCTTCCAGGCTCACGTTCCCGGCCGCCGTCTGGCGCCGCAGCTCATCCATGGTGCCGCAGGCCACGATCTTCCCGTGCTGGATGATGGCGATGCGGTCGCACATCGCCTCCGCCACCTCCAGGGTGTGGGTGCTCATCAGCACCGTGCCGCCGCGCCCCACGAACTGGCGGAAGATGTCCTTCAGGAGCCGCGCCGCCTTGGGGTCGAGCCCCACCATCGGCTCGTCCACCACGATCACTTCGGGGCGGTGAATCAGGGCGCTGGAGATGATCAGCTTCTGCCGCATCCCGTGACTGTAGGCCTCGATCAGCTCGTCCTTCCAGCTGGTCAGCTCGAACACCTCGAGCAGCTCGGCGATCCGGCGCTCGATCGCGTCGCCCTCCTGGCCGTAGAGTCCCGCCACGAAGCGCAGGAACTCCGCCCCGGTGAGCTTCTCGTAGACGAACGGGCGGTCGGGGATGAAGCCGAGCCGCTGTTTCGCCGCGAGGGGATCGCCGTGCACGTCGTCACCGCCCAGGGTGACGTGTCCGTCCGAGGGGCGCAGGATCCCGGCGATCATCCGCAGCGTGGTGGTCTTCCCCGCGCCGTTGGGGCCGAGGAAGCCGAACAGCTCCCCCTGCTTCACGTCGAGGGTGATGTCGTCCACGGCGACGAAGCTGCCGTAGTGCTTGGTCAGGTTGGCGAGATGGATCATTGCGTTTGGAGCTTGAGTCGGCCGATGGTGCGCGTCAGCTCCGCCGTCCGCGCCAGGCCTCCGGTGGCGAATCGCAGGTGATGCGCGTCCGCCGGAAACTGGTCGAAGGTGGGGTCGGCGGTTTCCCACCGGCCCACGTACACCTCCGCCCAGGCGTGATAGTAAAAGCGTCCCTCCGCGTAGAGCAGGCCCGCCGCGGGGCGCGCCGGAATCCCGGCAGCCCGCGCCAGCGCCACCAGGAGCAGCACGTGCGCGTCGCAGTCGCCGGAGCGGGCGGCGAGCGCCAGCGCGGCGCTCGGCGGATCGGCGCCGGCGGTGCGCCGGATCTCGGTCGAGACCCAGTGGTTCAACGCCGCCACCGCCCGCGCCGGGTCCCGCTCCGCGCCGACGATGCTCCGGGCCTCGCCGCGGATGGTGGGCTCGAGCGACGGGATCAGGGGCTCCGGCTGGCGAAAGCGCGCGAGCGCGGTGTCGGTGCTGGGGAGGCGGTAGGTCGCGCTTTCCGGCGCCGCCGCTGCCACCCAGAGCGTGTCGTCCGCGACCCGCTGCCGCGGCCCGTCGATCGCGAGGCCGTCGGGCGTCGCGCCCGAGAGCACCACGCGAAACTCGCCCGCCGCGGGGGAGAGCCGCGTGATCCCCGCGTCGAGAACCGAGGCGGGAACGACGTCGCCCGGCGCCGGCGACGCGCTGGCGCGCATCAGGCGGAGCGTGTCGCGGTGGCGGAAGTTCTCGTGGACGATCTCGAACGCGGACCGGGTCTCGACCACGCCCGCGGGGCGGGTGGCGACCACCACGTGACCCTGGGCATCCACCCACACGGTCTGCGCGCCGTCCCCCGACGTCTCCTCCAGCCGGAACGCGCTCGCGGTGTCGAAGTGGGCCGCGATCCAGACCATCGCGGTCGAGTCGTACTCGGCCGAGTCCGGGACCACGAGAGTGGACTCCCGGGCCACCGTGACGTGCACCTGGCGCAGGGTCAGGAGCAGGGGATTCAAGACCCGGAGGTCGTACTCGGCCCCGGGCTTGAGCGCGGCGCCGAACGCGAGCCGCAGCGGCAGCAGCGACTCCAGGACCACGGGGCGGTCGAGCCGCACGTAGGTGGTGGTCGAATCGCGTCCCGCGATCACCGAGAACCGCAGGACCGTGTCCGCGAGCACCTCGCCCCGGGTGCGGAAAGCGCCGTCGGCGCCCTCGTAGGTGGACTGGATGTGCAGCAGGCGGAGCGCGCGGGAGAGGGTCGCCGAGCTCCGGGCCGCGGTGTGACGCAGCCGGCCCCGGGCGGGAACGTCGAGCACCAGCGCGTCTTCCACTTTGATCGAATCGCGCAGGGTATCGATGGTGGTGGACGCCCATCCCACCTGCTGGGCGCCGAGGTCGAGCCGGTAGAACACGGCGCCGGGCGGGACCGAGAGGGCCGCCTCGGCGAGTCGCGCGGCGGTGGTACGGAAGTATTCGCGCTTGATGAGCCAGGCGAACGCCGCCGCCCAGAGCACGAAGATGAGGATCGCCCAGTGGCGGCGGGTCACGAGTCGCCCGCGCTCTGTCGCTTGATGGCCGCCTCGAAGACTTCGCGGTCTTCCGTCCGCTCCACCACGATGTGCACCTCCGCCGGCTGCCCGGCCGTGGCCCGGTGTTGGCGCAGGACCGACACCATCAGCTCCGCCGCGTCTTCCACCGTGAGATTCCCGGCCCCGATGCCGAGCGGCGGAGCGGAGAGCCGTCCGAAGCCCCACTCCTGCGCCCGCTGCAGGGCGGAGAGCCAGGCGCGCGCCACGCCCTCCCGCGAGATCGCCTGGGTGTCGCTCTGAATCACCGCGTGGATCACGAACTCGGCGGGCAGATCGCCGCCGCCCCCCGTCACCACCGCCGCGCCCACCGCCAGCTCCCGCCGCAGCTTGATGCGCGCCAGGAAGTCGCTGCCGCCGACCTGCTCGATCCGGCGCACGGCGGTGGTGGTGGCGTCGAGGCGGGCGTTGGTGGGGCGGACGATCGCGTCGGCGTCGAGGAACGCCAGGTCGTCCACGACCACGTGAATCACCTGCGCTCAGACCTCCCGCGAGCGGCGGTACATCTGCGTGGCATCTCCGGGCCGGTTGAGGCGGTCGAGCACGATTCCCTGACCGTAAAACGCCCGGGCGTCGCGGGGCGCGAGCTCTCCCGCGCGCGTGAACGCCGCGAGCGCGCCGTCCAGGTCGTCCACGTGATTCAGGGCCTCGCCCAGATAGTACCAGGCCGGCGCCTGGTCCGGGGCGACGTGCGTCGCGCGGCGCAGGGGAGCGGCCGCGTCGCCCCAGCGGCCCCGCCGCGAGAGCACCACTCCCAGCGCGGTGAGCGCGGCCGGGTCGTCCGGATCCCGCCCCAGCACCCGCTCCACGTCGCGCTGGGCGGCGGCGTGACGTCCCGTGGTCGAAAGCAGGGCCGCGCGCGCGAGGAGCAGTCCCCCGTGTTCGGGCTCCGCTTCCACGGCGCGGTCGAGCGCGTCGAGCGCGGCGTCGCGATCCCCGCGCTCCACGGCGCGGCGCGCGGTGACGCACGCGGGATGCTCCGCCGGCGCCTCGGGAGTCGCGGGCGCCGCCGGCTCCGGGCTCGGCGCGGCCGCGGGCGCGGACGAAACCGGCTGGACCGGTTCCGGCGCGGCGGACGCGGCGGGCGGCGTGGCGCCGCCCCCGCCCAGCCGCATCCCGGTCTCCTGCAGCGACGCGGCCTCCTCGAGCAGCTCGGCCGCGACCCGCGCGCGATCGGACGCCCGCTCCCAGCGGTGCACGTGGCGGCGGTTCATCCCGCCACCTCCCCCGAGAGCCAGGACAGGTACGCGTCGAGGCCGCGCTGGACGGGAAGGGCCAGCAGCTCGGGGATGTCGTAGGGATGCTCTTCGCGCACGCGCGCCGCCAGAGCGTCCCACTTCGAGGTGTCGGTCTTCAGCAGCACCACCACTTCTCCCTCTTCCGTGATCCCGCCCTGCCAGCGATAAATCGAGACCGCGCCCGGCAGGATCGTGCCGCACGCCACCAGCCGGCTCTCGACCGCGCTCTTCACGAACGCGCGAGCCTCGTCGGCGCCGCCGAACGTGGTCAGCACCACCAGCGCCGTCGGGTTCATTGGGGAGGGCTAACGTACGGCCGGACCGGAAGTTGAGCAAGGCGCCCCGTTGACCTGGACCCCGGTCGCCGTCTAGGCTTCAGGTCTATGGCCGGCGACTCCCTGATCGTCCGCGGGGCCCGCGAGCACAACCTCAAGAACATCACCGTCCGCATCCCCCGGCACACCCTCACCGTCATCACCGGGCTCTCGGGGTCGGGCAAGTCCTCGCTCGCCTTCGACACCATTTACGCCGAGGGCCAGCGCCGCTACGTGGAGTCGCTGTCGGCTTACGCGCGCCAGTTCCTGGGGCTGATGGAGAAGCCCGACGTGGACGCGATCGAAGGGCTCTCGCCCGCGATCTCGATCGAGCAGAAGAGCGCGGGAGCGAATCCACGCTCCACCGTGGGCACCATCACCGAGATCTACGACTACCTCCGGCTCCTCTGGGCGCGGGTGGGGACGCCGCATTGTCCCAACGACGGCACGCCGGTGGAGCGGCAGAGCGCCTCGCAGATCACGGACCTCGTGCTCGCGTGGCCCGAAGGGACGAAGATCGAGGTCCTGGCGCCGCTGGTGCGCGGCCGCAAGGGCGAGTTCCGCGACGTCTTCGAGGCGGCGCGCAAGCAGGGCTTCGTCCGGGTGCGGGTGGACGGCGAGACCCTGGATCTCGCCGAGGCGCCCAAGCTCAATCGCCGCCAGAACCACGAGATCGCGGTGGTGGTGGACCGCCTGGTGGTGAAGGCGGCGGACCGCTCCCGCCTCGCCGACTCGATCGAGACCGCCCTCAAGGCGGCCGACGGCGTGGTGGAAGTGGTTCGCCAGCGGGGCAAGGGGCCAGAGTCCACGCTCTTCTCCGAACGCTACGCCTGTCCCAAGTGCGGCCTCTCGATTCCCGAGCTCGAGCCGCGCCAATTCTCGTTCAACTCGCCGTTCGGCGCATGCCCGGAGTGTTCGGGGCTCGGCACCCGGCGCGAGGTGAGCGCGGAACTGGTGCTGGGCGATCAGCGGCTTTCCATTCTCGAAGGCGTGATTCTCCCCTGGGGCGAGCCCTCGGGGTACGTGCGCAAGGTCATCCTGCCGGCGCTCGCGCGGTCGTTCAAGTTCGATCTCGACACGCCCTGGAAGGACCTGCCGGCGGCGGCGCGCAAGGTGGTGTTGAGCGGCGCGCCCGGGAAGACCCTCACCTACCAATACGACAGCGAGCGCTGGCACGGGTCCTACCAGTCGGGATGGGAAGGGGTGCTGAAGAACATCGAGAAGAAGCACCGGGAGACCGCGTCCGAGTCGGTGCGCGAGCACCTCGAGGGCTTCATGGTGGAGCAGCGCTGCCCGGCGTGCCACGGACGCCGGCTCAAGCCCGAGAGTCTCGCGGTGGACGTGGGTGGCCAGAACATCGGCGACGTGACCGATCTCTCGGTGGCGGGGGCGCTCGAATTCTTCGAGGGGCTGCCGGTCAAGAGCAACGGACGCCCCGGGCTCGACCCCGGGATCGCGCGCCCCATCCTCAAGGAAGTGATCGATCGCCTGCGCTTCCTCAAGAACGTGGGCCTCGAGTATCTCACCCTCGCCCGCTCGGCGGCCTCGCTCTCCGGCGGCGAAGCCCAGCGGATCCGCCTGGCGACGCAGATCGGGAGCCGCCTCGTGGGCGTGCTCTACATCCTGGACGAGCCCTCGATCGGACTCCATCAGCGCGACAACGCCCGGCTCCTCGGCACCCTGGAGGAGCTGCGCGACCTCGGCAACACCGTGCTGGTGGTCGAGCACGATGAGGAGACGATCCGCGCCGCGGACTACGTGGTGGACTTGGGCCCCCGCGCCGGCCGCCACGGCGGCGAAGTGATCGCGGCCGGGCCGTTGGACGAGGTCATGCGCCACCGCGACTCGCTCACCGCGCGCTACCTGCGCGGCGAGCTCCGCATTCCGGTGCCCCCGCGCCGCCGGACCCCGGACCCGGAGCGGGTGCTGCGCGTGGTGGGCGCCCGCCAGCACAACCTGAAGAACCTGACGGTGGAGTTTCCCCTCGGGCTCTTCGTCGCCGTCGCCGGGGTGTCGGGGTCGGGGAAGTCCACCCTGGTGAGCGACATCTTCTACCAGGCCCTGGCTTGGCACTTCTATCGCGCCAAGGTCGTGCCCGGACTCCACGAGCGGATCGAGGGACTGGCCGCGGTGGACAAGGTGATCGACATCGACCAGAGCCCCATCGGCCGCACCCCGCGCTCCAATCCCGCCACCTACACCGGGCTCTTCACGCCCATCCGCGAGCTGTTCACGTTCCTCCCGGAGTCCAAGATCCGCGGCTACGGGCCGGGGCGTTTTTCTTTCAACGTGAAGGGCGGGCGCTGCGAAGCGTGCCAGGGGGACGGCCTGGTCAAAGTCGAAATGCACTTCCTCCCCGACGTGTACGTGCCCTGCGAGGTCTGCAAGGGGCGCCGCTATAACCGGGAGACCCTGGAGGTCCGGTATAAAGGAAAGTCGATCGCCGACGTGCTGGACCTTTCGGTGGCCGACGCGCTGGACTTCTTCGAGGCGCAACCCCGCATCCGCTCGAAACTTGAGCTCTTGAACGACGTAGGACTGGGGTACATCCACCTGGGCCAGTCCGCCACCACGCTCTCCGGCGGCGAAGCCCAGCGGGTGAAGCTGGCCACCGAGCTCGCCAAGCGCGACACCGGCCGTACACTCTACATTCTGGATGAGCCGACCACGGGCCTGCATTTCGAGGACGTGCGGCTGCTGCTCGAGGTGCTGCACCGGCTGGTGGACAAGGGCAACACGGTGGTGGTGATCGAGCACAATCTCGACGTCCTCAAGACCGCCGATTGGGTGATCGATCTCGGGCCCGAAGGGGGCGACGCCGGCGGCCGCATCGTGGCGCAGGGCAGTCCGGAGCAGGTGGCGCGGATCAAGGAGTCGCACACCGGCCGCTTCTTGCGCAAAGTGCTGCGGGCGGAAGACTAAGTAAGGAAGGCGGAGGTCCGGGCATGAATCACGACTGGGCGGTGGCGATCGTGTTCAGCGTCGTCTCCTTGTCGGCCGGCGCGGCGATCGTGTTGCGCGGACCGGTGGGCAAGGCGCTGGCGCAGTGGATCGCGAGCTGGTCGACGCCGGAGCACAAGGCCCTGGAAGCGCAGGTGGCCGTGGCGTACGCGCCCAAGCGGAAGGGCGCCGATAGCGCCGAGCTGGGGGAGCTGCGGGCCGAGGTGGACGACTTGCATCGCCAGCTGGGCGAAGTGCAGGAGCGGCTCGATTTCGCCGAACGGCTTCTCACCAAGCAGCGCGAGGCGGAGCGGCTCGGCCCGCCGAGGGCCTGATGGAAGACATCCTCGCGATCGTCTTCCTGTTCGGCGGCGGGACCGTGGCGGCGATCGCCTTCTCGCCGATCGGGCGCGCCATCGCGGAGCGGATCCGGGGGAAGTCGGCGGGATCGGACGAAATGCAGGCGGACCTCCAGGCGCACCGGGACGACGTGCAGGCCGAGCTCGAGGCGGTGCGGGGGCAGGTGGGCGAGCTGGCCGAGCGCCTCGTCTTCGCGGAGCGGCTGCTGGCGCAGCAGCGCGAGGGCCAGCGGCTCCCGCGGGGGGCGGAATGAGCGGCCCCGATGCGATCGTCGGGGTGGTGGTCTTCACCGGAATCTTCGCGACCCTCCGACCGTTGGCCGGGGCGATCGCGCGGCGCATCGGCGGGGGCGCTCCGGCGCGGTCCGCGCAGGGTGCGGCGGACCGGGACGCGATCCTGGGCGAGCTGGAGCAGCTGCGGCGGGAGCACGCGGAGCTGGCGGAGCGGATGGACTTCGCCGAGCGAATGCTCGCCAAGCAGCGCGAGGAGCAGCGCCTGCCCAAGGGAGAGATGAGATGAACGCCAGCGACTTCTTCGCCTTCCTCCTCGCCATCGGCGGGATGTGTCTCGCGTACCCCGTGGTCCGCGCGCTGGCGGAGCGGATCCGGCCGCGGCCGGGGCTCACCGACGCGAAGCTGCAGGGCGAGCTCGCGGCGCTGCGCGAGGATCTGGTCGGCGAGGTGCAGGGGATGCGGCACGAGATCGGTGATCTGGCGGAGCGGCTGGATTTCACGGAGCGCCTTCTCGCCAAACAGCGCGACGCGGAGCGCCTCGCGCCGCCGGGAAGGAGCTGACCGGTGGACGACGTGCTCGCCCTGCTGATTCCCATCTTCTCGGTGGTGGGGTTCTTCACCTGGTTGACGGTGCATACCGTGCTCAAGTCGCGGCGGCTGACGGCGTCGGCCGATCCCGGGCTGCGCGACGAGCTGCTGCAGGCGGTGGACGACGTGCGGCGCGAAGTGGCGGAGCTGGCGGAACGCGTGGACTTCACCGAGCGTCTGCTGGCCAAGCAGAAAGAGGCGGAGCGGCTGGGGCCGCCGCGCTGAGGTGACGGAAACAGGGGTTCGGCACGGCACGTAGTAGTGCCGCCGGGCTTGGGGGCGTTACATTCGAGGTGCGGAGCCAGCTCTCCCGGGCCGGCGCGCGGTTTGGGCGCGGGCCGACAGGGGCGAGACAGCACGCCAGAGGATGCCAATGGGGATTTTTGACCGTCTCTCGACGCTGATCCAGTCGAACATCAACGACCTGATTTCGCGCGCCGAGAATCCGGAAAAAATGCTGAACCAGCTGATCGTGGACATGCGCAGCCAGCTGGCGAAGGCGAAGCAGCAGGTCGCGGCCGCGATCGCGGACGAGAAGCGCCTCGCCGCCCAGGCGGAGCAGGAGAAGAAGAGCGCCGAGGAGTGGGAGAAGCGCGCCATGCTGGCGGTGCAGGAGAGCCGGGACGACCTCGCCAAGCAGGCGCTGCTCCGGCACAACGAGCACGTCCAGGGCGCGGTGCAGCTGCACGAGACCTGGGTGAAGCACCGCGAGGAGACCGAAAAGCTGAAGGGGTCCCTGCGGCAGTTGAACGACAAGATCGAAGAGGCGAAGCGCAAGAAGAACATCCTGATCGCCCGCCAGAAGCGCGCCGAAGCGCACAAGCGGATTCAGGAAACGATGTCGTCCATCGGCGACAACAGCGCCTTCGAGACCTTCGAGCGGATGGCGGAGCAGATCGAGCACGAAGAGCGCAAGCTCATCGCCGCGGCCGAAGTCAACGACGATCTCTCCGGGGATTCGCTGGTGAAGCAGTTCCAGTCCATCGAGGTGCGCGCCGACGCGGACATGCAGCTCGCGGATCTCAAGAAGCGGATGGGCCTGCTCGCGGCCGGTTCGCCGGGCGAGTCCAAGCAGCTCGGCAAGGGCGCCGCCGACGCCGAGCTGGTCGAGGATGACGACGCCGAGCACCCCCGCTGAACGCTGAGCGGTCGCCGGAACGGTCGTCGGGCGCCACGTTCGTGGCGCTCTTCATTGCTGCCCTGGGCATCTGGTTCCTGCTCCGGGTGGTCGAGGTCCTGCTCCTCGGCTTTCTCGCGGTGCTGCTGGCGCTCTACCTCGGGACCATCACCGATCTCCTGGAGCGCCGGGCCCGGTTCCCCCGCTGGGTGGGGCTGATCGCCACCGGCGCCGGCACCCTCGCCATCATCGTCGGCATCGGGGCGCTCATCGTCCCGCCGGTGATCGACCAGACGCAATCGCTCATCGCCGGGCTCCCGCAGAGTCTCACCGACATCCAGAACGTGCTCGCCCAGTGGGCGAGCCAGTACCCGGTGATCCGCCGCACCGAGCTCGCCAATCCGCAGTCGGGCCTGGTGGCGAGCTTCATCACCGACGTGGCCCAGTACGTCAGCGGCTCGGCGCTCCCCTACGCGCGCGCCGGCGGCAAGCTGCTGGTCGAGGCGGCGAGCGTCCTGGTGATGGCGGTGTACCTGTCCAATCGCCCCGCCCTCTACCGCGACGGCGTGGTCTATCTGGTGCCCCCGGCGCACCGGGACGTGGCCACCCGCATCCTCGAAGACGCGGGCGCCACCCTGCGGGCCTGGATCGTGGGACAGCTGATCACCATGGTGCTGCTCGGCTTCCTCACCGCCGCCGGACTCTGGGCCCTCGGCGTTCCCTACTGGCTCGCGTTCGGGATGTTCACCGGCCTGGTGGCGATCGTCCCCTTCTTCGGCGCGTTCCTGTCCACGCTGCTCCCCGCGCTGCTGGTCCTCGGCTCGGGGGACTGGGGGCGCGCGCTCGCGGTGATCGCGCTCGGGGTCGGCGTGCACGTGGTGGAGGCGAACCTCGTCAATCCCCTGATCATGGAGAAGAAGGTCGCCCTCCCGCCGGTGCTCACCATCGCCAGCGTCCTCATCATGGGCACGCTCCTCGGCGGCGTCGGGCTGGTGGTCGCGGTGCCGGTCCTCGCCGTCGCCATCGTCGTTGTCCGCCACGTCCTGCGCGGCGAGATTTACGGCGAAGGCGGCCACCACGAGCCCGCGGTCCTGCGCCACAGCGGGCAGTTCCGCGTTCCCCGTCCCCGCCCACCGGCACCATGAGCGAGCGAGCGGCGCACCGGTTTCTGATCATCGCCGACGGCGAGTTCGGCCCCCTCACGTCCAAGACGGCCAATTCCTGCGTCCGCTATTTCCCGGAGCGCATCGTCGCCATCCTCGACCGCCGCCAGGCCGGGAAGACGGCGCAGGACGTGCTGGGCTTCGGCGGGAAGATCCCGGTGGTCGGGGACTTTCAGCAGGGCATCACGCTCGGCGCCACCGCGGTGCTGATCGGGATCGCGCCCGCCGGCGGGCGGCTCCCCGATGAATGGCGGGGGTGGCTCGCCGCCGCGATCGACCGCGGCCTCGAGATCTGGAGCGGGCTCCACACCTTCATCGCCGACGATCCCGAGCTCGGGCCCCGCGCCCGCGCCAAGGGCGTCCGGATTCTCGACGCGCGGAAGCCCCCGGCGAAACTCCCCATCGCGGACGGCCGCGCGGCCGAAGTGGACGCGTGCGTGGTTCTCGCCGTGGGGTCCGACTGCAACGTCGGCAAGATGACCGCCCAGCTCGAGCTCCGGAACGCGCTGGTGAAGGCGGGCCGGCGCACCAGCTTCGTGGCGACCGGGCAGACCGGGATTTTCATCGAAGGATGGGGCATCGCCGTGGACGCGGTAGTGGCGGACTTCATCGCCGGCGCCGCGGAAACGCTGGTGCTCCAGGGCGCGAAGGACCACGACATCGTGCTGGTCGAGGGGCATGGGAGTCTCATCCATCCCGGTTACTCGGGCGTCACCCTCGGGCTCCTGCACGGCTCCTGTCCCGACGCGATGATTCTCTGCCACCAGTCGAGCCGCGAGTTCATCGGCGACTACCACGGCCGGGAGCCGTGGGTGAAAATCCCGCCCCTCTCCGAGCTGGTCGAGATCTACGAGCGCGCCGCGGCGCCGGTGCGGCCGTCGAAAGTCGTGGGCATCTGCCTCAACACGTTCGACCTGGACCAGGGCGCGGCGCGGGCGGCGGTGAAGGAGGCGGAGCGGGAAACCGGGCTCCCGGCCACCGATCCGGTGCGCTTCGAATCGGCTCCCCTGGTGGAGGCGATCGCGCAGGCGGCGGATCGAAAGCGGGCGGCGATGGCCCGGACCTGATCCCCGGGAGCGCGCCGGCGCGGGAAAACGGTACGGCGGGCGGTGATCCGGTACGGGTCGCCGCCCGTTCCGCGTGTATCGATGACGCGTGCTCTCCCGGTCGGCGGTGGCCGCCGAATGGCGGCTCGCGCGGGCGCGCCTCATCCGTTCGCGCCTCGGGCTCTGGCTCGCCCTGCTCGCGGCCGGGCTCGCCGAGCTGGGCGCGCGCGCCGCGGTCCCCGATCCCGCCGGCCTCGCGGCGCGGTCGGGAATGATGGCAGCGGTCCTGGCGGTGGCGTTCACCGCGGGATCGGACGCGGACCGCGCGGCTCTGCCGCTCACCCTCACCCATCCCACCACGCCTCTCTCCCTCGCGCTCGGCCGCTGGCTGGGCGCGGTGACCGTCGCCGCCCTGCCGATGCTCGCCGCCACCACCGCGGTGGGGATCGCGCGGAGCCTGAGCCCGCTCGCGCTCCTCGCGGCCAACGCCGGGGGCCTCGCGGCCGCGGGCGCCGCCGCCGCGTGCGCGCTCGCGCTGGTGTGGGTCGGCGGGAACGCCGGAGCCGGGTTTCTCTTCCTCTATATAGGGGTCTTGAGCGGGCTCTCCCCGGTGGGCGTCCGGTACCTCGCTCCCCACGGCGCGCTCCCCCGCGCCGCCGAATGGATGCTGGCCCTGCTCCCCGCCCTGTGGCGCTACCGCGTGCTCGCGGCGGGAAGCGCGGTGGCCTGGCTGCACGCCGGTCTCTGGATCACGGGCGGGATCGCGCTCGCCGCGTGGAGGGTGAGTCGCAGGTGACGCCGGCGCTCTCGGTCGAAAAGATCGTGAAGGAGTATCGCGCGGGCCGGCACGCCGTCCGCGCGCTCGACGGGGTCTCGCTCGCGCTCCTCGCGGGCGAGATCGTGGGGCTCGTGGGAGCGAACGGCGCCGGAAAGACGACCCTGTTGTCGGTGGCCGCGGGGCGCCTCGCCGCCACGTCGGGCACGATCGGCGTGCCGGGCGCGGCGCCGGGGAGCGCCGGGTCGCGGCGGGTGGTCGGCTTCGCGCCGGACGGCGCGGTATTCCCGCCGACGCTCACCGTGCGCGAGGTGCTCGATTACTACGCGCGCCTCCACGTGTCGGGGCCGCGGCGCGCCGCGCTGGTGGCGCGCGCGCTCGAGATCGGCGGACTCGCCGAGGTGGCGGACCGCCGCGCCGCCGCGCTGTCGCGCGGGTTCAGCCAGCGGCTGTCCCTGGCGCAGGCGGCGATCGGCGCGCGGCGCGTGCTGCTGCTGGACGAGTCCCTCTCGGGACTCGATCCCGTGGCGCGGCGCGCCGTCTGCGATCGGCTCGCGGCGCTCGCCGCTTCCGGCGTCGCGATCCTGCTGTCGTCCCACGACCTGGCCGCGGTCGAGCGTCTGGCCCAGCGGGTGATCGTCCTGCACCGGGGCCGGATCGTTCGCGAGGGCCCCACCACGGCGCTCCTGGGCGAGCGGGTCCTCGAGCTGGTGCTGGATGGTCCCGCCGACCGGGTTCCGCCCGGATTCCGCGTCACTCCCTTCGGGGTGGAGACCGATCTGGGTCAGGGCACGGTGGAGGCGGCGCTGGCCCTGGCGCGGGCGCACCGGCTGGCGGTGCGGGCCTCGCGGGTGCGGCTGCGGTCGCTCGAGGACGTGGTGCTCGACGCGCTGGAAGACGGCGCACGTTGACGCTCACCCCGGCCGTCCCTACGTTTCGGCATCGCTCGCCCCCGATTCGTGAAAATTCCGCTTTCCCCCGCCCGCGCCCCGAGCGCCCTGGACTTTCCGCGCTTCGACGGCGCGGAAATCGGGCGCGACCTCCTCCGCGCGCTCATCATCCTGGTGGTGGCGTGGCTCCTCTACCGCCTGGTCGCGCTCCTCACCCGGCGGATCGAGGCCTTCGCCACCCGGAGCGGCGACCAGAGCCGTCTCACCGACGCGGAACAGCGCGGCCGCACCCTCGCGGACCTGGTGCGGAGCGTGGCGCGCGCCGTCATCACCAGCGTCGCGCTGCTGCTCGTCCTCAATCTCTTCATCGACGTCCGGCCGCTCCTCGCCGGCGCGGGGATCGTCACCCTGGCCCTGTCGTTCGGGGCGCAGGGCCTCGTGAAGGACGTCATCGTGGGGTTCTTCGTCCTGCTCGAGGATCAGTTCCGGGTGGGAGACACCATCCGGGTCTCGGGCGTGGAGGGGCAGGTGCAGCACATGACGCTGCGCATGGTCACCCTGCGGGACGGCCAGGGGATCGTGCACTTCGTGCCCAACGGCGGCATCGCGGTGGTGTCGAACCTCACCCGGGACTGGTCCCGGGCGCTGGTGGACGTCGGCGTCGCCTACCACGAGGACATCGACCGGGTGCTCGCGGTCCTGCGGCGAGTGGTGAAGGAGTTCGCGCACGACCCCGCGTGGGCCGACATCGTGATCGGCGAGCCCACGGTGGCGGGGGTGCAGCGCCTGGGCGACGGGGGCGTGGACGTCCGGCTCTGGGTGAACGTCCGTCCCGGGCGCCAGAGCGAGGCGGAGCGGGAGCTGCGGCGCCGGATCAAGCAGACCCTGGACGGCGAGGGGATCGCGCTCGCGGTGAGCCGGCGGGTGCACCACATCACCGACTTCCCGCCGGGGCCGGGAGGCCGATGAGTCTCGCGCTCTACAACACCCTGACCCGGCGGGTGGAGCCCTTCGCGCCGCTCGCGGCGCCGCGGGTCACCCTGTACACCTGCGGCCCCACGGTCTGGAATTACGCGCACATCGGCAACTTCCGGACCTTTCTCTTCGAGGACCTGCTGCGCCGCTACCTGGAATATTCGGGATACCAGGTCTTCCAGATCATGAATCTCACCGACGTGGACGACCGCACCATCAAGGCGGCCGCCGCGGCGGGCAAGTCGCTGGACGCGCACACCGCGCCGTTCGTGCAGGCGTTTTTCGACGACCGGGATTTCCTGCGCATCAAGCCGGCGCACGTCTACCCCCGCGCCACGGGGCAGGTGGGTCCGATGGTGGAGCTGGTGTCGACGCTCCTCGAGCGCGGCGTCGCCTACCGGGGCGAGGACGGCTCGGTGTACTTCTCCATCGCGAAGTTCCCCGGCTACGGCCGGCTCTCCCAGCTCGAGCGGCGGGAGCTCAAGACCGGCGCGCGGGTGGCGAGCGACGAATACGCCAAGGACGATCCGCGCGACTTCGCCCTCTGGAAGCAAGCGGAGCCGGTGGACGAGCAGGTCGGCGCGGCGTGGGACGCGCCGTTCGGGCGCGGGCGCCCGGGGTGGCACCTCGAGTGCTCGGCGATGGCGCTCTCGGAGATTCGCGCCCGGTTCGGCGTGGAGACGCTGGACGTCCACGCGGGGGGGATCGATCTGATCTTCCCCCATCACGAGGACGAGATCGCGCAATCCGAGGCGGCCACGGGCCGGCCCTTCGCCCGGGTCTGGATGCACGCGGAGTTTCTCTCGGGCGCCGACGGGCAGAAGATGTCCAAGCGCTTCGGGAATTTTCTCACCGCGCGCGATCTGCGGGAGGACGGCACCGACCCGGCGGCGGTGCGGCTTCTCTTCTGGCAGACCCACTATCGCCAGCGCCTGCACTTCACCCCGGACGCGCTCGCGGCGGCGGCGGAAGGCGTGCAGCGGCTCGGCACGGTGCGGGAGCGGCTCGCCGCGGCCGCCGCGGGTGGGGGCGGGAGCGCGAATGGTCCGCTCTCGGTGCTCGCTGAAACGCTCGACGCCAAATTCCGCGCGGCGCTGGACGACGACCTCAACGCGCCGCGGGCGGTGGGTGCGCTCTTCGAGTTCGTGCAGGACGCCAACCGGGAGCTGGACCAGCGGGCCGCGGGGGCCGGCGCGGCGCTCGCGGCGTTCGACCGGGTGATGGGGGTGCTCGACCTCCTGCCGTCGGGGAAGACCGTCGCGCCGGGGCTCGAGGCGGAGATCCAGGCCAAGGTGACGGCGCGGGAAAAGGCCCGGAAATCGAGGGATTTCGCCGGGGCGGACCGCCTGCGGGCGGAGTTGAAGGCGATGGGGGTGGAGGTCGAGGACACGCCCACGGGAACCAAGTGGCGTTTGAGCTAAGTGATTCACGGCACGTCCCTTGCGGGAGGGCACACCCCCGTTTATTCTATGAGGCTAGGAGATTCGGCGATCAACCGCTGACGTAGCTCAACTGGTAGAGCAGCTGATTTGTAATCAGCAGGCTGAGGGTTCGAGTCCCTTCGTCAGCTCACGGTGTCTAAATCAGTGGTGAGGTTCGCCGGTCCCGCAGAGGAGCTCAAACACCCCGCGCTTTGAAAGAACGCGGGGTGCGTCGTCAATGGGGACGGCGAGCGGGACGCGGGGTTGGGACCGGACCAGCGCTGGCGAGGGTGGGGTGCCCGAGCGGCCAAAGGGAGCAGACTGTAAATCTGCCGGCGTAAGCCTACGAAGGTTCGAATCCTTCCCCCACCATTCGCGGGGCACGCGGGCGTAGCTCAGTTGGTAGAGCATCAGCCTTCCAAGCTGAGGGTCGCGGGTTCGAGCCCCGTCGCCCGCTCTCGTTACGAGGTGAGTCCGCTCGCGTAGCTCAGTCGGTAGAGCGCGTCCTTGGTAAGGACGAGGTCACCGGTTCAATCCCGGTCGCGAGCTTGCGCAACGTGCAGGCGTCGTAGAACCAGCGTCGAGGACCGTCGGCAGGCAACTCATCGAGGGAGATCATGGCCAAGGCGAAGTTTGAGCGGACCAAGCCGCATGTGAACGTGGGGACGATCGGGCACGTGGACCACGGCAAGACCACCCTGACGGCGGCGCTGACCAAGGTGTCGGCCGACAAGGGGCTG
>Ga0079221_10000026_pt1 | contig 38991 bp, 34 predicted proteins | sample GAAS200_FD_75069 | JGI IMG/M metagenome (GOLD analysis project Ga0079221, IMG submission 75069) | Agricultural soil microbial communities from Georgia to study Nitrogen management - GA AS200 | ecosystem: Environmental > Terrestrial > Soil > Agricultural land | place: USA: Georgia | collected... | reverse complement strand
CGGTCCGCGCCCTTGGCGCCGCCCTTGGCGAGGCTCGCCTTGAGCGCCTCCATCAGGTCGATGATCTGAGTCTTCGGCGCCTCGGTCGGCTCCTCGGTGATCTCGTGGCCTTCCACCTTCTGCTGGATCTGGTCCATGATGCGGCGCCGCACGTTGTCCTTGTAGTTCTCCGGCTTGAATTCGTCGGACGCGCTCTGGTCGATCACCTTGATCGCCATCTCCAGCTCGCCCTTCTTGATCTCGGTCTTGGGAATCGGAATTTCTGAAATCGAGCGCAGCTCCTCGGGATACTTGAGCTGTTCCATCGCCAGCCCGCTCTCGAGAGGGCGCACCAGGATGAGATACTGCTTGCCGCGCGCCGCCCACTGACCGAGCGCCACCCGGGCGGTCTTCTTCAGCGCCTCGGCGAGCAGCTTGTAGGCCCGCTCCCCGCCCTTGTCGGGGCCGAGGAAGTAGGTCTTGTCCACGTAGATGCGGTCGATCTGCTGCGCCGGCAGAAACTCCATGATGTCGATGGCGCCGGTGCCGCGCGGCTCCTCCAGCGCCTTCAGCTCTTCGGTGGTGAAGAGCACGTACTGGCCCTTCGAGAACTCGAAGCCCTTGATGCGGTCGTCGTTCTCCACCTTCTCCCCGTCCTTGGAGCAGACGTACTGCTGCTTCAGGCGGGAGCTGCACTTCTTGTGCAGCCAGTTGAACGAGATGGCCGCCGACGATTCGCCGGCCGAAAACAGCTTCACGGGGACGGAGACGAGTCCGAAGGAGACCGTGCCGGATCCGATGGAATGAGCGCTCATAAGGGGCTATGATAAAGAGCGTACCCCGTGGCCGCAACAAAGAAGCCGAAGGCGGACGGCCTAAGCGCTTACCGCGCCAAGCGGTCCCTCGATCGTACGCCGGAACCCGGCGGCGCCGCTCCCCGTCCCGGGGGGCGGCTCTTCGTGGTGCACAAGCACGCCGCCACCCGGATGCATTTCGATCTCCGCCTCGAGATGGAAGGCGTGCTGCAATCCTGGGCGGTGCCCAAGGGTCCCTCCGCCGATCCCCAGGACAAGCGCCTCGCCGTCCACGTCGAGAACCATCCCATCGAGTACGGCGACTTCGAAGGCCTGATCCCGGCCGGCAACTACGGCGCGGGCGCGGTGATTCTCTGGGACCGCGGGAGCTGGGTGCCGGTCGAGGACCCGGTCGCGGGCCTCGTCAAGGGCAAGCTCCTCTTCGAGCTGCGCGGCTACAAGCTGAAGGGGATCTGGACCCTGGTGAAGCTCAAGAAGGGCGAGAAGGACTGGCTCCTGATCAAGGAGCGCGACGCCTACGTGGTGAAGGAAAACGGCGACGCTTATCCGCAGGCCTCGGTGCTCTCCGGGCTCACCGTGGAGGAGCTGCGCGACGGCGCCAATCGCGCGGCCAAGCTCGCGCTCGCCCTGGGCAAGGCCGGGGCCCCGCGGCGCGACGTGGACCCGGAGGCCGCCGCGCCGATGCTGGCGGAGCCGCGGGACCAGGCCTTCTCCAAGGCGGGCTGGCTCTTCGAGGTGAAGCTCGACGGCTATCGCCTCCGCGCGTCGCGCAAGAAAAGCGAGGCCCGCCTTCTCTCGCGCAACGCCAAGGACTACACGGCGATCTTCCCCGAAATCGCGCGCGCCGTGAAGGCGCTCCCCTTCGACGACCTCCTCCTCGACGGCGAGCTGGTGGTGCTGGACGACGCCGGGCGCCCGTCCTTTCAGCTGCTGCAGAACCGGGCGCGGACCTCGCGGATCCCCGAGGTGCGGCGGGAGTCGGTGGAGCACGCGGCCACCTACTACGTCTTCGACCTCCTCGCGGCCCAGGGCTTCGACGCCCGGCCCCTGCCGCTCGAGAAGCGCAAGACGCTCCTGCAGCAGATCCTCCCGCCCGCGGGCCCCCTCAAGTATTCGGAGCACTTCCCGACCCGCGGCGAGGAGCTTTACGAGCAGGTGGTGCGGATGGGGCTCGAAGGCGTCGTCGCGAAGAAGGCGGACAGTCCCTATCGCGAGGGGCGGTCGCCGTCGTGGCTGAAAATCCGCGCCGATCGCACCGACGATTTCGTGGTCGCGGGGTTCACCCGGCCCAAAGGCAGCCGCGCCGGGTTCGGCGCACTGCAGGTGGCGGGCTACGAAAACGGGAAACTGGTCTACGCGGGACGGGTGGGGTCGGGGTTCACGGCGAAGGAGCTCGAGGAAATCGCCCAGGCGCTGGACCGGGAGCAGCGCCCCAAGCCCCCCTTCGCCGCGACCGGCGTGGTCGACAAAGACACGGTCTGGGTCACCCCCACCCGCGTGGTCGAGGTCCGATATAAGGAATGGACCGGAGACCAGCTCCTGCGGCATCCGGTGTTCCTGCGGTTCCGGGACGACAAGAAACCCGACGAATGCGTGATTGAAAGGCGCGGGGCGTCGAAAGGCGTGGATGATGACGGAGACGCGGGCCCGGCTCCGCAAACGCCAACGCGCCACTCACCACGCCCCACGCCGCACGAGGTTGTGTTCTCGAATCTCGAAAAAATCTTCTGGCCCGCCGAGGGCTACACCAAGGGCGACCTGGTGGAGTACTATCGCGCCATTTCGCCCTGGCTCCTGCCGTGGCTCAAGAACCGGCCGGTGGTGCTGACCCGTTACCCCGACGGCATCGAGGGGAAGTCGTTTTTCCAGAAGGACGCGCCCGCCTTCACGCCGGAGTGGCTGCGCACGGTGCGGATGTGGAGCGAGCAGGCCAAGCGCGAGATCGACTACTTCGTCTGCGACGACCTGGCCTCGCTCCTCTACCTCGCGAACCTGGCCAGCATCCCGCTCCACATCTGGGCCAGCACGGTGGACACCCTGGAGCAGCCCGACTGGTGCGTGCTCGATCTCGATCCCAAGGGCGCGCCGATGGCGGACGTGGTGGCGGTCGCGCGCGCCTGCAAAAAGCTCTGCGACGACCTCGGCCTCCCCGCGGGCGTGAAGGCCTCGGGGTCCACCGGCCTCCACGTGCTGGTCCCCCTCGGCCGCCAGTGCACCTACGAGCAGTCGCGAACCCTGGGCGGGCTTCTCGCCCGGGTGATCGTGGCCGAGCTGCCGGAGATCGCGACCGTGACGCGGCAGGTGGGGAAGCGGGGCGGGCGGGTCTACCTCGACTACGTGCAGAACGGACACGGGCGGCTGCTGGTCTCGCCCTACAGCGTGCGTCCCCTGCCGGGCGCGCCGGTCTCGGTGCCCCTCAAGTGGAGCGACGTCACGCCCAAGCTCGACATCCGGGCGTTCACCATCAAGAACGCGCCGGCGCGAATGAAGCGGGTGAAGGAGGATCCGCTGATCGGGGTTCTGGGCGAGAAGCCGGACCTGGTGGGCGCGCTGGAGCGGCTGCATGCCCGGCTCGACTGAGGCGCGACCACTCGAGATCCGAGTCGCGGACGGGAAAGTCTCGGGCCTCCTGGTGGCGCCGCCCGGCGCGCGGGCGCTGTACGTGATCGCGCACGGGGCGGGGGCGGGAATGCGGCACCCCTTTCTCGAGAACATCGCCGCGGTGCTCGCGGCGCGCGGCGTGGCGAGCCTGCGTTATCAGTTCGCCTACATGGAAGCGGGCTCCAGGCGTCCCGATGCGCCGGCCGTGGCCACGGCGGCGGTCCGGGCCGCCGTCGCCGCGGCGCGAGACGCCGCGCCGGGGCTCCCGGTGATCGCGGGCGGGAAGTCCTTCGGCGGCCGGATGACCTCGACCGCGGAGGCCGAGGAGCCGATGGAGGGCGTGAAGGGGCTCGCGTTCCTGGGATTTCCGCTCCACCCGCCGGGGCGCCCCGGTGATTCGCGCGCGGCGCACCTCGATCGGGTGGCGGTGCCGATGCTTTTTCTCTCGGGGACCCGCGACGAGTTCGCGACCCTCGATCTCCTGCGCCCCGTCGTCTCCCACCTCGGCGCCCGCGCGACCCTGCACCTGATCGAGGGCGGCGATCATTCGTTTCACGTGCTGAAGAAGACGGGGCGGACCGATGCGGAGGTGATGGAGGAAGCGGGCGACGTCATCGCCCGGTGGAGCGCGTCCCTCAGCGATCGCTGAAGCGGTCCAGAAACGCCCGCTCGTCCGGCGAGAGACTGCCCACGCCGGTCGCCGCGATCTTCGCCAGCACCCGCTCCAGCTCTTCGCGGTTCACGGGGTGGAGCGTCTCGGGCTGGATCCGTTCCCAGCGCGCGAGGTCGGCCTGGTTCCCACCGGATGGCCGCACCACCACCCGCGGGCGGGGCGCGGCGGCCCGGCGGCGCCGGTCCCACTGCAGGTACAGGAATCCCCCGGCGAGCCCGCCCAGGTGCGCGAAGTGCGCGATCCCCGGCTGCACCACGCCCAGCGCGCCCAGCACGTCGAGCCCCGCGAACACGGTCACCGCGAACCAGGCCTCGAGGGGCAGAATGCCCCAGATGTAGAACCGGTCCCGCGGCCAGGTCATCGCGTACGCGAGCAGCACGCCGTTGATCGCCCCCGAGGCCCCGACGATCGGCACCATCGGCGTGACGAACGAGAGCGCCGCGCCGGCGAGCCCGCTCGCGAAGTACAGGGAGAGGAACCGCCGGCCGCCGAGGAACACCTCGAGCTTGGGCCCGAAGAAGAAGAGGACCAGCATGTTGAAGAAGATGTGGGCGATGCCGGCGTGGACGAACATGTAGGTGATCGGCGTCCACGGCCGCACCGCCGCGGCGGCGGGGAGCAGGGCCAGCCACTCCACCAGCCCCGGCACGAGCGACGTCATCACGAACACCGCGATGTTCAGGACGATGATGCGGCGCACCCAAAGCGTCATGCCCGAAGCCTAGGCAAAGCCGTCCCGCGGCGCCATCGGCCGGACTAGTCCCGATCGTACTGCAGCGCGAGCCGCAGCTGGATGAGCGCGCGATCGATCGCGGCGATCGCCGCCACCCGGTGCCCCCCGAAGTCGTGAGCCGCGCTCTTCAGGTGCAGCCGCGCCCGCTCCAGCGCGTCGATCGCCGCCCGGATTTCCGGATGTGGTTCGGGTGCTACAGCGCGGCCCTGGGCCGCCGTCGCCGCGCGCGACGCCTGGGCGGATCGGGTGCCGCACACCAGCGCCGATCCCGCGACGGCCGCCGCCACCAGCAAGAGTTTGGTCCGCATGCTCGCTCCTCGAGGCTGAGGGTGGGAACCCGGGAAAGCGTACTCTCCCTGCGACCCGGGCGGGAGGTCCGCGGTCACGCCTCTTGACGGGCCCGCTCCGGGCCGGGAGTATAACCGTCCCTTTCGACTCCTCGAGGATCGGCGATGGTTCCGCATCGGTTCGGCACGACACTCGTTCTTTCCGCGGTTCTCCTGTTCCCCCCGGTCCTCGCGGCCCAGCAGCACGGCGTGGACAAGTCGTACTTCGACACCACCTGCGCTCCGTGCACCGACTTCTTCACCTTCGCCACCGGCGGATGGATGAAGACCGCGACCATCCCGGCCGCCTACACCAACACCGGCACGTTCCGCGAGCTCGCCGACCGCAACACCGACGCGCTGCACGAGGTGCTGGACGACGTGCTGGCGCACGCCCGCACCCTCACCGATCCGACGCAGAAAAAGCTCGGCGCCTACTACGCCACCTGCATGGATTCGAGCCGGGCCGACAAGGACGGCGCGGCGCCGCTCAAGCCCGAGCTGCAGCGGATCGACGGCATCAAGAGCCGGGCGGACCTCCTGGCCGAGATCGCGCGGCTGCACGGGATGGGCGTAGGGGCGGCGTTCGCTTTCCGGGTCGGCGCTGATCCCAAGGAGTCGAGCGTGAACCTCGGCCGTCTCAATCAGGGCGGCCTCGGCCTGCCCGACCGCGACTACTACCTGCGGCACGATCCCGCGTCCGACAGCCTGCGCCAGAAGTACCAGGCGCACGTGGCGCGGACCCTGGCCCTGCTGGGCGCGAAGGAGGCGGACGCCGAGGCCGACGCCGGCCGCATTCTCGCGCTCGAGACCGCGCTGGCCGAATCGTCCATGACCCGCGTGGCCCAGCGCGATCCCGACGCCACCTACCACAAGATGAGCATGGGCGCGCTCGGGACCCTCGCTCCCGGGGTGAATTGGCGCGCGTACTTCACCGCCCGCGGCGCCGCCGCGCTCGCGGACACCGGCGCGATGCTCAACGTCGCCCAGCCCCACTTCGCCTGGGCCGTGGCCCGCGAGATCGAGACCGCGCCGCTCGAGACCTGGCGCGCCTACCTGCGCTGGCACCTCGCCAACGCCGCGGCCAACTGGCTCGGCCGCGCCTTCTTCGACGAAGCGTTCTCCTTCCAGTCGGTGCTGACCGGCGTGAAGGAGCCGCTCCCGCTCTGGAAGCGCTGCGCCGGCGCCACCGACGGCGCGATGGGGGAAGCGCTGGGCCAGGCGTACGTGGCCCGCGAATTCTCCCCGGAGAGCAAGGCCCGGGTGCTGGAGATGGTGAACAACCTCCAGGCGGTGATGCGGGAGCGGATCGGGTCCAACCCCTGGATGAGCGAGTCCACCAAGGTGCAGGCCGTCGTCAAACTGGACGCGGTGCTCAAGAAAATCGGCTACCCCGACCACTGGCGCGACTACACCGCGCTCCAGGTCAGCGCCAGCCAGCCGTTCATTCTCAATTCCTTCGCGGCGCGGACCTTCGACGCCCGGCGCAACATCGGCGAGCTCGGCAAGCCGGTGGACCGCAGCCAGTGGGGGATGACGCCGCCCACCGTGAACGCCTATTACAACCCGACCGTGAACGAAATCGTCTTCCCGGCGGGCATCCTGCAGCCGCCCTTCTTCGATCCCCAGGCCGACGACGCCACCAACTACGGCGCCGCCGGCGCGGTGATCGGGCACGAAATGACCCACGGCTTCGACGACCAGGGCCGCAAGTACGACGCCCAGGGCAACCTCAAGGACTGGTGGACCGCGGACGACGCGCGCCAGTTCAGCTCCCGCGCCCAGCGCGCGGTGGACGAGTACTCGAGCTTCGTCGGGGTGGACACCTTCCACGTGAACGGCCAGCTCACCCTGGGCGAGAACCTGGCGGACATCGGGGGGCTGACCATCGCCTACCACGCCTACGAGCGGTCCCTGGAAGGGAAGCCGCATCCGGCGCCGGTGGACGGGTTCACCGCCGAGCAGCGGTTCTTCCTTTCGTTCGCGGGCGTCTGGCGGCGGATCACCCGGCCTGAGGCGCTGAAGCTACAGGTCCGCACCGATCCGCACTCGCCGGCGCAGTGGCGGGTGAACGGGACCGTGCAGAACATGCCCGAGTTCGCCGCGGCCTGGGGCTGCAAGACCGGCGATGCGATGGTCCGGCCCGACAGCCTCCGGGTGCAGATCTGGTAGTGGATGGCGCGGCGCGCCTCCGGCGCCTTCAACGCCCGGAGGCGCTGCGCCGTATTAGGGCTGGTGCCCTGTCGGCCCGCCTCGGAAACGAGCCCCCAACAACTGTTCAGGAGTGATGCCATGAGTCTGTCCGTCCCTCATCGCACGTCCGTCCTCCTCCTCGCGCTCGCGTTCACCACGGCGCCGCTCTTCGCCCAGAAGAAGGGCAAGAAGGCCGCCGCCGCGCCCGCGGCCGCCGCGAGCGACCAGCTCCCCGCGCTCGACTCCCTCAACACCCTCCGCTTCCGCAACCTCGGCCCCTCGGTGGGCGGGGGACGCGTGGCCGCGGTGGTGGGAGTCCCGGGCCAGCCGCAGATCTATTACGTCGGCGCGGCGGGCGGCGGGGTCTGGAAGACCACGGACGGCGGTGAATCGTTCGACGCCGTCTTCAAGGACGAGCCTTCCCCCTCGATCGGGGCCATCGCGCTCGCGCCGTCCAATCCCAACCTGGTGTGGGTCGGCACCGGCGAGGCGAACATCCGCAACGACGTCCTGAACGGAAAGGGCGTCTTCTTCTCGCCCGACGCCGGCAAGACCTGGGAGGCCAAGGGCCTTGCCGACGTGGGCCAGATCTCGAAGATCGTGATCGATCCCAACGATCCCAACGTGGTCTTCGTGGCCGCGATCGGGCACGCCTGGACCCCCAATCCCGACCGCGGCGTGTTCCGCACCGCGGACGGCGGCAAGACCTGGCAGAAGGTGCTCTTCGTGAACGACACCGTGGGGTGCTCGGACCTGGAGATCGATCCCGGCAACCCGCGGGTGCTCTTCGCGGGGATGTGGCAGGTGGTGCGGCATCCGTGGATGCTGGTGTCGGGCGGCGCGGGGAGCGGGATCTACCGCTCCACCGACGGCGGCCTCACCTGGAAGAAGCTGACCGAGGGCCTGCCCGGCGCGCCCGTCGGACGCATCGCGCTCGCCGCGAGCCCGATGGATCCCAGCCACATCTACGCGCTGATCGAGGCCCCGCAGGGCCGGCTCTGGGACACTCACGACCTCGGCGATCACTGGACCAAGGTCTCCGACTATCACGGCCTGACGGTGCGGCCCTGGTACTTCTCGCACCTCTACGTGGCGCCGAACGACGACAAGAAGGTCTACTTCCTCTCGTTCCAGCTCCTCGAGTCCGATGACGGCGGCAAGACCACGCACCAGATCGACCGCGGCGTGCACGTGGATCACCACGCCTTCTGGATCGACCCCACCAACCCCAACCGCTTCATCCAGGGGAACGACGGCGGGTCCTACGTGACCTACAACGGCGGCGCCTCCTGGCAGTGGTTCAACAATCTGCCCATCGAGCAGTTCTACATGGTGGCCGCCGACAACAACGTCCCCTACAACCTCTGCGGCGGGCTCCAGGACAACAACGCCTGGTGCGGACCCTCCACGTCGCTCTTCGGCGGCCTGAACGGCTCCGAGTGGTTCACGGTGGCGGGCGGCGACGGCGAGTACGCGGTGCCCGCGCCCAGCGATTCCACCATTCTTTACGTGGATTCGCAGAACGGGTCGGTCACCCGGCTCGACACCAAGACCGGGATGACGCGGTTCATCAAGCCCTACCTCCTGGGCGTGGAACAGGAGCCGCCGGCGAATCTGCAGTACCGCTTCAACTGGACCACGCCGATCGCGGTCTCCAACACCAATCCCGACGAGGTCTTCGTGGGCGGGAACGTGGTCTTCAAGTCCATCGACGGCGGCCGGACCTGGAACGCGATTTCGCCGGACCTGACGAGGAACGACAAGTCGAAGCAGCAGACCTCGGGCGGTCCCATCGACTACGACATCTCCGGCGCCGAGAGCTACAACACCCTGCTCACGGTGAACATCGCGCCGACCGACTCCAACGTGATCTGGACCGGCGCGGACGACGGCACCGTCGAAGTCACGAAGGACGGCGGCAAGACGTGGGCCTCGGTCGGCGGGCGCATCCCCGGCCTGCCGCACCCGGAGGGCGCCACCTCGGGACGCGTCTATCAGATCGGCATTTCGCCCTTCGACCCCGGCACCGCCTACCTCGCGGTGGACTTCCACGAGTTCAACGACGATCGCCCCTACGTGTACAAGACGACGGACTACGGGCAGACCTGGACCGGCATCGGCGCCGGGCTCCCCCAGACCGACGCCGCGGTCGTGGTGCGCGAGGATCCGAACCTCAAGAACTTCCTGGTCCTCGGCACCAACTGCTGTCTCTACTATTCGCGGGACGGCGGCGCGTCGTGGCGGCGCCTCACCGCGGGCCTGCCCACCGCCGCGGTCTGGGACGTGAAGTTCATCCAGCGCAACCACGATCTGGTGCTGGCCACGCACGGCCGCGGACTCTTCGTCCTCGACAACATCACGCCGCTGGAAGAGGCGACCCCCGCCGTCACCGCGGAGGCGTTCCACGTCTTCAGCACTCAGCCGGCGATGATCCGCGCGGGCCGGCGCCGCGGCGGCGTGGCCCCGACCAACTTCTCGACCCCGCCGGCGCCGAACGGCGCGGTGGTGGATTACTGGCTGGCCCAGGAGATCAAGCCGGCGGGGCGCGGCCCCGGCGGTGAAGCCGGACCGGCGGCGGGCGCCGGCGGCTTCGGCGGGCGGCGCGGTGCCGTGGCGGCGCTCGTGACCGACGCCCAGGGCGACACCGTCTTCACCGATTCGACCGCGCCCTCGAAGCAGGGCTTCAACCGGTTCGTGTGGAACCTGCGTTACAACGGGCCGGTGCCGCTCACCATCGAGCGGCCCCAGCCGGGACAGGAAGAGAATCCGTTCCGGCAGTCGGGCGGCCCCCGCGTGGTGCCGGGTACCTACACCGTCACCCTCACCGCGAACGGGCAGAGCCAGAGCCAGAAGGTGACGGTCCAGCCGGACCCGGTCATTCCCAGCGATCCCGCCGGCTTCGCGGCGCTCCTCGCCGCGGGCCTCGAGTCGCGCAACGAGGTCTCGGCGCTGAACACGATGCTGAACCGCCTGGTGAGCCTGGAGAACCAGCTGACCGGGATGCAGACCGCCCTCCGCGCGAGCGGCGGTGACAGCACCCTGCGCCCGGTGATGGGCGCGGCGCGCCAGCTGTCGCGGAAGCTGAAGGAACTGAAGGACAGCCTGTACAACTCGGACGTCCAGCGGGACGCGCCGCAGGACGACATTCACTATCTGGCCCGCTTCCAGGACCGGATGGGCGGCGGGTTCGGCGGGTTCGGGGCGTACGCCGAGCCGCCCACTCCCGAGGCGCAGCGCCTCGCGGCCGAGAACAAGGCGATGCTGGAGCAGTACCTGGCGAAGTTCAACGCCATTCTCTCGACCGACGTGGTCGCCTTCAACAAGATGGCGGGCGAGCACAGCGCGCCGGTGCTGGTGGCCGGCGCGCCGGTGGAGATCAAGCCGGCGCACGTAGCGACCCACTAGCCGGGGTCGCGGAGGCGCGGCGCGGGGCAGCCCCGGGGCTCGCAGCCCGGGACCCCGCGCCGCGTTTTTTTTTAGGCGGTCTCTTCGGGCGGACCGCCGGCCCGGACCACCTGGTCGGGCCGGATCCTGGTCGCGTCGAATTTCTTCACGCCGGCCAGCATTTTCTCGAACGTGTCCTCGAACTCGGCCTTGGCGCCGCGCTTCCAGCGGAGCGGGTTCACCCGCGCCACCACGAACGCCTTGAGATAGGGGCTCTCGAGCCCGCGGGCCTTCAGGGCGGCGACCGCTTCGTTGACCGCGGCGTTGAGCTCGAGGAGCTGTTTGGCGCGCACCCGGCGCTCCTCGATGGCCTTGGGGAGCCTGGAGGCGAGGAAGCGGTCGCAGCGTTTGAGGACCGGATGATAGACGCCGCCCGAGAACCGGCCGTCTTCCTGGTAGCAGAGGCCGAGGGTGATGAGCGCCGCGTCCTCGAACTCGGTCTCGAACTCCTTTTCAGGCCGGTCGTCGAGGCCGGCGAGGGCCTGCGCCAGGCGCGCCACCTCGAGGGAGCGCTCGCGGAGGTTGTGGGACTTCTCGGTGTTCAGCACCAGGATCCGGTGCGCCACCTCCTGCTCCGGCACCACGATCGCCACCAGGGACCGCGCGCCGAGCTCCCGCAGGGCGCCGAGCCGGTGGTAACCGTTCGGCGTCCAGTATTTCCCTTCGAGTGTCCGGACCGCGATCACGGGATCGAGGAAACGTCCCAGCTTGTCGATCGCGCCGGCGAGGCGGGCCACGTGGGCAGGGGAGAGGTCGCGCTGGTAGGGCGTGGGCTCGACCCGGTCCACGGGGAGCGCGGCGAGAAGCTGCCAGTGGCCGCCCAGGGGGTCGCGATAGGTGGCGAGCACGGCGCCGCCATCGGCGGCCACGTGCTGGGCCAGCGTCGCCACGGGCGCGGGGACGGTCCCCGCGGCGACCTTCGCGGCCTCGAGCCCGCGCGGCTCGGGGGCGCCCTTCTTCTTTCTTTTCCGCCTGGGTTTGTCGGCGGTCTTTTTTTCCTTGGGCATGGCATCAAGTCTACTCGCCCCTTCGGCTCTTCGCCTCTTTGCCTTTTGTTCCGCCGCGCTCCACTTTGGGTGTCCTATGCGCCGCATCCTCGTCGCTTTCGCCGTGACCTTCGTCTGCGCGCTGGTGGTGTTCACCCTGCCGCGCTTCGTCTGGAACACGCTGGCCGCGAGCCCGCTGCAGCGGCCGGCGGTGAGCGCGCCTCCCATCGCGGTCCCCGCGCCGCAGGCGCCCGCGGACACGGCGCGTCGCGTGGCCGCGCCCCGGTCGCTCCCCCAGCGGCTCACGGGGCTGTTCGGGATCGCCGTCATCCTGGGGATCGGCGTGTTGATGTCCAAGCATCGCCGCGCCATCAGCCTGCGGGTGGTGGGGTGGGGACTCGGCCTCCAGCTCGCCTTCGCCATCTTCGTGCTCCGGGTGCCCCTGGGCCGCGAGATCTTCGCCGCGCTGGGCAGGGTGGTGACGGCGCTCCTCGGGTTCAGTTACGCGGGATCCGCGTTCGTCTTCGGGGAGCTGGGCAAGCAGAACTCGAGTCTGGGCGTGATCTTCGCGTTTCAGGTCCTCCCCGCCATCATCTTCGTGTCCGCGCTCTTCGCCGTGATGTACTACCTCGGCATCATGCAGGTGGTGGTGAAGGCCTTCGCGGTGGTGATGAACAAGGTGATGCGCGCCAGCGGCGCCGAGAGTCTGAACGTGGCGGCGTCCATTTTCATGGGTCAGACGGAAGCGCCCCTCACCGTCCGGCCCTTTCTCTCCAAGATGACCCGCTCCGAGCTGATGACGGTGATGACCGCGGGGATGGCGCACGTCTCCGGGTCCATCATGGCGGCCTACATCGCCTTCGGGATCGAAGCCCGGCATCTGCTCACCGCGGTGATCATGACCGCGCCGGGGACGATCATGATGGCGAAGATCCTGGAGCCCGAGACCGAGGTCCCCGAGACCCTGGGCGGCGTGAAGGTGGACATCCCGCGCACCGACGTGAACATCGTGGATGCCGCGGCGCGCGGCACCAGCGAAGGTCTGTACCTGATGCTGAACGTGATTGCGATGCTGATTTCGTTCATCGCGCTGATCGCGCTCACCAACGGCGTGCTGGGGTGGGCGCACGTCCATGTGTCGGCGATCGTCCCGACCGACATTCAGACCATCCTGGGCTGGATCTTCCGGCCCATCGCCTTCGTGATGGGGGTTCCCTGGCACGACTCCGGCACGGTGGGCGGCCTCCTCGGCACCCGGATGGTGCTGAACGAGTTCATCGCCTACGCCCAGCTGGGACCGATGCGGGCGACCCTCGATCCGGTCTCCTTCACCATCGCGACGTTCGCCCTCTGCGGATTCGCGAACGTCAGCTCGGTGGGAATCCAGATCGGCGGGATCGGCGCCCTGGTCCCGGAACGCAAGCACGACCTCGCGCGCCTCGGGTTCCGGGCGATGATCGCGGGGACCCTCGCCAACTTCCTGTCGGCCACCCTGGCGGGGATTCTGCTCTAGCGGCTGTCGCGGGCGCGCGTCATGTTTTTCCCGTGGCGCGAAGCCTCTCTCGTTTGTTCCTCCCTCTGACCGTGGCGCTCGCCGCTTGCGCCGGCGACCCCGCCGCGGTCGTCGATCCGCCGCCAGCGCCTCCCGGCGCGCGCGTCGTCTCGGTGACGATCCGTCCCGACACCGTCACCCTCGCGCCCGGCGCCGGCCTCTACCTGGCCGCGACGCTTCGCGACTCGACCGGCGCCGTCGTCGGCGGGCGGAGCGTGAGCTGGGTCGCCGATACCACGGTGGCGCGAATCTCCCCGCAGGGCTACGCCCGCGCGGTGGGACTCGGCACCACGGTGGTGCAGGCCTTCGTCGACTCGGCGAGCGCGCGCGGCGCGCTGACGGTGCGGGTCCCGGTGGCCAGCGTGACCGTGCTTCCCGACACGGCGCGCCTCGTCCTCGGCCAGAAGCTGCTGCTGGTCGCGCTCCCGATGGATTCGGCGGGCAACCTCCTGAACGACCGGGTCGTCACCTGGACCAACTCCAACCCGCAGATCGTCCAGCTCTTCCAGGGCTCGGCGCTGCGGGCGCTCGCCATCGGCCGCGCCGTGCTCACCGCCACGGTGGAGCACCGGAGCGCTTCGAGCCTGGTGGTGGTGCGCGACAGCGCGGGCGGACCGTGAGACGCGGGAGCGGGGTGCTCCTCGCGGCGCTCGCCTTCGCGGCGTGCAAACGGGCGCCCCCCAAGCCCGCCGCCGGTCCCGTGGCGCCCGCCGACTCGCAGATCCCCGCGGGGCCGCTGGGGGACGCGATCCGCCGCGGCCAGGCGCTCCTCCTCGCGACCCGGGACAGTCTCCCCGCGCACGTCGGCAACAAGCTGCGCTGCGTGAGCTGTCACCTGGACGAGGGACGGCGGCCGGCGGGAACCTGGGTGGGCGCCTACGGCCGCTACCCGCAGTACCGCGCGCGGAGCGGCACCGTCGAGTCCATCGAATTCCGGGTGAACGACTGTTTCCTCCGCAGCCTGAACGGCGCCGCGCTCGATCCCGCGGGGAAGGACATGCGGGATATCGTCGCCTACCTCGCGTTTCTTTCCTGGGGTACGCCTGCCGGCCTGCCGCCCGCGAAAAAAGCGACGCCGTTCGACACCCTCACCCCGGACACCGCGCGGGGCCGGGCGGTGTTCGCCGCGCGCTGCGCCAAGTGCCACGGCGCGGACGGCCAGGGACTCGCCACCGTGCCGCCGCTCTGGGGGCCGGGCGGCTACAACATCGGCGCCGGGATGTCGCGGGTGCGGACCGCGGCGGCGTTCGTGCGGGCCAACATGCCCTACGATCAGCCCGGCATCCTGTCCGATCAGGAGGCGCTGGACGTCGCGGCCTTCGTGGATGGACAGCCGCGGCCCGACTTCACAGGCAAGGAACACGATTGGCCGAAGGGCGGCGCTCCGCCCGACGTGGCGTATTCGGTCCTGAGCGCGGCGCGAAAACCGGCACCCGCGCGGCCGCGCTGACGCATTCCCGTTCCCATTTTTTTTTCACACACTTCCGGAGGTCAGGTCATGTTCGACATCGGGCTCGCTACTCATCGGAGGGGCTTCATCGGACGGCTCGCGGCCGGGGCCGCGGCCCTCGGTTTCTCCGGTCTCGCGGCGCCCCTCGCCGCGGAGACGCCGCGCGGCAGGGAAAGCGTCGATCCCTCCGTGGACGCCTGGCTCAACAAGATCACCGGCAAGCACAAGCAGGTGTTCGACGCGCCGGCTCCGCACGACGGACTGCCGTTCGCCTGGGCCCGCGTGTTTCAGATGACCAACGCGGAAACCGGCGCCGCGCCGGCCGACGTCAGCGCCGTGATCGTGCTCCGGCACGCCGGGATTGCCTTCGCGATGAACGACGCGATGTGGGCCAAGTACAAGTTCGGCGAGATGTTCAGCGTCAACGATCCGGCCACCAAGGCGCCCTCGCTGCGCAACTTCCTCACTCACACCAAGCCCGGCGAGACGCTCCTGCCGGGGATGGCCGTGGACGAGCTGCTCGCCGCGGGAGCCCTGATCGGCGTCTGCAACGTGGCGCTGACGGTGTACGCGGGCGGGGCGGCGAAGGCGATGAACATGGACGCCACCGCGGTGAAGGCCGAGTGGGTCGCGAACCTGGTCCCCGGCATTCAGGTCCTGCCCTCGGGGGTGTGGGGCGTGAACCGCACCCAGGAGCACGGCTGCACGTACTGCTTCGCGGGCTGAGCGAGGGGCGGGCTGACCCCGGGGCGATGCTCCGGGGTTAGTCCCCGCCGAAGATCTTCTGCATCTCCGCGAAGGGTATTCCGTCCGCCAGCGCGGTGAACGTCCCCTCGGTGGAGAGCTCCCCCGCGATCCGCCGCACCAGGCCCAGCGTGGCCCGCATCGCCGCCGATCCGATCGTCACGCGCCGCACCCCCAGCCGCTCCAGTTCCTTCACCGGCGGCGCGCCGGGACCGCCCAGAATGTTGAGCGGGGCGTGGATCTCGCGGGCGAGCCGCTCGATGGTGGGCGCGTCGCTCACGAACGGCACGAACACCGAGTCCGCCCCGGCGTCGCGATAGGCGTTGCCGCGCTGCACCGCTTCGGCGAGGCGCCGCTCCGGCGGGAGCGCCGCCCCGGCGCTGAAGCTGTCAGTCCGCGCGTTCAGGACCAGGGGAACGCCCGCCGCGCCGGCCGCGGCGCGGACCGCGCGGATCCGCTCCACCTGCGCCGCCAGGTCGAAGAGCCGCCCCGACCGCTCGCTCCAGTCCTCGAGATTCATTCCCACCGCGCCCGCGGCGAGGACTCCGCGCGCGGTCTCGCCGGCGGCCTCCGGGGCGTCGCCGTAGCCCGCCTCCACGTCGGCCGTGACCGGGACGCTCACCGCGGCCGCGACGGTCGCCACCCGCGCCAGCATTTTCTCGCGCGGAATCCGCTCGCCGTCGGCGTACCCTTCCGAAAAGGCGACCCCCGCGCTGGTGGTGGCGAGCGCGGGAAAGCCCGCCGCGGCGAAGAGCCGCGCGCTCGCCGCGTCCCAGGCGTTGGGGAGCACCAGAATCCGCGGCCCCCGGTGGAGGGCGCGGAGCAGGTCGGCTTTGGATCGGAGATCGGTCACAAGGTCCTCAGCTTTCAGCCGTCAGCCGTCAGCGAGCGCCGCCTGCTGATGGCTGACGGCTATCGCTCGAGCCGGTATCCGGCCTTCCGGACCGTCAGCACATGCCGCGGCGCCGCCGGGTCGGCCTCGATCTTCCGCCGCAGCTCGGCCACGTGGGTGTCCACGGTGCGGGAGAGCACCGCCGAATTGTACCCCCAAACCTCGGATAACAATTCCGCCCGGGACACGACCGCGCCCTGGCGGCGGAGCAGGGCCGCGAGGAGATCGAACTCCTTCGGCGTGAGCGCGAGGATTTCGCCGTTCCGGAGCACGGTGCGCGAGGCCGGGATCACTTCGATCTCGCCGAAGGTCTCGTGGGCCAGCGGCGGGAGCCCCGCGGGCAGGGGCGCGCGCCGCAGCAGGGCTTCCACTCTCGCCAGCAGCTCGAGCACGCCGAAGGGCTTGGTGACGTAATCGTCGGCGCCGAGGCGGAGGCCGCGGACCTTGTCCCCCTCTTCGCCGCGGGCGGTGAGGATCAGCACCGGCATCCGTTTGCCCTCGTCGCGCAGGGCGCGCAGGACCCGGAATCCGTCGGTGCCGGGGAGCATCAGGTCGAGAATGACCAGGTCCGGCGACGCGTTTCGCGCGCGGGCCAGACCCTTGGTGCCGTCGCCCGCGACCTCCACCTGGTAGCCCTCGATCTCGAGGTTGTTGCGCAGGCCGTAGGCGAGGTCGGCGTTGTCCTCGACCACCAGGATCCGGGTCACGTCGCGGTTCGGGGCGACGGCGCGAGGGCCGGCTCCGCGGGCGGCGGGGTGCAGGGGAACTCGATCAGCACCCGCGCGCCGCCGGTCGGGCCTTCCTCGATCCAGGCGCGCCCGTTGTGCAGGAGCGCGAGCTCCCGCACCACCGCGAGACCGATTCCCGTGCCCGCCACCGGCGAGCCGCGGTCCCGCTCCAGGCGCCAGAAGCGCTCCCACACCCGGTCCCGGTCGTCGCCGGGAATCCCGGGACCCTGATCTTCGACCCAGAGTCGCACCTGATCGGCGGCGAGCCCCACGCCCACGGTGACGGTCTGGCCGGCGGGCCCGTACTTCACGGCGTTGTCGAGCAGGTTGATGAGCATCTGGCGCACCGCGCCGGGGTCGGCGTTGGCGGTGACCGGGCTCCGCAGGTCGGTGCGGAGCGCGGTACCGCGCGCCGTCGCGATCGGAGTGAAGGCCTCGGCCACCTCGCGCACCACTTCGTCGAGGCGCACCGGCTCGAAGCCGGGGCCGCGCCCCCGCCGCTCGGAGCGCGCGAAGTGGAGAAGGTTCTCGACCAGATGGGAGAGCCGCCGCGCTTCCTGATCGATGATCTCGAGGGAGCGCTGGCGTTCGTCGTCGGAGCGGACCCGGCCCAGGAGCAGCGTCTCCGAGAACATCCGGATCTGCGCCAGCGGGGTGCGCAGCTCGTGGGAGACGCCGGACACGAAGTCGGCGCGGAGCCGCGACAGCTCGTACTCCCGGTGCAGCTGCACCAGCGCGGCCACGATGAGCAGGGTGGTGAGGCCGAGGAGCAGGAGGATCAGCGGGAGCCGCGAGGGCGGGAGTCCGCCGATGATGAGCTTGGACGCGATCTCCGGGCGGAGCGCCACCTCCACCTGGAGGCCGCCCATCAGCGGGTCCAGCGAATCGCGCGCCACGTAATGCGACGGGTACTGCACCGGAGAACGGTAAAGGGTCGTGCCCCGGGCATCCTGGACGAGGAGCGAGCCCAGCGAGTCGTAGATCACGCCCCCGGTGAGCGGACGCGGCAGGAGGGGATACTTGTCGTGATCCATCGTGTAGAAGGGCTCGAGCGCCCTGGGGTCCGCCTCCACGCCCACCAGCACCCGCGCGTGGTCGCCGATCATGGACTGCACCATCACCGCGATGGCGCGGGGGCGCCCCATCCAGTTGCCGACGAGAACGGTGCTCCCCTCGGGGTCGTTCAGCATCCACGGGTTGTTGACCGCCCCCGCCAGGGTGTCGGCGAGCCAGCGGCGCACCTCCGCGCCGGGATCCGTGCCCGCGAGAATCAGGTCCCTGGTATGGACGTCCACCCGGAAGGTGTAGCGCGTGAGGGAGAGGAAGCTGGTCGCCAGCTGGTCGAGGCCGGCGGCGAGCTTCGCGGGAGTCGGCAGGGCGCCCGCCGGCGCGCGCACCAGCTTGGAGAGCAGCGGCGTGAAGGCGTAGTAGTACATCTCCTGATCGATGCGCTGGGCGAAGCGCGCCGCCGCCAGCCGCGCGTAATCGCTCAGGATCCGGTCCGCCTGGGCGCGATGGCTCGCCGCCGCCTGCTCGGCCTGAAACGCGAGCACCACGGCCATCCCCAGGGCGAGGAGGAGCAGCACGGTGACGAAGGCGCCGCGGGCGCGGCGCGGAGAGCGGTACACCATTGGCGTTAAGGATTCACCGGCGGAGCCGAGTGCGGCAACCGGCGCCGGAGCGATCCTCACAGTTACCTGACAGGATGCTCACGAGGGGGAGACCTTGGGCGACAAGGGGAGTCGTAAGTTGTCAGTCGTCAGTCGTCAGTCGTGAGTCGATCTGACGACTGAGAACGGACGACTGAGTACTGGTCGTGGTGAAGTGTTGACGGCCACTTCGCCCGGCCGGCAACCCGGCGAGCTGCCAGCGCCGGGTTGTTTTTTTCCGCCTCAACCGACGGCTGACGGCTGATCGCTGTCGGCTCAGATCTTCACTTCGATCGTCGCGCCCCGCTTGTAGCGCACGTACAGGAACGCCATCGGCACCACCAGGGTCCCCGCCGCGAGCACGGTGAGCGCGAGCAAAACCGCGGCGAGCAGGATGCCCCGTTCCGAGGCCTGCGCCGCCGTGAACATCGCCGCGTCCTGGTGCGCGAGCAGGACGATCATCGCCTGCCGGGCGTTGGTGGTGGCAGTGGCGTCGGTGGACGCGAGCCCGGCCAGCACCTGGCGCGCGAGGTCCTGATCGGCCGCGTCGGGCAGGTCGTTCGCCACTTTGGCAAACTGGGACTGGAGGTCGTTGCGGATGCTGTCGCGCTGGACCACGGCCTGGGGTTGCTTGTACGCCGGGTCGGTGCTGGTCGCCATCTGGTGCCAGACCTCGAAGCCCGCGTTGGACCGGTGCAGGCGCTCCAGCGTCTCGGCGCCGCTGGACACGGTGCGCGCGGCCGAGCCCAGGGACCGGATCAGCACTACGCCGATAATGAGGGCGGCGACCAGGGTCGCGGCGCTGATGGAGACGGCGATACCGGGGCGGATGAAGGTGTAGTCCTTCATCGCGATGGCGAACGAGGAGCGCCCGACCGAGGGGCGCGGCGGCATGGGGTTGGTCATGGGGCATGACGCTATCCCGGGGTGGGAGAGGTGTCAATACAACCACTCCCTTGCCGGGCCGCCGAAACTCTCCTTAGTTATTCTCGTCCAACGCACCTGGGGGGAACGATGCGCAGCTGGTTGCTCGGCGCGCCGCTCGCGGCCGCCGTCCTCGCGTGCGGCGGCGGCACCACGCCGACCACCAACGCCGGCGTCACCGCCACCGTCACCGGCCGCTTTCAGGACTGGGTGAAGGCCTTCAACTGGGCGAGCCCCGACAGCCTCGCCCCCTTCTACGAGCAGACCGACTACTTCACCGCCGCCTGGCCCAACGGCGAGCGCACCCGCGGCTGGGCCAAGGAATCCGAGTTCCAGAAGGACTTCCTGCCGACCGTGAGGGTCATGAACCTCTCACCCCAGAGTCCCGTGGTCACGCTGGTGCGCAAGGATCTCGCGCTCGTCACCTTCGGGCTCTCGCTCGACATGGACGCGGGCGGCACCCGCACCATCGGGTCCGGGCAGGGCACCACGCTCTGGCAGGACGACGGCGGCGCGTGGAAGCTCTACGCCGTGCAGCTCGCTTACACCAACGCGAGCCAGAGCCGCACCGGTCCCGCCGCGGGCAAGGCCCGCTAGGGCCGCTGGAGCGCCGCCGCCAAGAGGTCCGCGGCGCGATTCACCGCCTGAGCGTAGGCGTCGAGCGCGCGCGCCACCCGCGCCGCTTGTGCCTGCGCTTCGGCGGGCTGGCGCTGCTCCACCGCTTCGCGAATCCCCGGCATCGTTTTCACGCCGTACCCGGTGTAGAACCCCGGCGCGTAAATCAGATGCGCGAACCAGGGCCGCCGCGGGAGCCCGCCTCCCGCGGAATCCGCGAGCGCCTGCTCGGTGCGGTAGATGGCGGCGTTCACCGCTTCCAGCGCCTTCGAGCGCCTGGCCACGTCGGCCGCGCTCATCCCTGAGAGCGGTGCCAGCGCCTGATCGAACCGCCGCGCCGCGGAATCGATCTCCGCCACCCCGGTCTTCACGGCGGACAGATCGAGACCCTGGGTGGTGTCGTTTTCCTTCGCGAGCTTGGCGATCTCGTCCGCGTAGCCGCCGTAGGTCTTCGCCACCGCCCCGAACTCGAAGGGCAGGACCGGCGCGTCCGCCATCCGCAGCACCGCGGTGCTCGTGGTCTGGGCCTGGAGCACGCCGTACGCGTACGAGGTGTCGAGAAACCGGCCGTAGAAGGTCCAGGAATCGTAGATCGAGTGATAGATCCCGTCGTGGGTCGCGCCGCCGTACGCGAGGTTCGCGGTCGGGACCGAGAGGTGATCCACGAAGACGGTGTAGTCGGACCCGGAGCCGAGCGCGCCGATCGCGAAGGTGGTGTCCACCGACGCATCCCGCTTATGCTCCTCGCGCCGGTGCTCGCGCCAGGCCTCGAGCGCGCTCTTGCCGGTGGCGGGATCGGTCACGTCCCGCGTCACTTCCTCGAAGAACCGCTGCAGGGAATGCGAGCCCGCCGCGCCGAACCACCCGCGGTCGTTGGTGTCCGAGTTGTAGTAGACCACGGCGTTCTGCCGGAGCTCGGCCGCGTGCTTCTCGCCCCATTCGGTGGAGCCCAGGAGCCCCCACTCCTCGCCGTCCCACGCCGCGAGAATGATGGTGCGCGCGGGCCGCCAGCCGGTCTTGAGCAGGGCGCCCAGGGAGCGCGCGGTTTCGTCGAGCGCCACCTGGCCCGAAATGGGATCGTTGGCGCCGTTCACCCAGGCGTCGTGATGATTCCCGAAGACCACCCACTGATTGGGGTAGCGGCTCCCGCGAATGGTCGCGATCACGTCGTAGAGGGGGCGGGATTGCCAGTCGAACTTGAGCGCCAGGTGCACCCGCGAGGCGCCGGGGCCGACGTGATAAGTGATGGGGAGACCGCCCCGCCATTCTTCCGGCGCCACCGGGCCCTCGAGATGCGTGAGCAGCGGCAGCGCGTCACCGTAGGAGATCGGGAGCACCGGAATCTTCTCCAGCGTCTGCGCCGAGTCGATCGGCCAGACGTGGCCGCCCGGCACCGACGCCCAACCGGGAGAGAGCGGATCGCCGGGATAGGTCGGCATGTCCATCACGCTCCCGCGCTGCACCCCCTGCCACGGGCGCATCGGGCCCTTGGGGTAGACGTCGTCTTCGAAAAATCCGTCCTGCCGCGGGTCGGAATAGATGATGCACCCGATCGCCCCGTGCTCGGCCGCCACCTTGGGCTTGATCCCGCGCCAGGTCTCGCCGTAGCGCGCGATCACGATCTTGCCGCGCACGCTGATGCCCAGGCTGTCGAGGACGTGGTAGTCCACCGGCCGCCCGTAGTTCACGTAGACCAGGTCGCCGGTCACGTCGCCGTCCGGCGAGTAGGCGTTGAAGGTGGGGAGCTGGTCTTCCTGCCCGGAGGTCGGGTCTTCGGCGAGCGCCGGCTCCTTGAGCTGGGCCGTGTAGTGCTCCGGCGCCACCAGCTCGAGGGTGCGCGACACCGGCCGCGGCATCAGCGCCTGGAATTGCTCGATCTGCGCGTTCAGGCCGAAGGACTTGAACCGCGCCAGGATCAGCTCCGCCACGTGATGCGAGCGTTCCGTCCCGGCCTCGTGCGGCACCGCGGCGAGCAGCCGCATCTGGGCGCGGAGCGTGTCGCGCGACGGCACCGCGTGCAGCGCGTCCTCGCGCTGGCGCTCCACCGCCACCATCGAGTTGGGGAAGCCGCGGATGGGAGCCTGGGTCGGGGCCTGGGCGGCGAGCGGGCACGCGGCGAGGAGCAGGAGCACGGCGATGCGCATGGCGGGCGTTCCTTGGGCGTTGGTCGTGGGCGTGGTTGACTTTCGGCCTGGCGTATCGCCGTAAGAGCTACAGCGGGATGGGCGGGGGAGCTAGAGGGGGAAGGGGGGCGCCGCGCCGGCTCGCCCCCCTTCGTTGTTGCGCTACTGAACGGTGATCGATCCCGACATCGCGGCGCCATGGACCAGACAGTCGTAGGTGTAGGTGCCGGCCGTGGTGAACATCCACTGATACTGGCCCGACGTCATGATCGCCGAATTGGTGGGCATCGTCGCGGCGGCGGGCTTGGTGAGCCACTCCACCCCGTGCGACACCGACCCGTTGGCCCAGGTCCAGGTGACGGTGCCGCCGGACGCGATGGTCACGCTGGTCGGCGAGTAGACGATTCCCGGTCCGACCGTCACCGCTCCGGTGAGCGGCGCGGCGAGGATGGTGGCCGTGAACCGCACCGGCGAGCCGGTGAGCGAGGGACCCGAGGTCGCCGTCACCGTGTCCTTGCCGGGGCTCGAGCCCAGGGTATGGGTGGTGACCGCGACGCCGTTCACTCCGGTCGAGTTCGAGGTCGGGTTATTCGACCCCCCGCCGGCCACCACCGCCCAGGTGATGGAGATGCCGCTAACCGGGTTGCCGTGCGCGTCCGTGGCCTTGACGCCGTAGTTCAGGGTCGAGCCCACCACCCCCGCCGTGTCGCTCTGATTGTTTTCGGCGAGGGTGGTCGCCTGGCCGTGCGAGGCGACCGCGGTGAACGTGATCGGGGAGCCGATCAGTCCGGCGATCGCGGCCTGGAGGGTCTCGGTGCCGGCGGTCGTGCCCAGGGTGCGGGTGATGCTCGCGATGCCGCTTCCGTTCGTCGGGAAGGTCCCGGAGGCGGGAGAGCCGGCCGTCGCGGTCACCGTCACGTTGGCGCTCGCCACCGGTGCGTTCTGATAGTTGAGGACTTCCACCTGGTACGGATTGGCGAGCGTCGCGCCCACGGTGTCGTTCTGGCTGTCGCCCGCCACCTTGACGATCTTGAACGCGCCGGCGATCTGCGAAAACGAGGTGAAGGTGATCGGGGAGCCGGTGAGCCCGGCGTGCGTCGCCGTGGTGGTGACCATCGCGGCGTTGGCGGGCAGGACCCGCGACACCCGCGCGATGCCGTCGGTATCCGAGACGCTGGACGACGCGGTCACCGACCCGCCTCCCGCCGCGACCCAGTCCACCGGGATGCCCTTCACCCCGGCCTTGGCGGTGTCCGCCACCAGCACCTGGAGCGGCGTACTCAGCGTGGTGCCGGCGTCTCCGGCCTGGCTGTCGCCGGCGGCTTTCGCGAGAGAGGACGGTTGGGGACCCGGGTTAGTCCCGTTGTCGGAGCTCTTGCAGCCCGCGGCGAGAGAGAAAAGAATGACGGCGGCGGTACCGAGTTGACGGCGGTGTCGCATGAGCGCCTCGGCGCGTGTTGGATGAAAGAGAATACCCGGGGCGATAACGGATCGACCCCGAGTCGCGTAGCCTTTACAGAACCCTGACAACCCCCCAAAGGAACCCCCTACCGAAAAGGAACGACCTGTGCACGCCAATCGGATTCCTTCCTTCATAATCGCGACCGCGCTGCTCGCCGCCCCCGCGCTGGTCGCGGCTCAGGGCTTTGGCGGGCAGCGCTCGCGCGGGACCGGCGTTCCCGGCGTCAGCGTGGACACCGCCGGCGTGGGCGCCCTGATCGATCAGGGGATGAACCACTCCCAGGTGATGAAGAATCTGGAGTATCTGACCGACGTGATCGGGCCCCGTCTCACCGGCTCGCCCGCCGCCCGCGCCGCCAACGATTGGACCATGAAGCAGTTCCAGAGCTACGGCCTGGACTCGCACCTCGAGACCTGGAACTTCGGCGGGAGCTGGAGCCGGGGGCCGATGTGGATGCGGATGACCGCCCCGCGCGCGCACGACGTGGTCGCGGCGAGCTGGGCCTGGGCGCCTGGCACCGACGGCAAGGCGGTGAGCGGCCCCGTGGTGCGGATCGACGCTTCCACGCCGGAGAGTCTCGCGGCCAACCGCGCGAAGATCAAAGGCGCCTGGGTGATGCTCCGCGGGCCCTCGTTCGTGTGGAACAACGACGGCCCCCCGATGACCGCCGCGGACTCCGAACGCCAGCGCGGCGGGTTCCGCGGGGCCGCCGCCGGCGCGCCGCGCGACTCCGCCGCCCGCGCCCGTCAGCAGCAGTTCAACAACGATCAGCCCTACCTGCTGAAGAGCGCGGGGGCCCTCGGCATCCTGATCGACGGGGGAAAGGAGCAGGATCTCCTCACCATGAGCGGCTCCCCCAACCGGGTGATGCCGCTGCCCGAAGTCGTGGTGGCGCACGAGGACTACGCCATGTTCGACCGCCTGATGGGTCTGGGCCTCACCCCGGTGCTCGAGGCGAGCATTCAGAACACGCTGAGCATGAAAGATTCGGTCCCGCAGTGGAACACGGTGGCGGAGATCCGGGGCACCGAGCATCCGGGGGAGGTGGTGATCGTTGGCGGGCACCTCGATTCCTGGGACCTGGGCACCGGCGCCACCGATAACGGCACCGGCTCCATGGCCACCCTCGAGGCGGCGCGGATCATCGCGCAGTCCGGCGTGAAGCCGAAACGCACCATCCGCTTCGTGCTCTTCACGGGAGAAGAGGAAGGACTGATCGGCTCCCACAAGTACGCCGAGGCCCACGCCGCCGAGGCCGACTCGATTCAGGCGGTGATCGTGCTCGACAACGGCGCCGGCGCCGTCACCGGCCAGGCCCTGCAGGGGCGCCCCGAGCTCTTCGGGCTGTGGCGCGCGATTCTGGCGCCGCTGCATCAGCTCGACGCCGATACCGTGACCGACGCCTTGAAGGGCGGCACCGATCACCTGTCCTTCATTCCTTACGGCGTGCCCGGGTTCAACTTCAACCAGGTCCGGCTCGGCTACAATCACACCCACCATTCCCAGTCGGACACCTGGGACAAAGCGGTGGCGTGGGACTTGGAGCAGGCCTCCACCGTGATGGCGGTGTCGGCGCTCGAGCTCGCGAACCTGTCAGGGATGATTCCGCGGGGTCCGAAAGAAGCGGTGCAGCCGGTCGCCGCGGTGGTGGTATCGGACAGCCTGGTGGGGAAGAAGGGCAGGAGATAAGCCGACCGCCGTCAGCCGACGACTTTATAGGCTTCCATCGCGAAGTATTCGGGAAGCCCCAGTTTGTCGGCGTGCGCCGCCGTTTCCAGGTTGCGCGCCTCGACCCGCTGCCAGAACTCGCGGTCGTCGTGCGCGCCCGGGAACGGCGCCGTGTCTTTCTGGGACTGGTGCTTGAAGATCGCGAGAATCTTCGCCCTGAGCTCGTCCTGGGAGAGCGGCACCAGCACGTCCGCCTCGGTCAGCGACCACTCCTGCCAGGCGCCGCGATAGAGCCAGACCTCGGGGTGCCCGCCGTGGCGCTGGAGCGCGCGGTCGATCGCCGCCTTGCACATCCGGTGGGTGCCGTGCGGATCCGAGAGGTCGCCGGCGACGAACACCAGATCGGGACGCACCTCGTCGAGGAGCCGGAGCACGATCGCCACGTCCTCCTCGCCGATGGGCCGCTTCCGGATCTCGCCGGTGCGGTAAAACGGCAGGTCCAGGAACCGCGCCGCCGAGGGCGGCAGGCCCACCGTGTCGAGCGCCGCCACCGCTTCTGATTCCCGGATCACCCGCTTCAGCTCCTGCACCACCGGCAGGTCCACGTCGCCGGGTGCTTTGCGCTCGAAGCTCTCCTCCACCTCCCGCCGGATGCGCGCCGTGGCGGCGGCGTCGAGGCCCAGCGGTCCCGCCGCGCGGGTGACGAAGTCGAGGTGGCGCCGCACGTCGTGATCGAAGACCGCGATGCTCCCGCTGGTCATGTACGCCACCACGATCGCGTTCTCGCTCTCCCACAGCTTGCGCAAGATCCCGCCCATGGAGATCACGTCGTCGTCGGGGTGGGGCGAGAACACTACCACCCGCCGCCGCGAGGGGAGCCGCGAGCGTCCCCGGATCTTGTCCTTCAGCCGGTTGAACACCGCGCCGTTGATCGGACCCGGCGCGCCGTGCTTGGCGAGCAGGGGCGAGAGGTGGTGCTCCGCGTAATCCCGGGCCGCGAGCTTCAGGATCGCCTTGCCCGCCCGCTCCGCGAGCCAGACCACCGCGCGCTCTTCGAGCTCCGGCGTCCACGGCACCGTTTCGAGCAGCCAGGGTGTGGCGATCCGCGCCAGGTCCGCGGCGGCGGCGAGGTCGAGATACACCGTCGCGTCCGGGTGCTCCTGCAGGTAGGTCGCCGCGATGTCCGGCGAGGCGTCGCCTTCCACCGCGCGCTGCACGATCGCCGCCTTGTGCTCGCCCGTGGCGACGAGCGCGATCTCGCGCGCCTCGAGGATGGTCGCCACCCCCATCGTGATCGCTTCCCGCGGGACGTTGTCTTCCCCGAAGAAATCGGCCGCCGCGTCCTTGCGGGTCACCGTGTCCAGCGTGACCAGCCGGGTGCGCGAGGCCGCGGGCGAGCCGGGCTCGTTGAAGCCGATGTGGCCGGTCTTGCCGACGCCCAGGATCTGGAAATCGATCCCGCCCGCCGCCCGGATGGCGCGCTCGTAGGCCGCGCAGTGCTCCGCCAGCTTCTCCCGCGGCACCCCGCCGTCCGGGATGTGCACGTGCGCCGGGTCCACGTTCACGTGCTTGAAGAGGTTCTCCCACATGTAGCGCCGGTAGCTGTGCGGGCTGTCCGGCGGCATCGGGTAGTACTCGTCCAGGTTGAACGTCACCACCCGCGAGAAGTCGAGCCGCCCCGCCTGATGCCGCCGGATCAGCTCCTGGTAGATGCCGATCGGCGTGCTGCCGGTGGCGAGCCCCAGCACGCAGTGCCCCTTGGCCGCCGTCTCCCGCCGGATCACCTCCGCGATCCGGTCCGCGATGAGCGGCACCAGGTCGTCGTGGTCGGGGACGATCACCGTGCCCAGGCGCTCCCGGTCGCGCGGCCCCTCGATCACCCGGGAGGAGGCGGGCGGGGCGGGGGTGCCGCGGCGGACCGAACGGGCGTCGGGAGCCATGTGGCGCGAACCTAGGGGCACCGCCGGTGAGTGTCAAACCGCGCGGTTATATTTTCGCCATGACCATTCCATCCCCCCGCAACGAACCCGTCCTCTCCTACGCGCCCGGCGCGCCGGAACGGGTCGAGCTGAAACGCACCCTCAAGGAATTCTCCGCTCGGGTGATCGAAATCCCGGTGATCGTCGGCGGAAAGGAAATCCGCACCGGCAAGACCGCGGACGCGGTGATGCCGCACTGTCACGGCCACGTGCTCGCCAAGGTGCATCAGGCGGGTCCCGCGGAGATCGAAGCCGCCGTCCGCGCCGCCGGCGACGCGTGGCGCGAGTGGTCGGCCTGGACCCTGGAACAGCGCGCCGCCGTGTTCCTGAAGGCCGCGGACCTCCTCGCCGGACCGTGGCGCGCCGCCGTCAACGCGGCCACGATGCTGGGGCAGTCCAAGACCAGCCATCAGGCGGAGATCGACGCCGCCTGCGAGCTGGTGGATTTCTTCCGCTGGAACGTGCACTACGCCGAGCGCATCACGGCGGAGCAGCCGCTCTCGGTGCCGGGCGCCTGGAACGCGCTCGACTACCGGCCCCTCGAGGGCTTCGTCTACGCCATCACCCCGTTCAACTTCACCTCCATCGGCGGCAACCTCCCCTCGGCGCCGGCCATCGCCGGGAACACCGTGGTCTGGAAACCCGCCGCGACCGCGGTCTACTCGAATTATCAGGTGATGAAGATCTTCGAGGCCGCCGGCCTCCCGCCGGGGGTGATCAACTTCGTGCCCGGCCCCGCGGCCCTGGTGAGCGAGCGCGTGCTCGCCGACCGCCGCTTCGCCGGCATCCACTTCACCGGCTCCACCGAAGTCTTCCAGGCGCTCTGGAAACAGGCGTCGGCCCACCTCGGCGAGTACGCGTCCTACCCGCGTCTCGTCGGCGAGACCGGGGGGAAGGACTTCGTGATCGCGCACGCCTCGGCCGAGGTGGACGCGCTCGCGGTGGCGCTGGTCCGCGGCGCCTTCGAGTACCAGGGACAGAAGTGCAGCGCCGCTTCCCGCGCCTACATCCCGGATTCGATCTGGCCCGCGGTGCGGGACCGGATGCTCGCGATGCTGGGCGAGATCAAGGTCGGCGACCCGGCGGACTTCCGGAACTTCATGGGCGCGGTGATCGACAAGAAGGCGTTCGACAAGATCCGGAGCTACATCGACGGGGCGAAGCAGGACGCGAAGACCAAGGTGATCGCCGGCGGCCGGTGCGACGACAAGGAGGGCTACTTCATCCAGCCCACCATCATTCAGACCGAGGATCCCGCCTACCGCACCCTGTGCGAGGAAATCTTCGGCCCGGTGCTCTCGGTGTACGTCTATCCCGAGCGGCAGTGGGCGGAGACGTTGGCGCTGGTGGACCGCACGTCGCCCTACGCCCTCACCGGGGCCGTGTTCGCGCGGGACCGCGCCGCGGTCGCCGACGCGCACCGCGCGCTCCGCTTCGCCGCCGGCAACTTCTACGTGAACGACAAGCCGACCGGCGCCGTGGTTGGGCAGCAGCCCTTCGGCGGCGCGCGCGCCAGCGGCACCAACGACAAGGCCGGCTCCCATCTCAACATGATGCGCTGGATGTCGCCACGGACGATCAAGGAGACGCTGGTCCCGCCCACCAACTTCACGTATCCGTTCATGGCCGAGTCGTGAGCGCGCGCCCGCCGATCATGCTGTTCGTGCTGGCGGGCGCGTTTCTCCTTCTGGTCGCGGCGCTCCTCATCGGCTCCTTCGCGAAGCCGGACTACCCGCCCTTCGCGCTTTCGGTGCCGCGCCCGCTCCCGGCCGGGGACTCCCTGGCGGGACCCGCCACCTATACGCTCGACGCCTCGTCCACCGACCGCTGGCGCTACTTCTCGTTCGGCGAGGGCAGCGAGGTTTCGACCCCCGCCTCCTGGGACGTTGCCTTCCGGCGCTTTCATCTAATAGCGGGTGACGGCGGGGGGTTCGAGGATCTGGGGGAGGTGCCGTTCGATTCGGTGCGGCAGGCGCCCGACTCGGGGTATCTGGCGAACGTCGCGGCGGACGACACCACCAATCCGGGCGTGGGGAAGTGGTACGACTACAGCATGATCTCCCACCTGCTCACCTCGCGGCACCACGTGTACGCGATCCGCACCGCGGGCGGGAAGTACGCGAAGCTGGAGCTGCTCGCCTACTACTGTAAGGAGGTGGGGACCGCCTGCATCACCTTCCGCTACGCTTACCAGGGGAACGGCTCCCGCCTCCTCCGCCGCTAGGTCTCAGCGAAAAACCCCCGGGGAGCGCTCCCCGAGGGTTTCGTGCTTTCGTCGCCTGGAACGGACGGGCTTATTTCGGGGGGAGGATCTTGAACATCCCCGTGCCGCAGACCGGACACACGCCTTTTAGCGCCGGGCGGCCGTTCGCCATTTTCACTTCCTGCCCGTTCGCGATCTTCCGCTTGGCCTTGCACTTCACGCAGTAACCCTCGTCCGGGGCCATCGGGGCTTTTCCAGCCTTCGCCATGTCGCTCCTCCATTGGGGGCCAACGGCGGGGCCAACCCCCCCGCCAGACGGTCACAACATAATATGGGGCTACGAGCTCGTGGGAGCGCCGCCCGGGGCGGGGGCGTCCCTGAAGCCGTTGCGTTTATGCGTTCCGTCACAGAACGGTTTGGTGGCCGAGCCCCCACATCGGCACAGGACAACGACTTCGGCGGGGCGCCCGTCCTTGCGCGGCGGGACCGGAAGCTCCCGGCCGTCGGGGGTCACGATCCGAACCGGGCCCTGAACCACCAGGGGACCGTTCGCTTTGGGCGTGATGGTGGTCTCGGTCATGAGGAAGTATAGCCCCCGGGGGAACGGGGGTGGCTTGCGCAGGGTATCTTTGTGCGACGTCATCATATGCGCTTCCGCTCACTCCTCATCCCCAGTTGCGTCCTCGCCGCCGCGGCCTGCGCCTCGGAGCACGGGCCGCTGTCCAACCGGATGTCCGAGGCGACGACTCGCTACCTCTCGAGCGCCGCGCGGCAGCCGGTGGGGTGGCAGCCGTGGGGCCGGGACGCGTTCGCGCTCGCTGCGCGGCTCGACCGGCCGGTACTCCTCTACGTCGGCGCCGTGGATTGCCGCTGGTGCGCGATGATGGATCGCGAGGTCTACGCCAACCCGGCGGTCGGCGCCCTCATCGATTCGCTCTACGTGCCGGTGCGCGTGGACCGGGACGAGCGGCCCGACGTCGCGGCGCGTTACGAAGCCGCGCTGCGCTCGCTCGCGGGGCTCTCCGGCTACCCGCTCACCATCGTGCTCACCCCGGACGGCTCCGCGTTCTTCGGCGGCACTTATCTCCCCGCGGACGATCCCGTCACCGGACGCGGGCTCCTGCAGGTCCTGCCCGAGGTCGCGAAGGATTACCGCGAGCATCGCGAGTTCGTGGTGCGCCGCGCGGCGCTGGTCCGCCAGCTGGCCCTGGGCGAGCACACCGCAGTGCCGGGCGTGCTCTCGAGCACCGCCGTGCGCGCCGACATCCGCGCCGTGCGAGACTCGCTGGGCCAGGCGCTCAACTCGCCCTCGACCCTCGGCGGCTTCCTGCATACCCGGGCCGTCGCGCTGCTCCTCGCCGAGTACGGCCGCAGTGGAGACACCGCCGCGTTCGACATCGCGCGCCGGGTCCTCGACTACATGATTGACTCCGCGTCCGCGGCGGGCGCCGAGGGCGTACGCGACGATCCCCCCGCCGTGGTGCGGGCCGGACTCCTCCACAACCTGGCCGTGGGCTGGGCGTTCACCGGCGACGCGCGGTATCGCGACGGCGGGGAGCGCCTGCTGCGGCTCATCGAGCCGGAGTTCGAGGGCGGGGACGACCGCGTGGTGTTCGCCGATCGCGACGCGTACGTTGCCGGCTCGGCGCTCGAAGCGGCGACGGCCTTCGGCGACAGCGCCGCCCAGCGGCGCGCGGTCGGCGCGCTGGACACGCTGCTGCACCTGGTCTACCACCGGGGCCGCGGGGTACGGCACGCTCCGTCGGGCTCGATCCGCGGACTCCTCTCCGATCAGGTCGCCACCGCCTGGGCGTCGCTCGCCGCCTACCGCGCCAACGGCCGCCGCCGCTACCTCGACGTCGCGCTCGACTTGGCCGGGATCCTCCAGCGCGACTTCGCCGACTCGACCGCGGGCGGATACTTCGACTCCGCGGTGCTCGATCCCGCGGCGGCGGCGCTCTCCGACCGCACCAAGGGGGTCCTGGACGACCTCCTCCCCGGCTCCAATGCCTGGGCGGCGCAGGTGTTTCTGGAGCTGGCCGACGCGACCGGTGAACGCGGCTACCGCCAGCAGGCTGAGGCCACCCTCGAGGCCTTCGCCGGCGTGGCCGCCGGCGGCGGCGTCCGCGCCTCGAGCTACCTGGCGGTGGCGCGCGAGGCTCTCGGGGGCCGGTAGCAGAGCGAAACTGAGAACCCCCAAGTGCCTACCGCGCCTCACGCTGACGGGTCTGGCGCGACCCCCCGCCGGCGTGGTACCGTGACGCCCTCTTCCCGCGACAGGTCTCAATGACGGAACACGGCGGCCCCTCCGATGCCGAGGTGGTGGCCCGGGTGCTCGGCGGCGACGTCGAGGCGTTCGGGATCATCATCCGGCGTTACGAGCCCGGGCTCTCGCGCTTCGCGGCGCGGATGCTGGGCGATCGGGACGCCGCGGCGGACGCGGTGGCGGAAGGACTGGTGCGGGCGTACCGGCACCTGGCCGGCTGCCGCGAGCCGGAACGCCTGCGCACCTGGCTGTACCGCATCGTGGCCAATCGCTGCAAGAGCCACCTCGCGCGGCGGTCGCTCGCCGACGTGGCGCTCGACGACGCGCCGCCGATCGCGGATGGGGCCGACACCGAGGCCCGCTACGAGCGGACCGAGCAGCTGGCACTGCTCGAGGGGGCGCTGGCGCGGCTGCCGGACGAAAAGCGTGAAGCGTTCGTGCTGAAGCACGTGGAAGGCCTGAGTTACGAGGAGATGTCCGCGGTCACCGGCGAGCGGATACCGACGCTCAAGATGCGGGTGCATCGGGCGCGGGAGGCGTTGCTGGCGGCGCTGAAGGAGCGGGTATGATGGATCCGAGGGTTCAACAGGTTCTCGACGGCGAGCTCCCGGTCACGGCACTGCCCCCCGAGCTCGCGGACGAAGTGGCCCGGCTCGAGGGCGCGGCGGCGTTGCTGGCCGTCGCGCCGGCGGCCGATGCCCGCCTCGAAGCGCGGGTGATGGCGGCGATCCGCCGCCGGGCGCCGGGCCCGGTGCTCCGCGTCCTGCAATGGCTCAGCGCCCCGCGCTCGGTCACCCTGCGGTTCCGCCCGGTGTGGAGCCTCGCGGTGGTGGCGGTCTTCGCGGCAGTGGCGCTCTTCCCCGCCGATGAGCCGGGACCGGTCCTCGCCGCCGACGAGGGCGTGGCCCAGTTCGTGGCCCGGTTCCCGGGGGCGCGCTCGGTGGACGTCGCCGGATCGTTCAACGACTGGCGCGCCGGCGAGGTGCACCTCCGGGACGACGACCACGACGGCGTCTGGCGGGCCGCGGTGGTGCTGCCCGCGGGCGAGCACGAGTACATGTTCATCGTGGACGGCGAGCGCTGGGTCGCCGATCCGCTCGCCGGTCGCTACGTGGCCGACGGATTTGGCCGCGAGAACTCCCTGATCTTCGTCCGGCCGCTCGCGCCGTGAAATCGGCGCTGGTCCTCGCCCTGGTCGGACTCCCGCTCGCGGCTCAGCAGGGGGCGCGGGGCCGGATCGAGGGACGCGTGCCGGCCCCCGCCGTGGCGCCCGTGGATTCCATCATCCGCGTGGCCGCGGCGGCCGGGCTCCCCACCGAGCCGCTGGTGCAAAAGGCGCTCGAGGGCGGGGCGAAGAAGGTGGACGCCGCGCGGATCGTGGCCGCGGTCGCGGACCAGGCGGGCGAACTGGCGGCGGCCCGCGCGCTGTTGCGCCGCACCGCCCCCGAACAGCCCATCTCCCCGGCCGAGCTGATCGCGGTGACCAACGCCCTGGTGCGGGGACTGGCGCCGGAGCGGGTGGAGCAGATCGCCACCGCGCTTCCCGGCGAGCCCACCGGCCCGGCGGTGCACGCGGTGGCGGACATGGTGGGCCACGGGTTCGACGAGGATTCCTCGGTGGCGCTGATCGTGGCGGCGGCGCGGTCCGGCGTGCGGGGCCTCCGGCTGCTGGACGTGGCGACCGCGGCGGTGCAGGAAGTCCAGCGCGGCCTCACGAGGGATTCGGCGCTGGCCAAGGTGAACGGCGAGCTTCCCAACGTTCCGCTCCCGCCCCAGCCGCCGCGGGCGACCGTGGCTCGGGCCCGGCGGCCGGCGCACGCGTTGCCGCCGGTGGTGGCGCGGGGCCGGGATGACAGGAGTCAGTGACGTTACATACTGCAACGCACGGGTCCGGAGCCCGCGGACGGCGTGCGTGACGGCTCGGAGTCGGGCAAGGTCATAGGTCTGCAGCGGCCCGCAGGGGGCCGCGCCTACCCCCATGGAGGTAACACATGATTCGTCGCACCCTCATCGCGCTGGCTCTGTTGGCGGCGCCCGTCGCGGCGCAGACGCCCGCGGCCGCTTCGGCGCAGACGCCGACGCAGGACTCGACCAAGAAGGCGCCGGCTCCGAAGAAGTCGGCGAAGAAGGCGTCCAAGAAGGCGACCTCGAAGAAGGCCGCCGCGAAGGACACGACTGCGAAGAAGGATTCCACCAAGCAGTAAGCCACTCCGCCGACACTGGCGCCTCGGAGTGGCTTGGCGGCGTCAGGAGGTGTAGTCGGCGTTGATCCGGACGTAGTCCGGCGACAGATCGCAGGTCCATACCACCGCCTCCGCGCGACCGACTCCGAGGTCCAAGCGGAGGCGGAGGTGTTTCCGGGAGAAAATTTCCCGCGCCCGCGCCGGGTCGGCGCCGGCGGTGGCACCGCCGGCGGCGAGGGTCAGCCACTCTCCGTCGGCCGCCGCGGCGAGCGAGAGCTTGTCCACGGTGAGCGGGACGCCGGCGGCGCCCGCCGCGGCCAGCACCCGGCCCCAGTTGGGGTCGGCGCCGAACACCGCGGTCTTGACCAGGGCCGAGCGGGCGATGGCGCGGCCCACCTCTCGCGCCGCCGCTTCGGTGGCGGCGCCGACCACCTGGATCTCGACCAGTTTGGTGGCGCCTTCCCCGTCCTCCACCACCGCGAGCGCGAGGGTCCGCGCCACCCGTAGCACCGCGTCCTCGAAAAGCTTCCAGGTCGCGCCGTCTCGCGCCGGATCGACGCCGGACGCGCCGTTGGCGAGCAGCAGGACCGTGTCATTGGTGCTGGTGTCCCCGTCCACCGAGATGGCGTTGAAGGTGCGGTCCGCCGCCCGCCGCAGGAGCGGCGTGATGGCGGCGACCTCGGCCACCGCGTCGGTGGTGATCACGCCCAGCAGGGTCGCCATGTCGGGATGGATCATGCCGGCGCCCTTGGCGATCCCGCCGACGGTGAGCATGCCGCCCGGCGTTTCCACCCGGACCGCGCAGTGCTTGGGACGGGTGTCCGTGGTCATGATGGCGCGCGCCGCTTCGACTCCGCCGTCCGCCGAGAGCCGCGCCGCGGCCTGGCGGAGGCCGTCCCCCACCCGGTCCCCGGGCAGGGGAACGCCGATCACGCCGGTCGAGAGCACCAGTGCGGTGCGGGGCGGGAGACCCGCCGCCTGCTCGGCCGCCTGTGCCATCGCCCGGGCGGCGGCGAGCCCGTCGGCGCCGGTGCACGCGTTCGCGACCCGCGCGTTCATCGCCACCGCCCGCATCCTCCCCGGGCGCTCGGAGAGGAGATCGGCGTCGTACACCACCGGAGCGGCGCGGACCACGTTCCGGGTGAACACGCCCGCCGTCGCGCAGGAGTTTTGGGAGACGAGGAGGGCGACGTCCAACGCCCCGCCGGCCTTGAGACCCGCGTGCGCCGCCGCCGCGGTGAACCCCTGCGGCGAGGTGACGGACCCCTGAGCGACGTCGGAGAAGGGCGAGGTCATGGCGAGCCAAGATAGCGGCGGGGTGTCGCTTGTGTAACCGCCCGGCGGCTCTTATCATAGCACAACCTTCCCGGGAGGCCCGTTCGATGTCGGAACCGTTCCTCAGCTCCGACGACTACGACGAACGTGCGCATCAGCTTTACAACGAAGGACAATACGACGACGCGATAGAGACCCTCCGCGAGGGGCTCTCGCTCTACCCCCACGCCGTGGAACTCCAGGTGGGGATGGGCTACGCCCGGCTGGCGCGCGAGGAGTACGCCTGGGCACGCCGCGCCTTCGAGGAAGCGGTGGGACTCGATCCCGACCACGAGGACGCCCTGGCCGGCCTCGGCGAAGTCCTGCTCAAGTTCGGGGACCGGGCCGGCGCCGTGGGCTGTTTCGACCGCATTCTCGCCCTCGGTTTTCGCGACGATCACGACCTCATGCTCCAGATCGGCCGCGCCCTCTTCCGGGAAGGCGTTCTGGATCAGGCCCGGCGCTTCTTCGAAGTCGCCATCACGGCTCACTCCGACTCGGCGGAGGCAGCCGCCTGCGTCGGCTACGCGGCGCACCGTCTCGGCGACGAAGGCGGTTCCCTCTACTGGCTGCGACGCGCGCTCGAGCTCGATCCCCAGCACGCCGAGGCGCGGATCTATCTCGCCAACCTCCTCTACGATCGCGGCGAGTACGAAGCCGCGCTCTTCCACCTCGAGCGCACCGATCCCCAGGATCACGTGGACGGGCTCGGGATCTGGAGGCTGGTGGAGCTGAAGCGCAGCGTCTACCGCCTCCCCGAGGACGATCCCGAGCTCGCGCCCTGGCACGGGCGCCTGGACGAGCTCACCGCCGATCCCGAATCGACGGACGTGCTGCTCGCCGAGATCGAAGCCATGGGGCCCGACGGGCAGGTGAAGGATCCGCGACAGCTCGAGCTCTTCGGCACCCTGCTGACCGAGCTCCAGGGCATGCGCACCCGCTCGGGGGGCGGCGATGTCCACCGGGTGGCCACCCTCACCGGGACGACCTACGTGGGCACCTGGGAGGAAATCGTCCGGCAGATGAAGGACGACGCCGCGGAGTGGGCCGACGGGTCCCTCGAGGCGTACATGGCGGCGAGCGCCCAGCGCGGCCGGCTGCAGACCGGCGCGGCGATTCCGGCCTCGGATCCCGAGAGCTTCCTCCGCGGCAGCGCGGAGGCGGGGCTATTGAGGATACTGCACTAGCGTTACTGGGCCTTCTTGAACCTGATCCCGATCGACAGCGGCCCGTCGCCCAGGGCGATGAGGGTGAGCGAGCCCGCGAGGAGCATCAGCTCCAGCTCGGGCATGTGTCCCTGCGGCCAGAGCACCATGAACGACGCGACCGCCATCTCGATCGCCATGGCGAGCGCCCAGGCCCGGGTGAAGATCCCGAGGATGACGCAGGCGGCGCCCAGGTTCTCGACCACCAGCACCGCCGCGGCGCCCACCGTGGCGAAGGGAAGTCCCACGCCGTGAAAGAACCCCGCGACGCCTGACAAGCCCATCCCGTCCTTCATGATCCCGTGGTGGAGAAAGATGCCGCCCACGGCGATTCGCAGGATGAACGCGGCGTAGGGAGTGAGGCTGTTCATGGGTTCTCCGGTTGAAGAGTGGTGACCGGGCCCCGGCGCCGCGCGTCGGTTCGCAGGCTGCGCGCGCCGAGGCGTTTGATGATCACGTCCAGTCCGCGCTGCACCGCGGCGGAGAGACCGGCCACGTCCGCGAAGCAGAGCCCGTCCGCGGGCACCGCGTGCAGGGCGACGTGGCCGCCGTGGCAAACCAGAAGCGCGGTGGTGCCGCGGGGTCCCGATTTGACGATCGGCGGATGCGCCGGATTGAGTCCCGCGGCGTTGGCTGCGGCCAGGAGCAGGCCGGCGAGCGCCTGGGTGTCGCCCAGGCGGTCCCCGGGCACGCCCCCCAGGTCGGCGAAGACGTGCTCCAGGGTCAGTGGCACGACGCGGTGCCGCTGTCGAGCGGGGCGACGAAGGTCCCGCGCACCGTGACCAGCCCCTGCGGATCGGCGTAGAGGTCGGTGCGCTGGGCGTTGAACGTGAAGCGGCCTCCCACCGCGAATCCGCCCGTGACCGGCACGTACTTGGAGATGGCGAACGCCCCGCCGGGCCGCGAGAACGCGGTGATGGTGCTCCCGCCGCCGGAGGTGGCGTAATAGGCCCATTGCCGGGGCGGGTGACAGACCGGGTCCGCGGTGCGGGAGAAGGCCTCGGCCGGCGAAATCGAGTCGATCACGAAGGTGCCGGTGTCGGCGATCGCCTGGCGGATGGTGGTCGCCGCGTCCTGCACGTGCACGCCGCTCGAGGTGACGAAGGCGTCGAGCTGGAAGGTGAGGGTGTCACCCGAGCGCAGGTAGTTGGTGGCGCCGACCGCCGCTTGCTGGTGCCGGATGATCGTCCCCAGCACCGTGAAGTAGGCCTTGCCCGCGCTCTTCGTGGTATCGGTGAGCTGGACCACGTTGACCTCGCCGGTGTCGGTCACCGAGTCCGCGTGCACCACGATCCGCGCCACCCCGCTGCCCACCGCGGTGATCCGTCCGGTGGCGCTGTCCACGGTGTAGATCGCCCCGTTGGGCGAGATCTCGAACCACGGCGCCGGAGCGCCGCCCCCCTTTTTCACGACCTGGACCGGCAGGGTGAGGGTGTCCGCGGGGAGGAGGTAGACGGTGTCCAGGAGCATGGTGACGTCGAGGGTCTTGGAGACCACGATCAGCGCGTAGCTGGTGGCGCCGCCCGCCGTCGCCGCGAGGAGGCCGAACCCCGGCGCCAGCGCTCTCACCCGGCCGGTGAGACTATCGGCGTGGAAGATCGTCGGCACCAGACTCTGCCAGCGCACCGCGGGCGGCGGCACCGTGTCCCCGGCCGGGTTGACGAAGGTGATGGTGGGGATGGCGGAGCTGTCGCCCACGAAGAGCGAGTCCACCAGCGGATGCACCGAGATGCGCGGCGTTCCCCCCGAGCCCAGGTCGTGACAGGCGGAGAGACCGACGGCGAGGGCCGGAACGAGGATGAGTCGTCGCATGCGTGGCATTAAGTGTAAAAGGGTTTAGGTTAGCGCAGCCAGAGCGTTTTGATACCCCTCTGGAACGCCGACGTCGTAAAACGCTCCCGGGAGCGGTACGCCCACCAGCCGGCCTTCCCGCGCCAGGGTCTGCAGCGCGGGCACGTCGTCCAGCTCGGCCCCCGGCGCAAGCCGGGCGCGCAGGGACTCGAGGAGCTCGAAGATGCCGGCGTCGAACACCATGCGGCCGATGGGGGTGAGCGCCGCCGGGCCCCCGCCGGTGTCGAAGCGGGCGCCGCTCGGCCCCTTGTCGGCGATCGCTTGGATCGCGAGCAATCCGTCGGGCCGCGGGACGGCGCGGATCCGTCCGGTGGCGCCCTTGGTCCCGGCGTCGCGCGACGCGATCTCGGCCGTGAGGACCGCCGCGAAGCCGGTGGCGTCGCGGGCCCGGAGCACCGGGGCGATGGCGCAGGCGGTGGAGAAGAGGTTGTCG
>Ga0079221_10000025_pt1 | contig 40398 bp, 44 predicted proteins | sample GAAS200_FD_75069 | JGI IMG/M metagenome (GOLD analysis project Ga0079221, IMG submission 75069) | Agricultural soil microbial communities from Georgia to study Nitrogen management - GA AS200 | ecosystem: Environmental > Terrestrial > Soil > Agricultural land | place: USA: Georgia | collected... | reverse complement strand
TCGTCATCCTGATCGCGGCCGCGGCGGCCGTCGGCGCCGCCTGCTCGAGCTCGACCGGACCCGGTGTTCCGACGTTCGCGGGCAGTTGGCGCGTCGCCACGTCGCCGTTCTATCTGGGTTTTGTCGACTCGCTGGTGCCGGACCCTTTCACGATCACGTTCTCCGCCGGCCAGGGAGACACGCTGACCGTTTCGATGCCGCGGGTCTGGGTCTGGGTCGGCAGCGCGGCCACGCCGGCCGACTCGGTATTCAAGATTGCGTTGCCGAAGGGGGATACCCTGCTCGTTGTGGAAAAGGACACGGCCGGCGGCGGTGCCGGTTATCTCGCGTTGCGAGGCATCGCGAACGCCCGGCGGGACTCGATGACGGGCACGATCGGTCTCCTCGACCTCGGGTTTTCCATCCTCGACACGGCGACGTTCGTCGCGACCAAGCGATAGGCCGTATCACCGCCCCGGCGCCCGGCAACTCCGGTCACCTGCCGTTCCACCCGATGTGCCATAGGAGAGACTGCGCATGCGCAATGGACTGATCGCTCTCGGAGTGCTGGGCCTGGCCGCGACTTGGGCGGGCTGCTCGAGCTCGACGGCACCAGGCCCGACCTTCCTCGGGAGCTGGCACGTGCTCCCGACGATGAACACGGGCTTCGCACTCACGCCGGACACCTTCACGGTCAAGTTATCAGCGGCTCATGGCGACACCACGGCAGTCTCGATGCCGCCGATCGAGTTGATCTACGGTCCGAACTACGTCTTCGACTCGCTCCTCACGCGGACGTGGCCGCGGGGGCCGGGCGACACCCTCTGGATCATGGAGAAAGACCCATCCGCTTCGCTGTATATGTTGTTGGATGGTGTAGCGAATGCCCAAAGAGACACGATGCTCGGTACGATCACCGTCCTCGGCACCGGCGCGCAGGTGATCGGGAACTTCGTCGCCACGAAGCGGTAGGATCGGACGCGTTCCTACGTGCGGGCACCGTGCAGTTGGTCAAGAAGTAGTCCGGAACGCTCCCGCAGCGGTCAGGCCTTGAGCCGCTCCAGGTAGTGCTGCCGCACCTTCGCCACCTTGGGCGCGATCACGGCCCGGCAGTAGGCCTGTTCGGGGTGGCGGTTGAAGTAGTCGCGGTGGTAGGCCTCGGCGGGATAGAACGCCGTGAGTGGGACGACCTCGGTCACGATGGGGTCGTCCCACACCTTTCCGCTCCCGATCTCCCCGATCACGTCCTTCGCGATCCGTTCCTGCTCCGGAGAATGGAAGAAGATCGCCGAGCGGTACTGGGTCCCCCGGTCCGCGCCCTGGCGGTCGAGGGTGGTCGGGTCGTGGATGGTGAAGAAGACCTGGAGCAGATCCCGATACGAGATCGCGTCGGGGTCGAAATCGATCCGCACCACCTCGGCGTGCCCGGTGGTCCCGGTGCACACGGCCTCGTAGCTCGGATCGGCCACCGTGCCGCCCGCGTATCCCGACGTCACCGCGCGCACCCCCGCTAACTGCTGGAAGGCGGCCTCGAGGCACCAGAAACAGCCGCCGGCCAGGGTGGCTAGAGCCACCGCCGCACCTGCTTCTGGTAGTCCGAGTAGAGCTGGCCGAACTTGCGCTGCAGATACGCCTCTTCCAGCGCGATCACCCGGGTGCGGATGAGCCACACCGCGACCGGGAGGAGCAGGAGCGGCCACAGCGAATTCACCACCACGATCAGCCCCAGGTAGATCATCACCATCGCCAGGTACATCGGGTTGCGGCTGAAGGCGAAGGGCCCGTGGGTGACGAGCGCGGTCGCGGGCTTGGTGGGGTTCACGCTGGTCCCCGCCGAGCGGAAGGTGCCCGCGGCGACGAGCGCGAGGCCCACGCCGCCCCCGAAGAGGAGCCCGCCCACCCAGTCGAGCCACCCCGCTTCCGGAAAGATCGAGAAGGGGACCAGCCACTGGATCGCGTAGCCCGCGAGGAAGAGGCCGAGATAGATCAGGGGCGGAGGGAACCGGACTCCGGATTTGTCGGGCGGCTGAGCGGTCATGCCTCTTCCCTCCGTTGGCGTTTGAGACGGCGGTACATCCAGGCGCCGAGCGCGATCGCGCCGGCGAGCGCGGCCACGGCGAGCGCCCGGTTCACCCGCCCGAGCGCCGCTTCCACGCCATCGAAATTGGTGCCGAGCGCCGCCGCGGCGTAAGTGATGGCTCCATACCAGAGCGCGGTGGCGAGGAGCACCGGCGGGAGCGCCCGCCGGGGCGCGAGCCCCGCGACCCCCGCGAACGGCGGCACCAGGGCCCGCCACACCGGCAGCAATCGCGAGACGAAGATCCCCGCGAGCCCGAAGCGCGCGTAGGCCGCGTCCACGTGCGCCAGCGCCGCGGGCGAGAGCAGGCGCGCGCCGATCGGCCCCTCGAAGAACCGGCGGCCGTAGCGGCGGCCCACGACGTACACGCCCGCGGCCGACGCGCCGTTCGCCGCCAGCGTCACCAGGAACACCGCGCCGGCCGAAAGCGTTCCCCGCCCCGCGAGAAATCCGCCGAGGGCGACCGCGGTATCGGCGGGAACGGGCGGGAAGACGTTCTCGACCGCGGCGAGGAGACCGATCAGGACGTAGACGGGGCCCGGCGGAAGGGACTCGAGTGCCGCGAGGATGTGGGCGACCACGACTGCGCCTTACAGGCTCACGCCCACCACGCCGGAGGAGAGCCGGGGCGCCGGCGGCTCGGCGAGGAGCGCGACGGCCATCACCGCGATGCCCTCGCCGCGCCCGATCCACCCCATGCCTTCGTTGGTCTTGGCCTTGACGGAGATGGTGGACGGCGCCGCCACGATCGCGGCCGCGAGCTTGTCCGCCATCTGCTCCAGATAGGGCGCGAGCTTCGGCTGCTCGGCGATCACGGTGAGGTCCGCCTGCACGAACTGGAACCCCTGCTCCACGATCGTCAGGTACGCCTGGTTCAGCAGCTTCAGCGAATCGGCGTTGGCCCAGCGGGCGCCGGTATCCGGGAAGAGCCGCCCGATGTCGCCCAGTCCCGCGGCGCCCAGCAGCGCGTCGGTGAAGGCGTGGGCCACCGCGTCCGCGTCCGAGTGTCCGAGGAGTCCCTCGCCGTGGGGAATCTCGACGCCGCCCAGGATGAGCCGGCGATGGTCCCCGGGCGGCGCGAAACGGTGGGAGTCGTACCCGATCCCGACGCGCATCGGATCAGCGCTTCAGGATGCGGAGCGCGAGGTGCGCCGCGTTCCTGGCGTTGTCGATCCCCACGCACGCGACCGGGACGCCGGGCGGCACCTGGGCGGTGGCGAGCAGGGCGTCGAGGCCGTTGAGCGCGCCGACCGCGAAAGGCACGCCGATCACCGGCAGGTCGGTGAGCGACGCCGCGAAACCCGGAAGCGCGGCCGAGAGTCCCGCGCCCGCGATCACCACCTTGAAGCCCTTCGCCCGGGCGCCCTTCACGAGCTCCGTGGTCTCGGCGGGCTGGCGGTGCGCCGAGGAGACGTGAAACTCGAAGGTGGTCCCCGCCTTGAGGAGAATGTCGAACGCGGGCTCGATGCGCGGCTTGTCGCTCTCGGACCCGACCAGGATCAATACGTCCGGCATCTACGCGGCCTCCGGAAGCTTGGTGTAATCCTGCCGCCGCTTGCGCGGCACGTAGCCGGCGTCGGCGATCAGGCGCTGCATCTCGGCAAGGGTGGTGCGGAAGGCGGTCCCCGCCGCCGAGACCACGTTCTCTTCCATCATCAGGGATCCGAAATCGTTGGCGCCGAACTTCAGGGCCACCTGCCCGATCTTCATTCCCATCGTCACCCACGAGGCCTGGATGTTGGGGACCTCGGGGAGCGCGATCCGCGCGATCGCCTGGGTGCGCAGGTAGGTGACCGCGTCGGTCTTCGGCGTTCCTTCCATCTCCGAGTGCTCGGGCTGGAGCGGCCAGCAGATGAAGGCGGTGAACCCGCGGGTCCGGCGCTGGACCTCGCGCACCCGGAAGAGGTGCTCGATCCGGTCGGCGTCGGACTCACCCAGGCCGTACATCATCGTGACCGAGGTCTTGAGGCCCATCCGGTGCGCGATCTCCATCACCTCGAGCCAGCGGTCCGCGCCCGCCTTCTTCCTGGCCACGCGGTCCCGCACCTCCTGCACCAGGATCTCGCCGCCGCCTCCCGGGATCGAGTCCAGCCCGGCGCCCACCAGCTCGCCGATCACCTCTTCAATGGACATCCCGAACCGGCCCGCGAAGAAGTCCACCTCGGACGGCGAGAAGCCGTGGATGTGAATGGGGTGGTGGCGCTTGATGTAGCGCAGGAGCTCGAGATACCACTCGAAGGGGATGTAGGGGTTGTGCCCGCCCTGCATCAGGATCTGCACTCCGCCCAGCGCCTTCAGCTCTTCGATCTTACGGCCGATCTCCTCGAAGGAAAGGACGTAGCCCTCGGCGTGCTTCGGCCGCCGGTAGAACGCGCAGAACTTGCAGTCGGCGACGCAGACGTTGGTGTAGTTGATGTTGCGGTCGATGATGTAGGTGACTTCCGGCTCCGGGTGCAGCTGCCGGCGCACGCCGTCCGCCAGCGCGCCCAGCTCGAGCAGCGACGCCCGCTGGTAGAGCTCGAGGTAGGAGCGGAATTCGGCCGACCCGCGATCCACCATCAGGCCACCTCGAGGAAGCGGAGCGAGCCGTCGGGCACCAGGCCCTCGCGGGTGAGGCGGCGGAAGAAATCGGTGAGCCCGGCGAGGTGCCGGTAGGAGAACGCGTAGTCGAGCCCGGCGAGATACTGGAGGCACGCGGCTTCCGCCACGCCCGTCGCCCGCGCCGCCGCGATCGCCAGCTGGTCGAGGTGGGCGAGCCCCCAGGCCCGAGCGCGAAGCAGCGCGTCCTGCACCGGGCGGACCTCGCGCGCCGGCACCGCGCGCCGCGCCGCCCAGACCGCGAACACGAAGGGCAGATCGGTCCAGCGCTTCCACTCCTCCCCGAGGTCGTAGCGGTAACGGTAGCCCCCGCGCGCCGCGAGCATCAGCGCCGCGTCCCCGATCACGAGCACCGCCTCGTGCGGGAGCGCCGCCAGCGCGGACAGATCCGCCGCCTCCGCCCGCGCCTGCGCGAACCGGGGCGCGATCTTCCAGACCCCGCGGCAGAGCAGATCGAGCAGGCCCACCGAGGTGCGCGAAGACGCGGTGAGCAGGACCGTCGCCTGGGAGAGCTCGGTGACCGGCCGCTTCGAGAACAGCGCCACGCTCCGGACCGGCCCGTCGCAGGAAATGGCGATGTCGGGAAGCAGGACCAGGTCCTTGGCGTGCCGCGCGTACTCGACCGCGCTGATCACCGAGACGTCGAGCTCCCCCGCCACCAGCAGGTCGTTCAGCTCGGCCGGCGTTCCGGTGACGAGCTCCGCGGGGAGCGGCACCACGCCGCGATCGATCGCGCCGTAGACCGGATAACAGTTGATGTAGCCGATGCGGCCCAGTTTCATTCGGCCTGCTCCACGCCCGAGAGCACCGGCAGGCGCCGCCGGCCCGCGGCGTTCGCCCGGTGGTCGATGTGGAAGGTCGGGCCTTCGGGGCCCTGCGCCCGGGAGAGCGCCTGCCCGGGCGTCCAATCCTCGAAGGTGCGGACCGTCTGGTAGAGCGAGTCCCGCTCGACCGGCGTCTTTCCCGCTCCGCGCACCAGGGTCACGATCTCGTCGTAGGAGAGCCACATCGGCGTGCCCGCCCCGGCTTCGTGGTAGACCCGCTCGAAGACCACCGTCCCCTCGAGGTCGTCGCAGCCGAAATTGAGCGCGACCTGCGAAATGAACGGCGTCACCATCGGCCAGTGGGTCTTCACGTGGGGAATGTTGTCGAGCACCAGGCGCCCCACCGCGATGTTCTTGAGATCGTCGAACCCGCTGGTGGCGGTGCCGGTCCGCCCCAGCCGCTCTCCCAGCTCGTTGTGATCGGGGTGATAGGCGAGCGGGATGTAGGTGAGGAACCCGCCGGTGTCGTCCTGCAGGGCGCGGAGTTGGAACAGGTGATCCACCCGGTCCTCCATCGTCTCCACGTGCCCGTAGAGCATGGTGCAGTTGGACGGCAGCCCGATGGCGTGCGCCTCGCGGTGCACGTCGAGCCACTCCGCGCCGGTGAGCTTCCGGTCCGCGATGGTGGCGCGCGCGGCCGGCGAAAACACTTCGGCGCCGCCGCCGGGGAGACTCGTCACCCCCGCGTCCTGCATCGCGGTCAGCACCTCGCGCACGCTCATCCGCTCGATCCGCGCGAGGTGCGCCACCTCGACCGCCGTCAGCGCCTTGATGTGGACGCCGGGGTGCCGCGCCTTGAGCCCGCGGAACAGGTCCAGGTAATACTCAAGCGAGAGCTTGGGGTGCAGGCCGCCCACAATGTGGAATTCGCGGGTCGCGTTCTCCTTCGCCGCGTCCGCCTCCGCGAACACCTCGTCCAGCGAGCGGGTGTAGGCGCCCTCCTCCTTCGGCATCCGCGCGAAGCTGCAGAACACGCAGGTGTTGCGGAGGACGCAGACGTTGGTGGGATTCAGGTGCTGGTTGGCGGCGAAGTAGACCCGGTCGCCGTTGCGGCGGCGGTTGGCGAGGTCCGCGAGCCGGCCCAGGCCGATCAGGTCGCTCGACCGGAAGAGCGCGAGCGCGTCGTCCCGGGTGAGGCGCTCGCCGGCTTCGACCTTGCGGGCGATGTCCTGGAGCGCGGGGTCGCCGACGGGCATCAGCCCGCCCGCTTCATCGCCAGCGTCACGTTGTGCCCGCCGAACCCGAACGAGTTCGACAGCGCGACGTCGAGCTTCTTCTTCACCGGGTGATTGGGCGCGGAGTCGAGATCGCACGCCGGGTCGGGCGCGAACTGGTTGATGGTCGGCGGAATCACGCCGTAGTGGAGGGCCAGGGTGCATACCGCGGCCTCGAGGGCGCCGGCCGCCCCCAGCAGGTGCCCGGTCATGGACTTGGTGGAGCCGAAGATCAGCTGCGTCGCCTGCGCGCCGAAGACCGCCTTCACCGCGTTGGTCTCGGCGGCGTCGCCGTGCGGGGTGGACGTCCCGTGCGCGTTGACGTAGCCCACGCGCGCGGGATCGATCCCGCCGTCCTTCATCGCGAGCTGCATCGCGCGCTGGGCGCCCTCGCCGTCGGGAGCGGGGGCGGTGATGTGATAGGCGTCCGCGGTCATCCCGTATCCCGCGAGCTCGGCGTAGATCTTGGCGCCGCGCCGCCGGGCGTGCTCCCACTCCTCGAGAATGAGGGTGGCCGCGCCGTCGCCCATCACGAACCCGTCGCGATCCTTGTCGAAGGGGCGGCTGGCGGTGGCCGGATCGTCGTTGCGGGTGGAAAGGGCCTTCATGTTGGCGAAGCTGGCGAGCGCGAGGGGCGTGATCGCGGCTTCCGCGCCGCCCGCGATCATCACGTCCGCTTCGTCGTTCTGAATCAGCCGCAGGGCGTCACCCAGCGCGTGGGCCGACGTGGCGCAGGCGGAGACGGTGCAGTAGTTGGGGCCCTTGGCGCCGTAGCGCATCGAGACCAGCGCCGAGGCGACGTTCGCCATGAACATCGGGACGAAGAAGGGGGACACGCGGTCGGGCCCCTTCTCGAGGTAGAGCTGGCACTGCTCCTCGAAGGTGGAGATCCCGCCGGTGCCGGAGCCGATGATGACGCCGACCCGCTGGAGGTCCACCTTGTCCCAGGTCTGTTCCAGGCAGGAGTCCTTCACGGCCTGGGCGGAAGCCGCGACCGCGAACTGCGCGAACAGGTCGTAGCGCCGGACTTCCTTCTTGTCCATGTACAGCGCGGCGTCGAAGCCCTTCACCTCGCAGGCGAACTTCACCGCCAGCTTGGCCGGATCGAAGCGCGTGATCGGCCCCGCGCCGGACCGCCCGGCGAGCATCGCCTCCCAGGTGGCCTCGACGGTATTGCCGAGCGGCGACACGAGCCCGAGGCCCGTGATCGCGACCCGTCGCTTCACTACTTCCCCATCTTGTCGTGCAGGTACTGCAGCGCCGCGCCGACGGTGCGGAGCTTCTCCGCTTCCTCGTCGGGGATATCGATGTCGAACTCCTTCTCGAAGGCCATGACCAGCTCGACGGTGTCGAGGCTGTCGGCGCCGAGGTCTTCCATGAAGCTGGCGTCGTTGGTGAGCTTGTCGCGCTCCACGCCCAGCTCCTCGACGATGATGTCCTTGACCTTCTCTTCGAGCTGCTTCATGTCCATTGCCATTGGTAGCCTCGAGCGGAAGTAGAGGGGACGGTCACATCACCATCCCGCCGTCAACGACCAGGACCTGCCCCGTAATGTAGCTGGCCCAGTCGGAGGCGAGAAAGAGCACGGCACCCGCCACGTCCCGGGCCTCGCCCAGCCGGGCGAGCGGGATCGCGGCCTGGAGGTACTGCTTCGCTTCTGCACTGATTCCGCGGGTCATCTCGGTGTCGATATAGCCCGGCGCCACCGCGTTCACCAGCACGTTCCGGGAGGCCAGCTCCTTGGCCGCCGCCTTGGTCAGGCCCACGAGGCCCGCCTTGGCCGCGGAGTAGTTGGACTGCCCCTTGTTGCCGTTCAGCCCCACCACGCTGGTCATGTTGATGATCCGGCCCCAGCGCCGCTTGATCATGCCCCGGCCGGCGAGCTTCATCAGCAGGAACGCGGCCTTCAGGTTCACGTCCTGCACCGCGTCCCAATCCCCTTCGGAAATCCGGAACAGCAGGTTGTCCCGGGTGAGCCCGGCGTTGTTCACCAGGATGTCGATGTGCCCGAAGTCCTTCTCGGCCTGCGCCACCAGGGCCTCGAGGTCGGCGGTCACGCCGACGTCGCAGCGATAGCCCCTCGCGCCCTCGAGCCCCTTGGCGACCTCCTCGGCCTTGGCCTGATCGCGGGCGCAGAGCGCCACCTTCGCGCCCGCCGCGGTGAACGCTTCGGCGCTCGCGAGACCGATGCCGCGGGTCCCGCCGGTAATCAAGGCGACCTTGCCCGAGAGATCGACCTTCACGACGGTCTCGCCCTTGCGCCCTTCCGTCTTTCCGTCGTCGGTGTCACGCCGCCTCCAGGAACTTCGTCACCTCGTCCGCCGTCCCCACGCTCACCACCGTCGCTCCGGAGACGATCCGCTTCAGCAGTCCGGCCAGCACGCCGCCGGGCCCGATCTCGATGAACCGCGCTCCCGCTCCCGCGATCGCCGCCGCCCGCTCCATGCAGGCCACCCACCGCACCGGCGCGGTGAGCTGTTCGGCGAGCCGCCGGCGGGCTTCGTCGGCGCCGCGCACCGGCTCGGCCGTCGCGTTGGCGACGACCGGAAACGCGGGATCGCGAAACGGCGCGGCGCCGAGCGCGCGCTGCAGCTCGGCGGCCGCCGGCGCCATCAGCGGGGAATGAAAGGCCCCGCTCACCTTGAGCGGAATCACCCGCTTCGCGCCGCGCGCCTTGCACCCTTCCCCGGCCCGCGTCACCGCCGCCGGATCGCCCGAGATCACCGTCTGGTCCGGCGCGTTGAGATTGGCCGCCACCGCGACCTCGGTCGCCGTCGAGGCCTCCCGGCACGCGGCGTCCACGTCGGCGGTCGCGAGTCCCAGCACCGCGGCCATGGTGCCGGGCCGCGCCGCGCCGGCCTGCTGCATCAGCTCGCCCCGGCGCCGCACCAGCTTCGCCGCCTGGGCGGCCTGGAGCGCGCCGGCGGTGACGTACGCCGAGTACTCCCCCAGCGAATGGCCCGCCGCCGCGACCGCAGTTCCGCCCGCCGCTCCGATCACGGCGAAGACCGCCGCGGAGTGCGCGAGGATGGCCGGCTGCGCGTTGTGAGTCGCGGTGAGCTCCGCTTCGGGTCCTTCGAACATCAGGGTGGACAGCTTCACACCGAGCGCGTCGTCGATGGACTGGAACGTAGCACGCGCGGCCGGAAACCGCTCCGCCAGATCCTTCCCCATGCCGACTTTTTGAGCGCCCTGCCCCGGGCAGAGCCAGACGGTATTGCCGTCTACCACCGCACCACCATGCTGGCCCACGTGAATCCGGCCCCAAAAGCGCAGAGCATCACCGTCATGCCGGGCTTCAAGCGTCCGGTCCGGACCGCTTCGTCCAGCGCGATCGCCACCGACGCCGCGGAGGTGTTGCCGAAGCGGTCCACGTTGACGTAGACCTTGTCCATGGGGAGGCCGGCGTGCTTGGCGGTGGATTCGATGATGCGGATGTTGGCCTGGTGCGGGATCAGGAGGTCGATGTCGGCGCCGCGGAGGCCGGCCCGCTTGAGGGCCTGGTCGCAGGCGTCGGCCATCGAGAGCACCGCCGCCTTGAACACCTCGCGGCCCGCCATATGGATGTAGTAGGAGTGATCGGTGAGCAGCTCCGGGGACGGCGGGTGGCTCGCCCCGCCGCCGGGCCGGTACAGGAGCTCCGCCAGGGTCCCGTCCGATTTCATGTAGGACGAGAGAATCCCGCGGCCGTTGGTGCTCCTCCGCAGCAGCGTGGCCCCCGAGCCGTCGCCGAACAGCACCGCGGTCGAGCGGTCGGTCCAGTCCATGATGCTGGTGAGTTTTTCGGCCGCCACCACCAGCACCCGCTCCGCCTGATCCGACGCCACCAGCCCCTCGGCCACGTTCAGCGCGTACAGGAATCCCGAGCACGCCGCGCCCACGTCCAGCGCCGCCGCGTTCTTGGCGCCCAGCATCGCCTGCAGGTCGCAGGCGGCCGACGGCAGCAGCCGGTCCGGCGACGCGGTGGCGTACACGATGGCGTCGATGTCGAGCGGGGTGAGGCCGTCCTGCTCCAGCACCTTGAGCGCCGCCGCCTTCCCCATGCAGGCGTTGGTCTCTTCCTTGGTGGACACCCGCCGCTCGCGGATTCCGGTGCGCTCCCGGATCCACTGGTCCGAGGTGTCCAGGATCTTGGCGAACTCGTCGTTCGTCATCACCCGGCCCGGCGTGTAGCTCCCGGTGCCCCACAGCTCCGCGATCGGCCGCTTCACGTGGTGACGGTCCCTTCCGCGAATTCCGCGCCGATGTGCTGGGAGAGATGACTCTCGACCATCTGCACGCCCACCCGGATCGCGTTCTTGATGGCGCGGGCGGAGGACGAGCCGTGACAGATGATGGCGACCCCCTTCACCCCGAGGAGGGGCGCGCCGCCGTAGGTCGAGTAGTCGAGGACGCCGAACACCTTCTTGATGTCCGGCCGGTCCAGCACGTCGGCCGCGTCGCGCTTCACCATCGCGAGGATGAGCCGGGCCACCGATTCGTAGAACTTGAGGATCACGTTGCCCACGAACCCGTCGCACACCACCACGTCGATCTGGGAGCCGCGCACTTCCCCGGCCAGGATGTCCCGCCCCTCGACGTTGCCGAGGTAGCGGATCCCCTGATTCTCCTTCAGGATCTGGTGCGCTTCCTTCACCACCGCGTTTCCCTTCTCGTCCTCCTCCCCGATGTTCAGCAGCCCCACCGTGGCCTCGGGTCGGCCCAGGACGTCGCGGGCGTAGACCGAGCCCAGGTGCGCGAAGCCCACCAGCTCCCGGGCGTCGCAGTCCACGTTGGCCCCCGCGTCCAGCACCAGCACCGGCTGGCGCGCCGTGGGAAACAGGGTGCCGATGGCCGGCCGTTCGATCCCGGGGTGGAGACGGAGCATCAGGGTGCTCGCGGCCATCACCGCGCCGGTATTGCCGGCGGAGATGAAGGCGTCGGACTGCTGCTTTTTCTGAAGGCCGAGGCCGACCGCGATCGAGGACTTGGGCTTGCCGCGGATCGCGGCGAGGGGTTTCTCGCCCATCCCCACCACCTCGGGCGCCTCGACGATCTCGAGCCGGGCGCGGGTGACGCCGGGATGGCTCTTGAGGGCGTTCTCGATGTCGTGGGTGCGGCCCACCAGCTGGATGTGAAACGTCGGAGGCAGCTCGGCGAGCGCTTCCACCGCGCCCGCCACCTCCGCCGTCGGGGCGTGGTCGCCCCCCATCGCATCCAGCGCGATGCGGATCACGTCACGCGTCCTCGACTTCGATCCGCTTCTGGTCTCCGTAGTAGCCGCAGGTGGGGCACACGTGATGCGGCCGCTTCAGGTCGCCGCACCGCGGGCAGGGCTGCAGCGCCACCGCCGCCGCCTTGTAGTGGGTGCGGCGGGCGCGCTTCTTCCGTTTCGACGTCCGTCTCTTGGGAACCGCCATTGCTGCCTCTCGTCAGTCGCGGAGCTTGCCTTTGAGCGCCTCGAGTCCCCCCCACCGGGCATCGGTCACGGGGGGGCAGGCGCAGGGGCCCGCGTTCAGGTCCTGGCCACAACGCGGGCAGAGCCCGCGACAGTCCTCGCGACATTGTACGAAGCGCGGGACTACCAGCATCAGTTCTTCACGTACCGCCTGCGTCACGTCCACTTCGATCGCGTCGGGCGCGAGCGGGTAGGTATCGGGATCGTCTTCGGCGTCGCGCTCCTGACTGAAGAGCGCGCCGATCTCCGCCCGGACCGGCGCTTCCACCGGCACCAGACAGCGGCGGCACTCCCCGGAGACGGCCGTTTCCACCGTCCCCTGCCAATAGAAACGCCCCTCCCCGGTGCCCTGCAACCGGCCCGCGACCTTCACCGGGCGCGAGAGGACGACGTCCAAACCGGTAAACAGCGGGTCGTCCCTGGCGATCTCCCCGCGGGTCTCCACCGGGCCACGCTCGAGCTCCCGCAGGTCCACGCGAAACATAGGACAGCGAAGCTAAACCGTTGTGGCACTTGCGTCAAGCGAACTCCAGCGCACCCGTCCTAGAGACCCGCCAGGTCGCTTTCGGGGAAGAAAAACGCGACCTCGCGCGCCGCGTTTTCCGGGGAATCGGACGCGTGAATGGCGTTCCGCTCCTTGGACTCGGCGTAGAGCTTCCGCACCGTGCCCGGCTTCGCTTCCGCCGGATCGGTGGCGCCGATGACCTCCCGGAGGTGGCTCACGGCGTGGTCGCGTTCCAGAGCGAGCGCCAGGGCCGGGCCCGACGTCATGAATTGCACCAGCGAACGGAAGAAGGGCCGCTCCCGGTGCACCGCGTAGAAGGCTTCGGCCTGGGTCTGGCTGAGCCGGACCAGGCGCGCGGCCCGCACCGCGAAGCCCTGGGCCTCGAGGTGGGCGAGGATCTTCCCCGCCTTGGTCCCCTGCACGGCGTCCGGCTTGATGATGGCGAGAGTCAGCATGAAGTCGCGCGTCCTTTGCCTTTCATTTACGGTGCCACGAGCCGCCGGACCAGATCGGCCCTGGTGAGAAAGCCTACCACCACGCCTTCCCGAACGACGGGAAACCGGTCCACGTCCTTCGCGTTCATGAGACTCGCCACTTCCGAGAGGGTCTGATCCTCCGAGAGACAGAGCACCGCCCGCGCCATCGCGTCCTTCACCGGCATTTCCTTCGGATCGCCGGAGCCCCGGTGGATCTGCGCCTTGGTCGGAGCGCGGTACTCGCCGGTCTTGGCGCGCTGGAGGAAGCCGGGCAGAAGGTGACGCAGCAACTCCCGGTGGGTGACCATGCCCAGCAGGGTCCCGGCGTCGTCGATCACCGGGAGCGCGCGCACGTCGCGCTCCACCATGAGCTGGGCGGCCTCGCCGAGGGTGCGATCGGGCGAGATCGTGAAGGCCTGGGGAGTCATCACGTCCCGCACGGTGAGCTGGGGCGGCAGCTCCACCGCCTCGAGCGCCGCGATGCGCAGCACGTCCGCGCCGGACTTCGCCGCGAGGAGGGCCAGCACGTTCTCCGGGACCGACAGGGTGCGCGCCAGCGCGCCCACGACCTGGAGATAGGTCGGCGCCTCCCGGGGCGGCGCGACGATGAGAATCACGATCCGCGCGCTGCGGCGGTTGTCCTTCTCCCAGCGGACCGGATGGGGCGCGATGCCGACCGCGGTCACGAGCTCCTGGACGGCGTCGGTGCGGAAGTGGGGCAGAAAGGCGTGCTCGCCCACGGTCACCAGGTCTTCGGGCCACGCCCGCTCGATCACCGACGCCAGCCGGGCCGCGTCGGCCACCGCGCCGGATTTCACCAGGCGCTCGGCGAGCCGCTCCGTCGCCGCTTTCACCGTGGTGGCGTCCAGGGGGACGACGATGTGCTCCTCGCGGAGCACGTCCTTCAGCTTCACAGGCGTTCCTTCAGGAGGGGCACCACGTCCGCCGGCCGCTGCATCACCGAGATTCCCGCCTTCGCGAAGGCGTCCATCTTCTCGGCCGCGGTGCCGGACGAGCCGGAGATGATGGCGCCGGCGTGGCCCATCCGGCGTCCGGGGGGCGCCGTCTGGCCGGCGATGAAGCCCACCACCGGCTTCTTCATCTCCTCCTTCACGAACTTGGCGGCGAGCTGCTCGTCGGTCCCGCCGATCTCGCCGATCATCACCACCGCCTCGGTGCCCGGATCCGACTCGAAGGCCGCGAGGCAATGGATGAAGTTGGTGCCGATGATCGGATCCCCGCCGATCCCCACGCAGGAGGACTGCCCGTAGCCGTTGGTCGAGAGCTGGTGGATGATCTCGTAGGTGAGGGTGCCGGAGCGCGACACCACGCCGATCCGGCCGGGCTTGCAGATGTTCCCCGGAATGATGCCCACCTTGGACTCGCCCGGAGAAATGGCGCCGGGACAGTTGGGGCCGATCAGGCGCGCGCCGCGCTCGTGCACGAAGGGCATGACCTTCGTCATGTCGAGCACCGGAATGCCCTCGGTGATGCAGACCACGAGCAGGATTCCCGCGTCCACCGCCTCGAAGATGGCGGAGGCCGCGACCGCCGCGGGCACGTAGATCACCGAGGTGTTGGCGCCGGTCTCCCGCACCGCCTGGGCCACGGTGTTGAAGACTGGCACCGTGTTCTCGAACTTCTGGCCGCCCTTCCCCGGCGTCACGCCGGCCACGACCTTCGTCCCGTAGGCGATCATCTGCCGGGAGTGGAACGAGCCATCGCGGCCGGTGATTCCCTGCACCAGGAGGCGCGTGTCCTTATTGATGAAGACGCTCACGCGGCCTTCCCCTTGGCGCGCGCCACCGCCTGCTTCACCGCCTGGTCCATGTCGGTGAGGGCCGAGAACCCGGCCTTGGTGAGGATCTCGACCGCCAGCGCCTCGTTGGTGCCGGTGAGGCGGATGACCATCGGGACTTTGAGCGGAAACTCCCGGGTCGCCTGGACGATGCCGTTGGCGACGTCGTCACAGCGGGTGATGCCGCCGAAGATGTTGAAGAGGATCGCCTTCACGTTGGGATCGCCGGTGATGATCCGCAGGGCGTTCACCACTTTCTGCGGATTGGACGATCCCCCGATGTCCAGGAAGTTGGCCGGCTCGCCGCCGTAGTACTTCACGAGGTCCATGGTGGCCATCGCGAGCCCCGCGCCGTTGACGCAGCATCCCACGAATCCGTCCAGCTTGATGAAGGTGAGCCCGGCCTCGCGCGCCCGCACCTCGGAGGGCGCCTCGGCGCTCGCGTCCCGCAGGGCGGCGATCTCGGGGCGGCGCTCGAGCTCGTTGTCGTCCACCACGATCTTCGCGTCCAGGGCGAGCACTTCGCCGTTCGGCGTGGTGACGAGCGGGTTGATCTCGGCGAGCGAGGCGCCGACCGCGTAGAACGCCTCGTAGAGCTTCTGCATGATGCTCGCGGCGGCGCGCACCTGCGCCAGGTCCTGATAGAGCGTGAAGGCGAGCGCCTGGGCCTGGTGCGGGAGCAGGCCGTACCGCGGATCGATCGCGAGCCGGTGGATCTTCTCCGGCGTCTTGGCCGCGACTTCCTCGATGTCGATCCCGCCGGCGGCGCTCACCATCAGCACCGGCCGCTGGGACGCGCGATCCACGATCACCCCCACGTAACTCTCGGACGCGATCTCCGCCGCCGGCGCGACCAGCACCTGTTGCACCGTGAGACCTTTGATCGTCATCCCCAGGATTTTTGCCGCGACGGCCTCGGCCTCCGCCGGGGTCTTGGCGAGCTTCACTCCGCCCGCCTTGCCGCGGCCGCCGGCGTGGACCTGCGCCTTGACCACCACCGCGCCGCCCAGCCGCTGGGCGATGGCCCGCGCGTCCGCGGCGGTCGTCGCGACCGCGCCGTCCGGAACCGGGACGCCGTGTCGCTTCAGAATCTCGCGTGCCTGATACTCGTGCAGGTTCACCGGTGCTCCTTGGTGATGGTCGTTCCCGCTTCTCCCGCGAGCGCCGCCAGTCCGTGCGCGAGCTCCGCGATCACCGCGCGCTTGCCCCCGGCACGCACGAAATCGGCCCCGGCCTCGACTTTGGGCCGCATGCTCCCGGTGCCGAGCTCCGTTCCCTGCAGCAGGTGATCCGCCTCCGCGAGGGAGAGCCGCCCGATGCGCTCCCGGCGCGGCGTGCCCCAGCCGCGGTACACCGCGTCCACGTTGGTCAGGATCAGCAGCACCTCAGCCGAGATCTCCCTCCCCAGGATCGCCGCCACGCGATCCTTGTCGGCCACGGCGTCGATCCCCTCGAGGTGCAGCGCGGGATCGTCGTACACCGGCGGCCCGCCGCCGCCGCAGGCCACGACGATGGTGCCGCTCTCCACCAGCGCGCGGATGGTCTCGCGCTCCACCACGGCGATCGGCTTCGGGGAGGGCGCGAGCCGCCGCCACACCCCGGGCGACACCTCCCGCACCGCCACCCCGCGCGCCTGGAGCCGCGCCACCCGCACCCGGTCCAGCTCGTGCCCGATGGGCTTGGTGGGATTCCGGAGGTCGGGATCCTTGGGGTCGCAGAGGGTTTGCGTCACCAGGGTGACCGCGGAGCGCTTGACGCCGGCCTTGACCAGCGCGTTCTGGAGCGACTGCTGGATCATGTAGCCCATCCACCCCGCGGTGCCCGCCACCAGGACACCGAGGGGCAGCGGCTCCACCTGCTCCGCGGCGAGCTCGTTGCGGAACAGCTCGTCGCCGACCTGGGGCCCGTTGCCGTGCACCAGCGCGATGCCCCAGCCTGCGCGCGCCAGCTCCACGATCGGCGCGAGACTGGCCCGGGTGTGACGGAACTGGTTGCCGATCGTCGGGCGCTCGCCCGGCGGCGCGACGGCGTTTCCGCCGAGGGCGACTACGATCGTTTCCCGGCTCACGGCGGCGGGAACCTAGTGGGGCCGGGGGGGCGGAGCAAGTTTGCCGCGCCCTCCCGCCAGTACGTCGCGCAACGCGCGGTACAACTCGCCGAACTTCGCGAGATCGCCGGCGGCGAGCGCGGCGTCGGCCTGCCGGGCCAGCCGCTGCGCCTCCGCCCACCGCCCCGCCAGCGTGGTATCGCCCGCCGCCACGGGGGCGTTGGTCAACGCGGCCAGCGCCCGCGCCGGCGACGCCCCGTCCCCGATCCGGTCGCCCCACGCGAGGTAGACCCGCTCGAGGCGCGGCGGCGCGGAGTCCGCCGGAGCGGCGAAGACCCCCTCCAGCGAAAAGATTCGCCCCGCCGCCACCCAGAGCCGCTCCAGGCCGGGCGTGGTGGCGCCGCTGCCGAACACCTCCCCGGGGAGCGTGTCGGGGACGGCGGGACGCCAGAACGTCGCGCGCGGTCCGGCGGGCGTCATCGTGGCCGCGAGGAGCCCGGCCAACCGCGGCGGTGTGCCCGCCGTGAACCCCTGCGCCGTCCACACGCCGCCCGCTCCGCCGCGGCCGGGGGCGGCGCCGGAGGGCGCGAGGAACTGGAACGGCTCCCGCGGCCGGCGGCCCCACCCGGCGGAGTCGGATGCCGTGGCCGAAACCGCGTCCGCCGCGCGGGAGAAGGTGGCGGCCGGAAAGGCGAGGCCCCGCCGGATCGCCGGCGGGATCTCCTCCTCGGGCGCGACGAGGGGCTGGAAGAAACGCCCCCACGCCGCGGTGAGCGAATCGTACCCCGGCGCGTACCAGAGCCGGGTGTCACCGGTCGTCGCGTTCACGGCGCCGATGAGCCCGGCCCGGAGGCCGCGCACCGTGCGGCCCCGCCAGCTGGCGGAGGGGGCGAGCGGAAAGCTTTCGGTGGACGTGTAGCCGTACGCCACCCACCAGGTCGCGCCGGCGTCGGTCACGGGGAGCGGCGGATCGAAGTCCGCGAAGGGCGCGAGGCGCGCGAGTCGCCCGGCGGGGTCCCTGCGCCAGAGAAGCGCCAGGCCGTCGGTCTCATCGCGGGTGAGCTCGGGGCTTTGCAGGGCCCACGCCAGCGCCAGCCGCCGCCACCCTCCCGAAAGCGGAATCGCCCTGGCGCGCGACGACGCGGCGGGAACGAGCGCGAAGGTCTCGAACGCGGGACCGAACCAGGTATCGCCGGAGCCCGGGACCCCGAGCACGTCGAGATTGGAATCCGACTCTTCGGCGAGCAGCGCGGGACCGGCGTGCGACCAGCGCCCGCGATGGAGGGAGTCCCAGGTGACGCCGGTGTCCCGCGCCAGCGCGGCCGTGTCGGGCCCGAGTCCCGCGAGCCAGGTGATGCGCGCCTCGGACGCGTCGGCCGGGCGCAGCGCCACCCCGGTCACGGCGACGCCCTCGGGAACGAGGTGCCCGGCGGTGAGCGCTGCGGCGATGTGGACCGGATCCCAAACCGGGAGCGTGCTCACCGCCTGAGCGAGCGTGGGGAGCTCGAGCGCGGGCGCCGCCGTGTCCCACACCGTTCCGTAGGCGAGCGCGGCGAGACTCGCGCGCTCGGCGGGGTCCACGCGGGCGCCGCCCCGGGGATCGCGGAAGAGCGGCGGGACGATCACGTACACCGCCGCGGCCGCGACGATCAGCGCTCCCCAGGCCGCGAAGAGGGCGCGGCTCGCCTCCCGCACCGTCCACACCAGACTCACACCGGCGGCGAGGACCGCGAACACGGCGACGAGGCGCGCGCCGGGGAGCCGGATCGCGAGGGCGCCCCGGTCGATCGCCCCGTGCAGGCCGCCCACCACTTCGGCGGGATCGAGCAGCGCGCCCCAGAACACGAGCGCCGCGAGGCCGGCGAGGAGGAGCCCCACGTGGGTGCGGGCCGGGGGCGAGGCGTGAATCCGCCCCTCCCGGATGCGGAGCGAACCGATCCCGGCATAGAGAAGGGCCACCACCGCGAGGGCCGCGATCACCGCCAGCTCCATGAAGCCCTGACGGGTGCTCTCCCACGGCAGGACCCCGACGTAGTAGCCCAGGTCCTGGTGCAGGACGGGATCGAGTACGCCGTAGACCGGCGGCGCGGCCGAAAGCGAGGCTTTGAGCCACCAGTCTCCCGTGCCCCAGGCGAGGACGACACCGAAGAACACGCCGGAGACGACGGTCACCGCGAGCAGCACCGGCTGCGGGACCGCCTCGACGATCTCGAGGTCGCCCACGTGGCGGGGCATCTGCACCGATCCGATGGTGCGGTAGACGAGGTAGAGGTTGGTGACGCCCCAGGCCACCGAGATCAGGAGGATCAACGCCCCGACGAGACGCGCGAGGTTGCGTCCCTGGAGGTAGATGTCGCCGCCCCGGACCGTGGCGGCCCAGGCGCGTTCCGCGGTCTCGAGGGCCGCGAACCGGCCGCCCACCAGGATCAACACCACCACCGCCGCCGCCCCGATGAGGACGGTGCGGCGCCGGCGCGCGGTCACGGCCGGCCGCGCGTCGCGGCGGCGAGCCAGCCCTCGACCTCGGCGCGGTAGCGGGAGAGGGCCGCTTCGCTGGCGGCTTCGAAGCGCATCACCAGGACGGGCTGGGTGTTGGACGCCCGGAGGAGCCCCCACCCTTCGGCGAACGTGATCCGCACGCCGTCCAGGGTGACGACGGGATACCTGGCGGCGAAATGGCGCGCCGCTTCCTCGACCACGGCGAACTTGCGGGCGTCGGGGCAATCCACGCGCAGCTCCGGCGTGGCGAAGGTCCGAGGGAGGTCGGCGAGCAGCCGGGAGAGCGGGCCGCCCTCGCGCGCCACGTAGTGCAGGAGGCGCGCCGCGGCGAAGAGGGCATCGTCGAATCCGTACCAGTCCCCGCCGAAGAACATGTGGCCGCTCATTTCCCCGGCGAGGGGCGCGCGCTCTTCCTTCATCTTCTGCTTGATCAGGGAATGGCCGGTCTTCCACATCACCGGCTTCAAGCCCGCGCGCTCGAGCATCCGGGGCAGAACCTCGGAGCACTTCACGTCGAAGATCACCGCCTGTCCCTTCCCCATCCGGCGCGCCAAATCCCGGCCGAAGAGCACCAGCAGCTGATCCCCGAACACCACCGTGCCCCGTTCATCCACCGCGCCGATCCGGTCTCCGTCGCCGTCGAAGGCGATCCCCAGCTCCGCCCCTTCCTTCACCACGGCGGCCCGCAGGTCCTTCAGGTTTTCGAGGACGGTGGGATCGGGATGATGGTTGGGAAAGGTGCCGTCGGACTCGGCGAAGAGCGGTACCACGAGAGCGCCGAGGTTTTCGAGCGTCGAGATCGCGATGAGGCTCGACACCCCGTTGCCGCAGTCCACCACCACTTTCACCCGGCGCGCGAGGGGCGCGTTGCGCTGGACGATGGCGTCCCGGTAGGCCGGAAGGATCGCGCCCTCGCGCGCGTGGGTCCCGCCGGAGCGGGCTTCGAGGCCGCCGTCCGCGATGAGGCGCCGCATCGCCTGGATCTCGTCGCCGTACACCGCGTCTCCCGCGAGCACCATCTTGAAGCCGTTGAACTCGGGGGGATTGTGGGAGCCCGTCACCTGCACGCCGCCGTCCACCTGGAGGGTGTGGGTGGCGAAGTAGAGCGCGGGCGTCGGCAGCTCCCCCACGTCCACCGCGGCGCCGCCCGCCGCGACGATGCCCTGCACCACGCCGCCCGCGAGCGCGGCCCCGGAGGGCCGGTTGTCCCGCCCCACCGCGAAGCGGGGCGCGCGCCCCAGGCGCCGCCAGCCGAGGGTGGCCACCGCCTGACCGATGGCGCGGGCCAGGTCCGGCGTGAGCTCCTTCGCCACGGTGCCGCGGATGTCGTACTGGCGGAAGATGTCGGCCGGGACCTTCATGGCGAGCGACCGCCTTATCGGGATGCGGGACCGGCGCCGCTCATCCCGATGGGAGTCTGGGTGGTGATGCTACTCTGGCCGGCGAGGCGGAGGAGCGCATTGGGCGCGACGCCGAAGTACAACAGTCCCGCGACGGCGACCGCCACCGCAGTGGCGCCGAGGCGGCCCAGGCGCACGCCGCCGTGCGCGTCCGCCGAGGCGGCGGGCCGCATGTACATCGCCATGATCACGGGGAGGTAGTAGCCCGCGGATATGACGCTGGTGAGCACCAGGATCGCGGCCAGGAGGGTCTGGCCCGCCGACACCGCGCCCACCAGGATGTACCACTTCCCGATGAACCCGGCGGTGCCCGGGAACCCGAGCAGCGACAGCATGCACACCGCGAGCGCGAAGGCGTGCCAGGGCCTGCTGGTGGCGAGTCCGGCGAGGTCGTCGATCAGCACCTCGCTCTCGCCGCGGCGCCCTTTCGCCGCGAGGAGCCCGAAGGCGGCGATGGTCATGAGGGTGTAGGCCACGAGGTAGAAGAGAAAGGCGGCGGACCCCACCGGCACGCCGGCCACCACCGCCACCAGCAGGTAGCCCGCGTGCGCCACCGAGGAATACGCGAGCATCCGCTTGACGGACCGCTGGGCGAGGGCGAGCAGATTCCCGCCCACCATCGTGGCGACGGCGAGTCCCCAGACGATCTCGTGCCAGGCCGGCGCATTGCCGAAGGCCTCGCCCACCACCCGGAACAGCGCCGCGAAGGCGGCGGCTTTGACCCCCGTCGCCATGAAGCCGGTGACCGGGGTGGGCGCGCCGTCGTAGACGTCGGGCGCCCAGGTGTGGAAGGGCACCGCCGCCACCTTGAATCCGAATCCGACGAGGAGCAGGCCCACGCCCAGCGCGAGCATGGTGCCGTGCGCGGACGCGCCGGCGCCGAGCTGGGCGCCGACCAGCGTGAGATTGGTGGTGCCGGTGGCCCCGTAAATGAGCGCGATGCCGTACAGCAGGAACGCGGACGCGAACGCGCCCAGCAGGAAATACTTGAGCGCCGCTTCCGCCGAGCGCGGGCTCCGCCGGTCGAATCCGGCGAGGACGTAGACGCTCACCGACATCAGCTCGAGGCCGAGGAAGATCACCATCAGGTCTTCGCCGCCCGCCATCAGCATCATCCCCGCGGTGGCGAAGAGCAGCATCGCGTAGTACTCGGGCGCGAGGAGCTGCTCGCGCTCGAGATAGGCCGCGGAGAGGAGCACGGTCAGTCCCGCGGCGCCGAGGAAGAGCCAGTCGGCCACGAAGCGGAAGTCGTCCACCGCGATCATGGACGCGAGCCCCGCCGCGCGCGCGGTGTTCCACCACAGCCACCAGACCGCCAGCGCCGTGGAGAGGAGCCCGACGCCCGCCACCCATCCGGCGGCCCGCAGATCGCTCGCCGACCGGTGGCGCCAGGCGACCACGAGGAGCAGCACCAGCGCCCAGCCGCAGAGCACCAGCTCGGGCAGGAGGCCCATCAGCACGTCGCGATAGTTCGAGAAGTCGAGACTCATCGCGACGCCGACACCGCGGGCAGGTGGGGCTCGACCGACTGGATGAACTGGCGGGCCGACGGCGCCATCCGGTCGAGGAAGGGCTTGGGATAGACCCCGATCCACACGATGCACGCGATCAGCGGCACCAGCACCGCCAGCTCGCGGGGGGTGAGATCCAGGAGTTTCTCGTTCTCCTTCTTGTCCAGCGGGTTGTAGATCACCCGCTGCAGGGCCGGGAGGAGGTACGCGGCCGCGACGATCACGCCCGCCGCCGCGACGCCGGCCGCCCAGGGATGGGTCTGGAAGGCGCCGATCAGGATCAGGAACTCACCCACGAAGCCGTTGGTCCCGGGGAGGCCGATGGAGGAGAGCGAGACCACGGTGAGGATCGCGGCGAGGAGCGGCACCACCCGCGCGATGCCGCCGAAGGCTTCGATCAGCCGGCTGTGGCGCCGCTCGTAGAGCATCCCCACCAGAAAGAAGAGCGCGCCGGTCGAGATCCCGTGGTTGATCATCACCAGGAGCGCGCCCTGCACGCTTTGAATGGTGAGGGCCCAGATGCCGAGCATCACGAACCCCAGGTGGGCCACCGACGAGTACGCGATCAGCTTCTTGAAGTCGGGCTGGACCATCGCGACCAGCCCGCCGTAAATGATCCCCACCAGCGCCAGCGTGATCACGATCGCCTGCACCACCGGGTGCATTCCCACCGAGGGGAAGAACGGCAGCGCGAAGCGCAGGAACCCGTAGGTCCCCATCTTGAGCAGGATCCCGGCCAGGAGCACCGATCCCGCCGTCGGCGCCTCGACGTGCGCGTCCGGGAGCCAGGTGTGGAACGGGAACATCGGCACCTTGATCGCGAACGCCAGGAAGAAAGCGCCGAAGCACCAGAACGCCGCCTGCCCCAGGTCACCCGAGGCGCGCAGAATCTGGTAGTAGTCGAAGCTGTAGACGCCGGTGCGCGCCCCGGCGTGGAAGTAGAGCGCGAGGATCGCCACCAGCATCAGGAGCGAGCCCAGCATGGTGTAGACGAAGAACTTGATGGCGGCGTAGAGCCGGTTGTCCCCGCCCCAGACCCCGATGATGAAGTACATCGGGATCAGCATCACCTCCCACATCACGTAGAACAGGAAGAGGTCGAGGGCGACGAACACCCCGATCATCCCCGAGGTGAGGACCAGGACCAGGGCGTAGAACCCGCGCTCCCGCTTGGTGATGTAGGTGTAGCTCCCCAGCACCGACAGCGGCACCAGGAACGTCGTGAGCAGCACCAGGAACAGCGAAATGCCGTCCACGCCCACCGCGTAGTGGATTCCCCACGCCGGCACCCAGGGCACGTTCTGCAGGAACTGCATTCCGCCCGACGGGTTGAAGCGCCACCACATCGGTACCGACAGCGCGAAGGCGACGAGACTCACGCCCAGCGCGATGTGCTTGGCCGCCCGCTCCGGCGCCACCAGCACCACCAGCGCGCCCAGGGCGGGCCAGACCAGGAGCGCGGTGAGGATCCAGTGATCGTACATCGCGCTACCGCAACGCCGCCCGCAGGACCACCACCACGCCGGCCACGAACAGCACCACGTAGAAGCCCACCTCGCCGGTCTGGAGCCGGGAGCCGAGCCACCCCAGCGCGCGCGCCGCGCGGGCCAGGCCGTTCACTCCGGCGCCGTCCACCGCGCCCTGGTCCACCCCCTGCCACAGCACCCGACGCGAGAGCCAGACCACCGGCCGCACGATCGCCGCGTCGTAGATCTCGTCCACGTACCACTTCCGGGCGAGCACCCTCGCGAAACCGGTCTCGGCGGGCGCCGAGCGCGCCGGAACGAGCGCGTTGAGGTCGAGGAGCCGGAAGGCGCCGACGATTCCGGCCGCCGCGATCAGCACCGCGACGCCGAGCAGGGTCCACTCGGTGCCGGGGGAGACCTCGCCGGCCGGAAGCAGCGCGGCGCCGGCGCTCGTGACCGGGGCGAGCCAGCGCTCGAGCCGCGCGCCCCCGCCCACGATCGCGGGCACGTTCAGCGCCCCGCCCACCGCCGCCAGAACGCCGAGGACCACGAGGGGTCCCGTCATCATCCAGGGCGCCTCGCGCAGGTGCCCGCTCTCCTTTTCCCCGGTGCGGTTCGGCCCGTGGAAGGTGTAGAGCATCAGCCGGGTCATGTAGAACGCGGTGAGCAGGGCCGCGGCGAGTCCCATCGCCCAGTAGAGATACCAGATCCCCTGCGCCTGCCCCCGCGCGAAAGCCGCCCCCAGGATCTCGTCCTTGGAGAAAAATCCGGAGAGGGGCGGCACGCCCGCGATGGCGAGGGTCGCGACCCACATCAGCACCGTGGTCACCGGCAGCCAGCGCTTGAGCCCGCCCATGTTCCGCATGTCCTGCGCGTCTTCGTGCGAATGGGTGGCGTGATAGGCGTGGTGCATCGCGTGGATGACGCTCCCCGAGCCCAAAAAGAGCAGCGCCTTGAAGAACGCGTGAGTGGCGAGGTGGAAGATTCCGGCCGCGTAGGCCCCCGTCCCCACGCCCAGGAACATGTAGCCGAGCTGGGAGACCGTGGAGTAGGCGAGCACCTTCTTGATGTCCCACTGCTGCAGCGCGATGGTCGCGGCGAAGAGCGCGGTGAGGGCGCCGACGCCCGCGACCACGCTCGAGGCCACGGGCGACATCGCGAACAGCACGTTGCAGCGCGCCACGAGATAGACGCCCGCGGTCACCATCGTCGCCGCGTGGATCAGCGCCGAGACCGGCGTGGGGCCGGCCATCGCGTCGGGGAGCCAGGTGTACAGGGGAATCTGCGCCGACTTGCCGGTGCACCCGAGGAAGAGGAAGAGGCAGACCGCGGTGACCACGCCTGCCAGGGCCGCCGGCGCCGCCGCGAAGACCGCGTTGAAGTCGAGCGACCCCACGTTCTGATAGATGAGGAACATCGCGATCAGGAACCCGAAGTCCCCGATCCGGTTCACGACGAACGCCTTCTTGCCCGCGTCCGCGTTGGCTTTCTCGCCGAACCAGAACCCGATCAAGAGGTAGCTGCAGAGCCCCACGCCCTCCCAGCCCACGAACATCACCGGGAAGCTCGCGCCCAGCACCAGGATCAGCATGAAGAAGACGAAGAGATTCAGGTAGGCGAAGTAGCGCGCGTAGCCCGGATCTTCGTACATGTAGCCGACGCTGAAAACGTGGATCAGGGCGCCCACGCCCGTCACCACCAGAATCATCACGCAGGAGAGGGGATCCACCTGGAGCGCGAAGGCGACCTGGAGCTTGTCCACCGCCATCCAGGACCAGTAGGTGAACACCTCGGGCGCGCCGCCGCCCGCGCCCGCGTAGCCCAGCACCGCGGCGAGGGCGACGGCGAACGCGAGCAGCAGCACCCCCACCCCGATCGCCGAGACCGCGCGCTTCGCTCCGGGCGCCGCGAACAGCAGGGCGCCGTTCACGACGAAGCCCGCGAGGGGGAGCGCGGGCACCAGCCAGATCAACGGGACGGCGGAGGCGGTCATCAGCCTTTCAGGATGTTGATGTCGCGGAGATCGACGGTCTCACGATGGCGGTAGATCGCGATGATGATCGCGAGACCCACCGCCGCTTCGGCGGCGGCCACCGCCATCACGAAGAAGACGAAGACCTGCCCCGCCACGCCCAGCTGCTGCGCCAGGGCGACGAAGGTCAGGTTCACGGCGTTGAGCATCAGCTCGACGCACATGAAGATCACGATCGCGTTGCGGCGCACCAGCACGCCGGCCACGCCGATCGCGAAGAGGACCGCGGAGATCGCGAGCGCGGGAGTGAGGAACATCAGAGCTTCCGCTTCGCGAGCACCACGGCGCCCACCACCGCGGCGAGGAGCAGGACGCTGGTGATCTCGAAGGGGATGAGGTAGGTGTCGAAGAGCGGGCGCGCCACCATCCCCACCGCGCCCTGCTGCTGCTGCAGCGCGGCCACCGTCCCCGGGGGCAGCGCGGCGCCCGTCGCCACCGACGCCTTGGTGAGGGAGGTGAGCTGGACCAGCAGCAGTCCGCCCAGAATCACGCCCACCAGAATGCCGAGGGGTCCCTTGGCGTCGCCGGGCCCGCCGCGCCCCAGGTTCAAGAGCATGATGACGAACAGGAAGAGCACCATGATCGCGCCGGCGTACACCAGCACCTGCATCACGGCCAGGAACTGGGCGTCCAGCACCGCGAAGAGCACCGCCAGCGAGAACAGCGTGACCACGAGCCAGATGGCGCTCTTCACCGCGTCCCGCCGGGTGACGCAGAGCAGCGCCGCCAGCACCCCGAGCCCGGCGAAGGACCAGAACACGAACCGCAGCAAGGTCATCGCCTACTCGCCCCTGGGATCGGCGGGGTCCCAGAGTGTCGAGACCGGGTGGGTCTGCGCGCAGAGCCGCTCCAGGTCGTACACGAACCGGTCCCGCGAGTACTCGGCGTTCTCGTAGTGCACGCCCACGTGGATCGCCTCCTCGGGGCACACCTCCTGGCAGTAGCCGCAGAACACGCAGCGGAATTCGTCGATCTCGTAGATCAGCGGGTAGCGGTTGCCGTTCTCGTCCTCGCCCGGCACCAGCTTGATGCAGTTGGCGGGACAGATCTGCGGACAGAGGCCGCAGGCCACGCACTTGGCGCGCCCCTGCTCGTCGGTGAGCATGCGGTGGGTGCCGCGCCAGCGGGAGGCGATGGCCCAGTCGTCGGTGGCGCGCTGTTCCGGGTACTGCATCGTCACCTTGGGCCGGAACATGTGGCTGAAGGTGAGCGCCAGCCCCTTGAGCGTGGCCCGGAGGTAGTTGGTCTGCGCCGTGGGGCGCTTCAGGACCTTGACGCCGATCGCCATCAGGCCGCCCTTCGCGGTTCGCCGGTGCCGGCGATGATCCGCCCGTCGTCCAGCACCCAGAAGAGGACGCCCGCGAGCACCACGTTCAGGCCGGTGAGCGCGAGCGCGAAGTTGGTGCCGTAGGGCCAGCCCAGCACCGTGTGCAGCAGCCAGACCGCGGTGGCGGTGAGGGTCACGTAGAGAATCGCCGTGGGGAGCATGACCTTCCATCCCAGCGCCATCAGCTGGTCGTAGCGGAAGCGCGGGAGGGTCCAGCGCACCCAGATGAAGAAGAAGAGGAAGAAGCCGGTCTTCACCGCGAAGGCCGCGAGGGTGGCGAGGGTCTTCCAGATGGTGAAGGGCCCGACGTTGTCCCAGCTGGTGAACGGAATGTCCCAGCCGCCGAAGAAGAGGGTCACCATCAGGGCGGAGGCCGTCACCATGTTCGAGTACTCGGCGATGTAGAACATCGAGAATTTCATCGAGGAGTACTCGGTGTGATACCCGGCGATGAGCTCGCCCTCGGCCTCCGGCAGGTCGAAGGGGAGCCGGTTGGTCTCGGCGAACGCCGCCACCAGGAACACGAAGAACGCGAGGAAGAGCGGGAACACGTTCCAGGTGGCGAGGGACGTGGATTGGCGCGCGATCACGTCGGACAAGGTGACGTTGCCGGCGAGCAGGAGCACCGCCACCGCGCTCATGCCCATCGCGATTTCGTAGGAGATCATCTGCGCCGAGGCGCGGAGTCCGCCCAGCAGCGCGTACTTGTTGTTCGACGACCACCCCGCGAGCACGATCCCGTACACGCCGAGGGAGCCGATGGCGAGGATGTAAAGGAAGCCGATCGGCAGATCGGCCACCACCATCGGGACCTGGCCCCACGGCGTGGGGAGCGGCGAGGCGAAGGGGATCACCGCGAAGGTGAGCAGCGCGGGAATGAACGACACCGCGGGCGCGAGCACGAAGAGCCAAAAGTCCGCCTGGGCGGGATAGGTCTCTTCCTTGAAGATGTTCTTCAGGCCGTCCGCCGCGGGCTGGAGGAGACCGAAGGGTCCCACCCGGTTGGGGCCCAGCCGGTCCTGCATGAACGCGCAGATCCGCCGCTCGGCGAGGGTGAGCATCGCGACGCTCACCATCAGCACCGTGAAGACGACGACGATCTTGACGATCGACGCGAGGAGGAAAAACATCAGGCCGGCACCCTGGCGCCGGACGCCGCCTTGCGCCCCGCGAGCCCCAGCCGCGCGTAGGAGAGCCCGGTGAACGCGTCAACCGACGACGCCAGCAGCGCGAACGCCTCTTCGGCGCTCCCCAGGCCCCGCTCGCCGCTCCCCGCCGCCAGCTCCGCCAGCACCCACCACGCGGGCCGCGCCATCCCCGGTGCCGGTTTCGCCTGCGAATAACGCTGGACCCGGCCGTCCCGGTTGACGAAGGTCCCGTCTTCCTCCGCCACGTTGGCGATGGGGAGCACGACGTCCGCCGCCCGGGCCGGGTCCGGGAGCACCGTGCCCAGATAGATGAACGCGCCCGCGGTCTTCACCGCCGCGTCCGCGTCGCCCAGGACCAGCACCACGCCCGCGCTCTCGGCGGCCTTCGTCGCCGCAGCGTAGTCGCGCCCGTAGCCCAGGAGCTCGGCGCCTTTTCCGTTCGGCGCCCGCTCGGCGCGAAGCGCGAGGTTCGGCACGCCGGCCAGCGGCGCTTCTTCGCCCATCGTCACCTGGAAGGCGCCGGTCCAGTCGAGACGCGACAGCAGCCGCCGCGCGAGGAAGAGCGCCTCGGTGGACATCCCCGGCGACGCCAGCGCCACCGCCTTGCCCTTCGCTCCCGCGATGAGCGCGCGGGCGCGGGCGAGCGCTTCGTCCCAGTCCACGGCCGCGAGGTCGTTGCCGTTCTTCACGAGCGGCGCTTCGATCCGGTCGCCCCGGTTCATCCAGCGATAATTGGCCCGGCCGTGATCGCAAATGAAGTAGCGGTTCACCTCGAGGTTGGGCCGGGGGCGGATCCGCACCACTACGTCGTCCCGCAGGTCGAGGGTGACGTTGCAGCCCTGCGAGCAGCCGGTGCACACCGACGCCGTCTTGTCCAGCTCCCAGGCGCGCGCCTTGTGCAGGAAGTCCTTGGAGAGGAGCGAGCCCACCGGACAGAGATCCACGACGTTCCCCGCCCAGGGATGGTCGAGCCGCGCGTCGGGGTGAATGCCGATGAACGCGCGGTCGCCGCGCTCGGAGACGTTCAGCACCGGCTCCTTCGCGACCTCCTCCATGAAGCGCACGCAGCGGGTGCAGAGGATGCAGCGGTTGGGCACGTAGAGCACATCGGGCCCGAAGTCTTCCACCGGGTTGAAGCGCTTGGCGTACTCGCTGTAGCGGGTGCCGGGCCGGCCTTCCTGGAAGGTGAAGTCCTGCAGCTCGCACTCGCCGGCCTGATCGCAGATGGGGCAGTCGAGCGGGTGGTTGATGAGCAGGAGCTCGAGCACGCCGGTGCGCCCGCTTTTCGCCGGCGCCGACTGGGTCTTCACCACCATCCCCTCGGCCACCTGGGTGGCGCAGGAGATCTGGAGCTTCGGGGTCTTCTCGATTTCGACGAGGCACATCCGGCACACCCCCGCCACCGGGAGCCCCGGGTGGTAGCAGTAGTGCGGGACGAGCACGCCCGCCTGCTTCGCGGCCTCGATCACCAGCGTCCCCTTGGGAACGCTGACCGCCACGCCGTCTATGGACAGGTTCACCAGCTCGTCAGGCATCCCGTCTCCAGTATCCCGAATCCCGGTATCTCACGCGGCCGCCGGACGTTTCTTTCCGGTGATGTAGGCTTCGAATTCGGACTTGAACTTCCTGATCCCGGAGACCACCGGCGCGGCGCAGGAGTCCGAAAGCACGCAGATGGTCTTCCCGGTCATGTTCTCCGAGAGATCGAGGAGCAGATCGAGGTCCTTCATCTTCCCCTGCCCCGAGAGAACCCGCTCCAGGATCTTGGTGGTCCACGCCGTGCCTTCGCGGCACTGGGTGCACTGGGCGCAGGATTCGTGCGCGTAAAAGCGCGCCAGGCGCATGATCTGGTAAACCATGTCCGCCGTGTCGTCGAAGACGATCACCCCGCCCGAGCCCAGCATGGTGCCTTTCTCGACGCAGCCCTCGTAGTCGAGCAGGCAGCTCTCGGTCTCTTCGCGGTTCAGGATCGGCACCGAGGAGCCGCCCGGAATGCAGGCCTTGAGGGTGCGTCCCGCCTTGACGCCGCCCGCGAGGTCGTTTACCAGGTCCTTGAGCGGGAAGCCCATCGTCAACTCGTAATTGCCGGGACGCTGCACGTTGCCGCAGACCGAGAAGAGCTTGGTCCCCGTGCTCTTGGGATTGGAGAGGCACATCGCCTTGTACCACGCCGCCCCGTTCTTCAGGATGTGCGGCACCGCGACCAGCGTCTCCACGTTGTTGATCGTGGTGGGGAGCCCGAAGACGCCCGCGGCCGCCGGGAAGGGCGGCTTGATCCGCGGGTTGCCGCGCTTCCCCTCGATCGAGTTCATCAGGGCCGTTTCTTCGCCACAGATGTAGGCGCCGGCCCCGCGGTGCAGGTAGATCTGCGTCTTCCCGAACACGCCCGCCGCGCTGGCTTCAGTGAGGGCGGTCTGCATCACCTGGAAGGGCTCGGTGAACTCGCCGCGGATGTAGATGTAGGCCACCTCGGCCTGAATCGCGTGGCAGGCGATCGCGGTGCCCTCGAGGAGCGCGTGCGGCGTCCAGCGCATGATCTCGCGATCCTTGAAGGTGCCCGGCTCCGACTCGTCCGCGTTCACGCAGAGGTAGTGGGCCTTCTTCTTTTCCTTGGGCATGAAGGACCACTTGAGGCCGGTCGGGAACCCGGCGCCGCCGCGACCGCGGAGCCCGGAGTTCTTGACCTCCTCGATCAGCGCGGGGGGATCCATCGCCTGCGCCTGCTTCAGCGCCTCGTACCCGCCGCGCTTCACCCAACCCTTGAAGCTCTTCGCGTCCGCGTCCCCGAAGTGCTTGGAGAGGACGACGGTCTCGCGCGCGTGAGACTTATGAGGGTAGCCCATCAGCGGTACCTCTTCACGATGTCCGGCACCTTCTCCGCCGTCACGCCGTCGATGAAGTCGTCGTTGACGAGGACCGGGGTCGCGAATCCGCAGGCGCCCAGGCACTCGACCTCGATGATGGTCCAGTTGCCGTCGGGACTGGTGGCGCCCGCTTCCCTGGCGCCGGTGGCGTCGAGGAACGCCTGCAGCACGCCCTCGGCCCCGCAGATGTTGCACGGCGTGGTGGTGCAGACCTGCACGAAGTTCCGGCCCACCGGATGCTGGTGGTACATGGTGTAGAAGGTGACCACGCCCTTCACGTACGCCGGCGTGATGCCCAGCACCTCGGCCACCTCGGTCATGGCGCGGTCGGAAATCCAGCCGCGCGCTTCCTGCACCATCCACAGGGCCGGCAGGAGCGCCGCCTGTTTGGTGGGATAGCGCGAGAGAATGTCGTCCAGGCGTTCCCGCGCCTTTCCCGTGAAGACGGGCTGGTATTCCTCGACCGTGCTCACCGGTCCACCTCTCCCATCACGATGTCCACCGACGCGTTGATCGCGATCAGGTCGGAGAGCAGGTGGCCCTCCGCCATCCGCGAAATGGACGCCAGATTGATGAACGCCGGGGGACGGATCCGCCACCGCACCGGCTTGGCGGTTCCGTCGGAGACGAAGTAGTTGCCGAGCTCGCCCTTCGGGTTCTCGATGCCGACGTAGGCCTCGCCCACCGGCGCCTTCACGCCCTCCATCACCTGCTTGAAGTGATAGATCATCGCTTCCATGTCGCTCATCGCCCGCGACTTGGGCGGGAGAATGACGCGCGGATCGTCCACGTTCACCGGGCCGTCGGGCAGGCGCGCGAGCGCCTGCATCAGAATCCGGTTGGACTGATGGCACTCCTCGAGGCGCACCAGGTAGCGGTCGTAGACGTCGCCGTGCTCGCCCACCGGAATGTCGAAATCGTAGGTCTCGTAGTCCAGATAGGGCTTGTCGCGACGGACGTCGTAGGCGACGCCGGAGGCGCGGAGCATCGGGCCCGAGAGGGAGTGATTGATCGCTTCTTCCTTCGTCAGGACGCCGATCCCCTGGGTCCGCCCCGCCCACACCGCGTTGCGCGTCAGCACCCGGTCGATTTCGGCGAGGGTCTTGGGATAGGTCTCGGTGAAGTGGCGGAGGCCCTCGACGAAGCCATCGGGAATGTCGGCGAGGAGCCCGCCCACCCGGGTCAGGCTGGTGGTGAGCCGCGCGCCGGTCCACATCTCCTGCAGGTTGTAGATCCGCTCCCGTTCCTGGAAGGCCCACAGGAACGGCGTGAAGGCGCCGAGGTCGATCGACGTCGTGCCCAGCCACACCATGTGGGAGATGATGCGGCTCATCTCGCAGGCGATCACCCGCAGCACCGTGCAGCGGGGCGTGATCTCGATCCCCATCAACTTTTCCGCCGCCAGCGCCACGCCGACGTTGTTCGCCATCGGCGAGAGGTAGTCGGTGCGGTCGGTGAGCGGGATGATCTGGTTGTAGTGGCGGTACTCGCCCAGCTTCTCGAAGCCGGAGTGCAGGTAGCCCACGTGGGGAATGACGCGGACCACGGTTTCGCCGTCCAGCTCCACCACCAGGCGAAGCACGCCGTGGGTGGCGGGGTGCTGCGGTCCGATGTTGACCAGGAGGTGCTCGCCGCCCAGGTCTTCGTCACCCCGATCGTCCGCGGCGGTGAGGGGCACGCGGGTGGCCGCGCCCCGCGCGTTCGCACCCGGGGTGGCGAGCTCGAGCTCCACGGTGCGTTTGGTCATTCGGAGCCCGGAATCTTGTCGCGCTCGCCGCGCGCCAGCCGGTCCCGCATGTCTTCCGGGAGCTCCTGGTAGGCCTCGGCGATGGAAAGCTCTTCCATCGAGTAATGGGCTTCGGGGTTGGCATTCAGGGCCTGCCGCACCTGCTCGGCGCGGCTGAACCGCCCGCGCAGCGGGAAATCCTTCCGCAAGGGATAGCCCTCGGCGTAGGTCTCCCACATCAGGATGCGCCGCAGGTCCGGGTGTCCGGTGAACTTGACGCCGAACATGTCGAACACCTCGCGCTCCAGCCAATCGGCTCCGCGCCAGAGCGGCGTCACCGAATCCACCACCAGATCGGCGCGCGGATCGAGCTCGACCTTCAGGCGCAGGTCCACGCGCCGTTCCAGCGAGCGCAGGAAGTAGACCACTTCGAGGGGCCGTTCGCGGTCGCGGTATTCGACGGCGGTGACGTCCACCAGGTAGTCGTAGCTCTGGCCCGCGGTGTGCTTGAGCCAGCGCATGATCTCGGTGAGCCGCCGCGGGTCCACGTAGACGATGGTCTCGCCGCGAAGCTCCACCGCGCGGCCGACCGCGGCGCCGAAGATGCCCCGGAGGGCGTCGACGGACGGGTTCACGCCGAGCGGAACTGGTGGACCGAGTTGCCGAACGGCTCCGAGATCTCGTCGATCTTCTCCGGCGGGAGCCGGAGGCCCGTGGCGTCGAGCGGGTGCTCGTTGCGCAGGGCGGAGTCGATGAGTGATTCGCCTTTGATCTTCTTGTGCAGCAGGAGCACGCCGTAGAGCAGGCCTTCGGGGCGCGGCGGGCACCCCGGGACGTACACGTCCACCGGCACGATGGTGTCGATCCCCTGCACCATCGCGTAATTGTCGAAGATGCCGCCGGTGGAGGCGCAGGCGCCCATCGAGATCACCCACTTGGGCTGGGGCATCTGGTCGTAGATGCGGCGAATGACCGGCGCCAGCTTGAAGGGGAGCCGACCGGCGCAGATCAGCACGTCGGACTGGCGGGGCGAGAAAGCCTGCCGCTCCATCCCGAAGCGCGCGAAGTCGAAGCGCGACGCCGCGGTCGCCATGAACTCGATGGCGCAGCACGCGGTGCCGAACGGCATCGGCCACAGCGAGTTGGCGCGGGACGCGTTGACGGCCCAGTCCAGCGGCTTGTCGGCGCCCGTCTTCTGGAGGATGGCCTGCACCCAGGAGACCAGGGTGTCGAAGCGGGTGGTCTGGTAGTTGGGACTCCCCGCGATCTCTTTGGATTCCAGCACGTGCTTCATGGGTTCAGTCCCATTCGAAGGCTCCGCGCTTCCACACGTAGGCCAGCCCCACGCCGAGAATCACGAGGAAGACCAGCATTTCGACCAGCAGGAACCCGGTGCCCAGGGTGTCGGTGCCGCCGAAAAAGATGCTGGCCCACGGGATCAGGAAGACGGTTTCGATGTCGAAGACGATGAACAGCACGGCGACCAGGTAGAACTTGACGGAGAAACGCTCCCGCGCGCTACCCAGGGGCGGCATCCCGCTCTCGTAGGGCGCGAGCTTGGTGGGTGTGGGCCGGCGGGGGCCGAGGAAGTGGGACGCCAGAATCATCCCCGCCGCGTTCAGCACCACGAAGCCGAAGAGAATCAGGAACGGGAGATAGGGCTGGAGCATGGGTTCGTGAAGTTCGTGAAAAAATTCACTTAACCATGAAAAACGTACCCCGGGACGGAGCCGCTGTCAACCGAATCGAGTGGCGTAAGTCGAGACGCCGCCGATATATTGCGCCCCCATGTCCATCAAGTCCGACCGCTGGATCCGGCGCATGGCGAAGGAGCACGGGATGATCGAGCCCTTCACCGACTCCCAGGTGCGCGAGGGCGCGATTTCCTACGGCGTCTCCTCCTACGGCTACGACATGCGGGTGGCGCCCGAGTTCAAGATCTTCACCAACGCGCTCTCGGCGGTGGTGGACCCCAAGCACTTCGACTCGAAATCGTTCGTCGAGTTCGAGGGCGAGGTCTGCATCGTCCCCCCGAACTCGTTCGCGCTGGCGCGCTCGGTGGAATACTTCCGGATCCCCCGGAACGTGCTGACGGTCTGCGTGGGCAAGAGCACCTACGCGCGCTGCGGCATCATCACCAACGTGACGCCCTTCGAGCCGGAATGGGAAGGCCACGTGACCCTCGAAATCTCGAACACCACGCCCCTGCCCGCCAAGATTTACGCTAACGAAGGGATCGCCCAGGTCCTGTTCTTCACGGCCGACGAGGGCGACGAGTGCGAGCGCAGCTACAAGGACAAGAAGGGGAAATACCAGGCGCAGAAGGGAATAACCCTGCCCAAGCTCTAGGCGGCCGAAGCGCTCTTCATTGCCCCGCCGATCGCCGTGATCGCGAGCGCCGCGACCAGCGACACCACGAGCTTCCAGACCCACTCCACTTCCAACGCCGGCACCGTCACCTGCAGCAGATCGAAGAGGAAGTCGAAGACTCCCACCAGGAGACCGAGCAGGACGGTCGCGTTGAGATCGCGCTTCAGGCCCACCAGCGCGCTCCCGGTCACCAGCGCCACCGCCCCCTGCCCCGCCGCGATGGCCAGAATCCCGACCCCTTCGTCGATGAGGTTGTGAAAGACCGCGGCCCGGCGGACCAGGTTGCTCAGGAGGAAGGTGTCGAGCAGCAGCACGACGACCCCCGCCACCGCGGCGCACACGGTCGCCCAGACGGCGTAGTAAATCACCACTCTCATCCGATCGGCGGATTCCGGCATCGCCAGCTCCCGTGGAGGGCGCGCCTAATCTGGGGCGCGCTCCCGTTCCGCGCTAGCGCAGGGCGCCCGCGGCCTGCTCCAGCGCCTGCCGCGCCTGATCCACCCGCGCCGCCAGGTCCGACAGCTCGTGCTCGGCCGTCCCCGCGTCCGCGTACCGGATCGCCTCGTTCACCGAGGGGAACGCCATGTTGGCGTACCCGTTGTCCACGTCGGAGGCGAACTCGAGGCTCCGATACCAGGAGCGCGACACCAGGCCCTGCGGCCGCGTCAGTCTCCGCTCCACCTGCATCAGGTCACGATCCGCCGCCGCGAGCTTGCCCGGCGTGCCGCCCGCCGCGAGCACCGAATCGCGGACCCGCGCGAAGGCGCGCCCCGCCTCGGCGAAGCGCTGGAGCGAGCTCTTGAGCGGCTCGGTGCTCACCTGCCAGCCCTTCTTCACGATCCCGCTGTCCAGCTGGCTCACCAGACGGCCCATCTCGTCGCCGAACGCCGCGTAGTCGAACGGGAGGACCTGGGCGTTCGCGATTCGCGCCACCGCCACCGACACCAGGCGCGCCAACGCCTGGTGGGCGCGGTAGCCGGGGTCCCCGAACTTCGTCATCCAGGCGTAGTCGTCGTAGACCGAATGGTAGACGCCCGCCGGCGCGCCGAACCCCATCTCCGCCGACGCGATGCCCAGGTGATGCTGGAACCCCGCGAAGTCCGAGCCGCCCCCCATGTTGCCGAAAGTGAGCGCGGCGGAATCCCCGTGATTCTGCTTGAGCCAGGCGTCGTACACGGTGCCTTCACCGGTGAGCGAGGGGACGGCTCGAGCCGTCGCCTTGAGCAGGGGCTTCAACGCCGGTGACCCCGCGCCGCCGAAATTGGTGCCGCTCCCGCCCGCGTCTTCGTTGATGTAGGCCACCACGTGGGCGTCGAGCGAGTCCGCCATCTCCTCCACCCATTCCGTGGACCCGATGAGACCCCACTCTTCCGCGTCCCAGGTGGCGAAGATTACGGTGCGGGAGGGCCGGATCCCCTGCTTCGCGAGTTCGGCGAAAGCCTGCGCCGCCGCCATCACCGTGACCGTGCCGCTCACGTTGTCCTGCGCGCCCGGGCCCCAGGCGTCGCGATGTCCGCCGATCACCACCCACTCATCGGGCCGCTCGGCGCCCCGGATCGCCCCGAAGGTGTCCCAGATGGTGTGCACCGCGCGCGCGCCGCGCTCGGTCTTCACTTTCAGGTGCAGCCGCGTGGCACCGGGCCCGGTGTGGTACCGGAACGCGAGTCCGCCCTGCCAGCTCTGCGGCACCGACGGGCCCCCGAGATCGTCGAGGAGCCGCTGGGCGTTGCCGTAGCTCATCGGAATGACCGGAATCCGCGGGAGCGCCATCGAATCCTCCGGAAGCCGGTGCGCCCCCTCGACCGACGCGTAGCCCGGGGTCGCGGGATCGCCGTTCTCGTTCAGGATGCTGCCGCGCTGAATGCCGCCCGCGGGCCGCATCGGCCCGCGCGGATACACGTCGCCCCGGACGAAGCCGTCGTCCTGGGGGTCGGAGTACATCACCAGCCCCACGGCGCCGTGCCGCTCGGCTTCGCGGGCCTTGATCCCCCGGAACGACCGCCCGTAGCGCGCCACCGCGATCTTGCCCTTCACCGAGACGCCGAGGGAATCGAGCGTCTTGTAGTCCTCGATCAGGCCGTAGTTGACGTAGACCACCTCGGCGGTGACGTCGCCGTCTCCGGTGTAGCCGTTGAAGGGCGGCACCTGCGCGATGATGGTGGACGAATCGCCGGGAATCGCGGGTTCGGCGAGATTGAGCCGCTCCGGGGTGCGGCCGGGCCGGGCGATCACCCAGGCGGCGACGGTGTCCGGCTGGGGCATGTAGATGTCGTACGCCTTGGACCAGGTATCGAGGCCCCACTGCTTCATCCGCTCGAGCACGTAGTCCCGGGTGACGGCCTGGGCCGGCGTCCCCGCCATGTGGGGGCGCAGGCCGAGGTCGTGCGTCCAGAGCCGCAGGGCCTGGGTGTCGGGGATTGCGATCAGGCGTTGCTCGATCGAGTCCTCCCGCACGCCGGCGGCGGGGGAGAATCCGATCTGCTGGGCGGCGAGCGAGAGCGGCAGAAGGATGACCGTCAGAACGCGCATGGAGATCCTTGGAAAGGGTCCGGAGTCGGACTCACGGTAACGAAGTCGTTGGCGCGGCGGAGGCCGGGGCGCCAGATTGAAATCACTGCCATGCTGATCGTCGGCGTGCTGTTCGCGACGGTGCTGCTCCGGTTCGCGATGATCCTCGCGGTGGCGTACTTCCTCGTCCCGCGCGGCCCCGCCTGCCCGGGCTGCGGCGGGGAAATGGCGGCGATCGAGCACCGGTTGCTCGCCCTTTGCCTCCCCGCCATCGAGCACCGCTGGTGTCTCGCCTGCGGGTGGCAGGGAATCGTGCGCCGCGGGGCTCCCGGTCCCCGGAGCCCGGACGACGCTCCCCGCCCCGCCCTGAAACGCTAGCCGCCGCTGATGAGCCGCGGCCCGCGCTCGAAAAAGAAGTAATCCCACGCCCAGTTGATCAGCACCACCAGTTTGTTCCGGAATCCGATCAGCTGAATCAGGTGCACCACCAGCCAGACCACCCACGCCGGAAAGCCCTTGAACCGGAGACCGTGGATCTCGGCCACCGCCGCGTTGCGGCCGATGGTGGCGAGCGAGCCCGGGTTCCGGTAGCGGAACGGCCGGGCCGGCTTGCCGCGGAGCGCGCGCCCGATGTTGGCCACCGCCGATTCGCCCATCTGGATCGCCACCGGCGCCATCATCGGGAGCGGCTCGCCCCCGGCCTCGCGGTACGACGCGTCGCCGATCACGAAGACCTCGGGGTGTCCCGGCAGGCGGAGCGTCTCGTCCACCATCACCCGCCCCTGCCGTCCGGTGGCGGCGCCCAGAGCGCCGGCGAGTCCCGCGGCCTTCACGCCCGCCGCCCAGAGCAGGGTGCGCGCGGGAATGGTCTCCCCGCCCTTCAGCCGGATGCGTCCGCCGTCGTAGTCCTCGACCGCCGCGCCGACGCGGACCTCGACCTTCTTCTTCTGCAGGGTGCGCACCGCCGCGGCGCCGAGGGAGGGCGGCATCGCGGGCAGGATCGCGGGTCCCGCTTCGAGGAGCAGCACGCGGACCCGCGCGAGATCGAGTCCCGGATGATCCTTCACCAACACGAGGCGGATCAGCTCCGAGAGCGCGCCCGCCATTTCCACCCCGGTCGGTCCGCCGCCCGCCACCGCGAAAGTGAGCAGGGCTTCGCGCTCTCGATCGTCCGCCGTCGCCGCGCGCTCGAACGCGCGCAGGATCTGACTCCGGATCGCGATCGCCTCATCCAGGTCCTTGAGACCGAAGGCGGCGCGGGCCAGCGCGTCCCGTCCGAAGAAATTGGTCTGGCCCCCGGGCGCGAGAATGAGATAGTCGTAGGCGATGGGACCGCGATCGGTCTCGATCCGCCGGCCCGCCAGGTCAACCCCGGTGACGTCGGCGAGGCGGAACTCGAGGTTCTTCTGGCCGCGGAGGATCGCCCGCACCGGCTTCGCGATCTGATCCGGCTCGACCCCGGCGGTCGCCACCTGGTAGAGCAGGGGCTGAAACAGATGGTAGTTGTGCCGGTCCACCAGGATGACGCGGACCGGCAGCCGGGCGAGGCGGCGGGCGGCGCGCAGACCGCCGAACCCGGCGCCGACCACGACCACCACGGGGCGGGTCACGCCGTCCGTCATTCGAGAACCACGGCGGTGCCGTAACAGAGCACCTCGGTGGCCGCGCTCCGGTCTCCGCCCACGTCGGAGGCGTCGTAAGACACGCCGAGGATCGCGTTGGCGCCGAGCTGGCGCGCGTGGTCCACCATCAGGTTGTACGCGGCCTCGCGGGCCTGCTCGCACATCTCGCCGTAGGCGCCGATGTTGCCGCCGACGATGGACTTGAGGCCGCCCAGAATCCCCTGACCGATGGTCGGCGCGCGGACCGTGATCCCGCGGACCAGGCCGCGATACTCGCGCACCCGGCGTCCGTCGATGCTGAAGGTGGTGGAGACGATCATCGCGGACTGGATGGCCATGCGGAGCTCCGGGTTCGGGGATCGGGTAAAATAATCGCGTGCCTTGCTCCCCGCCCCGCCGTCCGTGTATCATCCCACCGTCCTTCGATCCGTCCCACGCCTGGGAGAAACGATGCCGCGGCTCGCCGGCCTGTTGCAGTCGCTCGTCGGCAAGAAGATCGTGATGGCCGTGACCGGCATGGTGCTGTTCCTGTGGCTCCTCGCCCACATGATCGGCAATCTCCACATCTTCGAAGGTCCCGAGAGCATCAACCATTACGCGCGCTGGCTCCGCGAAATCGGCGCCCCGGTGCTCTCGCACGCCCAGGCCCTCTGGCTGGTGCGCGCGGTGCTGATTCTGGCGGTGGGCGGGCACATCTGGGCCGCCTGGGCGGTGACGCGGGCCAGCTGGGCCGCGCGGCCGGTGGGCTACAAGCTCCACCAGACCGCCGAGACCACCTACGCCGCGCGCACCATGCGCTGGGGCGGCGTGCTGCTCATTCTCTTCGTCGTCTACCATCTCCTCGATCTCACTTTCGGCCGCCTCAATCCGGCGTACGTCGACGGCGACGTGTACCACAACGTGGTCGCGAGCTTTTCGGTCCCGCTGGTCGCCGGGTTCTACATCCTCGCCATGGCGGCGCTCGGCCTTC
>Ga0079221_10000024_pt1 | contig 41310 bp, 48 predicted proteins | sample GAAS200_FD_75069 | JGI IMG/M metagenome (GOLD analysis project Ga0079221, IMG submission 75069) | Agricultural soil microbial communities from Georgia to study Nitrogen management - GA AS200 | ecosystem: Environmental > Terrestrial > Soil > Agricultural land | place: USA: Georgia | collected... | reverse complement strand
TGGAGCCGTACTTCTTCATCGGCTACCTGATCTCGATCGCGATCTTCGGTCTGTACCAGGCCGTGTTCATGGCCAACGCCGGCGGCGCGTGGGACAACGCCAAGAAGCTGGTCGAGGTGGAGTTCAAGGCCAAGGGCACCGAGCTGCACGCGGCCACCGTGGTGGGCGACACCGTGGGCGACCCGTTCAAGGACACCTCGTCCGTGGCGATGAACCCCGTGATCAAGTTCACCACCCTCTTCGGCCTGCTCGCCGTGGAGCTCGCGGTGTCGCTCACCGCGGAGCGGGGCGGCACGCTGACCCGCGCGATCGCGGCCGTCTTCTTCCTGGTCTCGGTGGTGTTCGTGTGGCGGTCGTTCTACTCGATGCGCATCGAGGCGCAGTAAGGCGGGGGGCGCCATGGATCCGGCGGAGATCGTCGTCACCGTTCTCGGAGCGGCCGCGATCGGCTGGATCCTCTGGTATTTCCTCCTGTCCCGCGGCAAGGGCACGGTCGCCGCGCTGGGCGGCGGCGTGCAGGAAATCACGGTCCGGGTGAAAGGCGGGTACGAGCCCGACACCATCGTGGTGCAGGCCGGCAAGCTGGTCCGGCTCAAGTTCTACCGCGACGAAACCGCCGACTGCTCCGCCCGCCTGGTCTTCGACGCGTTCGGGATCAATCAGGAGCTCCCCGCGTTCGAGACCACCGCGATCACGTTCACGCCGAAGGAGCCGGGCGAGTTTCCGTTCCGCTGCGGGATGAACATGCTGAAGGGTCTCCTGGTGGTGGAGCCGCCCGGCACCAGCCGCAAGTCCGCCGCGTCCCCGCACAAGTTCCACGACCATGACTAAGACGCGGATCATGCTCCCCATCGAGGGGATGAGCTGCGCCTCCTGCGCCGCCGCGGTGCAGGAGGCGCTCTCCGGCGCCTCCGGCGTCTCCACCGCGTCGGTCAATTACGCCACCGCCAAGGCCGCGGTGGATTACGACGCCGAGCAGACCAACGTCGGCGCCCTGATCAAGACGGTCCGGGAGGCGGGCTACAACTGCGGCAAGGCCACCGTGGCCTTCGGCGTCGTGGACCTGCACTACGCGCCGAGCGTCGCGCCCCTCGAGCGGGAGCTCTCGCGGGTGGCGGGGGTGATCCGCGTGGTCGCCAATCAGGCCACCGAGATCGTCACCGTGGATTACGTCCCCGGCGGCGCCACCGCGGACGAGCTGGAGAAGGCGGTGACCCGCGCCGGTTTCGAGGTGTCCACGCCCATCGCCGCCGAGGACCCGCTGGAGCGGGAGCGCCTGGCGCGGGCGCAGGAGGTGCGGACCCTCACCTGGAAATTCGCGCTGGCCGCGAGCGTCGGGGTCTTCGCGATGCTCGCCTCGATGCTCTTGATGGCGCAGCGCCCCGCCGGGGACATGGGGACCTTCAAGCAGTACGATCTCCTGGGCCGGCTGCTGATGCCGCTGGCGGTGAAGCTGCGGGACGCCATCGCCGCGAAGTACATCATCGATCTCGAGTGGCTCAAGATCGCGCTCGCCGCGATCACGCTCCCCGTGGTGGTGTGGTCGGGAGGACAGTTCTACCGCGGCACCTGGAACGCCTTCCGGCACCGCAGCGCGGACATGAACACCCTGATCGGTGTGGGGACCGGCGTCGCCTTCCTCTATTCCGTCGTCACCACGGCGATTCCGGGCGTGTTCGTGCGCGCCGGGCTCCCGCCCGACGTCTATTACGAAGCCGTTTCCGCCATCATCGCGCCGGTGCTTCTGGGCCGGCTCCTCGAGGCCCGCGCCAAGGGGCGCACCTCCGAGGCCATCCGGCGCCTCGCCGCCCTCCAGCCCAAGCAGGCGCACGTGCTCCGCAACGGCCAGGAGATGGACGTCGCGGCGGAGACCGTGATCGTCGGCGACCTGGTGGTGGTCAAACCGGGCGAGAAGATCCCGGTGGACGGGGTGGTGACCGAGGGCGCCTCCGCGGTGGACGAATCCATGCTCACCGGCGAGCCCCTGCCGGTGGCGAAGAAACTCGGCGACGAAGTCTTCGGGGCCACGCTCAATACCACGGGGAGCATCACCTTCAGCGCCACCCGGGTGGGCAAGGAAACCGCGCTGGGCCAGATCGTGAAGCTGGTGGAAGACGCGCAGGCCACCAAGGCGTCCATTCAGCGGCTCGCCGACCGCGTGGCGGCGGTCTTCGTTCCCATCGTGCTCTCGATCGCCATCGCGGCCTTCGTGTTCTGGTTCGATCTCGGGCCGGAGCAGTCGGCGCTGATCTTCGCGACCGTGGCGCTGGTCACGGTGCTGATCATCGCCTGTCCCTGCGCGCTCGGCCTCGCCACGCCGACCGCGATTCTGGTGGGCACGGGCCGCGCGGCGGAGCAGGGCATCCTCATCAAGGGCGGCGAAGCGCTGGAGCGGCTCTCCAAGGTCCGGATGGTGCTCCTCGACAAGACCGGCACCATCACGGAAGGGAAGCCGACCGTCACCCACATCGTCACCGCCAAGAAGCCGGACGGCACCGCCATCGCGGCGGCCGAGGTGCTCAAGTGGGCGGCGTCGGTGGAGCAGAAGTCCGAGCATCCGCTGGCGGCGGCGATCGTGAACGCCGGCAAGGAAAAGCAGGTGCCGGTGCTGGTGGTGGAGAAGTTCGCCGCGATGGAAGGCCGGGGCGTCCGGGGCACGGTGGACCGCCGGATCATCGAGGTGATCTCGCCCCGTCACGCGCGGGAGCGCTCGCTCGAGTTCGGCACGCTGGGGGGCGACGCGGACCGCCTCGCCGCCCAGGGCCGCACCCCGGTGGTGGTGGTGGTGAACAACACCGTGCACGCGGTGATCGCGATCTCCGATCCGGTGAAGCCGACGTCCAAGGACGCCATCGCGGCGTTGAAGAAGCTCGGCCTCCGGGTGGTGATGGTGTCGGGCGACTCGAAGAAGGGCGCCGAGGCGGTGGCGAAGGAGGTCGGCATCACCGAGGTGGTGCCCGAGGTCCTCCCGTCGCAGAAGGCGGAGCTGGTGCGGAAGTATCAGGAAGAAGGAAAGGGCGTGGCGATGGTGGGAGACGGGATCAACGACGCGCCCGCCCTCGCCCAGGCCGACGTGGGCATGGCGATCGGCACCGGCACCGACATCGCGATGGAGGCCTCCGACGTCACGCTGATCCGCGGGGACCTCCGCGCGGCGGTCACGGCGATCGAGCTGTCGAGGAAGACGATGTCGACGATCCGCTGGAATCTGATGTGGGCGTTCGGCTACAACGTGGTGCTGATTCCGGTGGCGGCGGGCGCCGCGTATCCGTTCACCGGGTGGCTCCTGTCTCCGGTGCTCGCGAGCGCGGCGATGGCGTGGTCGTCGCTGTCGGTGGTGCTCAACAGCCTGAGACTGCGGCGCTTCAAACCGGGATGGGCGACATGAAATACTTCCACCGTACCACGGTGCCGCCGGCGCGCGTGCTCGACGCGGCGCGGGCGTTTTTCGGCCAGCACCTCTCGCCGGCGGAAGAGACGCCGCTCCGCCGCGCCTTCGCGGGGGCCCTGGGCAAGGTCCAGGTCTCGGCCCGGGCCGAGGGCGGGCACTACACGTTCATCGAGGTCGCGAGCGATCAGGTGGGGGAGTCGGAGCTGGACAAGCTGGCGAAACGGTTCCTGGCCGAGGTGCACCGCGAGGCCGAGCCGACGCACGAGGTCAGAGGGGCGTACTGAGGCGCTAGCCGCCGAGCTTCGCCCCGTACCCGGCCTTCTCCACCGCCGCGATCAGCTGTCCCGCCGTCACCGCGTCGTCGTTGAAATCCACGTCCGCTTCGCCCGCCGCCAGGTCCACCACCGCGGTGTACACGCCCGAGTTTCCCTTCAGGGCCTTCTCGACTTTCGCCTGACAGTGGCTGCACGTCATTCCGCTCACACGGAGCTTGAGAGTCGCCATTTCGTCCTCCATCCTCGCCCGCCGCTTGATTTGGGCGCCGCTGCACGCGAAGTTTCACGCCCACTACAATTTAGACGATGATCTCCGGCGCCGCTCCCCCATCCGCGAAGCAGTCACCGCCGTCCCCGGCGGACCTGACGCGCGCTCAGCTCCTCGAGATCTACCGCTACCTCCGCCTCACCCGGACCCTGGAAGAACGCCTCACCGCGCTCTACCGCCAGTCCAAGGTGATCGGCGGGCTCTTCCGCTCGCTGGGCCAGGAGGGGGAATCGGTCGGCTCGGCGTACGCGCTGGAGCGCGGCCTTCACAAGGACTTCCTCTCACCACTCATCCGCAATCTGGGCTCGATGCTGGTGATGGGCGCCCAGCCGGTGCAGATCCTCCGCCAGTACATGGCCAAGGCCGACTCGCCGACGCACGGACGGGAGCTGAACGTGCATTTCGGCGATCTCGAGCGCGGCTACCTGGGCCAGATCTCCCATCTGGGTGACATGATCCCGGTGATGGCGGGGATCGCGCTCACCTTCAAGATGCGCCGCGAGCCGCGGGTCGCCCTGGTCTACATCGGGGACGGCGGCACCTCGACCGGCGCCTTCCACGAGGGACTGAACTTCGCCGCGGTCCAGCGAGTGCCCCTGGTGGTGATCGGGGAATACAACCACTACGCGTACTCCACGCCGTCCGCCAAACAGTTCGCCGTCCACCATCTCGCCGAGAAAGCGCAGGGGTACGGAATTCCCGCGGCCACCGTGGACGGCAACGACGTGCTCGCGGTGTACGAAGCGACCAAGTACGCGGTGACCCGCGCGCGGCAGGGGAAGGGCGTCCATTTCATCGAGGTGAAGACCTATCGCCGCAAGGGTCACGCCGAGCACGACGATCAGTCGTATCAACCCAAGGATGAGATCGAGCGCTGGGCGAAAGAGAACGATCCGGTGGACCGCTACGTCGCGCGGCTCACCGAGAACGAGTGGGCCACCGCTGACGAGCTGGCCGCGATCGACGCCGAGGTGAAGACCGGTGTGGACGAAGCGACGGACGCCTGCGTGAACGAGCCCCTGCCCGCGGGAGACTCGGCGCTTGCCGGCGTGTACGCCGAGCCCGCGTCGGCCGAACGGCTCTGGTTCCGGAGCGTCTGATGCCGGAGATCACCTACCTCGAAGCGATTCGCCAGGGGCTCTGGGAGGAGATGGAGCGCGACGAGCGCGTCTTCATCCTGGGCGAGGACGTGGGACTCTACGGCGGCGCCTTCAAGGTGACGGACGGTTTCGTGAAGAAGTTCGGCGAGCAACGGGTGATCGATACGCCGATCTCCGAGGCCGCGATCGTCGGCGCCGCGGCGGGCGCCGCCCACATGGGGATGCGCCCGGTGGCGGAGATGCAGTTCATCGACTTCATCTCCTGCGCCTACGACATGCTCACCAACTACGTCGCCACCGCGCGCTACCGCGCCGGACTCCCCACGCCCATCGTGGTGCGCGGTCCCTGCGGCGGCTACGTGCGGGGCGGGCCTTTCCACTCTCAGAACCCGGAAGCCGCGTTCTTCCACACCCCGGGCTTGAAGATCGTCGCGCCCGCCACGGTGCGGGACGCCAAAGGACTCATCAAGAGCGCGATCCGCGACGAAGACCCGGTGCTCTACCTGGAGCACAAGTGGCTCTACCGGCGTATCAAGGACCAGCTCCCCGAGAACGAGGAAATCCTGACGCCCATCGGGGAAGCGCGGGTGGCCCGGGAGGGGCGCGACCTCTCCATTCTCACCTACGGCGCGACGCTCTGGAAATGCCTCGAAGCGGCGGACCAGCTGGAGAAGGCCGACGGAGTCCGGGTGGAAGTGGTGGATCTCCGCACCCTGCTCCCGCTGGACGACGCGGCCATCATGACCACGGTGAAGAAGACCAACAAGGTGCTGATCGTCCACGAAGACACCCGCACCGGCGGGCTCGCGGGCGAGATCGCGGCGCGGATCAACGAGCAGGCCTTCGAGTGGCTCGACGGGCCCATCATGCGGGTGACGGCGCACGACGTGCCGCTCCCCTACGCGCCGACGCTCGAAGACTTCGTGCTGCCGCAGACGGAGGATGTGACGAAAGCCGCCAGGTGGTTGCTGGCTTACTGAGCCATCGGCCATCAGCGTTCAGCAGTTGCTGACGGCTGAAGGCTGACGGCCGACGGCTACAGACTTCTGAGGGAACCATGGCTCGCATTGATGTCCTCATGCCCCAAATGGGCGAATCGATCGCGGAAGGCACGCTCTCCAAGTGGCTCAAGAAGGTGGGCGACGAGGTGAAGCGCGACGAGCCGCTCTTCGAGATTTCGACCGACAAGGTGGACGCCGAGATTCCGGCGCCCTCGGCGGGTACCCTGGTCGAGATCAAGGTGCAGGAGGGGCAGACCGTTCCGGTCCAGACCCTGGTCGCGGTGCTGGACACCGAGAAGGGCGCCGCGATTTCCGGTGCTAACCCTGCGGCGGCGCCCCGGGGTCAGCCCGCGCCGGCGCCCGCACCCGCTCCCGCGCCTGCCGCGCGCCCCGCGGCGCCCCCGCCACCCCCTCCGGCTCCGGCGCCGAGCCCCGCTCCGTCGTTCCGTCCGGCGGTCGCGGCGGGGAAGGGTGACGGCGGGGCGGAAACCGCCGAGGAGCGTCTGCGTCGCAAATCCACGCCCCTCGTCCGCAAGATCGCGGCCGAGCACCGGCTCGACATCTCGACCCTGCCCGGCACCGGGTTCGCGGGCCGGGTGACGAAGCAGGACATCCTGGGCTACATCGAGCGGGGGGTGCCGGCCGCGTCTCCCGCTTCCCGGCTCCCGTCTCCCGCGTCCGTCGAGCATCCCGCCGCCGAGCCCTGGCCCGGGGACCGGGTCGAGCCCTGGTCCAAGATCCGCAAGATCACCGCGGACCACATGATCCTGTCGCGCCGGGTCTCGGCCCACGTGGCGAGCTTCTTCGAGATCGACTACAGCCGGGTGGCGGAGATCCGCCGGAAGCACAAGGCGTCGTTCGCGGAGCGGGGCGTCAACCTCACGTACCTCGCGTTCATCGCAAGGCCTGCGCCGAGAACCTGAAGAAGCATCCGGTGGTGAACGCCGCGGTGGCGGGAGACGCGACCATTTACCGCCGCGACGTCAACGTCGGCATCGCCGTCGCGCTCGACTGGGGCCTGATCGTGCCCGTCATCAGGCACGCCGACGAGCTCTCGCTGATGGGCATCGCGCGCGCGATCAACGATCTGGGCGAGCGAGCCCGCACCAAGAAGCTTTCGCCCGACGACATCCAGCGCGGCACCTTCACCATCACCAACCCCGGCGGCTTCGGCCCCTACGCCGGCATTCCGATCATCAACCAGCCCCAGGTGGCGATCCTGGGCGTGGGCGCGATCGAGAAGCGCCCCAAGGTCATCACCCAGCCCGACGGCTCGGACGCGATCGCGATCCGGACCATGGGGATGCTCACCATGTCGTACGACCATCGCATCGTGGACGGCGCCGACGCGGACCGGTTCCTGGCCGACGTCAAAGCGATGCTCCAGGACTTCCCCGAAGGGGCGATCTGACCATGCCCCGACACCTGACCGCCTCGCGCGTGCGCGTTTCCAAGACCAACGAGCCCGACTACCTCGCCGCCCTCCGCGAGCTGGCGCAGTTCGCCGAGGCGCGCGGCGGGCGCATCTGGGTGTACCGCAACGCCAAGGATCCCCAGCTCTTCATCGACTTCACCGAGAGCGCCACCGAGATGTCCCACCGGGCGCAGGCCTCGCGCCTGCCCGAGGAGACCAAGCTCGAGAAGAAGCTGCAAGGACTCGCGACCTACGCCCCCGACGCCTGGGAGCTCTGGACCGAAGTCGGGCTCGCGGCCGGAGCGGAGGCGTAAGTGGCGGGCGGGGGGAAGGGCACGGTGGTGGTGGACGGCGCGACCTGGGAGGTCGCGCCGTCGGGGCACGTGACGGTCTACGGCCGCGACCAGTTCGGCATCGTCTTCCAGCACGGCGCCGGCCCGTCGCGGCGGCGGCGTTTCACCCGGTTCGCTCCGGTCGGCAGCCGGAGTCCCGACGCGGCGCTGGCGGAGCTCTCCGAGCGCGACCTGCTCGAGCTGTTCCGCCAATCGCAGCCCGCCTGGACGGCTCCGGAGGCCGCGTACGACGTACGTTGACCTGCACTGCCATTCCACGGCGTCCGACGGGGAGTACGAGCCCGGCGAGGTAGCGCGCCGGGCCTGCGCGGCCGGGCTGGCGGCGATCGCCCTCACCGACCACGACACCACGGCGGGCGTCCCCGCCGCCGCCGAAGAGGGAGCGCGACTCGGCCTGCGCGTGGTCTGCGGGTGCGAGTTCAGCGTCAAGGCGCCCTGGGGCGAGATGCACGTCCTGGGCTATTTTCTCGAGCCCGGCCACCCGCGCCTGATCGAGTTCCTGGCGCGGACGCGCGAGGCACGCCGCCAGCGCGGCGAGCGGATGGTGGAGAAGCTGCGGGCGATGGGCGTCGGCATCACGTCCGAGGACCTGGCGCGCGAGGCCGGCGACGGCGCGGTGGGGCGGCCCCACGTGGCCCGCGCGCTGGTGCGGGGCGGGGTGACCGCCGACCTCAACGAAGCCTTCTCGCGCTTCCTCGGCCGCGGCAAGGCGGCCTACGTCGAGAAGCCGCTGCCGAAGCTCGCGGAGGTCACGGCGCTCGCGCACGGCGTGGGCGGCGTCGCGGTCGCGGCGCATCTCTCCGAGCACGGGACGCCGGGGCAGATCCGGCAGTTCAAGGCCGACGGCCTGGACGGCCTCGAGGTGCGGCATCCCAGTCACTCCGCCGCCACCGAGGCGCGGCTGAGCCGCATCGCCGAGGAGCTGGGGCTCGCGGTGAGCGGCGGGTCGGACTGGCACGGCGACACCGAGCTCGGCAACAATCACGCGCCGCTGGGCGGGCTCGCCGTGCCCGTCGAGTGGCTCGACACCCTGGAACGGCGGCGGGAGACCAAGGCATGAGCGAGCTCCTCGACATCGGCGGCCGGGCGCCGCGGTTTTCCGCGCCCGCGTCCGACGGCAAGACCTACGATCTCGCCGACCTGCTCCAGGCCGGCCACGTGGCCCTGATCTTCTATCCCGGCAACAACACCCCCGGCTGAAACCGCCAACTCTCCGCCGTGCGCGATGAGATGACGAAGTTCCAGCGGGCCGGCATGCGGCCCTTCGGCGTGAACCCCGCCTCGGTCGAGGCGCACCTCAAGTACGTGGACCTGTTCCGCTTCCCGTTCCCGCTCCTTTCGGACGGCGACCGCGCCGTCTCGCGCGCCTACCACGCGCTGAAGGACGACGACAAGGGGATCCTCCGCACCGTCTACGTGATCCGGAAGGACGGGACCATCGCCTTCGCCCAGCGCGGCGCGCCGGCGGTGGACGAGATCGTCCAAGCGGTCGGCTGACGATGCCGGCGTCCTTCGCGGGGAAGGTGGCGCTCGTCACCGGCGCGGGGCGCGCGGGACAGATCGGACCGGCGGTAGCGCGGGGCCTGGGCTCCGCCGGCGCCAAGGTGGTGATCGCCGCGCGCGACGCGCGCGAACTCGAGGCCCGCGCCGCCGAGCTCGCGAGCGCGGGAATCACCGTCGCCGTCGCCGCGGGCGATCTCGCGACCCCCGAAGGCGCCCGCGCCGCGGTGCGGGTCGCCACTGAGCGCTTCGGCCGGCTCGACGTGCTGGTGAACGTCGCGGGCGGGCTCCTGAATTACGGGCCCGTCACCGACGTCGCCCTCGACGCCTTCGACCGCGAATTCTCCGCCAACGCCCGGACCGTTTTCCTCGTCACCCAGGCGGCGATCCCCGCGCTCCGGGCCGCGGGCGGAGCGGTCGTCAACTTCGCCTCCATCGCCGTGTCCCGGCCGCAGGCCCGGATGGTCTCCTACACGGCGGCGAAGGCCGCGGTGGCCGGAATGACCCAGGCCTTCGCGAAAGAGCTCACCCGGGACGGGATCCGCGTCAACGCGGTCGCGCCTTCGCTCGCGCGCACCGCGCAGAACCTCGCCGACCTGAAGGACGACCCCAAGGCGAAGTGGGTGGAGCTCGCGGACATCGTGAACGCCGTGCTCTTTCTCGCGGGAGAAGAGTCCCGCGGCATCACCGGCCGCGTGGTCCCCCTCACCGGACAGGATCTCTAGGATGGACCTTGCCGGCCGGGCGGCGCTCGTGACCGGCGCGGGACGCCGCATCGGCCGCGCCATCGCCGTGGGCCTCGCCAAGGCCGGTTGCGACGTCGCCCTGCACTTTCACGGCTCGGAAGAGGGGGCGAACGACGCCGCCGCGGAAATCCGGGCCATCGGTCGCCGCGCGGCCCTGCTCCCCGCCGATCTCGTGGATCCCGTCGCGGCGCGCGGACTCGCCGACCGCGCCATCGCGGCCCTGGGCCGGCTCGACGTCCTCGTGAACTCCGCCGCGGTCATGGTCCGCCAGCCGGTCGAGGACGTGACCCCGGCGAGCTGGGATCAGACCCTCCACCTCAACCTGCGGGCGCCTTTTTTCGTCGCGCAGGGCGCGATTCCGGCGCTCCGGCGCGCCGGAGGCAAGATCGTGAACATCGCGGACGTGGCGGGGCTCGAACCCTGGCCCGCCTACCTGCCGCACAACGTGAGCAAGGCCGGCGTGGTGATGCTCACCAAGGGCCTGGCGCGCGCGCTCGCCCCCGACGTGGCGGTGAACGCCGTCGCGCCCGGGCCGGTGCTCCTCCCCGAAGCATGGGACGAGGCGACGCGGAAGCATTTCGCCGAGAGCACGCCCCTGGGCCGCCTCGGCACCCCGGACGACGTGGTCGGCGCGGTGCTCTATCTCCTCGCCGGAAGCGACTACGTCACCGGCACCGTCCTGGTCGTGGACGGAGGACGCCTGATCCGGTGACCGGCGCCGCGCGGATGCGGGACGTGATCGTGGTGGGCGGGGGGTGCTACGGCACCTTCTACGCCACCCAGCTCGCCAAGGCGAAGGAGAAAGGGAAGGCGGACTTCCGCGCCGTGATCGTGGTGGACCGGAACGAGCGATCGCCGGCCCTCCTCGCCCTCGGCGAAGCGCCCGACCGCCGCTTCGTCGCGAGCGAGTGGACGGTTTTCTTCGACCACTACCTGGGTCACGCCCAGCCGGCGCCGGAAGACGCGCCGCGCGACTACATCGTGCCCTCGCCCCACATGCCGCATCTGATGTTCGAGTGGGTGCTGCGTCGCGCGCGCTCCCGGTGGGGGAAGCGGCGGGTCGAGGTGACCCCGGTCCCGGGGACCCTGGGCACGCCCTACGATCGCGCCGCGGACGACCGCACCCGTTACGTCTCCTTCGCCGACTGGATCTGTCCCACCCACTGCGTGGAGCCCGCGCTCTGTCCCGCGATCGGCGCGCCCCGCACCTGGGAAATGAGCGAGGCGGTGTCCGGGCTCGCCCAGCGCCTCCGCGCCGGTGGGAGGCCGGTGGCGGGGCCCGCGCTCTTCATCTGTAAGCATCACGTGTTCGGGGTGGGGACCTTCGCGGTGGACGACGTGCTCGCGGGCGACAGGCTGGTGGAGCGGGCAGGCGCCCCGGGGACGGCCGCCGAAGTATTGATCGGAACCATTTCTTCCTGTCACGGCGCGCTGAACCTTCTCGCCATCGGGCCCGCTGACGGCTGACGGCTGATGGCTGACCGCTCCCTGTCTCCCGCCGACCGCCGCCGCTTCCTCGAGCACGCGCGGGAGCTGTTCAATACCGGCGAGTACTGGCTGGCGCACGAGGCCCTGGAAACCGTCTGGCGTTCTATTATTAGGGAGGATGAAGCCCGGGTCTTTCAGGGGTTCATCCAGGCCGCCGCCGCGCTGCTGCACCGCGCCCGGGGCAACCGTCACGGCGTGATCGTAGTGGGCGCCGGGGCGCTGGAGAAGCTCGCGGGGCCGCCGCTCCCCATGGTCGAATACGAAATGGTCGCGTTTCGCGCGCAGCTCGCGCGCGCCCTGGCGGGGGAGGGGGATCCTCCGCGATTGGAATTCAGAACCGATGCCTGACCCCAAGACGTACGACGTCATCATCGTGGGCGCCGGGCCCGCCGGCCTCTGCGCCGCGATGTACGCGGGCCGCGGAATGCTCCGCGCGCTCACCATCGAGCGCGGCGTGCCCGGGGGCGAGCTCCTGAACACCGATCTGATCGAGGACTATCCCGGCTTCGAGAGCATCAAGGGCTTCGACCTGGCGCAGAAGATGTCCGCCCACGCCGCCAAGTTCGGGGCCGAGGTGGTCACCGATACCGTGGACAAGATCGAGAAGGGCCAGGACGGGTGGTTCACGGTCCGCACCCACCGGGACCAGGTCTACCGCGCCCCGGCGGTCATCATGACCGCGGGCGGCACGCCGGTGAAGCTCGGCGTCCCCGGAGAAAAGGAACACGCCGGGAAGGGCGTGTCTTACTGCGCGGTCTGCGACGGCGCCTTCTTCAAGAACGAGGTGCTGGCGGTGGTGGGCGGCGGGGACGCGGCGGTCGAGGAAGCGGACTACCTCACCCGCTACGCGTCCAGGGTGTACGTCGTGCACCGGCGCCACGAGCTCCGCGCCTCGAAGATCCTCCAGGAGCGGGCCTTCGCCAACCCCAAGATCGAGATGGTGTGGAACAAGAAGGTGCTGGAGATCGCGGGGAACGAGAAAGGCGCCACCCATCTCGAGCTCGAAGACACGGTGAGCGGCGCCCGCTCCCAGCTGCCGGTGGGCGGCGTGTTCATCTTCATCGGCTTCAAGCCCAACACCGAGCTGGTCGCCGGGCACCCCAAGCACGACGCCGCCGGCTACTTCGTCACCGACGAAAAGATGATGACCTCCATTCCGGGCCTCTTCGCCGCGGGTGACGTGCGCAGCCAGGTGACGCGCCAGATCACTACCGCCGTGGGGGACGCGACCACCGCGGCGATCGCGGTCGAGAAATACCTGGCGGCGATGCGCGAGAAGGACCAGCCGGCGTCGGGGCGGAAGGTCGCGGCCCGGTGAAGGTCGTCGCCATCCCGAACGGGGCGTTCGTGGAGAACACGTTCCTCGTGGTGGACGAGGCGGCCCGCGAGTGCGCGGTGGTGGATCCCGGACAGGAGGCGGGGCTCATCCTCCACAAGATCGACGCCGCCGGCGCCACGCCCCGGGCCATCTGGCTCACCCACGCCCATCTCGACCACGTGATGGGTGTGGCGCGGATCCGCGAGGCGACGGGCGCCCCCGTCTACCTGCATCCCGCGGACCGCCCGCTCTACGACGCGCTCCCCGGCCAGGCCGAAGCGTTCGGCCTCGCGGCCGAGTCCGCCCCCCCGCCGGACCGCGCCTACGGGCACGGGGACCGGGTGGGCGTCGGGAATCTCGCGTTCGCGGTCCGCCACGCCCCCGGCCATTCGCCGGGAAGCGTCTGCCTCGTGGGAGAGGGCGTGGCCTTCGTGGGCGACGTGGTGTTTCAGGGCTCCATCGGACGCACCGATCTGCCCGGCGGAGACTTCGACACCCTGCTCGCGTCCATCGAGCGCGAGTTGCTCTCGCTGCCCGATTCCACCATTCTGTACAGCGGACATGGACCCGAAACCACCGTCGGACGCGAGCGCCGCGCCAATCCCTTCCTCACCGGCGCGCACCGCTCCGCCTAAGCCTCGGCCCACCTGTCTCCGCTGCGGGGCGGAAGTGCGCCCCAAGCCGTGGGGGTGCAAGAACCCGTGCGCCAATTGCGGGTTCACCTATCCGCTCGGCGACTGCTCCGACTGAGTGCTCGGGGTCGCGAACCACCTCATCGCCCTGTCGCTCCTCGCGCTGGACACCCTGGTCCGCGCGTGGCGCATCCAGCTCGCCACCTGGACCGCGGGCGGCAAACTCCGCTTTCGTGACGCGTTCCAGCTCAACCTCTACGGCGAAGCCGCGTCCGCCCTCACTCCCAATCGCCTGGGCGGCGAGCCGGCGCGGTTCCTGGGACTCGCCGAGGCGAGGCTCCGGCCCGTCACCGGCATCGTCGCCATCGGGGTCGAGGTCGCGGCGGAGTGGCCGGTGTTCGGCCTGGTGGCGCTGGTGCTCTTCATCCATTACGTCCCCGACTGGCAGTTCGCCGCCCGGGCCTGGCTCAAACACCACCGGGCGGGGGAGCTGGTGTTCGTGGAAGTGGTGGCCCTGCTGGTCCTCGCCATCATCTACCTGCTCCAGCGCATGACCCGCTCCGGCATGATCCGCCATCGGGTGCGGCGGCAATGGCGCGTCGCGTGGGCCCACGTGCGCCGCGCGCCGGGCTGGGTGCTGGTCGCGGGCGCCGTGTTGACGGCGGTGAGCTTCGCGTCCCGGGCGCTGATCCTCGCCGCGCTGGCGTGGGGGAACGCCACCGACGCGCCGGTGGCGACCACGTTCTTCGGCGCGCTCGCGCTGCTGCAGGCCCAGCTCATCGTGCCCCTGCCGTCCGGCGGCGGCGGGGTGGAGGTCGCGTTTCTTTCCGGGTTCGCGGGAGACTTCGGCACTCACCAGGCCTGGATGCTCGTGATCTGGCGCTTCTACACCACCTTTCTCCTCACCGCCATCGGTACCTACGCCCTGGTGCGGAGCATCGGTATCCGCGCCGCCGCCGAGCTCTTCAAGATCGGATGGATCGGGCGCGGCAAGCGGGAGGCCGAGTGACGCCTCCCCGGATTCCGCCCCTTCCTGCGGAGGATGCGGCGCCAGAGCTGCGGCCCGTCTTCGACGGGTTCGTGAAAGAGCGGGGCAAGGTCCCCAACATGTTCCGGACCATGGCCCTCCTGCCTCAGCACACCGCGACCGTGGCGGCGCACTTCCGGACGGTGATGGGACAGGGAACGGTGCCGGGCCTCCTGAAGGAGCTGCTCTGGGTCCGGATCTCGCACCGCAACGGCTGCCGCTACTGACTGGCCTCCCACACCGCCTTGGCAAGGCGGCAGGGAGCGTCGGACGAGCTGGTGGAGGCCCTGCAGGATCGGGGCGGGCCGGGGCCCGTCGCGGCGCTCGATCCGGGGTGGCAGGCCGCCCTCGAGTACGCGGACGCGATGTTCCAGGCCGGCCACGAGGTTTCGGACCAGCTCTACCGGCGGCTCGCCGCGGCCTGGAGGCCGGCGGAAGTGGTCGAGATCACGATGGTGATCGGCCTGACCCTCTACTTCAACAGCTTCGTGGACGCGCTGCGGGTGGAACCGACCAGGTGAACGCGGAACGCGGAAGCCGGAACGCGGAGCGGCGACGGAGGCCGCCGCCGTTCCGAGTTCCCCGTTCCGCGTTCCACGTTAGATTGTAGCATGTCCACCCGCCTCGAACGCGATCCCCTGGGCGAGCTGGAGGTTCCCGCCGACGCCCTGTACGGCGTCCAGACCGAGCGCGCCCGCCGCAACTTCCCGATCTCGCACCTCGCGCCGCTTCCCGCCTTCGTGGACGCGGTGATTGCCATCAAGAAAGCCGCCGCGCTGACCCACAAGGAGACGGGGCGCTTGGAGCCCCGGCTCGCCGACGCCATCGTCAAGGCCGCGGACGAGGTCCTCGCGGGACAGCATCGGGATCAGTTCGTCGTGGATCCGTATCAGGCCGGCGCCGGCACCTCCCACAACATGAACTGCAACGAGGTGCTCGCGAACCGCGCCAATGAAATCCTGGGCGGGAAGCGCGGCGAGTACCGGCCCATCCATCCCAACGATCACGTCAACATGGCGCAGTCCACCAACGACGTGATCCCCACCTCGATCCGCCTCGGCGCGCTCTCCCTGCTCCCCGCGCTCCTCGCCGCCCTGGACCGGCTGGCGAAGGCGTTCGAGAAGAAGGGCCGGGACTTCGACGCCATCCTCAAGTCGGGCCGCACCCATCTCCAGGACGCCACGCCGATCCGCCTGGGCCAGGAGTTCGCGGCCTACGGGCACACCGTGGCGCGGAACCGGAAGCGCATCCACGACGCGGCGGAGTACCTGAAGGAGCTGGGAATCGGCGGGACGGCGGTCGGCACCGGGCTGAACGCCGAGCCCGAGTACGCGAAGCGGGTGGTGGGTCACCTGAAGGCGATGACCGGGATCGATCTCCGCGCCGGCGGCGATCTGGTGCAGCTGATGCAGTCCATGGGCGACCCGGCCGCGCTCTCCGCGGCGCTCCGCACCTACGCGGTGGACCTGGCGAAGGTGGCGAGCGACATCCGGCTCCTCGCGTCCGGCCCGCGCACCGGCGTGGCGGAAATCCTGCTGCCCGCGGTCCAGCCCGGCTCCTCGATCATGCCGGGGAAGGTGAACCCCTCCATCGCCGAGATGGTGAACATGGTCTGTTACCAGGTGATCGGAAACGACGTCACCATCGCGACGGCCGCCGAGGCCGGTCAGCTGGAGCTGAACGTGATGATGCCGGTGATCGCCCACAATCTGTTCTCGGAAATGCAGCTCCTCACCAGCGCCAGCGCGGTCTTCGCGGAGCGGTGCGTGGAGGGCATCGAAGCCGACGCGGCGCAGTGCGCGCACTGGCTGGACCGCAGTCCCGCGCTGGTCACCGCGCTCGCGCCCAAGATCGGGTACGCGGAGGCGGCGAAGCTCGCCAAGGAAGCGGTCGCGAAAAACGTGACGGTGCGGCAGCTGGTGATCGAGAAGGGCCTGTTGCAGGGGAAGGAGCTGGACGCAGTGCTGGACCTCCGGGCGATGACCGAGCCCGGAGTGCCCGGGGAGCGCAAGTAGCCCGGAAGAACCCGATGGCCGTGGACACACTCTTTCCTGGAGGAGCGCGATGAACTGGATCCTCGCTGGACTGATTGCCGGTGTGGCGGCGTGGCTCGCGGACTGGGTGCTCTGGAGCAAGGTGTTCATGAAAGGGATGGACGCGTTCGTGACGTCCATGTCCCCGGAGGAGATGAAGAAGTTCATGGGCCCGGCGATGGTGAAATCGGCCGCGCTGGCGCTGCTCTACGGTCTGATCTTCGCGGTGGTCTACGAAAAGCTGAAAGCCTCGCTCTGGGTCCAGCCCGGCGGCTGGCTCGCCGGCATGGAATTGGCCACCATCCTGTGGCTCCCCATCGCCCTGCAGACCCTCGGCGCGGGCGTCTGGTACATGAAAACCCGCACCCTGCAGATGGCGACCTTCTGGGCGTGGCTGATCCGGATGAACGTGGCCGGGATCGTCGCGGGCATTCTGTTGAAGTAACGCCACACGTTCCAGAGTGGAGGCCGGGTGACGGCGCTCACCGACCCGGTCTCCGCTTTCTGGTAGTGCTTCGCCATGAGATACGCTTCCGCGATTGTGACGGCGCTCACGCTCCTCGTTGGCGGGACCGCGAGCGCCCAGCGCCAGTTCCGCGTCGGGCCCACCGTCTCCAGCATCTCCATCACTCTGGGCGGCGCGACCCACAGCTACGCGTCGTACGGCGGCTCCATGGCCCTCATCACCGGAGACGACGGCGAGATCGGCCTCTCCCTCCAGCGCTACGACAACCTCTCGAGCGACGCCTGCGTCCGCCGGCTCACCTTCGCGAGTCTCGACTCCTACTACTATCCGGTGGGGCCGGGCGGCATCGCGCCCTTCGCCTCGAGCGAGGTGGGGCTGGCGCGGGTCACCCAATCGAACGCGCCCCTGGGCTGCGGCGGAATTCTCGGCAACACGGTGGACACCACCTACCAGCTGGGACTCGCCTTCGGCTTCGGACTCCGCATCAACGCCGGCAAAGCCGCGGTGGGAACTCTCGAGGGCCGCTTCTTCGAGGTGCCGAACAGCGAGATCCAGGGCCTCGAGGCGCGGGCCAACGTGGCCGTCGCCCTGGGCGCGCTGCACACCGGCAAGCTGCTGCAGGGCACCATCGGCCCCGTGGTCTCGGTGCTGATTCCCGCCGGCGGACCGATGCGCGCGCGGGGCCCGCTCGCGGGCGTCCGCTTCCTCCGCGATACCAAGGGGAAGAGCGCGGTCGGCCTGCAGATCGAATACCTGCCGCTCAAGGTGACCGAGAACTGCTCCTCCAACTGCTCGCCGGAAGGGATTCTCTTCGCGCCCGATTACGAAGCGTCGCTCTTTCCGCAGTGGGGACGCTTCTACGGATCGATCGGCCTGCTGCTGCTCGGCATCACCTCCGAGGGCTCCGATCGCGGTGTGGCGCAGGGCGCGCACGGCGGGATCGGCGTGGACATCTTCTCGGGCTCGCTGATGGTGAACCTGGACTCGCGGCTGCTCTGGTTCCAGCGCAACTCGGGCGAGAGCGTGTTCGCGGTGCAGATCGGCGCGAGTCTCCTGCCCAAGCTGGTGCACGCGGGCGCGCGCTAGAATCGGCCCGCGTCGCCGCGCGGCGCCCATTGAATCCGCCCGCGGCCCCATCCATATTCGGCCCATGCGCGTCACTACCTGGGCCGAATACGGACTCATCGTCTCCATACACCTGGCGCGGCGCGCGGGGCAGGGCCCCGTCGCCGCCCGCCAGCTCGCCGAATCCGAGCGCCTCCCGCACGATTACGTCGAGCAGATCCTGCTCCGGCTCCGCCGCGCGGGCCTGGTCGAGTCGGTGCGCGGCGTCCGCGGCGGATACCTCCTGGGCCGGGCGCCCGAGGCGGTGACCGTCCGGGACGTGATGCAGGCGTCGGAGCGCGTGATCTTCGAGGTCAACTGCGATCGCCATCCGGTGAACGAGGAGCGCTGCGCCCCCGGCTCCTCCTGCACCATCCGACCGGTCTGGCGCCTCCTCGAACGCCGCATCAACGAAGTGCTGGACGGCGTTTCCCTCGCCGACCTCCTCGCCGGCGAGCCGCGCCTGTACCAGATCGCCGGAGCGTCGAGCGGGAACTAGCGGGCCGGCGCCCGCGTTGGCTCCGGAAACGACCGTGACCATGCCCACTCCCGACCTGACCCAGGAAGAGCTCCTGCGCTACGCGCGCCACCTCGCGCTGCCGCACGTGGGGATCGAGGGCCAGAAAAAGCTCAAGTCCGCGCGTATTCTCCTGGTCGGCGCCGGGGGCCTCGGATCGCCGGCCGCGCTCTACCTCGCCGCCGCCGGGGTCGGCACCATCGGCGTCGTGGACGCCGACCTGGTCGATCGCACCAACCTCCAGCGGCAGGTGCTGCACGGCACCGCCGGCCTCGGCCACCGGAAGACCGATTCCGCGGTGGAGCGGCTCCACGACCTGAATCCCGACGTGGCGGTCGAGACTTTCCCGGTCCGCCTCTCCTCCGCCAACGCCCTCGAAATTCTGAAGGCCTGGGACGTGGTGCTGGACGGGTCCGACAACTTTCCCACCCGCTACCTCGTCAACGACGCCTGCGTCTTCCTGGGCAAGCCCAACGTCTACGGCGCCATCTTCCGGTTCGAGGGTCAGGCCGCCGTCTTCGACGCCCGCCGCGGGCCCTGCTACCGCTGCCTCTACGCCGATCCGCCGCCCCCCGACCTGGTGCCCTCCTGCGCGGAAGGCGGCGTGCTGGGCGTCCTTCCCGGAATCATCGGGTCCATCCAGGCCCTCGAGGCGCTCAAGCTCGTCCTCGGCGTCGGCGATCCGCTGATCGGCCGGCTCCTGCTCTTCGACGCGCTGCAGCTCTCGTTCCGGGAACTCGCCCTCGAGAAGGACCCCGCCTGTCCCGTGTGCGGCAAGAATCCGTCGGTGCGCCAGCTGATCGATTACGAGGCCTTCTGCGGCGTGCCCACCGGCGGTCCTCCCGAGGCCGAAGAGGTGTCGGTGCGGGCCTTCGCGGCGGAGCGCTCGAGCAATCCGCGGATTCTGGTGCTCGACGTGCGGGAGCCCTTCGAGCACGCCATCGCGCCGTTCCCCGGCGCCCGGACGCTCCCCCTGGGTCAGCTCCCGGCGCGGCTCGCCGAGCTCGATCCCAAAGCCGAGATCGTCGCGGTCTGCCATCACGGACAGCGCTCGCTCACCGCCGCGCGACTGCTTCGCGGCGCCGGGTTCGCGCACGCGCGCAGTCTCGCCGGCGGCATCGACGCCTGGGCGCGGGAGGTGGATGGGAACGTGCCGAGGTACTAGAGGCGCCGGAAAAACCGAAGGATGGAACGCAGATGTGCAAGAAAGCCCGGCTCGTCCAGAGCCGGGCTTCCTGTTGCATCCCTTTCCGTCGTTGCGTCCTCTTTCGTCGTTCATGCCGAAGGGGGGACTCGAACCCCCACGGGCTTGCGCCCACTGGCTCCTGAAGCCAGCGCGTCTACCAATTCCACCACTTCGGCGAATGGGGAACGGCGAATATAGACGGCGGTATAACTGCAAGTCAACTATTGGCTTGACCGTGATGCGCGCGCTCTCTATCTTGGCCCAACGCCTTGGACAAAGTTTCCATCGCCCGGAATCCGCGGGCGCGACATGACTACCACCTCCTCGAAACCTGGGAGGCGGGTCTCGTGCTTAGCGGCACCGAGGTCAAGTCGCTCCGCGACGGCAAGGCGTCCCTGGGTGAGGCGTACGCGCACGTGCGCAACGCCGAAGTCTGGCTCGAGGGCATGAGCGTCTCGCCCTACGGGCCGGGGAGCTACAACAACCCGCCCACCACCCGCTCCCGCAAGCTGCTCCTCCACAAGCGTGAAATCCGGAAACTGATCGGCGGCACCACCCAGAAGGGGCTCACCCTGATTCCGCTCGAGCTCTACTTCAAGGACGGGGTGGCCAAGGTCGCGATCGCGCTCGCCAAGGCGAAGAAACAGCACGACAAGCGCGAGGAGCTGAAGCGCCGCGCCGTGGAGCGCGAGGTGTCGCGCGAGTTCCGGGGGCGCCGCGGATGATCGCCCTCCTCGTCCTGCGTCTCCTTGCCCCGGTCCAGTCGCCGCGCCCGCTCCCCGGGATCGTGATCATCGCGACCCCCGCCGGGGAAACGAGCGTCCCGGTCTCGGATCAGCGGGGAAGTCCGGCGCTCGCGGCGTCGCTCCTCGCCATTCCGATGCATCTCTCGGCGGTCATCTCCGGCGCGCGGGCCGAGGTGACCCTCGCCGGGACCCGGTTCGTCTTCGAGCTGGGCGCGCCCTTCGCCCGCGCCGGCGACGTGCTCTGCTCCCTCGTGGACGCGCCCTACCTCGCGGAGGATACGCTGTACCTCCCGCTCGCCTGGATCGCGGAATGCGTGCCCCGGGTGCTCGGCGCGCGCTATTCGTGGGACGCGGACGCGGCGCGCCTCCTCGATCGCGGGCCCCCGGCCGCGGTGACGGCGGCGCCGCCCGCTCCGGTCGCGACGCCGGTGGTGGTCGCCCCGTCCGCGGGCTCCCGCCCCAACCCGATGACGGGACTCCGCCTCCCCCACACGGTGGTGATCGATCCCGGGCACGGGGGCAACGACCCCGGGAACCCCGGGAAGTTTTTCCCCGGCTCCCTCACCGAGAAGGACATCACCCTCGCGATTTCCCGCCTGCTCCGGGCCGAGCTGCTGCGGCGGGGCATCACGGCCACGCTGACCCGCGCCGGCGACACGCTCATCGCGCTCTCGGACCGCGGCTCCTACTGCCACGACGCCTGCGATCTCTTCGTGAGCGTGCACGTGAACTCGATGCCGTCCGGCCGCGCCGGCGAGCGCGCCAGCGGCGTCGAGACCTACTTCCTCTCCGACGCCAAGACCGAAGACGCGCGCCGCGTGGCCGCGATGGAAAACGACGCCATCCGCTTCGAGGCCTCGGCCCCGGGAAACCGGAGCGACTTGGGCTTCATCATCAAGGATCTCCAGCAGAACGAGTACATCCGCGAATCCGCGCGGCTGGCGGAGCTGGTCCAGGAGAAGGTCGCGGCGGTGCACCCCGGTGAGGACCGCGGCGTCCAGCAGGCGGGGTTCATGGTGCTCACCACCGCGCGCCGCCCGGCGATTCTGGTCGAGACCGGATTCGCCACCAACCGCAAGGACGCCGCCTTTCTCGCCTCCAGCCTGGGCCAGCACCAGATCGCGGCGGCGATCGCCGACGGGGTCGTCGCCTACCTCCGCGAGTTCGAGCGCAAGCTCGCCGTGGCCGGTCCCGCGCAATGAGACTCCGCGTCCTGACCCTCCCGCTCCTCGCGTCTCTCGCCGGGTGCGTGTACTACAACGGCATGTGGGCCGCCGACCAGTTCGCCGGCCAGGCGCGCCACGCCGAGGCGGACGGTCAGGATCTCACCGCCCAGGCCGACTGGGCGCAGGCCGCCGTGAAGGCGGAATCGGTCGCCGCCCGTCACCCCCGGAGCCGCTGGGCGCAGCCCGCCCTGACCCTGGCGGGCGAGGGGCTCGGGAAAACCGGTTCCTGCGACCGCGCCGCGGAGCTGCTGGCGCGGGTGCTCGCGGTGACGACCGACTCGTCGCTTCGGGAGCGCGCCGACCTCACCCTGGCCGACTGCGCGCTGCAGATCGGGCATCCCGCGGACGCCATCACCGCGGCCGAGGGCGTGATGCGCTCGCGGGACGCGACCCGGCGCTCGCGCGCCGCCGAGATCGTGGGGCGCGCCCGCGTGGCGACCGGTGACCTGGACGGCGGCGTGGCGGCCTTCGCCGCCTCCGATCAGCCCGACGCCGCGCCGGAGCGCGCGCGGGCGCTGCTCGCGCTGGGCCAGGTCGGGCCGGCGCTCGCCGTCGCTGACTCCCTGCGCGCGCGGCGGGTGGACGAACGGCAGTGGACCGCGCTGGTGGGCGACATCGCGTCGCTGGTGGGAGAGGATTCGGCGGCCGCCCTGATCGACCGGCTCCAGCTCCATTCCCACGTGCCCCCGGGAGCGCTGGCGCGGCTCCTGCTCGCGGACGGTGACCGCCGCTTCGCCGCCGGCCAGGCCGCGCTCGCGGCCGAGCGGTACACCGCGGTGACGGTGCTGGTGCCGGACTCGGTGGAAGCGGGGCGCGCCCGGGTGCGGGGCGTCAAGTCCCGGGCGGCCCAGACCCGCACCCCCGGCGAGGCCTTGCCGCTGGAAGTGGAGATCGAGCACCTGCAGTCGGCGAGCCTGGTCGGCGACGCGTCTCCGGAAGCGAACGCGCTGAAGAAACTGCTCCTCGCCGTCGGGTCGGAACAACAGTCCGCGGAGGAGCGGTTTCGCACCGCGGAAGTGGTGCGCGATTCGCTGGGCGCGACGGCGCTCGCCGGAGCGCTCTTTCTGGAGGTGGCCGCGGCGTACCCCACCTCGCTCTTCGCCCCCAAGGCGCTGATCGCCGCGCTCCCGCTCCTTCCCGACAGCCGGGACTCGCTGGTCGCCGCGCTCGACGCCGGATACTCCACCTCGCCTTACACCCTGGCGCTGCGCGGCCAGGAGAGTCCCGCGTTCGGAGCGCTGGAGGATTCGCTCGGCGCCGTGCTCGGCGTGACGCTGCGACCCCCCACGTCCTTCGTGGGCTCACCGGTCGCGCCCCCGGTACCAGGCCCCCGCGGCCCCAGCCTCGAGGGTGAGGCGCCCGCTCCTGCCACCGCGCCCCGGGCGCGTCCCCGACCTCCGGCGCGGGTGCGGCCGCAGGACCGCCCGTGACGGCGGTCCGTTTCCTGGGCGTCGAATTCCAGAATCCGGTTCTCCTGGCCGCGGGCGTCGCGGGGTTCGGACGCGAGGTGGCGAGGGTGGTCGATCTCGATTCGCTGGGCGGCATCGTCACCAAGGCGGTGACTCCGGAGCCGCGGCGCGGCCACCCCGGACCCCGGGTCGCGGAATTCCGCGGCGGCATGCTGAACGCCGTGGGCCTCGCGAATCCGGGTCTCGACCGGGTCCGCGCCGAGGAGTTGCCGTGGCTCGCGCGCCATCTCTCCCGTGCTCGGGTTCTGGTGAACGTCGCGGGGGCGACGACCGACGATTACGTGCGGGTGATCGAGCGCCTCACGGGGGAATCGGCGATCGTCGCCTTCGAAGTGAACGCCTCCTGCCCCAACACCAGTGCCGGAGGACTCGAGTTCGGGGCCACACCGGAGGGCCTGGAGGCGCTCGTCTCCCGCTGCCGGCGCGTCTCCACCAAGCCCCTCGTCGTCAAGCTCTCGCCGGTCCTCGCCGACATCGCGGGCATGGCCGGCGTCGCGAAAGCCGCGGGGGCTGATGCCGTGTCGCTCGTCAACACCATGCCCGGCGCGCTGGCGGGGAGGCTCGGCAACGGGTTCGGCGGGGTCAGCGGCCCCGCGCTTCTTCCCATCGGCGTGCTCGCGACCCGCAGGGTGACCGAGAAGGTCCAACTCCCGGTGATCGGCGTGGGCGGGGTTCGAAGCGGGCGCGACGCGCGGGAGTACCTGGACGCGGGCGCGAGTCTGGTGGCCGTGGGCACCGCGGCGCTCGCGGACCCGAGAGCCCCGGAGCGCATCGCGCGCGAGCTCGCCCGTGGCTGAGATCATCGTCGCCTTCGACCTGCCGAGCGGGAAGGAAGCGCTCGCCCTCGCCGCGAAGCTCCCCGCGCTCCGCTGGGCGAAGATCGGGCCGGTGCTCTACGTGCGCGAAGGCCCGGCGCTGGTCCGTGAATTCCAGGCGCGCGGGGTCCGCGTGTTCCTGGACTTGAAGTGGCACGACATTCCGAACACGGTGGCGGGCGCGGTGAGCGCGGCGCGGGATCTCGGCGTCTCCCTCGCCACCGTGCACTCGCTGGGGGGCCACGCGATGCTGGCGGCGGCGGTCCAGGCGGCGGGAGGCGCGGTGCCGCTCCTGGGCGTCACCGTCCTCACGTCGCACGACGCGAGCGATTTCAGCCAGGTTCTGGGACGGGGGGTGCCGGACCTGGGGTTCGAGGCGGAACGTCTGGCCCGGACGGCGGTGCAGGCGGGGTGCCGGGGGGTCGTGGCCTCGGGGGACGAGGCCGGTCTGCTGCGAGGGGCGCTGGGTCCCGAGCCCTGGATCGTGGTGCCCGGGATCAGGCCCGAGGGCTCGGGGTCGGACGACCAGCGGAGGGCCGTGACGGCCGGGGACGCCATCGCGCGGGGGGCGACGCACCTCGTGGTGGGCCGTCCGGTGACGCAGGCCAAGGACCCGGTCCGCGTGTTCCAGACGCTGATGGAGGAAACCGCCTAATCCCGCCCCTTGCGGTAACTTACGGGCCCCGCTAGTATGCACGGCTCAACCGGAAAATTTTTCCAGGCGAGGGCCCGTTGAAGGTTCGTACCAGCGTCAAACCCATCTGCGAACACTGCAAGGTGGTCAAGCGGCGCGGCGTCATTCGTGTGATCTGCAAGCGCAACCCCAAGCACAAGCAGCGGCAGGGGTAGCGCCATGGCACGCATCGCAGGGGTGGACCTGCCGCGCGACAAGAAGATTCAGTACGCGCTCCCGTACATCTACGGCGTGGGCCCGAGCAACGCCAAGAAGATTCTCGCCGAGACCGGCGTGAGTCCGGACGCGCGGGTGCGCGATCTGCGCGACGCGGAAGTGGCGCGGCTCCGCCAGGTGATCGAGCGGGATTACAAGGTCGAGGGCGCGCTGCGCACGGAAGTCGCGATGAACATCAAACGCTTGATGGACATCGGGACCTACCGCGGCACCCGTCAGCGCAAGAACCTGCCCGTGCGGGGGCAGCGGACCCATACCAACGCGCGCACCAAGAAGGGACCGCGGCGCGCCATCGCGGGCAAGAAGAAGCCCGCCCTGAAAAAGTAAATGGCCCAAGCCAAAGCCGGCGCGAAGCGCGTCAAGAAAGTCGTGGAAGCCGAAGGGATCGCGCACATCACGGCGACCTTCAACAACACGCTCATCACCATCACCGACATGCAGGGGAACGCCATCACCTGGGGTTCCTCGGGCAAGGCCGGGTTCAAGGGTTCCAAGAAGTCCACGCCCTTCGCCGCCACGGTGGCGGCGGAGCAGGCGGCGCGCGAGGCGCTGAACCTGGGCGTGAAGCGGGTGCACGTGCGGGTGCAGGGCCCCGGGTCGGGACGCGAGTCGGCGATCCAGGCGCTTGCCACCGCGGGCCTGCAGGTCCGCTCCATTCGCGACGTGACGCCCATTCCGCACAACGGCTGCCGTCCGCCGAAGAAGCGGCGGGTCTAGCCCATGGCGCGTTACACCGGACCCGCCTGCAAGCTCTGCCGCCGCGAGGGCACCAAGCTCTTCCTGAAGGGCACGCGCTGTCTCACCGAGAAGTGCGCCATCGAGCGCCGCGCCTACGCGCCCGGCCAGCACGGCCAGACCGCCGGCCGCCGCCGCAAGGCGTCGGAGTACTCGAAGCAGCTGCGTGAGAAACAGAAGGTGAAGCGGATTTACGGGCTCACCGAGCGCCAGTTCCGCAACGTGTTCGAGCGGGTGCAGCGCGAGCCCGGCGTCACCGGCGAGGCGCTGCTGGTGGCCCTGGAGAGCCGCCTCGACAACCTGGTGTACCGGATGGGCTTCGCGGTCTCGCGGCGGCAGGCGCGCCAGCTGGTCCGCCACCGCCACATCCAGGTGAACGGCCGCACCGTGGACGTCTCGTCCTACCGGGTGCGTCCCGGAGACGAAGTACGGGTGGCCGAGGCCAGCCGCGAAATGGTACAGATCCGCGCGGCGCTGGAGCAGTTCACGCGCGGCCAGCCGGTTTCATGGATTCAGGTCGATACCGAGAAGGCGACGGGCAAGATGACCGAACGGCCGACGCGCGAGGCCATCCCGATCGCCGCACAGGAACAGCTAATCGTCGAGCTCTATTCCAAGTGATGACGACTCTCGATGTGAGCGGGCTGGTCCGTCCCCACCTGGTCGAAATGACCAAGCGGGAGGACAACCCCAATGCCGCCGACTTCCGTCTCCAGCCCCTGGAGCGCGGGTACGGCTATACCCTCGGCAATTCGCTGCGGCGAATGCTGCTCTCGTCCCTCCGCGGGTCCGCGGTCTGGGCCTTCCGCCTGGACGGCGTGGTGCACGAGCACCAGACGATTCCCGGCGTGGTCGAGGACGTCCACCAGATCATCCAGCACCTGAAGCAGCTCACCCTCGTCCTCTCGCCCGAGGTGGACGAAGCGGTGCTGCACATCAAGCACGAGAAGGCGGGTCCCGTCTACGCCCGCGACATCGAGGAGCACGGCTCGGTCGTCATCGTGAATCCGGACCAGCTCCTCTTCACCGTCCAGGACGACCGCGAAATCGGCGGCGAGCTGTACGTGAACAAGGGCCGCGGCTACGTCGAGGCCGAGCAGCATCCCATGGACCGGACCATGCCGGTGGACGTGGTGCGCGTGGACTCGATCTACAATCCGGTGCGCCGCGCCAATTTCACCGTCGCGGAAACCCGCGTCGGCCAGCGCACCGACTACGACCGGCTCACCCTGTCGGTCGAGACCAACGGCACCATCAGCCCCGAGGACGCGGTGGCCTACGCCGCCGCGCTCGCCCAGGAGCACTTCCGCTTCTTCGTGGACTTCGGCCGGGTGCCGATGGTCGCCGAGCCGGCGTCCACCACCAACGACCAGGCCACGGCCCGGCTCAAGGACCTCCTGGGCCGCTCCATTGACGACGTGGGTCTCTCGGTGCGGTCCGTGAACTCGCTCAAGAACTCCAACGTCCGCACCCTGGGCGACCTGGTGCAGTACCGCGAGGAAGATCTCCTCAAGGTGAAGAACGTGGGCGACAAGGCGCTGGGCGAGATCGCCGAGCTGCTCCGCCGCGAAGGCCTCAACTTCGGGATGAAGGTCGAAGAGACCGAGAACGACGTGCGGGTGCTCGACCCTGGTGTGGCGCCGACCGCTCAGCTGACCGAGGGCGTGGAGGAGTAATGCGGCACCGCGCCAAGCACCGCCAGCTCTCGCGCACCGCGAGCCACCGCAAGGCGCTCCTCGCCAACATGGCGACCAGTCTGTTCAAGCACGACCGGGTGGTGACCACGGAAGCGAAGGCCAAGGAGCTCCGTCCCTACGCCGAGCGGTTGATCACGCTCGCGCGCCGCGGGGACCTGCACGCGCGGCGGCAGGTGGAGCGGCGGATCAAGGACAAGGACGTCACCCACAAGCTGTTCGTGGATCTGGGCAAGCGGTTCGCGGCCCGCCCCGGCGGATACACGCGGATCGTCAAACTCGGCCACCGCGCCGGCGACGGCGCGGACGTGGCCCGGATCGAACTGCTGGGTGAGTGACGGAGCGGCGGGGTGTTCGGACCGACCGGGGGCCCCGAGGGGCCCCCTTTTCTTCAAGAGGCCTTGGCGATCTTGTTGGACTTGAGACAGCGGGTGCAGACCCGGAGCCGCCGCACCGACCCGTCCACCAGGACCCGCACCTGCTGGAGGTTGGGGTACCAGCGCCGGGGCGTCTTGTTGTTCGCGTGGCTCACGTTATGACCCGACACCGGGCCCTTGCCACAGATCTCGCACACTCGCGCCATACGGGACCGTCCGACCGATGAAAGCCCAGAAACCGAGCCCCGAGGCGCGGGATCGCCGCCCGGGGGGTGAAAAGCGGCCGAAAAGTACCCCGGAGGGTAACCCCGGGCAACCCCGCCGCACGGCGGTCATCACCGGGGTGACGGGCCAGGACGGGTCGTATCTGGCGGAGCTGCTCCTTGCCAAGGGATACGAGGTGGTGGGCGTGGTCCGCCGCACCTCCCACGATTCCTACGAGCGGATCGGGCATCTCCTCGACCGGCTGCACATCGTTCCGGCGGACCTTCTGGACCAGCACTCCCTCACCGCCGTGATCCGGGATGCGAAGCCCCACGAGGTGTACAACCTCGCGGCCCAGAGCTTCGTGCCCACCTCCTGGAGCCAGCCGGTGCTCACCGGGGAGTTCACGGCGCTGGGCGTCACCCGGCTCCTCGAGGCGGTGCGGCTCGCGCACCCGGAGGCGCGCTTCTACCAGGCGAGCTCCTCCGAAATGTTCGGCAAGGCGACCGAGACCCCGCAGCGCGAGTCCACGCCCTTCTACCCGCGCTCGCCCTACGGCGTGGCCAAGGTGTACGGGCACTGGATCACGGTCAACTACCGGGAGTCCTACGGCCTCTACGCCGTGAGCGGCATGCTCTTCAATCACGAGTCCCCGCGGCGCGGCCTCGAGTTCGTCACCCGCAAGGTGACGCACGGCGTGGCGCGCATCGTGAAGGGGAAGGAGCAGGTCATCGCGCTGGGCAACCTCGACGCGCGGCGCGACTGGGGTTTCGCCGGCGACTACGTGGACGCGATGTGGCGGATGCTGCAGCAGGACGCTCCCGACGACTACGTCATCGGCACCGGCGAGACCCACACCGTGCGCGAGCTCTGCGAGATCGCCTTCGCGCACGCCGGCCTCGACTGGGAGAAGCACGTGAAAGTGGACCCGCGCTTCGTGCGGCCCGCGGAGGTGGACGTCCTGCAGGCGGACCCGGGCAAGGCCCGTCGCCAGCTGGGCTGGAAAGCCACGACCAGCTTCGCCGAGCTGGTGCGGATGATGGTGGACGCGGACCTGGAGCGGCTGGCGTGAAGGTGCTCGTGACCGGCGCCGACGGCTTCGTGGGCCGGGTGCTGGTGCGCCGGCTCCTCGCCGACGGTCACGAGGTGTTCGGCGCGGTGCGGCCCACGCCCGCGCGCACCGATCTGGGCTTCACGCCGGCGGAGCAGGAGGCGGTCCGCTGGATTCCCCTCGAGCTCACCGACACCGCGTCGGTGCGGGCCTGCGTGGCGCTTCCCTACGACGCGGTGATCCATCTCGCGGCGGTGGCTTCGGCGGCGGACGCCCTGCGGGACCCCGGCGCCGCCTGGGACGCGAACGCCGGCGGGAGCGCGCGCATCGCCGACGTCCTCGCCGAGGCGAAGCGCGCGGGGACGGCGGACCCGCTGCTCCTGCTCGTCTCCTCGGCCGAGGTCTACGGCCGGCGCGCCACGGCGCGCCTCGAGACCGATCCCATCGAGCCGATCTCGCCCTACGGCGCGAGCAAAGCCGGCGCGGAGATCGCGGTGCTCGAGGCCTGGCGCCGCGCCGGACTCCGGGTGGTCATCGCGCGCGCGTTCCCGCACACCGGCGCCGGGCAGGATCCCCGCTTCGTGGTCCCCGCCTTCGCGGAGCGCTTGAAGTGCGCCAAGCGGATCGGCGCGCGGGTGGTGAAGGTCGGAAACCTGGATCCGGTGCGGGAGTTCCTGCACGTCGCCGACGTGGTGGACGCCTACGTGCGGCTGCTCTCCCTCGGCCAGGCGGGCGAGGCGTACAACGTGGCGTCGGGGCGGGGGATCTCGCTCCAGGATCTTCTGCTCGCCATCGCCCGCCTGGTGGGTGTGGATCCGATTCCCGAAGTGGATCCGGCGCTGGTCCGTCCGGCGGACATCCCGTTCCTGGTGGGTGACGGAGGGAAGCTCCGCGCCGCCACCGGATGGGCGCCCCGGCACACCCTGGACCAGACGCTGCGCGAGGTGCTCGATGCCGCGGCGGACTGACCTCCGTCGCATCCTGCTCATCGGTTCCGGCCCGATCGTGATCGGGCAGGGGGCCGAGTTCGACTATTCCGGCACCCAGGCGGTGAAGGCCCTTAAAGAAGAAGGGTACGAGGTCATTCTGGTCAATTCCAATCCCGCGACCATCATGACCGATCCCGAGCTCGCCGACCGCACCTACATCGAGCCGGTCACGCCGGATTGGGTGCGCCGGGTGATCGAGCGGGAGCGCCCCGACGCGCTGCTCCCCACGATGGGCGGCCAGACCGCTCTCAACGTGGCGATGGCCCTCGCCAAGGACGGGACCCTCGAGCGCCACCACGTGGAGCTGATCGGCGCCAACGCGCGCGCCATCCAGATGGCGGAGGACCGCGCCGAGTTCGCGACCGCGATGCGGCGCATCGGCCTCGCCACCCCGGCGGGGCGGACCGTCACCAGCAAGGCCGACGCGCTGGACGCGGTGACCTCGATCGGGTACCCGGCCATCATCCGGCCGTCGTTCACGCTGGGCGGGACCGGCGGCGGGATCGCCTACAACCGGGCGGAGTTCGAGGAGGGCGTGGACCGCGCGCTCGAGCTCTCGCCGGTGCACTCGACGCTGATCGAGCGCTCGGTGCTGGGCTGGAAGGAATTCGAGCTGGAGGTGATGCGGGACCGGCGGGACAACGTGGTGGTCGTCTGCTCCATCGAGAACCTGGACCCCATGGGCGTGCACACCGGCGATTCGATCACCGTCGCGCCAGCGATGACGCTCACCGACCGCGAGTACCAGAAGATGCGGGACGCGGCGATCCAGATCATTCGCGAGATCGGGGTCGAGGCGGGGGGCTGCAACATCCAGTTCGCCGTGAACCCGGCGGACGGCGAGATGCTGGTGATCGAGATGAACCCCCGGGTCTCCCGCTCCTCGGCGCTCGCGTCCAAGGCGACCGGGTTCCCCATCGCGCGCATCGGCACCAAGCTCGCGGTGGGCTACACCCTGGACGAGCTCCCCAACGACATCACCAAGACCACGCCCGCGTCCTTCGAGCCGGTGCTCGACTACGTGGTGGTCAAGGTGCCGCGCTTCGCGTTCGAGAAGTTCCCCACCGCGGACTTCCATCTCACCACGCAGATGAAGTCCGTGGGCGAGGCCATGGCGATCGGCCTCACCTTCAAGGAGGCCTTCCAGAAGGGCATCCGCGCGCTCGAGACCGGCCGGCCGGGATGGGTCTCGGGCGCCACGCTCGCCGACGACCGGCTGACGAGCGACTCGCCCGAGGACCTGCGGGTGGCGCTCCGCACCCCGACCCCGGAGCGGATCTTCCAGGTGAAGCGGGCGCTGGTCGCGGGTCTTTCACTCCAGACCATCGCCGAGGCGTCGGGGATCGATCCCTGGTTCCTGGGGCAGATGGAGGAGCTGCTGGCGGCCGAGCGGTGGTTCGCGGGGCTCGCGGAGGTCGGGGCCGGCGAGATGAAGCGGATGAAGCGGATGGGCTTTTCCGACCGCCAGCTCGCCGATCTCACCGGCACCACCGAGAGCGCGATGCGGGAGCGGCGCTGGGCCTTGGGCGTCCACCCGGCGTACAAGACCGTGGACACCTGCGCCGGCGAGTTCCCGTCCTCGACGCCGTACCTGTACTCGTCGTACGACGAGGAGAACGAGTCCACGCCGTTCGGCGAGCGGGGGATCGTGATCCTGGGGAGCGGCCCCAACCGCATCGGGCAGGGCGTCGAGTTCGACTACTGCTGCGTGCGGGCCGGGCTCGCGTTCCGCGAGCTGGGCTACAAGACCATCATGATCAACTCGAACCCCGAGACCGTTTCCACCGACTTCGACATCTCGGACAAGCTCTACTTCGAGCCGCTCACCTTCGAGGACGTGATCGAGATCGTGCGCTGGGAGCAGCCCAAGGGCGTGGTGGTGCAGCTGGGCGGCCAGACCCCGCTCCGGCTCACCAAACCCCTCGAGGCCGCCGGCGTGCCCGTGCTCGGCACCTCGCCGGACGCGATCGACGTGGCGGAGGACCGGAAGCGCTTCGAAGCCCTGGTCCGGCAGCTGGGGGTGACCCAGCCCGAGAACGGAACCGCCCGTTCCATCGCGGAGGCCATTGCGGCGGCGGACCGGATCGGTTATCCCGTGTTGATCCGGCCCTCCTACGTGCTGGGCGGCCGGGCGATGGAGATCGTGTACGACGAGGGGTCGCTGCGCGAGTTCTTCGAGAAGGCGGCGCGGGTGGCGCCGGAGCACCCGGTGCTGATCGACCGCTTCCTGGAAGACGCCTTCGAGGCCGACGTGGACGCCATCTCGGACGGCCACCGCGTGGTGGTGGCGGGGGTGATGCAGCACATCGAGGACGCGGGCGTGCACTCCGGCGATTCGGCCTGCGTGCTGCCGCCGTACCTAATCGGGGACCGCCAGGTGGCGGAGATGCGGCGGCACACCAAGGCCTTCGCCGAGGCGCTGGGCGTGGTGGGGCTGATCAACGTGCAGTACGCCATCAAGGCCGGTGTGGTGTACGTGCTCGAGGTCAATCCGCGGGCCTCCCGGACGGTGCCCTTCGTGAGCAAGGCGACCGGGGTCTCCCTGGCGCGCCTCGCCGCGGCGGTGATGGTGGGGCACACCCTGGACGAGTTGGGTCTTCCCGATGAGCTTCCCGTCCCGGGCGTGGCGGTGAAGGAGGCCGTGTTCCCGTTCGTGAAGCTGCCGGGGGTGGACTCGGTGCTGGGCCCGGAGATGCGCTCCACCGGGGAGGCGATGGGCTTCGCGGATTCCTTCGGAATGGCCTTCGCCAAGGCGCAGATCGCGGCCGACGGGAGCCTGCCCCAGGACGGCGCGGTGTTCGTGACGGTGAACGATCACGACAAGCCGACCGTGGTCCCCATCGTGCGGCGGTTTCACGAGATGGGGTTCCGGATCGTCGCGACCGAGGGTACGCAGGCCTACCTGAAGGCCCGCGGCGTGCCGGCGGAGCGGGTGCTGAAGGTGCAAGGGCGTCCCAACGCGATCGACCTGATCGTGTCGGGCGAGATTCACCTGCTGATCAACACGCCGCTCGGGAAGTTCACCCAGGCGGACGACTATGCCATCCGGCGCGCGGCGCTGATGCACCGCGTGCCGTATACGACGACGATGTCCGCGGCGAGCGCCGCCTGTGACGCGATCATCGCCCTGAAGAGTCGGGTGGGAAGCGTGAGGAGCCTCCAAGAATGGCACGAAAACACGAGCGTCCCAAGTCCGGCGCGGCCGGCGCCAAGCGCGGCGGCGCGCGGCCCGCGCACCGTGCGGGCGTAACCAAGCCCGCGGCGAAACCCGCGAAGGCGTCCGCGCCGGCCCCCAAGCGGGCGCCGGCTCCGCCTCCGGTGCCGAAGGTGAAGTTCAAGGGCAAGATGCTCGAGAACGAGCCGCTCGCCCGCCACACCACCTGGCGGCTGGGCGGGCCCGCGCGCTACCTGGTCCTGCCCGCCGACGCCGAAGACGTGGTGAAGGCCGTGGAGATGGCGCGCGACCGCGGCGTGCCGTGGACGATCCTCGGCCTGGGCTCGAACATCCTGGTCCGGGACGGCGGATTCCCCGGCGTGGTCATCAAGCTCGGCAAGGGCCTCGACAAGTTCGAGATGAAGGGCGCCATCGCCATCGTGGGAGCGGGCATGCCCACGCCGATTCTCGCGCGCCGCACCGCGGACGCCGGGTTCGTGGGCGTGGAGCGCTTCATCGGGATCCCGGGGACCGTTGGCGGGGGGGTCTACATGAACGCCGGCGCCCACGGCGCGGAGTTTGCGGAGATCGTCACCGAGGTGACGGTCATGGACACCAAGGGCAAGACGCGCGTCGTTCCCCGCAAGCAGATTTCCTACAAGTACCGGGCGAGCAACCTGGGCGAGGTCATCGTGCTCGAGGCCAAGCTGCAGCTCGGCGAAGAGTCGCCTGCCAAGCTGAAGGAGCTGCAGGGCAAGCTGCTGCGGTGGCGGAAAGCGGGCACGCCCTTCGACCAGCCCTGCGCGGGTTCGACCTTCAAGAATCCGCCGGGCGCCAAGACCGCCGGGATGCTGATCGACGAGGTGGGGCTCAAGGGCTTCACCATCGGCGGCGTCCAGGTCTCCACCATGCACGCGAACTACTTCGTCAATCGCGGCACCGCCACCGCCGCTGACGTCCTCAAGCTCATCGACCACGTGAAACGGACGGTGGCCAAGAAGGCGGGCGTCGAGATGGAGCTCGAGGTCAAGGTGATCGGCGTCTGATGGCCGACTACTTCGTGCACCAGTCGAGCTTCGTGGACGCCGGGGCCACGATCGGCGCCGGCACCAAGATCTGGCATTTCTCCCACGTGATGCCCGGCGCCGTCATCGGCGCGCGCTGCAACCTGGGCCAGAACGTGGTGGTGATGCCCGGCACCAAGATCGGGGACAACGTCAAGATCCAGAACAACGTCTCCATTTACGAGGGGGTCGAGCTCGAGGACGACGTGTTCTGCGGCCCCTCCTGCGTGTTCACCAACGTGCTCAATCCGCGCAGCCACGTGTCCCGGAAAAACGAATACCGGAAGACCCTGGTCCGGCGCGGCGCCTCCATCGGCGCCAACGCCACCATCGTGTGCGGCGTCACCCTCGGCCCCTACGCCTTCGTGGGCGCGGGCGCGGTGGTCACGTCGGACGTGCCGGCCTACGGCCTGATGGTGGGTGTGCCCGCCCGGCGGGTGGGCTGGATGTGCCAGTGCGGGGAGCGCCTGCGGCTGGAAGGCGGCAAGGCCGCCTGCGCCGCCTGCGGCGCCTCCTATAAAGAGGAAGGGGGCGTGCTGCGGGAGATTGCTCCGCCGCGCCGCCCCCGCTAAGATGCGGCGCTCCTTGGAGACACTCTCGTGAACGTGCCTTTGCTCGACCTCGTGGCCCAGTACCGCAGCATCAAGCACGAGGTCATGCCCGCCGTCGAGCGGGTCATAGAATCCCAGCAGTTCATCATGGGTCCCGCCATCGGCCAGCTCGAGGCCGAGGTGGCCAGGCTCTCGCACGCCAGGCACGGCGTGGGGTGCGCCAGCGGCACCGACGCGCTGCTGCTGCCCCTCAAGGCGCTGGGCCTGAAGCCCGGGGATGAGGTGGTCACCACCCCGTTCACCTTCTTCGCCACGGCGGGAACCATCCACAACGCCGGCGGTACCCCGGTCTTCGTTGACGTGGAGCCCGGCACCCTGAACATCGACCCCGCCGCGGTCGAGGCGGCGCTCACGCCCCGCACCCGGGCCATCGTGCCGGTGCACCTCTTCGGCCAGATGGCGGCGATGGAGCGGCTCCTGGCCATCGCGAAGAAGCGTGGCATTCCGGTGATCGAAGACGCGGCGCAGGCCATCGGCGCGCGGCGCAGCGTGGACGGTGAGTGGCGCATGGCGGGCGAGCTGGGCTGGGTCACCGGGTACTCGTTCTTCCCCAGCAAGAACCTCGGCGCCTGGGGCGACGGGGGGATGATCGTGACCTCGGACGACCAGGCCGCGGACCGCCTGAAGAAGCTCCGGCTCCACGGCGGCGCCAAACAGTATCATCACGACGAAGTGGGCACCAACTCGCGCCTCGACACCCTGCAGGCCGCGATTCTGCTCGCCAAGCTCCCGCACCTCGCCGGCTGGTCCGCCAAGCGGCGGGAGCACGCGGCCTACTACGCCAAGGCCTTCGCCGACCTGCCGCAGGTCCAGGCCCCGGTCACCGACAAGGCCAACGAGCACATCTTCCATCAGTACACGCTCCGGGTCGAGCGGCGGGACGCGCTGCAGGCGCACCTGAAGGAAAAGGGCGTCGGGTGTGCGGTCTACTATCCGATTCCGCTGCACCTGCAGAACTGCTTCGCGCACCTGGGCTACCGCGCGGGCCGGCTCCCGGTGTCGGAGCGGGCCGCGCTCGAAGTGCTCTCGCTCCCCATCTACCCCGAGCTGTCCCAGTCCCAGCTCGACTACGTGGTGGACACGATTCGCGGCTTCTACCGGTGACCAGGCTGAAAGTCGGGGTAGTCGGGGCGGGGATGTGGGGGAAGAACCACGTCCGCACGGTGGCCTCCCTCGCGGACGCCGAGCTCGCGGCGGTGTGCGACACCAGCGACAAGACCCGCGAGCGGCTCGCGCGCCAGTATCCGTCTACCCTCGTCACCGCCGACGTGAAGGCGCTCCTCGACCGCGTGGACGCGGTGGTCGTCGCGTCTCCGGCCACCACCCACGCCACGATCGCGCTCGAGGCGATCGCGGCCGGGAAGCCCTGCCTCGTGGAAAAGCCGTTCGCGCTCTCGGTGAAGGACGCGGAGGCGGTGGCGCGCGCCGCGGCGGACCAGCGAGTGCCGGTGCTCGCGGGGCACCTCCTCGTCTATCATCCCGCGGTGGAGCGCCTGCGCGCGATGGTGCAGGCGGGGGACCTGGGGCGGATTTACTACCTCTACGGCCTGCGGGTGAACCTGGGCCAGGTGCGCGCCGACGAGAACGCGCTCTGGAGCTTCGGGCCCCACGACGTGTCGGTGGCCCTCTACCTCCTGAACGACACGCCGACCCGGGTCGCGGCGCAGGGCCACTGCTATCTCCAGCCCAAGGTCGAGGACGTGGTGTTCCTCACCATGGAATTCGCGGGCGGGACGCTCTGTCACGTGCAGCTCTCCTGGCTCGATCCTCACAAGGAGCGGAAGCTCACCGTGGTGGGCGCGAAACAGATGGCGGTCTTCGACGACATGGAATCGCGCGAGAAGCTCCGGATCTACGACAAGGGCGTGGACCGGCCGCCGGAGTACACCTCCTTCGGCGAGAGCCTCTCGGTGCGGGAGGGGGACATCTTCATTCCCCGCATTCCCAACGTGGAACCGCTCGCGGCCGAGCTCTCGCACTTCGTGCGGGTGGCCCGCGGGACCGAGACCCCGCGCGCCGGCGCGGCGGACGGCGTGGCGGTGGTGCGGGTGCTGGAAGCCGCGTCCCGTTCGCTCGCGAGCGGCGGCGCGCCGGTGAGCCTGTGAGCCCCGCCGCCGGGTCGTCCGCGGGCGCGCTGATCGCCAAGGCCAAGGATCGCTCCGCGCTCTTCGGGGTGGTGGGTCTGGGCTACGTGGGCCTGCCGCTCGCCATGGAGCTGGTGCGGGCCGGATACACCGTGATCGGCTTCGACGTGAGCGAGCGGGTGGTGAGCCTGCTCAATCGCGGCGAGTCCCACATCCAGGACGTTGCCGCGCGGGACGTGGCGGAGGCGGTGCGCGCCAAGCGGTTCAGCGCCACCACCGATCTCAGCCGCCTGAAGGAACCGGACGCGATCTCGATCTGCGTCCCCACGCCGCTCTCCAAGACCAAGGATCCGGACGTCAGCTACGTCATCGCCGCCACCGACGCGGTGAAGATGGCGCTGCGGCCGGGACAGTGCGTGATTCTCGAATCCACCACCTACCCGGGCACCACCCGGGAGCTGATGCTCCCTGCGCTCGAGAGCACGGGCTACAAGGTGGGCACCGAGTTCTTCCTGGCGTTCTCCCCGGAGCGCGTGGATCCCGGCAACCCCACCTACAAGACCCGCAACACGCCCAAGGTGGTGGGCGGCATCACCCCGGCCTGCCGCGACGTGGCGCTCGCGCTTTACCAGCCCGCGATCGAACGCCTGGTCCCCGTTTCCTCCACCGAAGCGGCGGAACTGGTGAAGATTCTCGAGAACACCTTCCGCAGCGTGAACATCGGGCTGGTGAACGAGATGGCCATCGTCTGCGACAAGCTGGGCGTGGATGTGTGGGAGGTGATCGAGGCCGCGGCCACCAAGCCCTTCGGGTTCATGAAATTCACGCCCGGACCGGGCGTCGGCGGCCACTGCATTCCGCTCGACCCGCACTACCTGGCGTGGAAGATGCGGACGCTCAACTACAAGACCCGGTTCATCGAGCTCGCGGGCGAGCTGAACGCCGAGATGCCGGAGTACTGGGTGGGCAAGGCGGCGGACCGGCTGAACGACGCCGGCAAGGCGGTGCGGGGCAGCGCGGTGCTGGTGGTGGGCGTCGCGTACAAGAAGGACATCGACGACATCCGGGAGAGTCCCGCGCTTGACGTGATCCGGCTTCTCCAGGCCCGGGGCGCGGTGGTCTCCTACAGCGATCCCCACGTGCCCAAACTGCGCGAGGACGGGATCGATCTCGCCTCTCAGCCGCTCACGCCGGATCTGCTGCGCCGCGCCGATTGCGTGGTGATCGTCACCGACCATTCGGACCTGGACTGGGCCCTCGTCGCCCGGCACGCCAAAGTCGTCGTGGACACCCGCCACGTGCTGCGCTCCCCGGCGGCGGGCCCCTCCCAGTGAAGATCGGCGTCATCGGGACCGGCTACGTGGGCCTGGTCCTCGGTGCCTGTCTTGCGGAGACGGGGAACGACGTCGTCTGCGCGGACCTGGCGGAGCAGAAGATCGCCGCGCTGAAGCGCAACCAGCTCCCCATTTACGAGCCGGGTCTCGAGCCGCTGGTGGTGCGGAATCAGAAGGATGGGCGCCTCTCCTTTACGACCGACGTCGCCGCCGCGGTCGAGCGCAGCGGGGTGATCTTCATCGCGGTCGGCACCCCGGAGGAGGAAGACGGGTCCGCCGACCTCCAGCACGTGCTCGCCGTGGCCGACACCATCGGCCGGCACATGAACGGCCCCAAGATCATCGTCACCAAGAGCACGGTGCCCGTGGGCACCGCGGAGCGGGTGCGGGCCCAGGTGGCCCAGCACGCCAAGCATCCGTTCCACGTCTGCTCCAACCCCGAGTTCCTCAAGGAAGGCGCCGCGGTCGAGGATTTCATGAAGCCGGACCGGGTGGTGGTCGGCGTGGACTCCGAAGAGGCGGCGAAAGTGCTGGAGGAGCTGTACGCGCCGTTCGTCCGCACCGGCAATCCGCTCCTGTTCATGGACATCCCGTCGGCCGAGATGACCAAGTACGCGGCCAACGCGATGCTGGCCACCCGGATCTCGTTCATGAACGAGATCGCGCGGCTCTGCGAAGTGACCGGGGCCGACGTCAGCCTGGTCCGCAAGGGGATCGGCAGCGACCGGCGCATCGGCACCGCGTTTCTGTTTCCGGGTCCCGGATACGGCGGGTCCTGCTTCCCCAAGGACGTGAAGGCGCTGATCCGCTCCGGCGACGAGCGGAAGGTCACGCTGCTCGTCGCCCGCGCCGTGGAAGAGGCGAACGCGCGGCAGAAGCGGGTGCTGTTCGAGAAGCTGGAGCGGCACTTTCCCGAGGGGCTCGCCGGCAGGACGGTCGCGATCTGGGGTCTCGCCTTCAAGGCCGAGACCGACGACGTCCGGGAGAGCCCGGCCCTGGTGCTGGGCGATCTGCTGCTTGCCGCGAAGGCGCGGGTGCAGGTCCACGATCCCGAAGCGATGCATACCGCCCGGCATCACTTCGGGGACCGCGTGACCTACGCTCCCAACGCGTACGCCGCGCTCGAGGGCGCGGACGCGCTCGCCGTGATGACCGAGTGGCTCGAGTACCGCACCCCGGACTTCGCGCGGATCAAGTCGCTGCTCCAGCGCCCGCTGATCGTGGACGGCCGGAACCTGTGGCAGCCGGAGCGCCTGGCGGCGCTGGGCTTCACCTACGACAGCATCGGACGCCCGTGCGCATCCTCGTAACCGGGGCCGCGGGGTTCCTCGGGTCGCATCTCACGGACCGGCTCCTGGCCGCCGGGCACGAGGTGCTGGGGATGGACAACTACCTCACCGGCGCCCCGGCGAACCTCGCGCATCTCGACGGCAATCCGCGCTTCCGGTTCGTCCGGCACAACGTCACCACGTTCATCGACGTCGACGGAGCGCTGGACGGAATCTTCCACTTCGCGAGCCCGGCCTCGCCGGTGGATTACCTGGAGCACCCCATTCCGACCCTGAAAGTGGGCGCCCTCGGCACCCATAACGCGCTGGGGCTCGCCAAGGCCAAGGGCGCGCGGTTCTTTCTGGCGTCCACCTCGGAGGTGTACGGGGATCCGCTGGTCCATCCCCAGCCCGAGAGCTACTGGGGCAACGTGAATCCGATCGGACCCCGCGGCGTCTACGATGAGGCCAAGCGCTTCGCCGAAGCGATGACCATGGCCTACCATCGCTATCACGGTGTGGACACCCGCATCGTGCGGATCTTCAATACCTACGGCCCGCGGATGCGGCCGCACGACGGGCGCGTGGTCTCGAATTTCATCGTCCAGGCCCTGGCCGGCGAGCCGCTCACCATCTACGGCGACGGCTCCCAGACCCGGTCGTTCTGTTACGTGGACGATCTCGTCGCCGGCATCGTGGCGCTCTTCGAGCGCGGCGACGCCAATCCCACCAACGTCGGCAACCCCAACGAATTCACGGTGCGGGAGCTCGCGGACCTGGTGCTGAAGCACACCGGCAGCAAGAGCGCGATCGAGCGCCGTCCCCTTCCTGAAGACGATCCCAAGGTGCGCAAGCCGGACATCACCCGGGCCCGGGCGCTCCTGGGCTGGGAGCCGCGGGTGCCGCTGGAACAGGGGCTCGCCAGAACCATCGAGTACTTCCGCACCATCCTCGCGCGGGCCCGGTGAGCGAGCGCGTTCTCGTCACCGGGGCCGCCGGGTTCATCGGGTCCCACCTGTGCGACGCCTTGCTGGCGCGCGGGGACGAGGTGATCGGCGTCGACAACTTCGACCCCTTCTACGCGCGCGCGGTCAAGGAAGCGAACCTCGCGGGCGCGAGAGAGGCGGCCCGCTTCCGCTTCCTCGAAAGCGATGTGGCGCAGCAGGGGCTGCCGCTGGACGGCGTGGCGGTGGTGGTGCATCTCGCCGCGCGCGCCGGTGTCCGGCCCTCCCTCGAGGATCCCGCCGGGTACATGGAGGCGAACGTGACCGGGACCGCGCGGGTCCTGGACGCGGCGCGCCGCGCCGGGGTGTCGCGGGTGGTGTTCGGGTCCTCGTCCTCGGTGTACGGCGACGCGACGCCGGCACCGTTCGCCGAGAGCGCGAGCGCGGTGGAGCCGCTTTCTCCGTACGCCGCCTCCAAGCGGGCGGGAGAGCTCCTGGCCCGCGCCTTCGCGCATCTCTTCGGCCTGCGGATCGCCTGCCTGCGATTCTTCACCGTTTACGGGCCCCGCCAGCGTCCCGACCTCGCCATCCACCGCTTCACCGACCTCGCGGCCCGGGGCCGGCCGATTCCCGTCTTCGGCGACGGGTCGAGCGAGCGCGACTATACCTATATTACGGACGCGGTGGACGGCATCGTGGCCGGACTGGAGTGGACCCGGGGCGCCGGCGCGGGGGCGTGTGAGGCCTTCAACATCGGCGGCGGAGCGCGGGTGTCGCTGGAACGGCTGGTGCGGCTCCTCGGGGAAGCGCGCGGCG
>Ga0079221_10000022_pt1 | contig 44980 bp, 36 predicted proteins | sample GAAS200_FD_75069 | JGI IMG/M metagenome (GOLD analysis project Ga0079221, IMG submission 75069) | Agricultural soil microbial communities from Georgia to study Nitrogen management - GA AS200 | ecosystem: Environmental > Terrestrial > Soil > Agricultural land | place: USA: Georgia | collected... | reverse complement strand
CCGCGGGCGAAGCGGGGGAGGAGGCCGCGAGGGAGCTGGCGCGGCTGCCCCAGGGGCTCCACGGCGTGGCGGACTCGGTGGCGGCGAGCTGGAGGAACGAAGCGGTCCAGGAGCTGGACCGCGCGCTGGTGGAGACCGCTGCGATGGCGGAGCGGGAGCGCGCCGTGGCCGACGCCCTGCGCGGGGGAGAGGGCGGCGCGGCGATCCGCGCCCGCCAGGCGTCCATTCAGGAGGGCACCGACGCGATCGGGCGGCAGCTCGAAGCCGCGGCGGGGAAGCAGGCGCTGGTGTCGCGCGGGCTCCAGATGTCGCTCGGGTTCGCCGAGCTGCAGATGGCGTCGGCGCGGGAGCAGCTGGAACAGCCGGTGCCGAATCTCTCCGCGGCCGCGGACCTGGCGGGGCAGGCACTGGACGGCCTGAACCGCACCGCGTACGCCATCGCGCAGAGCCGGGGCCAGGTGGCGGGCTCCAAGTCGGGGAGCGGGCTCGCCGAAGCGCTGGAGCAGCTGGCGCAGATGGCGCGCGATCAACAGGGGCTGAACGGCACCGCGCAGGGCCTGCTGCCGATGATGGCGCCGGGCGCGGCGATGATGGACCAGTTGCGCGCGCTCGCGGCGCAGCAGCGCAAGCTCGCCGATCAGCTGGCGCGCATTCAGGCGCAGGGCAACGAGGCGTCCGACATCGCGGGACAGCTGGCGCAGGAAGCGCGGGACCTGGCCCAGCAGCTCGACGCGGGCCACCTGGACCGCCAGACCATCGCGCGGCAGGAGCGGCTCTACCGCCGGCTCCTGGACGCGGGCCGCACCCTCTCGGGCGACGAGCCGGACGAGAGCCAGCCTCGCGTCTCCCGCTCGGCGCAGAATGACAGCGTCCACACCCCCGGCGTGCTCCTGCCCGGCGCGACCGGCGCCGGACCCAAGGTTCCGTATCCCACCTGGGAAGCGCTTTCGGGGCTGACGCCGGAAGAGCGGCGTCTGGTGCTCGACTACTTCCGGCGGCTCAATGCGGCGAAGCCGTAGCGCACTGGTCGCGGCGGCGCTGATCGCGTTCGGCCCCCGCCTCGCGCCGGCGCAGAGCGTGGGCGCGGGGTTCAATCTCGAGCGCCAGGGGAATTACGCCGGAGCGGCCGACGCCTACCGTCTCACCGTCGCCTCCGACCCGACCAATCTCTCCGCGCTGCTCGGCCTCGAGCGGGTGCTGCCTCAGATCGGCCGGCAGGGCGAGCTGCTCGGCCTCGCGCAGCGCGCCGCGCGGATGGACTCGACCAACGTCGATCTCCGCGCCCTGCTCCTGCGCACCTACGTCGCGCTCGGCGAAGGGGACTCGGCCGACGCGCTGGTGAAGCGCTGGGCCGCCGCGTCTCCCACGTCCGAGGCGCCCTACCGCGAGTGGGCCATCGCGCTCGAGGACCAGTCCGATCTGATCGGCGCCCGGCGCGTGCTCCTGCTCGGCCGGACCAAGGTGGGGCGTCCCGGCGTGCTCGCCATCGAGCTGGCGGAGCTCGACGAGCGCAGCGCGGACTGGGAGGACGCGGCGCGGGAGTGGGCGCTGGCCGTCGCCGCCGACCGGCGCCAGAGCGCGGCCGCGGCGAGCGTGCTGGACCGCGCCCCCCTGGAACAGCGGGGGGCGGTCATCAAGGTGCTCACCGCGGAGGGCGCGCCCGCCGCCGCGCGGCGCGTCGGCGCCACGCTGCTCCTGGGCTGGCACCGGCCCGATCAGGCGTGGACCGCGTTCGCGGGAACGCTGGACGCGCCGCCCGTCTCCGAGACCGCGTACGCCCTGCGGGAATTCGCGGACCGGGCCGGCGCGGAGCCGACCCGGCAGGGCCAGCGGGTGCGGGGCCTCGCGCTCGACCGGTTCGCGGCGCTGGTGCCGCCGGAGCTCGCGGTGCGCGCCCGGATGGACGCGGCGCAGGCGTTCCTGAACGCGCGGGACGTCGCCGAGGCGCGGCCCGCGCTCGCCAAAGTTGCGGGAGACAGCACGGCGCCCGCGGGCATCCGGATCGAGGCCCGGGAGGCGGTGGCGCGGCTGGAGATCGAATCCGGGGCGCTCGATTCCGCGGCCGCGATGATCGCGGCGCTGGGTGAAGCGGCGGGGGCCGGGGTGCGCGAGGAGCTGTCGCGCGCGCTGGCGCGCGCCCTGGTGAACGCGGGCGCCCTCGATCGGGCGGAGGCGTCGCTGGCCGGCGATTCCAGCGTGGACGCGATGGCGACCCGCGGGTGGATCGCGCTCTATCGCGGCGACCTGGTCACCGCCCGCCGTCTCTTCCGCGACGCCGGGCCCTACGCCGGCTCGAGGGAAGAGGTGACCGACCGGGTCTCGACCATCGCGCTGCTCTATCAGGTGTCCGACGCGAAGTCGGCGCGGCTGGGCGCGGGGCTCCTCGCGCTCGCGCGCGGCGATTCCGCGGCGGCGCTCGACACCCTGCTCCGGGCGGCCGCCGAGGTCGATTCGGCGGGGCGGCCCGTGGTCCGGCTCCTCGCGGGGCAGGTGGCGGCGGCACTCGGCGGCGGCCGGGACTCGCTCGCCGGCGCGCTCTTCGCGTCGGTGGTGCGAAGCGGCGGCAACTCGGTGGCGCCGGCGGCGGAGCTCGCCTGGGCCCGCCTCCTCGTCCGGCAGGGGGACGCGGCCGGCGCGGTGACCCACCTCGAACACCTGGTGCTCACCTATCCCGACAGCGCGCTGGTGCCCGAGGCGCGGCGCGAGCTCGACCGCGCCAAGGGAGCGATCCCCAAGTCATGAAGCGCCGCGATTTCGTCCGCACCCTGGGAGCCGGGGTGGTGCTCCCGTCGGTCGGCGCGTTCCGGCTGGGCCTTTTCGCGTCGTCGCCGCACAGCGACACGTCGTTGCTCGTCCCCATGGACGACGCCCAGACCGATCACCTGAAGGCGTACGGCATCGTCTACCGCGTGGTGCAGGCGGGGATCAAGTCGGAGTGGCTGCTCAATTACCGGGGCGGGTCGTTCCTGCTCCCCGACGGTGACGCCATCCGGCGCGACGCGGCGCTGAACGGCGTGGCCGTCGAGGCCGTGGATCCCTCCCGGGTCACCGCGATCCGGGGCGAAATCGAAGCCAGCAACGCGGACGCGGTTCCCCTCGAGAAGTCCCCCAAGATCGCGGTCTACGTCCCCCCCAACGATCCGCCCTGGGACGACGCGGTCACCATGGCCCTGCAGTACGCCGGGATTCCGTTCGACAAAGTGTGGGACCCGGAGGTGATCGGCGGCGCGCTGCACCGCTACGACTGGATGCACCTGCATCACGAGGATTTCACCGGACAGTACTCCAAGTTCTACCTGATCTACCCCGGCTCGGGATGGCTCCGGGACATGGTGCAGTTCAACCAGGCCGCCGCGAAGCAGCTCGGTTTCACGACGGTTCCCGACCTGAAGAAGGCGGTGGCGCGCGGGATCCGGGACTACGTGTCGAACGGCGGATTTCTGTTCGCGATGTGCACCGCGACCGAGACCATCGATCTGGCGCTCGCCGCGCACGGCGTGGACATCGCGGCGGCGTTCGCCGACGGCTCGCCCATCGATCCCGACTGCGACGCCAAGCTCGACTGGTCCCAGGCGTTCGCCTTCACCGGCGCGCACGTCGAGCCCGATCCCGGGGTGGCGAGCTTCTCCGACATCGACGGCCACCAGGTGAACGCGCCCACCCGCCGCCAGCCGCTGGGCGCCTTCAAGCTCTTCAACTTCAGCGCCAAGATCGATCCGGTGCCGACCATGCTGGTGCAGAGCCACCGGGACGTCATCCCCGACTTCTACGGGCTCACCACCTCGTTCATGCGCACCCGTCTCAAGCCCGCCGACACCATTCTCGCGGATGAAGAGGGGGCGCCCTGGGTGAAGTACATCCATGGCGAGCTGGGGAAGGGGACCTGGACCTTCTTCGGCGGGCACGATCCCGAGGACGCCCAGCACGAAATCGGCGACCCGCCGACGGACCTGTCCCTGCATCCGCACTCGCCGGGGTACCGGCTCATCCTCAACAACGTGCTCTTCCCGGCGGCGAAGAAGAAAGAACTGAAGACGTGAGCGTCGAGCGCCTCGCGGCGCCGGTGCGGGAGCTGCTCCGCGCGGAGATCGCCGCGGCGCGGGGGCGGGAAGTCTCGTTCGTGGCCCGGGTGGACGGGAACGGCCTGCTGGTGGACGCGAGGGTCGTGGCGCGGGGCACGGTGGACTCGGTGCTCGCGCTTCCCGGCGTGGCGGGCCGGGGCGAGATGTTCCTGCACAATCATCCGAGCGGCGTCCTCGAGCCGTCGGGGGCGGACCTCGCGGTGGCGGCGCGGCTCCACGACGGCGGGACCGGCTTCGCCATCGTGGACAACGAGGTCACCGAGTGCTACGTGGTGGTCGAGTGCCCGCGCGCCGCCAGCGTCACCCGGCTCGACGCGGTGGAGGTCGCCGGTCTCCTCGATCAGCACGGCCCGGTCGCCAGGGTCCTCGGCGCCTTCGAGGACCGGCCCAGCCAGCGCGACATGGCGGCCTACATCGCCGACGCGTACAACGACGGCGGCGTGGCGCTGCTCGAGGCGGGGACCGGCGTCGGCAAGTCGTTCGCGTATCTCGTCCCCGCGCTGCTCTGGGCCCGGGAGAACGGCGAGCGCACCGTGGTCTCCACCAACACCATCAACCTGCAGGAGCAGCTGGTCGGCAAGGACCTGCCGATCCTGGCGCGCGCGCTCGCCACCGGCGATCACCGGCCCAGCTTCGCGCTGCTCAAGGGCTGGAAGAACTACCTCTGCCTCGCGCGCCTGGAGCAGGCGCGCGCGGGCCAGGAGTCCATGTTCGACGACACCCGGAGCGCGGAGCTCGAGACCCTCGCCGGCTGGGCGGCGCGCACCGGCGACGGCTCCCTCGCCGATCTCGCCGACGAACCCTCCAACGAAGTCTGGGACGCGGTGGCCGCCGAGTCCGATCTCTGCACCCGGCTCAAGTGTCCCCACTTCGAGCGCTGTTTCGTGTTCCAGGCGCGGCGGCGCGCGGCGGAAGCGGACGTGGTGGTGGTGAATCATCACCTGCTCGCGTCCGATCTCGCGGTGCGGATGGCGTCCGACAACTGGGTCGAGGCCGCGGTGCTGCCGCCCTACCGCCGCCTGGTGCTGGACGAGGCGCATCACCTGGAAGACGTCGCGGCGACGCACCTGGGCGCCCAGGTGTCGGAAGTGGGGGTCTTCCGCCTGCTCTCGCGGCTCGAGCGGAACGGGCGCGGGCTGCTTCCCACCCTGGACGCGGAGCTGGGGACGCGGGAGGACCTGCTCTCCAACGCGAGCCGCGAGCTGCTGCGGCGCCGGCTCGTGGATGCGCTGGGCGCCGCCCGCCGGGCCGCGAACGAAATGTTCGCCCAGTTGCACCGGCGGCTCGACCGCGAAGCGACGCCGGTGCAGGAGCTCCGGCTCACCGAAGACTTCGCGTCCGACGAGATCTGGGGCGAAGGGCTGGAGGTGGCGCTCGACAATCTCCTGCGGTCCTTCGACGCCCTGCGCGACGGGGTGGAGACCATCGCCGATCGCCTGGCGCTCGAGGACCCCGCGGAGCGGCGCACCCAGCTGATCGGCGAATTGCGCGGGGTGGTGCGGCGGCTCGATTCCAGCGGGGAGGGACTGCGCGCCGCGCTCCGGCCCGCCCCCGGCGGGCCGCCGGCGGTGCGCTGGCTCGAGCGGCGGGGCAAGAAGACTCCCTCGGTGGCGCTCGCGGCGGTGCCGCTCGATCTCGCCGAGCTGTTGAAAGAGAACCTGTTCGACCGGGTCGAGACCGCGGTGGCGACCTCGGCCACTCTCGCGGCGGGCGGCGACTTCGGATTCCTGGAAGAGCGGCTGGGGCTCGCGATCCCGCCGTCGCGGGTGAGCGTGTGGGAGATTCTCGCCTCGCCGTTCGATTTTCCGTCGCAATGCGTCTTCGGCATTCCCACCGACCTCCCCGAGCCGCGGGACGACGAAGCGGGGCACGCCGGCGCGGTGGCGCGGGTGGTGGTGGAGCTCGCCCACGCGGCGGACGGGGGAATCTTCTGCCTCTTCACGAGCCACGGCGCCCTGCGCCGCGCCGCGGACAGCGTGCGGGAACGGGTGGGCGGGCGCTGGCCCCTGCTGGTGCAGGGGGAAGGCCAGCGCGATCTGCTGCTCCGGCGCTTCCGCGAATCGGGATCGGCGATCCTCTTCGGGACCGACTCGTTCTGGGAGGGCGTGGACGTGCCGGGCCGGGCGTTGCGGGTGCTGGTGCTCGCCAAACTCCCGTTCAAGGTGCCGAGCGAGCCCCTCACGGCGGCGCGCCTGGAGCGGATCGAGGCGCGCGGGGAGAACGGGTTCACCAAGTACCTGGTGCCGCACGCCGCGCTCAAGCTGAAGCAGGGGTTCGGACGGCTGATCCGGACCCGCGCCGACGTGGGCGCGGTGGTGCTCCTCGACCGCCGGGTGGTCACCAAGCGGTACGGGCCGATGATGCTGGAGGGCCTGCCCAAGGCTTCGCGGTACGTGGGCTCCTGGGAGGACGTGCGCGGCGCCTGCGAGGAGTTCTTCGCGCGGCACGGCATCGGGGCGGTTAACGCCGAGTGAGCGGTAGCCGTGTAGTAAGAAGGGAGTCGGCAGGTCGGCGCAGAGTGGTCATCTCAACATCGGAGTGATTTCGTGAAGCGAGCGCTACTGGCAGTGGTCGGTTTGGCGATGCTTTCCCTTGCCTGCGCCACGGGGATGGGTGGCGGGCCGGACGGAGACGAAGGGGGGCGGGGGCCCCGCGGATACGGCGGCGCCTTGCCGGCCGACGCGCCGCGGTACGTGAACCCCGGCACCCTCGCCGCGCTGGACGGCTTCACCCACGCGGTCAAGGTCGGGTTCACGATTTACGTGTCGGGGGAAGTGCCCCTCGACTCGACCGGCGCGCTGGTCGGGGCGGGGGACGTGGCGGCGCAGGCGAAGCAGGCCTTCGCGAACCTCGGCGAAGTGCTGAAGATCGCGGGCGCCCGGCCCGGCGACGTCACCAAGCTCACCATCTACGTCGTCAGTCTGAAGGAGAAGGACATCGCGGCGATCCGCTCCGCGGCCGGGGCTTTCCTGCCGGAGCGCAACCCGCCCGCGGGCACCATCGTGGGTGTCTCGAGTCTGCCGAGAGACGGCGTCCTGATCGCGGTGGACGCGATCGCGGTCGAGCGCAGCCTTTTCGAGCCGCGCACGGGGCCATAGGGGCGATCCGGATGCCGGTGCCGGGAAGGCCGCCCGATCACCCGCTTCAGCGGGACTGGCCGAGCCGCGGCTCGAGCCGCGCGGGGAACGTCGCCGCGAGTACCCCTCAACGCTTCTGCCGCGCGTCACCGCCGCGGACGTTAGATTCGTGACGGTGGCCTACGTCATTCTCTGGGAGTTCGAGCCCGTCCAGGGGCGGGAAGCCGATTTCCGGAAGGCGTACGGGCCGGAGGGGGTGTGGGCGCGATTCTTCCAGCGCGGCTCCGGGTATCTGGGCACGGCGTTGTTCACGGACCCCGAGCATCCGGGCCGCTACGTGACGGAAGACCGCTGGCTCACGCGGAAGTACTTCGACCAGTTCCGGGTGCAGTACGCCGACGCGTACCGCGATCTCGATCGCGAGTGCGAGCCGTTGACCAAGCGCGAGAAGCTGATCGGCGGGTTCGAGACCGACTGAAGGAGCGACGGTGACGAGGATCGCGAAACGGGTGGGCGCTCTGCCCACCTACCCGATGGCCGAGATCCCCGCGATCAAGCGGCGCCTGATCCAGCAGGGCGTGGATCTGATCGACCTGGGTGCCGGAGACGCCGACTTTGCCCCGCCGGAGGCGGCGGTGGAAGCGCTGGCGCGGGCGGCGAAGGATCCCGCCATGAGCCGCTACGGATTCCAGCTCGGCCTCCCCGCCTTCCGCGAACAGGCGGCGGCCTACCTCACGCGGCGGTTCAACGTAACCGCCGATCCGCTCACCGAGATCGCGCCGCTCCTCGGCTCGAAGGAGGGGATCGCCCACCTCGCGGCCGCGGTGCTCGATCCCGGCGACGCCGCCGTCGTTCCCGAGCCCGGGTACGCGGTCTATCACGGCGGCACCATCCTCGCGGACGCGGAGCCCTATCTCTACCCGCTCACGCCCCGGACGGAATTCCTCCTCGAGATGGAGGAGATTCCGAAGGACGTGGTGAAGCGGACGGGTCTCGTCTATCTCAACTATCCCAACAACCCGACCGCGGCGGTCGCCCCGCGCGAGTACCTCGAGCGCACGGTGGCCTTCTGCCGCAAGCACGACATCGTGATCGCGTACGACAACCCGTACTGCGAGATCACCTTTGACGGCTACGTGGCGCCGTCGATCTTCGAGATTCCGGGCGCCAGGGACGTCGCGGTCGAGTTCCACTCGCTCTCCAAGAGCTTCTGCATGACCGGCTGGCGCCTGGGCTGGGCGGTGGGCAAGCCGGAGCTGATCGCGGCGCTGGCGCGGGTCAAGAATTACGTGGACACCGGCGCCTTCCTCGCCGTGCAGGCCGCGGGCGCGGCGGTGCTCGAGGACGCGGAAGCGATCGCGGCGGGATACGTCAAGCGCTTCCTCGAGCGCCGCGACGCCGTGGTATCGGCGCTCGCCGCCAGCGGCTTCGAGGCCGCGACGCCGCGCGCCACCCTCTATTTCTGGATCCCGCTGCCCGAGGGCCTCGCGTCGGCGGCGTTCCAGAAGCGCGCGCTCGAAGAAGTCGGGGTGGTGACCCTGCCGGGGAGCGCGTTCGGGAAGGGGGCCGAGGGATTCTTCCGGATCGCGCTGACGGTGCCGGCGCCGCGTCTGGTCGAAGCGGTGGAGCGGCTCGGAAAGGTGCTGGCCGCTGTTTAAGCTCACCCAGCTCCCCTCGCTCGCTCCACGGGGCGCGTGGGGAGTGGCGATCGCCGTGCACGCGGTGGTGCTGGTGCTCGCGATCGCGCTGCCCTGGGCGGCGCCGCGGCCCCGGGTGCTCGTGACCCTGCTTCCCGAAGCGCTTCCGGTGACGCCGCCCTACGGCGGCACCCGCGCCACCGGCGGCCCCAAGAACAAGAAGAAAGCGGGTTTCGGCGCGGCGCCGCAGGTGGTGGCGCCCGAGGTCGCGCCCTCCGCCCTTCCCGCGCCGGTCCCTCCGGCCCGCGCGCCCGCGGCCACGCCGGTGATCGGCGACGTGATCTCGCCGCCGCAAGCCGGCGACGGCCGGCTCTGGGTGAGCCCGCTCCCCGCGCTTCCCGCCGCGGTGGCCGAGGTGATTTACGGCGACACGCTCGCCCGGGACTCGGCGGCGATCGGGCGGCTGCGGGCGATGGTGGATTCGCTGGGCCAGGTGCTGGTGGACTCGGTCCAGCGCCGGCGCCGGCCCGACTGGACCACGAAGGTCGCGGGCCAGACCTTCGGCATCGATTCGCAGTACATCCATATCGCGGGAATCAAGATTCCCACCGCGGCGCTGGCACTGCTGCCGATATCGCTACCGCAGGGGAATTACGGCGAGGCGCTGCGGGCGCGGCAGCTGGAAGAGATGCGGCAGGACCTGCTGCAGGCGGCCCAGCGCGCCGAGAACCTGGCGGAGTTCAAGCATTACGTGCAGGAGATCCGGGCTCGGAATCAGGCGGAGCGGGATTTCGCGAAACGTCAGCGGGGCGACACCACGACGGTGAACCCCTAGGCCAGCGCCGTCCGCAGGCGCGTCAGCGCCTGCTCCTTCCCGATCACATAGAGGAGCTCGTTCACCGGCTCCGACACCGTGCCGCCCGTCAGGGCGATGCGGATCGGCTGGAAGATCTTGCCCGCGGGAACGGCCTTCTCCTCGGCGAGCTTCCGCAGGCGGGCTTCGAGCCCGGCCGCTGTCCATTCCGCGTCCTGGAGCGCCGCGACACTGGCCTCGAGCGACGATCGGTACCCGGCGAGGTCCTTCGCGATTTCCTTCTTCGCCTTCTCGTCCTGCGCCACGAACCTGGCGTCGAGCCGCACCGCCACCTGCTTCGCCACTTCGATGGTGGTGCGGGAGCGGGTCTTCACGGCCCCGATCGCTTTGAGCACCGCGTCCTTGTCGCCGTCGGCGCCGAGGGCCGCGAGCTGGGGGCGAACGAGAGCGTAGAGATCTTCCGCGGGCGACGCCGAGAGGTACTGCCCGTTCATCCACTCCAGCTTGGTGGTGTCGAAGACGGCGGCCTTCTTCTGGACTCCATTGAATGAGAAGAGCTGGATCATCTCGTCCTGGGTCATGATTTCCCGGTCGCCGCCGGGGCTCCAGCCCAGGAGGGCGAGGAAGTTCCGCATCGCGGCGGGGAGGATGCCGAGGTGCTGGTAGTCGCCCACCGCGGTAGCGCCGTGGCGCTTGGAGAGTTTCTTGCCTCGGGCCCGTTGATCATGGGCACGTGGCCGAATACCGGGGGCTCGTGGCCGAGGGTGCGGTAGAGGGCGATTTGCTTTGGGGCGTTCGAGATGTGGTCGTCGCCGCGGAGGACGTGGGTGATTTTCATGTCCACGTCGTCCACCACCACCGCGAGGTTGTAGATCGGGGTGCGGTCGGTGCGGAGGATGATGAAGTCCTGGAGGTCCTCGCCTTTGAAGCTGATCCGGCCGTGCACCGCGTCGTCCCAGGCGATTTCGCCTGGGGGAATTTTGAAGCGGATGGCGCCCTCGTCGGTGTAGGCCTTGCCCTCTTTCAGGAGCTTGTCGGCCGCGGCCTGGTGGTTTTTGACTCGCGCGCCCTGAAAGACCACCTCTTCGTCCCAGTCGAGGCCCAGCCAGGTGAGGCCGTCCAAGATGACCTTGGTGTGCTCGTCGGTGGAACGGGCCTTGTCGGTGTCCTCGATGCGGAGCAGGAACTTGCCGCCCGAGTGGCGGGCGTAGAGCCAGTTCAAGAGCGCGGTGCGGGCGCCGCCGACGTGGAGGTAGCCCGTCGGGGACGGGGCGAAACGGACGCGGGGGGTGGATGGAGGCAAATTTGGATCCGTGGTTAGCGCCGTCAGCCGTCAGCGTTCAGCCGTCAGCTTGAACCCGCGGGGGCCATGGTGGCGGTTGTTCACTGACGGCTGATGGCTGATCGCTGATGGCTTCGATTCAACGGAGAGGGGGGGATTCGAACCCCCGATAAGGGTATTAGCCCCTATAACGGTTTAGCAAACCGCCGCCTTCAGCCACTCGGCCACCTCTCCAACGAACAACGGACGCGCGATGTCGGGCGAGGCGCGAAGTCTAGCGGGCGGGAAGAAGAGCGGCAAGGTTTGCGAGTCGCACCTTCACCCCAGGGGCCCCAGCTGCTCGAACAGCGCCGCCGCGGTCTGGATCCGGTCGTCCGGCGCCTTGGCGAGCAGCTTCACCACCAGCGCCGAGAGCGCCGGCGGCACTTCGGGATTGATGGTCTCCGGGCGCGGGACCTCTTCGTTCAACAGCTTCGCGATCAGCGCCATCATCGAGACCGCTTCGTGGGGCAGCTGCCCCGTCAGGCACTCGTACAGCACCACGCCCGCCGCGTAGAGATCGCTCCGCGCGTCCACCCCCTCGGCCATGATCTGCTCCGGCGGCATGTAGGACGGCGTCCCCAGCACCAGCCCCGCCTCGGTGATGCCGATCGAGCGCTCGGCCAAGCGCGCGACGCCGAAGTCCATCACCTTGAGCACGCCGGCCGCGTCGAGGAGAAGGTTCTGGGGCTTGATGTCCCGGTGGATCACGCCGTGCTCGTGCGCGACGGCGAGGGAGTGCGCGAGCTGGCGCGCCAGCGCGAGGGTGGACGGCACCGTGAGCCGGCGCCGGGTGTCCAGCAGCTCCCGCACCGTGATGCCTTCCACGTATTCCATCGTCAGGTAATAGACGCCGGACCACTCCCCGAAATCGTGGGTGCGGACGATGTTGGGGTCGCTCAGCCGCCGCGCGAGGCGAATCTCGTCCTTGAAGCGCTCGAGGAGCGCCGCGTCGGTCATGAGCTCGGGCCGCAGGGTCTTGATCGCGACCTCTTCCTGGAGCTCGAGGTCGCGCGCGCGGTAGACGGTGCCCATCCCGCCGCGCCCCAGCACCGCCAGGATCTCGTAGCGCTGGCCCAGGCGCTCGCCGGTGTTCAGGTTGCCGCCGTCCATCACCGCCATCGCCTTGGAATCCCGGCGCGCGTGCTCGATTTCCTGGCGCAGGTCCTGCACCTGATTCTTGAGGCGATCCTCCCGCACCTTCATCTGCAGGACCATGTTGTCGAACACCCGGGCGAGATTCCCCAGCTCGTCGGCGCGCCGCGCCACCGGCGCGAGCGACTCCGAGTCGTAGTGCCCGCCCTGCACGGCCGTGGCCGCGTCGGTCACCCGCCGCACCTCCCGCAGGTACTCGACTTCCTGATCGCGGAGCTTCTTCTTCTCGAGCGACGCGTTGATCCGGGCCCGGAGCAGCACCGGGTCGAACGGCTTGTGGAGGTAATCCTCGGCGCCGCGCTCGATGCAGCGCACGATGGACGGCATCTCGTCCAGGGCCGAGATCATGATCACCGGGATGTCGCGGAGCGCCGGGTCGCTCTTGATCGCTTCCAGCACCGCGAAGCCGTCCAGCTCGGGCATCAGCACGTCGAGGAGCACGAGGTCGAACCCGCTGGAGCGCAGGATCTCGAGCGCGCGCCGTCCGTTCTCCGCGGTTTCCACCGCGTGGCCCGAGCGTTCGAGGCGCCGCTTGAGGACTTCGCGGTTCTCCGCGCCGTCGTCCACGACCAGGATGCGGGATGTGGCCGCTCCGGCGGCGGGCGCGGCGGCGGCCTTCGCGTCGGGGGTCGCGGGCGCCGGGGCGGGGGCCGCGCCGAGGCGCTCGGCGGCGCTCAGAATCTTCGCGAGATCCGCGGTGAAGGCGCCGTCTTCGCCGTTCGAGGCGGAAAGGAGCGCCGTCACCGCCTGCACGATCCGGGTCCGCGGCGCGCGGAGGTCGTCGTAGAGCTGTTGAATCCGTTCCTGCCCCGCGTGCTTGGTGGACCCGATGGCGGTGTTGATCAGGTCCAGCGCTTCCCGGGCGGCAACGAGGGTTTCTTCGAGGCCCGCGCGCCGCGCCGCGAGCGAGGGATCGGCCGCGTCCTCGAGCAGCATCTCCGCGTAGCCGATCACGTGGTTGAGCGGCGTGCGCAGGTCGTGCCGGAGCTCCGCCAGCGCGTCCGAGGAGATCGAGTCTTTGCCGGTGGGCATTACCTGGCGCCGATCAGCGCTTCGATTTTGCCGAGGAGGCGGGCCAGCTCCACCGGCTTGGTGTCGTAGTCGTTACAGCCCGCCTCGATCGCTTTCTCGCGGTCGCCGGCCATGGCGTGCGCGGTGAGGCCGATGATGGGAACGGACTTGGTTTCCGGCGCGGCGCGGATCAGGCGCGTCGCCTCCCAGCCGTCGATTTCGGGGAGACTCATGTCCATCAGAATCAGATCGTAGGCGCCGGCCTTCGCCATGTCCACGCCCTGCCTGCCGTCCACCGCCATGGTGACGGTGAACCCTTTGCGCTCGAGACGCCGGGAGAGCATGTCCCGGTTCATCTCGTTGTCCTCGACCAGGAGTATCGTCGGCATGCGGTCACTCCGTCTGGGTGTTGGCTCGGGCCCCGCGCTCACGCGGCCGCGCCGCCCACCTGGGCGGGCAGGCGGATGGTGAACGTGGAGCCGCGTCCCGGCTCGCTCTCCACCGCCACGTCGCCGCCCATCAGCTGGCTGAAGCGCTTGGTGATCGCGAGGCCGAGTCCGGTGCCGCCGTAGCGCCGGGTGGTCGAGGCCTCGGCCTGCGAAAAGGCTTCGAACATCCGTCCCATCTGCTCCCCGGTCATCCCGATGCCGGTGTCGGCCACCCGGAACGTGACCATCTCCGGCGCGCCGTTGTCTCCCGCGGCACGGGTCACCGAGAGGGTGATGGTGCCCTTCTCGGTGAACTTGGCGGCGTTGGAGAGGAGGTTGAGGAGCATCTGGCGGACTTTGGTGAGGTCGGCGTGCATCGCGCCGGACCGCTCCGCGGCCTGGACGACGAGGCGGTTGCCGCGGCGCTCGACCAGCGGGAGAGCGGTCGACACCACTTCGTCCAGCACCGCCCGGATCTCGAAGGTCTCGAGGTAGAGCTGCATCTTCCCGGCCTCGATCTTCGAGAGGTCGAGAATGTCGTTGATGAGGGAGAGGAGATGCCGCCCCGCCGTGCGGATCTTTCCCAGGTCGTCCTTCAGCACCGGCTGGCCCAGCGCCTCGACTTCCTCCTGCACCATTTCGCTGTAGCCGATGATGGCGTTGAGCGGCGTGCGCAGCTCGTGACTCATGCTGGCGAGGAACTGGCTCTTGGCGCTGTTCGCGGCCTCGGCCTCGCGCCGCGCCTCGAGCAGCTCGGTGATGTCGTGGTAGAGGCCCATCAGGCCCACCCGCTGGCCGTCCACGATCACCGGGACGCCCAGCACCTCGACGTCCACCAGACTCCCGTCCTTGCGGCGCCGGCGCCCGATGCCGTGCACCGGGCGGTCCAGCGCTTCGCGGGTGTACTGGATCGCTTCGGAGCGGGTGGCGTCGGTGGCCACCAGGGAATCGAGATTCTTGCCGACCGCTTCGGCCTGCGCGTAGCCGAAGAGCTTCTCGAACCCGGGGTTGCAGGAGACCACGTCGTGGTTCAGGTCGAGGGTCACGATCGCCACCGGGCTGTTCAGCACCAGGTCCTCGAAGTACTGCTTCTGGCGCTGGGCGGCCGCGTAGAGCCGCGCGTTCTCGATCGCGATCGCCGCCTGGGGCGCGAACATCGTGAGCAGGCGCAGGTCCTCCGCGCCGAAGACCCGTCCCGGATCGGAATGCACCGTCGCGATCGCGCCCACCAGCCGCCGGCCGATCAGGAGCGGAGCCGCCATCACCGAGTGCACCGTCACGTCGGCGTACTGGCCGGAGCGGCCCAGCCATTCGCGGTAGGAGGGAATGATCAGCGGCTCCCGGGTGCGGGCCACGTGTCCCATCGCGCCTTCGTCGAGGGCGAGGCGGGTGCCGGTCGAATCCTTCCCGATGTTCTCGCTCGCCACCACTTCCAGCTCGCGGCGCTGTTCGTCGTAGATCGCGACTTCGCCGCCGGTGACGCCGAGCAGGGTGACGGCCCGCGAGAGCACCGCCTGCAGGACGCGCGGCAGCTCGAGATCGGCGGAGAGGTCCGCCATCGTGTCCAGGAGCGCGCGGTGCTCGGCCACCCGGCGCCGCTCCTCGGCGAGGAGCCGCGCCCGCCCGATGGCGATGCTCGCCTGGTCGGCGGCGGCGGTGAGAATCTCGAAGTCTTCCTCGCCGAAGGCGTTGGGCTCGCTGCTCTCCACCACCAGCACGCCGATGGTCCGGCCGTCGGCCCGGAGCGGCACGTCGAGCTCGGAGCCGGAGGCGAGGCTGGCGAGGTACTGTGATGCGCGGGTGACGTCGGGCGTGTAGTGCAGGCGCCCGTCCTCGAGCGCCCGCTCCGAGAGCCCCTGACCCCGGTGTACCCGCCAGCCCGCCGGCACGTCGGGCCAGCCGACGGCGGCCTGGAGCACGCGGTCGCCGGTCCCGGGGTCGAGCAGGAACGCGCCCAGGAAGTTGTAGCCCAGCGCTTCGTCGTGGAGCCCGTTCACCATCGCGGTGTACACCGCCGCTTCGCCCTCGGCGGCCGCGATCGCGGTGCTGAGCCGGAGCAGGGCGGCCTGGCGGCGCGCGGTGTGATCGCGCCGGGAGGGCGCGCGTTTGGGCGCGGCGCGACGGGTGGGGCTCACGCGGCGGACTTCCCCAGGGCGCGGCTCGCGACGTGCTCCCGCACCGTGGCGGCGAGGGCCTCGAGCCCGCGCCCGCCCTTCGAGACCACGCGTTCCACGCCGCCGTTCAGCCTCCGGCGGTCGTCCGCGGTCAGCTCCTTCGCGGTGATCACCACCACCGGCGGGGCGCTCCCGCGGGCGCGCAGGTGCTCCAGGAACTCGAACCCGTCCATCTCCGGCATGATGAGGTCGAGGAGCACGAGGTCGGGGGTCCGCTCCCGCGCCCGGTCGAGCCCCGCGCGTCCGTGCTCGGCCTCCGCCACTTCCCAACCTTCGGCTTCCATCGCGCGGCGCAGGGTGGAGCGGGTGAGGGGATCGTCCTCCACCACGAGGACCCGATGCGCGCCGCCGTCGCGCCGGAATTTCTTGAGCACGCGCGCCAGGCGGTCCCGTTCGATGGGCTTGGTGAGATACTCCGAGGCGCCGAGCGCCACGCCGAGATTCTTTTCGTCCACCACCGAGAGCATCACCACCGGAATGTCCGCGGTCTCGGCGTCCTGTTTCAGCGCGGTGAGCACCGCCCAGCCGTCCATTCCCGGCATCACCACGTCCAGGGTGATCACGTCGGGGCGGCGTTCGCGCGCGAGCCGGAGCCCCGCGCCGCCGTCGGCGGCGGGGATCACCGCGAGCCCTTCTTTCTCGAGGAAGCGCGCCACCAGGTCCCGCGCGCCCGCGTCGTCGTCGATGACCAGCACCGTGCCGCCCGCCGCGCCGCGCGCCGCTGGCGAGGGCGCGGGCTCGGCCGCGGGAGCGTCGGCGGGCAGGCGGACGGTGAAGGTGGAGCCCTTGCCCGCCGCGCTCTCCACGGCGACGTCGCCGCCCATCAGCTGGCAGAAGCGGCGGCTGATGGCGAGGCCCAGGCCGGTGCCGCCGTACTTGGACGCGGTGGACGCCTCCGCCTGCGCGAAGGCCTCGAAGAGCCGGCCCAGCTGTTCCGGCGTCATCCCGATTCCGGTGTCCCGGACCCGGAACACCAGCGTCGGGCCCTGGCGCAGGACCTCGAGCGTGATCTCCCCCCGCTCGGTGAACTTGCTGGCGTTGGACAGGAGATTGAGGAGCACCTGCCGCAGCCGGGTCGCGTCCGAGCGCATCGCGCCCGCGTCTGCCGCGCAGCGCACCGTGAGCCGGTTCCCGTTCTTCTCGACCAGGGGCTGGACGGTGGTGGCGACCTGCTGGATCAGGGGCGCCACGTCGAAGGCCTCGACGTAGAGCTGCATCTTCCCGGCTTCGATCTTCGAGAGATCGAGCACGTCGTTGATCAGGGAGAGCAGGTGCTTGCCGGCGCCGTGGATCTTCTGCAGGTCGGCGACAGTGGCGGCGTCGTTCCGGTCCTGCGCGTCCTCCTGCAGCATCTCGCTGTAGCCGATGATGGCGTTGAGCGGGGTGCGCAGCTCGTGGCTCATGCTCGCGAGGAAGTGGCTCTTGGCGCTGTTCGCGGCCTCGGCGTCCTTGCGGGCGCGGAGCAGCTCGCTGATGTCGTGATACAGCGCCATCAGGCCCACCCGCCGGCCGTTCACCACCACCGGCACGCCGAGGACCTCGACGTCCACCAGGGTCCCGTCCTTGCGGCGGCGCTGGCTGATCTTCTGCACCGGCCGCTGGGCCAGCGCCTCTTCGGTGTTGGCGAGCGCTTCGGTGCGGGTCGCTTCGGTGGTGATCAGGTCGTCCAGGTTCCGGCCCACCACTTCGGCCTCGCGGTAGCCGTACATCTTCTCGAACGCGGGATTGCAGGCGACGACGTTGCCCGGCACGTCCGCGGTCACGATCGCCACCGGACTGTTGGACACCAGCTCGGCGAAGTACTGCTTCTGCTCCTGCGCGGCGGTGAAGAGCCGCGCGTTTTCGATCGCGATCGCGGCCTGGGGCGCGAAAAGATTGAGGAGCCGCAGGTCGTCCCCGGCGAAGCGCCGCTTGGGATCGCGGTCCATGCAGGCGATGGTGCCCACCAGCTGGCCGCCCATCAGGAGCGGCGCCACCATCACGGCGTGGAAGTCCACCTGCTCGTACTGCGACGAGCGGCCCGACCACTTCCGGTAGTCGTCGATCAGCAGCGGCTCCCGCGTGGCCGCCACCTGGCCCATCGCGCCCTCGCCCAGCTTCATCCGGGTGCCCGTGGTGTCCCGGCGGCCGATGTTGTGGCTGGCCACGATCTCGAGCTGCTCCGTCGCGGCGTCGTAAATGGCGAGCTCGCCGTGGCTGACCTTGAGCAGCGCCACCGCCCGCTCCAGCACCGACTGCAGGAGGCTCGACAGCTCGAGCTGGGCCGAGAGGTCCGCCATGGTGGCGCGCAGCGCTTCCTGCTCGTCGGCGCGCTGGCGCTCGGCGGCGAGGGGCCGCGCCCGGCCGATCGCGATCCCCGCCTGGTTCGCCGCCGCCGTGAGGATCTCGAAGTCGTCGGCGTCGAAGGCGCGGGCCCGGTTGCTCTCCACCACCAGCACGCCCACCAGCCGTTTGTTGATCATCAGCGGCACGTCCACCTCCGAGCCCTCGTTGCGGGTGGGGAGGTAGCGGGTGTCCTTGTTGACCTGCGGCGTGTAGTGGAGTCGGCCGTCGAGGAGGGGACGCTCGGAGAGGCCTTCGCCCGGCGGCATCCGCAGGCCCGCGGGCGCGTCGGCCCAGCCCTCGCTCGCCACCAGGATCCGCTCGCCGGTGGCGTCGTCCACCAGAAGCACCGCCACGAAGTCGTAGCCCAGCGCTTCGTCGCGGAGCCCGCCCGCGACGGCGCGGCAGATGTCGGTCTCGGTGTCCGCGGCGGCGATGGCGCTGCCCAGGCGCATCAGCGCCGCGCCCCGTTCGCGGGCGCGGCTCGCGCCGACTGTCTTGCGGGACGGTTTGGACGGTGTCCGTTTCGGCACCGGGGTGACTGCCTTGTTGGGGTGAGCGGGCCGGGACGCTGAATATCGCGCCCGGACGCGCGTTCGCTAGGGCGGGGCCTTCAGGAGAGGGCGCGGGACGGCCTCAGCGCCACTGCCGCGAGGTAGCGGTCGAGCGGATACTTCGCGGCGAACGCGGGCGCCTTGAAGGGCGAGAAAAGGAGCGGGGCGAGCCCGGCGGCGGCGAGCACCGCGAACGGGGCGCGGCGGAACCAGCGCTCGAAGCCGTCGAGCCGCGCGCCGGAGAAGGTGAAGGCGAACTGGACGGCGCGCGCTTCCGGTCCTAGGTTGAGACAGCGCAACACTCCGGAGGTTCCCTCGTGAACGCCTTCGCTTCGAAGCTCCCGGCGGCCTCTCCTCCCGCCCCAGTCCGTGAGACCGTGTACGACCTGATCGCCGCGTGGGCGCGGGGCGCGTCGCGCCGGCGCCTTACCGCCTGGACCGCGGTGGGATTCGCGGGAGCGGTGCCGGCCGTGCTGTTCGCGGGCCGCTGGTGGTTCCTCGGCATGGCGCTCCTCGCGATGGGGGCGACGGGGGCCTGGGGTCTCCTCCGCGGGGAGTCGCGCCTGGCGCGGATGGCGCGCGGGGTCGCCATTCTGGTGGGGACGCTCGCGGGCATCGCGGGATTCTTCGGGGCGCTGATCCTGGTGCTGGGGCCGAGCTGGCAGCTCTAACGGACACCACAATCGCGGGGCCGTCGTCGGAGGCGCATGGCGTACTCGATCGAGTACACGCCTGACGGCAGGGGCGTGTACCGGATGGGGGAAGGCGTGGTCACGGGCGCGGAGCTCGTGGCCGCGGCGCAGTCGGAAATCGGCGACCCGGCGCGGGCGCGGGGACTGCGCTGGGGACTGATCGATCTCACCCGGGTGACCCGGCTCGCGCTCACGGCCGCGGAGCTGCGCGCCATCTCGGAAGCCAATCTGCGGCTCGCGGCGCTCACTCCCGACATCGCGATCGGGGTGGTGACCGGAGGCAACGGCGTCTTCGACACCATCCAGATGTGGCAGGCGATGGCGAAGGCGACCGGCTGGAAGATCGAAGTGTTCCGGTCCCGCGCCGACGCGGAGGCGTGGATCCGGAGCGAGCGGGGAGCGACCCCGCCCTAGGGCCGGAACGCCGAGACGGTCTTGTCCCCGGTTTTCACGAAGAGCACCCCGCCGCGCTGGTCGATCCGCATCTCGGGATTCTTGTCGCCGAAACACGCCGCGCCTTCCACGCTTCCGGAATCCTTGTTCAGCTTCAGGTAACAGGGCCGGGAGTGTCCGGTGCTGTCCGCCAAGGTCGCAAGCTGGTAGACGAAGTCCGGGTTCTCCGCGGCCCTGGTGTGGGTCTTGGGCCCGATGGGAAGGCCTGGCCCGGCGGGGTAGTAGTAGGCGGGCCGGCTCGCCACCTCGGCGGCCGCGATCGCGACCACGGCCACCACGGTCGCCACCTTGGCCAAGGTGCTGGGGCTGGGCGCGGCGTGAAACACGTGATAGCGCTCCGCGCCGTGCTCGTCCACGAGCATGAGGTTCTGGCCGCCGAGCAACAGATAGTCCGCGCCGCGGGGTTCCACCAGCCAGGGGTGTTCGTGCCCCCGGAAGGCGACCGGCGCCAGGTCCGTCGGCGTGCCGTCGGAGAGCTCGAGCGAGACCAGGGCCTTGCCGGTGGCGAAATAGGCGCGGCCGTCCCGGACGAACAAGGGCGTCATCCCGCCGTCGGCCCCGTAGGGCTTGGCCCACCGTCGTTCGCCGGTCGCGGCGTCGAGCAATTCGACCGAGCCGAAGGCCGCGCCGTTTACGCGGAGGGGATTTCCGCTCCGCACCAGCAGGCCTTCCGGCACCCGCGCCACCTGGCGGGGGTCCCCGTCGACCTTGGGCGGGTGACGCCACAGGAGCGTGCCGTCGGCGGTCCGGATGGCCTCGAGGCGGCGCTCCACCGCGACGTAGGCCACGCCGCTGTCCACCAGGATGGGCGGGTATCCGTCGGTGAGGTACGGCGCCGTCTTCCCCCGGAGCGAGTCCGCGCTCCACAGCACGTGTCCGCTCCGCGCGTCGACCCGCAAGGGACCGTCATCGCTCAGATACAGGATGAACGTGGTATCGGAATCCCAGGCGTAGTTGGTCCAGTCGAAATGCACCGGAACCACGTCGAAGGGCCGGTCGAGGGTCCACCGGCGGGTGCCCGAGTCCAGGTCCACGGCGGCGAGCGCCGGCGGTCCTCGCCGCGGCCGGCCGTAGACCAGCATGAAGCCCCCCTCCGGGACCGCCAGGTAGTCGGGCCCCCCGCCCAGGTCGAGCGAATCGGAATTCCAGCGGGTGACCCCGGTCTGGAGATCGAACACGTCGAACCCGGTCGCGCGCCACATCACGCCCAGCCGGGTGCCGGGAATGCTCTCGAAGTCGGTCCGCTGGAGGCGCTCTTTGGTGGGGCGGGTCCAGGCGACGGCGCCGGTCGAGTCGAGGCCGATCAGGGCGTCGTCCGTCGCGACGACCAGCGTGGCGAGCGGCGTGAGGTAGAGGTAGTTGACGCTCGAGGGCGCGGTGTAGACCCAAACGGGCGGCGCCTGCGCGGCGCAGGGCAGAGCCGCGGCCGAGAGAACGAAGACGGCGGAGTGACGAAGGGCTTGCACCATGGGAGCGCCCGGGCGAGAGAGGTGCTCGGAGGGTCGTAGCACCCGGTCAAGCGGGCGTCAAGCAGGGGGACGGAGGGCGAGGGACTCGAACCCCCAAGGGCTTGCGCCCAGCGGTTTTCAAGACCGCCGCCTTACCAATTAGGTCTAGCCCTCCCCGATCGGGGCTAAGCTAGGCTGATCGCGGAGCCCGAGTCAATGCGCCACCTCGGCCGGCGGCACGAAGCGGCTCTCGTGGGTCTGCTTGTACACCGAGTCCGCGATCACCAGCGCCCGGGTCGCGAGTTGAGGATCCTTGGCGCGGATCAGGTCCGCGAAGGATTCGTAGGTGAGTCCGTAGAGCGACAGGATCCCCTCCGACGGCCGGTCCACCCAGCCCCGCGCGCGCGGCCGCGCCGCGGTGCCCGAGTGGTAGACGCCGAAGAGGAGCGCCGAGGTCCTCGGCACGTTCACGTAGCCGAGGGAACGGTTCGCGACCACGGAGTCCGACGCCACGATCGGCTGGGGCCTGAGCTCCCGCGCGAATCCCTGACCCTCGAGGTACGGGGTCAGCCCGAACTGGTCGGCGTAGAGTCCCACGGTGCGCGAGAAATAGATGGGGCGCTTGCCGATCTCGTCCTTGATGATTTGCAGGACCACCATGTCCGCGCGCTCGAGATACTGCCGCCCCAGCATCTGGGGATCGAGCGTGACCTGCACGGTGCCCAGGAAGCCGCTCTGCTTCGCGTCCAGCGCGTAGGCTTCGCCCAGCGCCGCGAGCTGATCGGCGGTGAGACTCATCAGCGGCCAGGTGGGCTTGGTCCAGGTCTGGTGCTTGTAGATGTCCGGCGCCTTGGACGGATCGAAGTCCGCCGGCGGCCGCCGCTGCAGCTGGCGCAGGTACCAGTCGGTGTTGGCGAGCGAGAGGTTGACGACGGTCACGTCCTGCCGGATGCCCTCCACCTCCTGGGCGTACCAGAGCGGGAAGGTGTCGTTGTCCCCGGCGACCACCAGGACGCCGTAGGGCTCGATCGACTGCAGGAGATCGTAGGCGAAGTCGCGGGCCATCGTTTCGTGCCGCCGCGACGCGGTGAGGTGGTTCCCGATGAGGGGAATCAGCGCCAACGCCACGAGCGGCGTGGCGTACTTCCAGCGGGCCGCCTCGTTCGGAATCCGCTCCCGCAGGGATTCCTGCACCCACTCCATCAGGGTGGCGATCCCCATGCCGACCCAGATGCCCCACATCGCGAAGGACGCGATGAAGAAGTAGTCGCGCTCGCGCACCTCCCGCTGCAGCGACGGGCGATCCGGGTACTGCGAGTACCCGTACTTGAAGTTCAGGTAGAAGATCAGGATGACGGTGAGGGTCACCATCAGCGAGGTCATGGCGAGCGCGGAGCGCTTGTCCGCGATCCAGTGCCGCCAGGCGCCGAGCAGGCCCACGAAGGCGAAAATGACGGCGAAGAACGCCTGCGCGCCCTCCGAGAAATCGTGGCCCCACTGCCACCGGAAATACTGCACCCACATCATGAGCTGGGCGCTGAAGTCGGCCTGCCGGAAGGTGACCGGCGGCTTGCCGTACTGGTCGCGGTTCAGCACCGCCTTGAGGGCGGTCCAGTTGGTGGGCTCGCCCTCGTTGATGGCCGGGAAGTGCGGGGCCCGCACGTACAGGAAGGCCCAGAGCGAGACCCCGATCGCGGCCACCACCACGCACCCCACGAGGAACCGCGGCGAGAGCGCGAGCTTGGGATCGGTGTAAAGCACGTAGACCAGCACCGCGGGCCCCACCAGGAGTCCCATCAGGTGGTTGGTCGCCGTCAGCGCGAGCAGGTAGACGATCACCAGCAGGTGGTGGTCGCGGCGGTCGGCGCTGCCCTGATCGCCCCAGCGCACGGTGAGCCAGAGCACGAGCGCGATGGAGAGCAGGGAAAGGGTGTAGACCTTCTCGTTCACCACCGACTGGTTCCAGACCGTGAACGCGGTGGCGGCGCAGAGTCCCCCGGCGAGCGCCGCGGCGCGGCGCGGCCAGGTGGCGGGCACGATGGGCCGGAGCCAGCGCTCGGTGATCAGGAACCAGAATCCCGCCGCCAGCGCGCTCGTCACCGCGGCGAAGAGATTGATGCGGGTGGCGTACTGGGCGGCGAAGGGGAGCAGGCCCCAGGTGTGCGCCAGGATCACGAAGAGCGGGTTGCCGGGCGGGTGCGGGATGCCGAGCACCTTGGCGGCCGCGAGGTATTCCGACGTGTCCCAGAACTGCGTGGTGGGGGCGAGCGTCAGGATGTACAGGACGAGGACGCACACCGAGAAGATGGCGGCCACGCGATACGGCGGTCGTTGCTGCTCGAGATCGTCGGTCATTCCACTCGTGTCGGGTTTAGTGACGGAACTGTCGCAGGCCGGTGCACACCATCGCCAGCCCGTGTTCGTCGGCGGCGGCGATCACCTCCGCGTCCTTCACCGATCCGCCGGGCTGAATGATACATCCGACGCCCGCTTTCGCCGCCTCGTCCACGCCGTCCCGGAACGGGAAAAAGGCGTCCGACGCCAGCGCAGCGCCCCGGGGATCGTGCCCCTGCTGTTTCGCCTTGTGCACCGCCAGAAAACTCGCGTCCACCCGGCTCATCTGGCCCGCCCCGATTCCGATGGCCTGCTCGGCGCGCGCCAGCAGAATCGCGTTCGACTTGACCGTCCCCACCGCGGCCCAGGCGAAGCGCAAGTCGCTCCATTCTACACCCGTCGGCTGGCGTTTGGTCACGACTTTCCACTGGCTCTCGTCCGCCGCCTGGCGGGGCCGGAACCGGTCCTGGGCCAGAAAACCGCCCCGGATCCGCTTGAAATCGAGGGTCGGCTGGTCGGGTGGAAGAGGCAGCTCGATCACCCGCAGGTTCTTCTTGGCCTTGAGCACGCCCAGCGCGTCGCTCGAGTATCCCGGCGCCACCACCACCTCGACGAAGAGCTCCGCCAGCGCCTCCGCGGCGTCGCGGTCCACCGGCACCGTGAACGCGATCACCGAGCCGAAGGCCGAGGTCTTGTCGGTGGCGAGGGCGCGGTCATAGGCCTCGCGCGCGGTGGCGCCCAGCGCGATGCCGCAGGGGGTGGTGTGCTTGATGATCACGCAGGCGGGGCGGGGGGAGCCGGCCCAGGGCGCGACCGAGGCGAGACTCGCGTCCACGTCGAGGAGATTGTTGAACGACAGCTCCTTGCCCTGGTGCTGTTTCAGGTCCCGGATCCCCGGCTCGTCGGTGGCGTAGAGCGCGGCCTGTTGATGCGGATTCTCCCCGTAACGCAGGGCCTGCATCCGCGCGAGCTCGAGCGTGATGGACGCGGGCATCGCGCCGTCCCCGCGGCTCAGGTAGGCGTGAATCGCGCCGTCGTAGGACGAAGTGTGCCGGAAGACTTTGGCGGCGAGGGTCCGGCGCATCCCCGGGTTCCCCGGGGGTACGCCCGGGGTCAGCGAACCGTCCTTCAGGCCGGCAATAACCGCCGGATAGTCGTCCGGGTCCACGATGACGATCACGGCCTCGTGATTCTTCGCGGCCGAGCGGAGCATCGAGGGGCCGCCGATGTCGATCTGCTCGATGGCGTGCGCGAAGGTGGTCTCCGGCTTCGCCACCGTTTCGCGGAAGGGATAGAGGTTCACCGCGACCAGGTCGATGGGCTGGATGTCGTGCTGCTTCATCGCGGCGACGTCGCCCGGATGGTCGCGGCGTCCCAGGAGCCCGCCGTGCACCTTGGGGTGCAGGGTTTTTACCCGGCCGTCCATCATTTCCGGGAATCCGGTGACCTGCTCGATGCCGGTCACAGGAATGCCTTCCTTCTTGAGAGCGCCCGCGGTGCCGCCGGTGGACACGATCTCCCATCCCAGCGCGACCAGGTCGCGCGCGAAGGGGACGAGGCCCCGCTTGTCCGAGACCGAAATCAGGGCCCTCACCAGGTCTCCGCGATGGCCTGCACCAGGTCGGCGAGGCTCTGCACGTCTCTCAGGTCCACCACTTCGGCCGGGGAGTGCGCGTAGCGGAGCGGCCACCCCATCGCCACGTCGGGAACGCCGAAGGGCACGAAGGTCGAGCCGTCGTTGCCGCCGTTGGTGGTCCCCACCTGCAGCGCGATGCCGCGCGAGGCCGCGACGCGGGCGAGCGAGTCCACGTACGCGGGCGGCGTGACCGAGGAGTTGTCGATCGCGCGGGCGACCGCCCCGTGCCCCAGTTTCGCGACCGCGAAGTTGGGGAGCTCGAGCGGCGAATCCGCGGAGACGAAGGTGTCGAGGGCGTGCACCCTCGCGGTCGAGGTACCGAGGGTACGCGCCGCCACGGCCGCGCCCTCGAGGCCCACCTCCTCGCGCACGCTGAAGACGAAAATCACCTGGTGCCTGAGCTTGGAGCGATCGAGGTGCCGCAGCGCGAGGATCTGGGCCGCGTCGCCCACCCGGTCGTCGAAGGAGCGCCCGTTGGCGCGCCAGTCGGCGAGCCGCACGAACTCCTTGGGCATGGTGACCGTGGCGCCGGGCACGATGCCCAGGGCCGCCGTCGCGGCCCGGGATCCGGTGCCGACGTCCACGCGCAGGGGCGGGGGATTGTGGCGCGTGAACCCGGAATCGCGGGGCAGGAAGATTCCGGGGACGTCCTTCGCGCCGGTGTGCACCAGGGCGGGCTGCGCCTCGAAGAGCGAGCTGAAAAATCCGCCGCGATTCTTGAGGGTCAGGGTGCCGTCGTCCTCGATCGAGTCCACCGCGTACCCGATCTCGTCCATGTGCGCCACGAAGACCACCACCGGGTCGCCGCTCCCCACCTTCACCCAGAGGTTGCCCGCGGTGTCGGTCTGGGTCTGCGCCCACGAGGGCAGGAGCTGCTTCACGGCGTCCCGCACCGGCGTTTCCATTCCGGAGACGCCGTAGGTCTCGATCAGCCGGCCCAGCACCGTCGCGGTCTCGTGGAGGGCGGTGGTGTCCTGGGCCGACAGCGGGACGGATGGGCAGATGGAAAGGAAGACGCCCAGGGCGATCGTCCGTCGCACGCGGTCCATCTTTCCCTCGCTCCACGTTTCCACGGTCTTCACTTGCCACCCCCGATCCACTCTTCCAGCTGTTTCTCGAGCGCCCGCGCGTCGTCCAGGTTCACGGTCTCGACCGGCGTGTTCGCGAACCTGGCGGGGAGGGTGACCTCCCGGGTGTCGTCGAAGGGACCGTGCAGGGCCTTGGCGGCGGCGAGGCCGGGGTTCCCGCCCTCGAGGCCTTCCACCGTGAACGCGATCACCACCGTCCCTTTGGGTTTGGACCGGGACGTCGCCGCGGCGACGAGGGCCGCGCAGGCGGTGCGGCGTCCCGCGTCGGGCGCCGCCAGCAGGCTCCCTCCGTAGAGCATCGGATCCTTCCACAGCGCCACCGGCGTCAGGACCGCGAGACCCAGCGCCTGCACTTCGGCCGCGGAACTCGCGCCCACGTCCACGAACGCGTTGTCCACGGTGAAGGGCGGCTGATCGGGGTTGGGGCGGCCGCGGGTGAGATGGGTGGAGCGCACCGCGACCACGCCCGGGACCGGCCCGCGCGCGCCGAACAGGGTCACCCGGTGGCCTTCGAGGGACTGGTCGAAGAGGAAATTCTGCACCCGTCCCACCCGGCGGAGCAGGAGATAGCCGTCGTCGGTCACATTGCCGACCACGAATCCCGGCTCGTCCACCGGGCAGGAGAGCAGGCGGCGCGGGGAGCCCTTGCCGAGAACGGCGATCACGTTGCCGGCGCGATCCCGGGTGCTTGCAGGGACGAGGGTGAGCAGGGTGTCGGTCATCGCCTGCTCGAGACCGGAAACCGCCGTCATCGCCGCGAACCGGGGGGCGAGGCGGGTGAGCGGGTCTTGCGCCGACAGGCGGAGCGCCGGAAGGACGGAAAGCAGCAGCAGGGCACGCACCATCATTCCTCCTCGATTTCGAGTCTCACGGCCTTCTCCGGCACGCCGCGCTTCGCGAGCTCCAGCACCACGCGGGGCAGCAGCTCGTGCTCCACCGCGAGGACCCGCTGGGCGAGGGTGTCCGGGGTGTCCCCCGCGAGGACCGGCACCGTGCGCCGCGCGATGACGGGCCCGCGGTCGTAGTGCTCGTCCACGTAATGCACCGTCGCGCCGGAGCGCGCGGCGCCCGAGGCGAGCACCGCGGCGTGCACGTGATGGCCGTACATCCCCGGTCCTCCGAATTCGGGCAGGAGGGCCGGGTGGATATTAATCATCCGATGGCGCAAGCGCGCCACCACCTCGCGCGGCACCAGCTTCACGTATCCGGCCAGCACCACGAGGTCCATCCCGTCGAGCGCGGCGGCGAGCTCCCGCGGGTCCGCCGGATCCTTCAGCACCACGGTCGCCACGCCGGCCCGGCGCGCGCGGTCCAGGGCGCCGGCGTTCGCCTTGCTGGAGACGACCCGTCCCACCCGGGCCACACTGGAGCCGGCGAGGGCGTCGAGGAGGGCCTGCAGGTTGGTGCCGCCCCCGGAGACGAGAACGGCGACTTGCGCCGGCGCCGTCACTGATCCCGGCGGCAGCGCTCGAGCGACGGGGGCCTGGCCCCGGGGGAGACCTCGAGCGTGAAGGCCCCGGTCCCGAAGCGTTTCTGGGTGTTCACCACCACCTGATAATCGGCGGTTTGCGGGAAGGTCACGGTGAGCCGCGCGTTGCAGTTGCCGCCGGAGTCGTCGTCCTGCCAGCGCCGGCCGCCGGAGACGCCGGGGCCGAGGAGAAAGAGATACGCGTCGAAGTCGTCGGAGGTGAGATCGATGGTGACGGTCTCGTCCTTGTTGCCCCGCACCGTCCACACCTGGACGTAGGTGCTGTCGGCGCCGCGGAGATAGTCGTCCTTGGTGAGGGTGCTGGTGAAGGGCCGGCCCATCAGCAGAATCCGGTCGGGGCGGGGGGCCGCCTGCGCCGGCGTGCCGGCGGCGCGGCCGGGGCAGGGATCGTCGGTGAGATCGGGCTCCACCGCCCGGGTGACGGACAGGGTGTACCGGCCCACCTGACGCGCGGGGAGCACGGTGGTGTTGACGATGATGATGTAGTTCCCGCGCGCGGCGGGCGCGAAGACGAGACGCGCGGCGCATCCCGGCCCGCCGTCGTCGTCCACGTGGGTCACCCGCGGGCCCTTCACCGCCAGGATGGGATCGAAGTCGGGGGACTCGAGATCCACTGCGATGGTATCGGTCCCCAGTCCCAGGAGCCGCCAGATCTGAAAGTGGGTGTGGTCCGGGTAGACCGAATCCTGCGCGGTGAGCTCGCCGCTCTTCTTTTCGCCCACCGCGATGGTGTGCCCGCTGTCGGGCGTCTGCGCGGCGAGCCCGGGGACCGCGGCGGCGAGGAGTGACAGGGCGAGACCGAAGGGGCGGAGCGGCACGCGAGAAATGTTACGTCTCCCCGAGGATCGCGTCCACCGCCTCCGCCAAGTCCCGGGCGTCGGTGATGCCGAGCGCGCGCGCTTCCTTCACGTGGCGCGCGCCTTCGCCGGTGCGGACCAGGATCCCGCGCCCGCCCAGTCGCCGCGTCGGTTCCACGTCGGAGAGCCGGTCGCCGACGAACGCCGACCTCGAGAGGTCCACGCCGAGCGCGTCCCGGGCGTCGAGGAAGAGTTTGGTGCCCGGCTTCCGGCAGTCGCAGGGCCCGCTGGTCTCCGGGTGGTGGGGGCAGTAGTAGGAGCCGTCCAGGCGGGCGCCGTGCGCGGCGAGGAGCTCGGTGAGGCGCCGCTGGACCGCCGCGTAGTCGGCCGCGGAGTAGAGCCCGCGCGCGATTCCGGACTGGTTGCTCACCGTCACCACCAGCCATCCCGCGTCGTTCAGCCGCTTGATGGCCGGCGCGGCGCCGGCGAGGAGCCGGACTTTCACCGGCTCGTGAAGAAAGCCCGGATCCTCCACGATGGTGCCGTCGCGGTCCAGGAACGCCGCCCGATGGCCGGTCCCTTCCTTCTTATTCATCGAGGGCGGCGCGCACCGCCACGGCGGCCGCATCCGTCTCTTCGGTACCGATGGTGCGGGGATCGAGCACCACGGCGCCCTCCGCGATGCGCGCGATGAGGGGCGGGGTGCCCGCGCGCAGGCGCTCCATCAGGCCGTCGGGCGTCAGGCGGCCGGCCGTCACCCTGACCAGCGAGGTCGGGAGCGCGGCGCCGGGGAACGATCCCCCGCCCACTTCGGATTCGCCCTCCACCAGGTCGGCCCCGCGCCCGATCGCGCTCGCGAGGGACTCCGCCCGGACCCGCAGCTCTTCCCGCGTGGCGGTGAGCATTCGCAGGACCGGGATGTCGCGCCGCGCCGATTCGGGATCGCGGTACAGCGCGAGCGTCGCCTCCAGTCCCGCGAGGGTGAGCTTGTCGGCGCGGACCGCGCGCGCGAGAGGATCCTTGCGGCAGGCTTCGATCGCCTCGCGCCCGCCGAGGAGGATCCCGGCCTGGGGGCCGCCCAGCAGCTTGTCGCCGCTGAACGCGACCACGTCGGCGCGGCTCGCCACCGCGTCGCGCACCGAGGGTTCGCCGGTGAGGCCCCAGGGCGCGAGGTCGAAGAGGAGCCCGGAGCCGAGGTCGTACAGGGACGCCGCGCCCGACGCCCGCGCGAGCTGGGCGATCTCCGGCGCGGAGACCTCCGCGGTGAACCCGGTGACGCGGAAGTTCGAACGATGGACCTTGAGGAGCGCGCGGGTGCGGAGGGTGACGGCGCGGGCGTAGTCGTCGAGATGGGTGCGGTTGGTGGTGCCGGCCTCGACCAGGATCGCGCCGGAGCGGGCCATCACGTCCGGGATCCGGAACGCGCCGCCGATCTCCACCAGCTCGCCGCGGGAAACGATGGCCTCGCCGTCCCGGGCCAGCGCGGCCAGGGCGAGGAGGAGCGCGCCGGCGGCGTTGTTCACGACCAGCGCGTCCGCGGCGCCCGTCAGCTCGATCAGGAGGTCGCGGCAGTGCGCCTGGCGGGAGCCGCGCGCGCCGCGTCCGATGTCGTACTCGAGCGCCGAGTAGCCCCGCGCGACCCGGGTGATCGCCTCGATCGCGGCCGGAGCGAGCGGGGCGCGCCCCAGATTGGTGTGCAGCACCACCCCGGTGGCGTTGATCACCGGCGCGAGCGACGGGGCCGTGCGGTCGGCGAGCCGGCCGGCGATGGCCCGCGCCCATCCCCCCGCGGGCTCGGCGCCCCCGTCCGCGCGCGCCGCCGCGAGGACTTCGCGCGCCGCGTGCACCAGGAGCGCGCGCGGCTTCCCCGCGGCGGCCGACTGGACCGCAGGGTCGCCGAGGAGCGCGTCCACCGAGGGAAGCCTGCGGCGCGGATCGCTCACGTGGTGTCCCTGGGGACCGGTTTCGCGGTAGTGTCCTTGGGTGCGCGGGCGGTCGAATCCTTGGGCGCCGGCGGAGTCTTCTTCGGCTCCGGCTTGGGGACGGCGAGCACCGCCGATCCGTCCGCGACGGCGCCGTTGAGGTTCCGGGCGCCGCGCACCCGGATGAAGTACTTGTCGCCGGGCACGAGCGCCTGGCCCACCCGCACCACGAAATGATCCTGCGGCGCGGGGCGCGCGGCGAGGAGGCGGCGGGTGAGGGAATCGAACGCCGCCCGCTTCGCGAGCGCGCTGTCGCGCGCCTGGGGTTGCCGGGCGCGGGCGGTGGTGTCGGCGCGAACCGGCGGGGGCCGGGTGGTGTCGCGCCGGGCCGCGAGGGTATCGCGCTTCGTGGTGTCGGCGCGCGCGATCGAATCCTTGCGGATCGAGTCGGCGAGAGCGCGCTGGCGCGCCGCGAGCGAGTCGTAGCCGCCCTGGGTCAGGACGGCGCGCACCGGCACCGGTGTGGTGTCGGGCAGGAGGAAGACCTGGACCGCGGTCGAGTCGAGCGGGTGCGCCGGGTCCAGCGCCTGCGTGAACGAGAGCTTGAATCCGAGCGAGTCGAGCGGATCGGCGGCGCGGGGCCGCGGGCCCGCGGTGTCGTGGGGAAAGGCCCAGAGCACGACGGTCGCGCTCGAGTCCACCTGGACGGTTTGCGAATCGAACGCCTCGCGGCGGTCGAGCGCGCGGTTGCCGTTCTTGTCGTCGATGGCGGTGACGAGATAGCGGCCCGGCGGCACCTCGCGCAGGTGAAAGCGGCCGCTCGAATCCACCATCGCGACGTAGGCCACGGTGTCGGGGAGGAGGGCGGCGCGAATGACGCCGCCGGTGAGGATTCGCTGCTCCACCCAGGCGACGGCGGTGCCGGAGAGACTGGCGCTGGGGAGGGCCGGTCCCGTCGAAAAGACGACGACCTGTCCCTCTTTCCTCACGTTGTGCCGCAGGTCCAGAATCCCGGGGAGGAGCTCGAGGTGATACACCCGGCCCTTCTTCCAGCCTTCCTTGGGGTGGACGTGAATCGAGGAGCGGTGCCACGACACGTCCACCCGTCCCGCCACCGGCGAAAGAATGACTTCTTTCGCGATGCCGCCGATGGGGGCGGCGCCGCCGCCGCTCCCGCCGCCTCCCGCGCCCGCCATCTCGTCGATCACTTCGTCGAACTGGAAGACCGCGTCGCCCGAGAAGTCCGGGAGCACGCTTCCCGATTCCGGGCGCACCGCGGCGAGCACCGGAGGAGTGGTGTCCGGCGGCCCGCCCGGGGGATCCCCCAGGTTGGCGCAGGCGGCGAGGAGGGCGCTTAGGAGCAGCCCAGCGCGGCGAGCTTCTTGGCGAGAGCGGTGCGCTGATCGCGCCACGCCTGCTCCTTTTCGCGTTCTTTGGCGACCACGTCCGCCGGGGCCCGCGCGACGAAGCTCTCGTTGCCGAGCTTGGCCGAGAGGGCGGTGAGCTGCTTGTCGAGACGGTCGAGCTCGCCGCCCAGGCGGCGGCACTCCTGCTGGAGGTCGATCGCGCCCTCCAGCGCGACGAACACTTCGCTGCCGTCGGAGAGGACGGCGTGCGCGCCGGTGCCCGCTCCGCCCGCGAAGTCGAGGCTCTCCAGTTGGGCGAGCCGGGTGATGGTGTCCCCTTCGCGCTCGAGCGCGGCGGCGGTCTGCCTGGTGCGCGGGTTCAGCGCGGCGCGGAGGCGCACCTTGGGCGCCACCTTGTACTCGGCGCGGATGGAGCGGATCGCGGAGATCGCTTCCTGCACCCGCCCGAACCCCGCGGAGCCGTCCAGTCGCTCGAGTTTCGCGTGGACCGCGGGCCACGGGGCGCCGGCGAGCAGCTCGCCCGCCTTGCGACCCGGGAGCTTCTGCCACAGCTCCTCGGTAATGAACGGGACGACCGGGTGGAGGAGCCGCAGCGCGACGTCGAAACAATGCGCGAGGACGGCGTGCGCCGCGTCGATGGAGCCGGGTTCTCCCGTCGCGGCGGAGGCCCGCCGGGCCGCCGCTCCGGGAGACCCCGCCTCCATCGTCAGGCGCGGCTTCACCGCCTCGACGTACCAGTCCGCGAGATCGCCCCACGCCAGCTGATAGGCGAGCCTGGCGCCGTCATCGAGGCGGAACTCGGCCAACGCGTGAGTCACCTGTTCGATCGCGTGCTGGGTGCGCGCCAGGATCCACTGATCGGCGAGGGTGAGCGTCGCGAAGTCGAGCTGCTCGACCGGCGTCACCCGCTCCGGAAGCTGGGCCAGGATGAATCGCCCGATGTTCCAGAGCTTGTTCGCGAAATTGCGGCCCGGCGCGAAGGTGGTCTCGAGATCGTCGGGGTCCAGGGTCAGGTCCTGGCCCAGGGCGGTGTTGGCGACCGTGGTCCAGCGCAGCGCGTCGGCGCCGAATTCCTTCACCACGTCCAGCGGATCGATGCCGTTGCCCAGGGACTTGGACATCTTGCGGTGCTTCGTGTCCCGCACCGTGCCGGTCAGGTACACGGTGGCGAAGGGCACCCGCCCCATGAAGTGGATCCCGGCCATGATCATCCGCGCCACCCAGAAGAAAAGAATCTCAGGCGCGGTGACCAGGGTGTGGCCCGGATAGAAGTGCTGCAGGTCTGCCGTCTGGTCGGGCCAGCCCATGGTGGAGAAGGGCCAGAGCCAGGACGAGAACCAGGTGTCGAGCACATCGGGATCCTGCTCGACCTTGCCGCCGCACTTCGGGCACCGCGCCGGATCCTCGCGGGCGGCCCACTGATGCTTGCACTTGGTGCAGGTGAAGACCGGCACCCGATGTCCCCACCAGAGCTGGCGCGAGATGTTCCAGTCCCGTATTCCCGTCATCCAGTTCTCGAAGGTGGCGCGCCAGCGCTCCGGCACGAACCGCACTTCGCCGCGGCGGTAGGCCGCGAGCGCCGGCCCGGCGAGCGCCGCCATTTTCACGAACCACTGATCGGAGAGCCGCGGCTCCACCACCGAGTCACAGCGGTAGCAATAGCGCACCGAGTGCCTATGGGTCTCGGTCTTCGCGAGGAGGCCCTGGGCCTCGAGCATCTTGACGATCTTCTTCCTCGCGACGAAGCGGTCGAGCCCCGCGAGCTCTGCCGGCACCCGCGCTTCACCGTCCGTCCGCGCGTCGCCTCCTCGTCCCTCGCCTTTGTCCTGGTCTCCCATCTTCCCGTCTTCGGTCATGACGATCGGCATCGCCAGCCGGTGCCGCAGGCCGATCTCGAAGTCGCTCGCGTCGTGCGCGGGAGTGACTTTCACGAACCCGGTGCCGAACTCGCGGTCCACACTCTCGTCGGCGAGGATGGGGACCAGCACCTTCGCGATCGGAACCCGCACCTGCTTGCCGATGAAGCCCCGCCCGCGCGGATCGTCGGGATGGACCACGATCGCGGTGTCGCCCAGCATCGTCTCCGGGCGCGTGGTGGCCACCGTCACCTGTCCGCTCCCGTCCGCGAGCGGGTAGTGGATGTAGTAGAGCGTGCCGTTGGTCTCGCGGAATTCGGCTTCCTCGTCCGACAGGGACGTGAGACAGCGGGGGCACCAGTGGATCACCCGGTGGCCGCGGTAAATCAGTCCTTCGTCCCAGAGGCGCACGAACACTTCGCGCACCGCGCGCGAGAGCTCGGGCGAGAAGGTGTAGCGGGTGCGGGTCCAGTCGCAGGAACAGCCGATCACCTTGAGCTGCTCCAGAATCACGGCGCCGGTCTCGGCCACGAACGCCTTCACCCGCTCCACGAAGGCCTCGCGCCCCAGGTCGAAGCGCGTCTTTCCTTCCTGGGCGAGGAGTTTCTCCACCACGTTCTGGGTCGCGATCCCGGCGTGATCGGTGCCCGGGAGCCACAGCGTTTCCCGGCCCCGCATCCGCTCGAAGCGGATCAGCACGTCCTGGATGACGTCGTTCAGCCCGTGTCCCATGTGGAGGACCGCGGTCACGTTGGGCGGCGGGATGACGATGACGTAGGGCTCCTTGGGCGAATCGGCGTGCGCGGTGAAGAGCCCCGCATCCTGCCAGCGCTGGTAAAGCGCCCGCTCGACCGCGTGCGGATCGTATTGCGGAGGGAGGGAGAAGGAGGGCTGCGCCATGGCCATAAAATAGACGGGTCGACGGGCGGGCGGGCAGGCCAAGGCTCCCCATGCGCCCGTTCCAACCTTTCCCGGCCCCGAGCCATCCAACACTCCAATCCCTTCGGCGAGCGGTGATGCTGCGCAGCCTCCTGTCGGCCCTTGGTCTCGCGATCGCGACGCTGTCGCCCGTCGGGGCCCAGCAGGTCCCGACCACGGGCTTTCAGGCCGACCTCGACTCCCTCGTCGCCCGCGTGATCCGGATTCACCCCCGTCCCTGGGCGCACACCTCGAGAGAAGGGTTCCTCCGGCAAGCGGAGGCTCTGCGCGCGACGGCGACGGCGGACACCGACGACCGGGTGCTGGCGGGCATCATGCGCCTCACCGCGTCACTCGAGGACGGCCACACCTCCATCACCGACCTGGGACCGGCGGGAGGGAAGTGGTATCCGGTTCGCTTCTATCTCTTCTCGGACGGTCTCTGGATCACGGCGGTCACGCCCGAGCATCAGGAGCTGGCCGGCGCGCGGGTCCTGCGTTTGGGAAGCACCGCGGCCGACTCCGCGGTGGCCCGGGTCCTGCCCCTCTTCTCGGCCGATAACGAATGGGGACGGCGGGAGGGCGCCGCGCTCCTCGCCAACGCCGTGCTCGAGCGCGCCCTCGACATCGTGTCCCAGGAGGATTCGCTCCTGTTGGAGACGACGAAGGGCCGCGCCACGCTGCGCGCCATCGCCACCGGCAACGGGGACGTGTCCTGGTGGCAGTACGGTGAGATCTCCGGGCCTCCCGGCACCCATCTCGTCACCGCGTTCGGTGGGCGGGACGCCGACGGATATCGCGATCCGGCCCGCAACGCCGATCTTCCGCTGCACCTGCGGGGCCGTCGCGCGTACTGGTGGACCTATCTGCCACGCGACAGCACCGTCTACTTCGCGTTCAACAACGTGGTGGCCAAGAGCCGCTTCTCTCAGTTCACGCTGATGGAGGAGCTGGGGCAGGCACTGGGGCGCGTGGACAGCGCACCCGGCGCGAGCCAGCGCTTCATCCTCGACCTGCGCTACAATTCCGGCGGCGACGGCTCGCTCACGCCGGCCATCGTGAACGAGTTCGTGAAACGCGACCGCAGCATCGGCCGGCGCGGGCGGTTCTTCGTCATCACGGGGGGCAAGACGTTCAGCGCCGCCGCCGGCACCGTGATCGATCTCCTGCGACACACCTCGCCCATCCTCGTCGGTGAACCGATCGGCGCGGCCTTCAACGCGTGTGGGGATGCCGGGCACTCGCTGCTGCCGGCCCACCAGATCGGGCTCGCCGTCTCCACCAACTGCACTCTGGTGACGGCGCTCGACGACGTGCGGGTGATTCCGGTGCAGGTCCCGGCCTCGACCAGCGGGGAGGACTATTTCGCCGGGCGGGATCCGCCGGTGGACGCGATCCTGTCCGCCCCCGCTCCCTACCCGGAGGTGATTTCGACCCTGCGCCAACGGGGGGCCGCGGCCGCGCGAGCGCTCTACGCGGAGCAAGAGCGGCGATTCGGATCGATCGCCTGGTGGCAGCCCTTCAGCTGGGAAGAGCTCAACGGGGCGGCGTATGACCTGCTCGACCAGAAGCGGGTCGACGACGCGGTCGCCGGCTTCGAAATCAGTGCCCGGCGCTTTCCGAAGCGCTGGGACGCGTGGGACTCGGCGGGCGACGGCTATCGCGCCGCGGGGCGCGACGCCGATGCGGTGGCCGCCTATCGCCGGGCGCTGGACCTGGCTCCGGACAACTGGAACGCGAGCCACCAGAAACAGGCCATAAAGGAGCTGACCGGCCGGTAGCCGGGCGGGGAGACGGCGGGGGAGGGTGAACGTCTACCCGCCCCCCCGTCCACCCGTCTATCTTTTGTGCGATGGCCGACGAATCCCCCTCCATGCCCCTGTCGCGCGTCGTGCGCTGGATGGCGCTCGGCGCGCTGATCCTGTTCGCGCTCGCGCTCTACTTCCGCGACGGGCTCCGGGTCTCCCCGCTGTCCGGCACTCCGGCCGATACGGCCGTCGTGCCCGCCACCCGCTGACCCCCGTGGCCGCGGCCGAAATCCGCGTCACTCTCCCCGACGGGAGCGAGCGGCGGCTGCCCGCCGGCGCCACCGGCACCGATCTCGCGAAGGCGATCGGCCCCGGGCTCGCCAAGGCGGCGCTCGCGGTGCGCGTCAACGGGGAAGTGCGGGACCTCTCCCGCCCGCTCCCCGACGGGGCCACGGCCACCATCGTCACCGACAAGGATCCCCAGGCGCTCGACGTCCTGCGGCACTCCTCGGCGCACGTGCTCGCCACCGCGGTGCGCCAGCTCTTTCCCCACGCCCGGATCGGCTTCGGCCCCCCCATCGAGGACGGGTTCTACTACGACTTCGAGGTACCGACCCCCTTCACGCCCGACGATCTCGCGAAGATCGAGGCGAAGATGCAGGAGGTGGCGGTCGCCGACTATCCGTTCGTGCGGGAGGAAGTGAACCGCGACGAAGCGAAGCGCCGGTTCACCGACGATCCCCTGAAGCTCGAGCGCATCGACGACCTGGGTCCCAACGAAGTGATCTCGGTCTACACCGACGGCCCCTTCGTGGATCTCTGCCGCGGGCCGCACCTCCCGGCCACCGGGCGCATCAAGCACTTCAAGCTCCTGCACGCGGCGGGTGCGTACTGGCGCGGCGACGAGCGGCGCCAGATGCTGCAGCGCATTTACGGCACCGCCTGGTTCTCGAAGGCCGACCTCGACGCCTATCTCCACCGGCTCGAGGAAGCGAAGAAGCGCGACCACCGCGTGATCGGGAAACAGCTCGACCTGTACTCGATCCAGGAAGACGTGGGTCCGGGGCTGATCTTCTGGCACCCCAAGGGCGCGATGCTGAACTTCCAGCTCCGCCGCTTCATCGAGGACGTGATTCTCGAGCGCGGCTACCAGCTGGTTTACACGCCCAACATCACCCGGGAACAGCTGTTTCTGCGCTCGGGGCACCTGCCGCTCTACGCCGAGAATCAGTTTCCCGCGATGGCGGGCGGCGAGGGCGAGAGCGAGGACGTGCGCTACCGGGTGAAGCCGATGAACTGCCCGATGCACATCCTGGTCTACGCCTCGCAGCAGCGGAGCTACCGCGACCTCCCCATCCGGCTGGCCGAGATCGCCAACGTGTACCGGAACGAGCGCTCCGGCGTGCTGCACGGGATGCTGCGGGTGCGCGGGCTCTCGATGGACGACGCCCACATCTTCCTGCGCGAGGATCAGATCGAGGAAGAGATCTTCGCCCTGCTCGACATCGTGGAGCTGGTGCTGGGGAAGACCTTCGGGCTTTCTTACCGGCTGGATCTCGCCACCCGTCCCGAGAAGAAGCTGGGCGACGACGCGATGTGGGACGTGGCGGAGCGGGGCCTGAAGCAGGCCCTGGAGCGTCGCGGGCTCGCTTACCGGATCGACGAGGGGGGCGGGGCGTTTTACGGCCCCAAGATCGACGTCAAGTTCTCCGACGCCATCGGGCGGGAGTGGCAGGGCGCCACCATCCAGCTCGACTACGAGTTGCCGGAGCGTTTCAAGATCGAGTACACCGGGACCGATAACAAACCGCACCGGCCGGTGATGATTCACCGCGCGATCTATGGAACCCTGGAGCGGTTCGTGGGCTTTCTCATTGAGCATTTCGCGGGAGCGTTCCCGCTCTGGCTCTCGCCGGAGCAGGTGCGGGTGCTTCCCATCGCGGACGCGCAGAACCAGGCGGCGCAGAAGGCGCACGCCGCGCTGCGCGCCGCGGGACTCCGTTCCCATTTGGACGACCGGAGTGAGACCTTGAACTACAAGATCCGCGACGGCGAGATGCACAAGGTTCCGTATCTCGCGGTGGTGGGACAGCGGGAGGCGGAGGCGGGGAGCGTCGCGGTGCGGGCGCGGGGCGCGGGGAACAAGCAGATGGTGCTCCCGCTCGACGAGTTCGTCCGGCGGCTCAGCGAAGAGGTTCGCACCCGGGCACTGGCGCCGCTAGCTTGACTAACCCCGGGCTGATGCCCGGGGCCAGGCCGGCATTTGGGCCGGCACCGAACTGACCCGGGGAACGCCCGGGGTGGAAGGAAGCTCGGTATGAGTAGCGACAACACCACACCGGTCATCGTTTCCGCCGTCCGCACCCCGGTCGGCAAATTCCTGGGCGGGCTCTCGCCGCTTTCGGCGCCGAAGCTCGGCGCGCTGGTCATCAAGGAAGCGGTCCGCCGCGCCGGCGTGGACGGGGCCCGGGTGGACGAAGTGATCATGGGCAACGTGCTTCAGGGCGGTGAAGGGCAGGCCCCGGCGCGCCAGTCCGCCATTCACGCCGGGCTTCCCGGCGTCATCCCCGCGCTCACCATCAACAAGGTCTGCGGCTCGGGCCTGAAGGCGGTGATGCTCGCCGCGCAGGCCATCAAGGCCGGCGACGCCGAGTGTCTGGTGGCGGGCGGGATGGAGTCCATGTCCAACGCGCCGCACTACGTCTCCGGGATGCGGAGCGGCGTGAAGGCGGGGAACCAGCAGCTGGTGGACGGCATGATCTGGGACGGGCTCTGGGATTCCTTCTCGAACCAGCACATGGGCAACCTCGCTGAATACACCGCGAAGAAGGCTGGGGTGAGTCGCGAGGACCAGGACCGGTTCGCGCTGGCGAGCCACCAGAAGGCGGTGGCGGCGATGGAGGCGTGCCGCTTCAAGGCCGAGACGGTGGCGGTCGAGATTCCGGGCCGGAAGGGCCCGACCGTGATCGAGAAGGACGAGTGCCCGCGCAAGGACACCACGATCGAGGCGCTCGCCGCGCTCAAGCCGTCGTTCGAAAAGGACGGCACCGTCACCGCCGGCAACGCGCCGGGCCTGAACGACGGCGCGTCGGCGCTGGTCGTGACCTCGCTCGCGTTCGCGAAGGCCGGCGGCCTGGCGCCGATGGCGAGGATCACCGCCTACGCCACGGGCGGCGGCGACCCGAAGGATCTGTTCTTTGCGCCCATCTTCGCGGTGCAGAATCTGATGAAGAAGGCGAAGACCAGGATCGGGGATTACGATCTCATCGAGGCCAACGAGGCGTTCGCGGTGCAGGCGCTCGCCGACGGGCGCGCGCTGGGCTGGGACTGGGATCGCGTCAACGTGAACGGCGGCGCGGTCGCCATCGGCCATCCCATCGGCGCCTCCGGCGCGCGCGTCCTCACCACGCTACTCTACGCCCTCAAGGATCGCAGGCAGTCCACCGGCCTCGCCACCCTCTGTCTCGGCGGCGGGAACGCCGTCGCCCTCTCCGTGGAGATGCTCTGATGCAGACCGACACCGCCGCTCTTCCGTCGTCGCCCGCGCTCGCGCTGCGGCGCGCCCTCGCCGTGGTGCTCGGCGCCGCGCTGGTCGCGGCCGCCGCACAGGTCGCCGTGCCGGTCCCCGGCACGCCGGTCCCGATGACCCTCCAGCCCCTCGCGGTGCTGATCGTGGGCGGGCTCCTCGGCCCCTGGCTCGGCCTCTCCAGTCTCGTGCTCTATCTCGTCCTGGGCGCATCGGGACTCCCGGTCTTCACGCCGTTCGGCACCCCCGGCTTCCTGCGGCTGATCGGCCCCACCGGCGGCTACCTGCTCGCCTATCCGCTCGCGGCCTACGCGGTGGGCCGGTTCGCCGGCGACGGCCGGACCTGGGCGCGCCTCGCTTTCGCGGGCTTCGCCGGACTCCTGATCATTCACCTGGGCGGCCTGGCCCAGCTCTTCCTTATTATGGGCAGCGCGCGGAGCGCGATGGTGCTCGGCACCCTCCCGTTCCTCCTCGGAGACCTGGCCAAACTCCTGGCCGCGGTGCTCATGCTTAAGCCCACGGTCAATCCCCTCCGCGCGCGCCTGTGACGGCGCGCGTTTCGTTTGGGGGAGGGGGAGGCGTCGCGTGAGCCGGGTGGCGGTGATCGGCGCGGGAACGATGGGCAACGGGATCGCCCACGTCTTCGCGCAGCACGAATGGGACACCACGCTGGTGGACCCGTCGCGGGCGGCGCTCGACAAGGCCTTGAAGACCATCGGGTCGAACACCGACCGCCAGGTGAAGAAAGGCGCGCTGACGCCGGCGCAGAAGGATCAGCTCCTCGGCCGCATCCGGACCGCCTCCGCCGCGGACGCGGCGGGCGGCGCGGACTTCGTGGTCGAGGCCGCGACCGAGAACGTCGAGCTCAAGCTCCAGATCTTCCGCGATCTCGACGCGGCCGCGCCTCCCTCCGCCATTCTCGCCACCAACACGTCGTCCATCTCGATCACCACCATCGCGGCCCAGACCCGGCGGCCGGCGCAGGTGATCGGGATGCACTTCATGAATCCGGTGCCGCTGATGCAGCTGGTGGAGGTGATCCGGGGACTCGAGACCTCGGACGAGACCACGCAGCGGGTGCTCGAGATCTCGCGCGGCCTGGGCAAGACGCCCGTCGAGGTGAACGACTTCCCCGGATTCGTCGCCAACCGGGTGCTGATGCCGATGATCAACGAAGCGGTCTTCTGCGTGATGGAGGGCGTGGCGACGCCCGAGGCCGTGGACACGGTGATGAAGCTGGGGATGAACCATCCCGTGGGACCGCTCGCGCTGGCGGACCTGATCGGCCTCGACGTCTGCCTCGCCATCCTCGAGGTCCTGCATCGAGATCTGGGCGACGACAAATACCGGCCCGCGCCGCTGTTGCGGAAGATGGTCGCGGCGGGCCGGCTGGGCCGGAAATCGGGCCGCGGGTTCTATGGGTATCACGACTGACCCGACCGCGGTCGCGGATCTCCGCCGTCAGGTGGTGGACCTGGCGCGGGACTTCGGCGCGCGTCACATCGAGCCCCACGCCGCGGCCTGGGACCGGAGCGCCGAGTTTCCGCGCGCAGTCCTGGACGAGCTGGGCAAGCTGGGGTTCCTGGGCATGGTCACCCCCGAGGAGCACGACGGGCAGGAGCTCGATCACGTCACCTACCTGATGGCGCTGGAAGAGCTGGCCGCGGCGGACGCGAGCGTCGCGATCTCGGTGGCGATCCACAACGCCATCCCCACCACCATGCTGGTGCGGCACGGCACCGCCGCGCAGCAGTCGCGCTGGCTGAAGCCGATGGCGCGGGGCGAGCTCCTCGCCGGCTTCGCGCTCTCCGAGCCGGAGGCGGGATCGGACGCCGCGTCCCTCACCGCGCAGGCGGTGCGGGACGGCGAGCACTGGGTTCTCTCCGGTGCCAAGGCCTGGGCCACCAACGCGGGGAAGGCGGACCTGATGATGATCATGGTCCGCACCGACGCGCCGGGCGCGCGCCGGGGCGCGAAGGGGATCTCGACCTTCGTGGTGCCGACCGACACGCCGGGCTACCGGGCCGGCAAGCCCGAGGATAAGATGGGCCTCCGCGCGTCGGACACCCGCGCCATCACGCTCGACGGCGTGCGGCTTCCCGCCGAACACTTGCTGGGCGAGGAAGGGATGGGGTTCGTCTACGCCATGGAGGGGCTGGACGTGGGGCGGCTGGGCGTGGCGGCCCAGGCGGTGGCGATCGCGCGGCGCGCCCTCGAGCACGCGATGCGCTATTGCGCCGAGCGGCGCCAGTTCGAGAAGCCGCTCAAGGATTTCGAGGCGGTGCAGTTCAAGCTCGCGGACATGGCGACGCGGATCGCCGCCGCCCGCGCGCTCACCCACGACGCCGCGGCCGCCAAGGATCGCGGCGAGCGGGTCACCGAGCGGGCCGCGATGGCCAAGCTCATCGCTTCCGAGACCGCGATGTGGGTCACCACCCAGGCGGTCCAACTCTTCGGCGGGTACGGCTACATGCGGGACTTCCCCGTCGAGAAACTCTTCCGGGACGCAAAGGTCACTGAAATCTATGAAGGCACCAGTGAAGTCCAGCGCATCGTCGTCGCGCGCGGACTCTATTCGCAAGACTAACGGCGCCCCCGCGGCCGCCGGGCCCGCGCTCTTCGCCCTGCTCGCGGAGCACCACCACGAGCAGGTGAGCTTCTTCTACGAGCCCTCCTGCGGGTACCGCGGCATCATCGCGGTGCACGACACCACCCTGGGCCCCGCGCTCGGCGGCACCCGCTTCTGGAATTACGCCAGCGACGCCGAAGCCCTGGTGGACGCGCTCCGCCTCGCCCGGGGCATGACCTACAAGGCGGCGGTGGCGGGCCTCAACCTGGGCGGCGGGAAAAGCGTGATCATCGGCGACAACAAGATCAAGAACCGGGAGCCGATCTTCCGCGCCCACGGCCGCCACGTCGAGTCGCTGGGCGGACGCTACATCACCGCCGAGGACGTGGGGACCAGCACCGCCGACATGGAGCTGATCCGCGCCGAGACCTCGCACGTCACCGGACTGATGGGCAAGTCGGGCGACCCGTCGCCGGTCACCGCCTTCGGTGTCTACCGCGGCATGAAGGCCTGTGCCCGGCACCGCTACGGTTCCGATTCGCTCACCGGCAAAACGGTGACGGTGCAGGGCCTCGGCCACGTGGGCTACTTCCTCTGCAAGTTCCTCCACGAAGAAGGCGCCAAGCTCTACGTCACCGACATCGACTCCCAGCGGGTGAAGAGCGTGGTGGACGAGTTCCGGGCCACCGGCCTCGCGCCCGACGCGATCTACTCCCAGCAGGCGGACGTGTACGCCCCCTGCGCGCTCGGCGCCGTGATCAACGACGAGACCATTCCCCAGCTCAAGGTGGACATCGTGGCCGGCGCCGCGAACAACGTCCTGGCCGAGGATCGCCACGGCGACACGCTGGAAGCGAAGGGGATCACCTACGCGCCGGACTACGTGATCAACGGCGGCGGGCTCATCAACGTCAACGCCGAGCTGCACGGCTGGTCCCTGGAGCGCGCCCGCAACAAGGCGGGCGAGATCTACGACACCATCCTCCGCGTCTTCGAGATCGCGGGGGACGAGGGGATTCCTTCCTACCAGGCGGCCGACCGGCTGGCGGAGCAGCGGATCGCCGCCGTGGCCCAGGTGAGGCAGAACTTTGTCTGAGAAGGTGCTGGTCGGCGCCGACCACGCGGGCTTCGAGCTGAAGCAAAAACTCGTGGCCGAGCTGAAGCGTCTGGGCTACGAGCCGGTGGACGTCGGGCCCAAGACCCTGGACCCGCAGGACGACTATCCCGACTACGGGAAACCGGTGGCCGAGGCGGTGAGCGAGGGGAAGGTGCACTGGGGCGTGCTGGCCTGCGGCACGGGCCTCGGCATGTCCTACGTGGCCAACCGCTTCCCGCACGTGCGCGCGGCGGTGGTGTGGAGCCCCGAGATCGCCGAGCTGGCGCGCCGACACAACGACGCCAACGTGCTGGTACTGGCGTCGCGCTTCCTGCCCGACGAGGAGAACCTCGAGATCCTGCACCGCTTCCTGAACACGCCCTTCGACGGCGGGCGCCACGAGCGCCGGGTTGAGAAGATCGACGAATGAGGAATCACACCGCGCCGCTCGCCGCCGTCGATCCCGCCATCGCGGACCTGGTGCGCCGCGAGGTGGCGCGCCAGGAGAACGGGATCGAGCTGATCGCGTCCGAGAACTTCTGCTCGCTCGCGGTGCTGGAGGCGATGGGCACCGCGCTCACCAACAAGTACGCCGAGGGTCTTCCCCGGAAGCGCTACTACGGCGGCTGCGAGGTGGTGGACGAGGTGGAACAGCTCGCCATCGACCGCGCCAAGGAATTGTTCAAGGCCGACCACGCCAACGTGCAGCCCCACTCCGGCGCGCAGGCCAACATGGCGGCGTACTTCGCGGTGCTGAAGCCGGGGGACACGCTGATGGGGCTGGCGCTGCCGCACGGGGGGCACCTGACGCACGGCGCGTCGGTGAACTTCTCGGGCTCGCTCTTCCGCGCGGTCCAGTACGGGGTGCGGGAGGACACCGGGCGGATCGACTACGACGCGCTGCGCGCGCAGGCCAAGGCGGAGCGGCCCAAGCTCATCGTGGGCGGCGGGAGCGCCTACGCGCGGATCATCGACTTCCCGGCGCTGCGGAGCATCGCCGACGAAGTGGGCGCGCTCCTGCTGGTGGACATGGCGCACTTCGCCGGGCTGGTGGCGGCGGGCGTTCACCCTTCGCCGGTGCCGCACGCCCAGCTCGTCACCACCACCACCCACAAGACGCTGCGCGGCCCCCGGGGCGGCATGATTCTCTGCACCGCCGATCTCGCGAAGGCGGTGGACAAGTGGGTCTTCCCGGGCACGCAGGGCGGACCCCTGGAGCACGTGATCGCCGCCAAGGCGGTCTCCTTCAAGGAGGCGCTCGACCCTTCCTTCAAGACCTACGCGAAGCAGATCGTCAGCAACGCCCAGACCCTCGCCGCCGCGCTCCTGAAACGGGGCTACGCCATCGTCTCCGGCGGCACCGACACCCATCTCTTCCTCGTGGACCTGCGGGCCAAGAACATCACCGGGAAGGACGCGGAGAAGCTGCTCGACCGCGCCGGGATCACGGTGAACAAGAACACCAT